>Ga0123342_1002676_pt1 | contig 29299 bp, 10 predicted proteins | sample Turbeawhitnodule_FD_89960 | JGI IMG/M metagenome (GOLD analysis project Ga0123342, IMG submission 89960) | Root nodule microbial communities of legume samples collected from Mexico - Turtle bean Mexico white nodule | ecosystem: Host-associated > Plants > Roots > Nodule | place: Mexico: Nepantla... | reverse complement strand
TTTGGTTGGAGAAGGAATCTTTTTGAGTGGGAAAAGAATTTAGTGTGTCTACTGTCTCAGGAAGTTCAGGGTGTGAGCTTGAATTTGGAGAAGGAAGATAGTTGGGAGTGGAAGGAAGGGGAGGAGGTAGGGTATTCGATTAAAGCTGTATATCTCCGTCTAAGGGGGGGCCGAGTAGGGGAGAGAGAGGGGGAGTTTATGAAGTTCTGGAAGTGTAAGGTTGTACCTTCTGCACATGTTACGGCTTGGAAAAATGTGGAATCACGGTGGTAAGTTCTGTGTGTAGTTTTTGCGGGGTGGAGGAGGAATCTCACACTCATCTGTTCTTTGAGTGTAGTTTTGCGTGGCGTGGCGAGTGTGGAACCTTTGTTGTGCTTGGTTGGGTGTGCAAAGTGTGTTTCATAATGTTCCACTGCTAAATTTCTCTCAGTTTAGGTTGAGCAACGAGTCTATTTCGGTAAATGAGGTTTGGGGAGTGATTTGGATCGCGGTCGTCAACGAAATCTGGAAACATAGAAACAGAGTAATATTTAGAGGGGGGTGTAATAGATGTATTGGAAGTATTCGCTTTGGTGCAACTAAAGGCATGAGCTTGAGTTACTTCCAAGTTGCAGGATGCGATATTTTCCTTCTCTGATTGGTGTGTTGATCCTTTGGTCTGTATGAAGATGATGTTTTGATGTTTTGTTTGGGTATAAGAGTGAGGGTTGTAGGCGGTTCTTTCCAGATTTATTTAAGTTTTTAGGAGTTGGCGGGGTGTGTGTTGTGGAAAAGGTTAAAGGTTGTATGTTTTATATAAGGGTTGGGTCACCCCTAAAATGACTCACATTTATTCATTGTTTATTACTGATAAAAAAAATGTTTGAAAACATAATTATTCTAGCTAGATGTTTGAATATTGTTTGAGAACATAGTCATTCTTGATTCACCTCTTGATTAATTCATCAACTTGATCACTCGGTCACTTAACATAGAGGAACAACATTTTGGATGTATATAAAATTCATTTATGTAAGGTTTGCTCTTTTGTTGTTGGGTTACATGTTATATAACTCAACATTTGTTAATAAATACAATGCACCCTTTTAGGATTTATATTCCAATTTAAAATCTACTAGCATCGTTAGAATAATCGCAAATGAATTTGTTAAATCTTTTTTAACTTCCATAATATGTGAGTGGAACCTAATCTATGGACTATGAACTATGATAAACAACCGCAGGCAGAAGCATTAAGCAAAGTGTTGTATTCGTATCCATCGGAATCAGAAAATGGGAACAAACGGGAAGCACAGTTAAATTTGCCAGCTCCCTCACCAACGGGTAACGACTTTACCTGTCTTACGTTACATTGTGACTTTAGTACGTGAAGTTGGATTAAGATTAATAGTGATATATAATATTGGCACAAATTTGTGTGTTTGTGTCGTGTTTGTACTATCGTTGGTGTTGTTGGTACAATGTTTTGCATGCAACTATAAAGTATTGGAGGAGCAGTTGCAGCGATGTGATTATTGATGGGGGAGAGTGCACATGGCAATTAGGTATAAGTCACGTGGGAGCCCCGAGGACGAGACACGTTTGGGGAAAACCGAGTCAGCAAAACCAAAGACTTGCTAACTCAGAGACACACACACGCGAGCCTCGCATGGCCCTTCTAATTCTGGCTCGACGCTTGTCGTGTTCGTTGTGCATGCCACAACACATGTGCCAAGGTGCTACGCTATCAACATGCCCATTCACCTTGGTAGGTTCAACCACGTGGCTGCGACCAACCCCTTGACTTCAAGGAACCACGGTTTAGTTTAACTTTTGGTCCTTATATATCAGTATCATGAATCAAAATAAAAACTTCAAAATTATTTATAAAGTGAAATCCGCATATGCATAGCTTGTAGAAATTCTATCAGATGGGACAGTGCCGATATAGAAGCATGACTTGCAGAGTGTGTGACACAATAAATGTATCCAACTTGCAGTTGTGGGTTGCAGCCCTTAGATATTACTTGCTTTTAAGAAATGACAGAGACGTGGCACAAAAGAAAAAGGCTTCATTTGAAATTATGTGTATCTAAGTGTGAAACTTTACAGTTAAATAGAGTTGTAATATATAGTTTTTACCATGGAATCGTAGATTTGTTTTGTGATTAGTCTACAAGAACACTATGGCTAGAATTAGAATATTTGTCTCCTAGACCAGAACATTTGGTGAGTGGAGCTTACGAGAGAAAGTTGATTAAGATGCCGAAAGTGGGTTGTTTAAATGCTATAGATGTGATAATGGCACCAACCAATGAAGTGTGAGGAAAGATTACTTTAACATTGGATCCTGAAAAGGTAACTGGAAACTGATTGACAGTGAATGTCTTTGTCAAAAAGCAAACCTTCGTTTTCAACATTTATTTGACCATATTTATACACATACGAAAAGTTGGTTGGAGTTCGGTTTGACTGAACCCCCAAGAAAGGAGGAAAAAGCAGCTACAAATATATAAAAAAAGGCTTAAAAGGGCTTGAGAGTCCAACATTTTGGACATCACAGTCACAGAATGATGAAAGTTTATGTTTATCTTCTTGCAGAGAGCAACCACTAATCAGGGTCCTCTCACTGATGGCGAATGAGTAGGTGGGTGGCGGCAGAAAAAGAGCCGAGATTTTAATATGGTGTTGTTCCCTTCTCAGCAAGTAATTCAGTATGAAAACGAATACATAAACCCCTTTTCTGAAGAAAACAAATACTACCTTTACAAATTACAAGTATTGATTTAGTAGGCGTTCCCTGAAAAGGAAAAGGGGTCAGATTTTCAAATTAAAGAAGAAAAGAGATAATACGTATATGTTACGTATATGTTCCGACCTAAGTTTGTTGGACAATATCGTCAGGTCAATCACCGTATCTGAGTTATTGTCCGCTTTGAAGGTCGGTGTTCCGTTAAGATTTTATCCTTAAAAGACGCTTCAGTAGTTGAGGGAGGAGAGTATATAAACTGCCATTGACTTCGATTCCTACCTTAACCTCGATTACTGAACGATATGAGACTATATTAAAATACGAAAAGATTTAAAAATGGAGTCAAACTCTTTTCTTTCTATACATGGAATGTGCAGTGACAGGAGAATTTGTAAGAGAGAATGAAATAAGTAAATCTGCACTATAATAATTGCTAACTAATGATTACATTATTTTATTTTTACCTTCATGACTCAAAAGTACTCACAGTATATTCTTCTTGTTCAATCATAATAAAAACTTCCTGATACGTAGCTATATGTAACCTTGGTAGGTAAGATCACAAACTACTCATGACGAAGAATATATGAAGAATGTATTTGAGTTGCAAGATAGTCACTCTATCTTTAAGAACTTTCCAATGAAAACAGACCATTTATAGTAAATGAAAGATTTCAGTATCTATAAAACGTTATCATGTATAGTAAATTGGATCAGACAAACGAGTTTCCTTTCTTCTTCCTCTCTCTGTATATCAAAATGATGAATAGTGCTTAGGTGAAGTCAATTGTAATGGTTTTAGGCGTTTAATCAGTAAAAATGTACAGTATTTAATGCATATCATTATTGAGTGGAGTAGTTTGAACAAAATCTCCATCATAATGATTTGAACCAGTGTGCGATTGCATGGGGATGGTTATTGGTAAGGGTTTGTAAAGGTAAAAATGGAATCAAGGGAGACAAAAGCAAGAAAAGAGAGAGCAAAAAAAAGTAGATGATATTCTTGTAGACACTTTTGTTTCCCCTTATTAATTGCTCAGACTTTGAATATTCTTATGGAATTCGGGACAAGTTTTTGAATGTAAAGAACAAACGGTGACCACGTGAAAGATTAATGATTACAACGGAACAAGCCAAACTATAAGATGTTTTTCACTCTTATTATCATTATTCTACCCATTCTTAGTTTAAATCGGTTTTCTGCGTCTTCAAAGGTAAAGTTAAAGATAAAAGTTGTATTTAATTTATTTTTAACCTTAACTCCTAAGTAATTTAGGATTATTATATATGAAACATTTTATATGTAGTAATTTTTCTTTTTCTCATAAACTTTAATTAATTACTTTCCTTTTTTACACGATTCTTGATTTGTTTCGGTATAATATGGATTATTACAGACAAGTCTAATATCTGTATGTAATTTAAGAGCTAATATTTATTTTAAATCACATTTAGAATACGTGTATAACGCAATATTTTTAAAATTACACTTAAAACAATATTTGAGGATACAAAATATACGAGCATATGATTTATTAATGAAAAATACTGTAAGCTATCTCTTGTGATAATGGAAACTGTTACTCCAATTTAAAATGAGGTTTTTAATAAGTTAAAATTAGTTTAGATAACAGTTAATCTAAAGAACTTGACATATAAATTTTAAAATATTTTTTTTAACTTGTTCACGAGTTTGTTTAAATATACTATTAGAACAGTTACCCATTATATTTGTGTATTTCTTTGTTGTCCTAGATAGTGCACCTTGTTATATCTCATCAGAAATGACAAATTCTTTAGATAGTGCACCTTGTTACCAAATTTATTCTTAGTAGTATATGTTAGGGTTTTGGTTTCAGTGAGTGAATTATTTTTTATTTTGAAGGTTGAAATTCAATGTGGTGGATATTTGTGGGTGATTCTTGATGGTTGTGATTGGAGGTTACTCTCAAGGTGCTTATTTGAGATGATGAAAATTATTATTTTTTTCATATTTTTATTTTCGTATTTTTTTATAATAGGTATATTCCATATCCAATAATTCATATCAAATTGTACACCAAAATGTATAATTCAATAGGTATAGTTTGAATCCAGTAATACATATTAAATTGTACAATCCAGTATATTATTAGGAAATAAAAATCAAAATATACAATTCGTTATGTATACCCGGATCATACATATCAAATTGTACAATGAGACGGTGCAGTGTTAGGTTAAGAGAGAAGTAGGGTTTTTAAAATTTTAAATAAGGGCAAAATTGGTATTTCATGGAGATGTGTGGAGGTGTAGAATAACCATTGAAGTCAGGGAGAATTTGCCCTTGAAAATTTGTGTAATTTTGATGATTGTTTCTTCCTGCACCTCTATAGGTTCTTCTGCCACCCCGTCAAAATATATTTTTATCCTTCTTGTGTCATCTCATATAGTAGCTTCCAGATTATGTAATCCGGTCACACATTTGAAAAAAGACTTATGGATTATGTAATCCAAAAGTTAAAAAAGATTATCGGATTACATAATTCAGAAACTAATCATGCATCTGAAAAAAGACTTTCGGATTATGTAATCCGGAATTTTACAAAGTGATATTTTTGGAAATATAAAAATTTTTGGAGGTGAGAGAAGAATATATGGGAGCTGCAGGAAGAAGCAGTCATTTTGATCGACCCAAATAGCTAGCCCACTAGAGAGTGTTATGAATTTCGGGTTGGGCCCAGAAAAACCATTGGGTTTGAGGGCGAGGCAATAGCGGAGGAGAATTGCAGGTATTAGATGTTGGAGTGTAGTAGGAACAGAGAGAGAGAGAGGAAGAGAGAGAAGTGAAGAAAAAATGAGGCTGTTCGATCCTTGGTCTGTTTTCTTCAAGCGTGAATGGAAGCGAAATTGGCCCTTCCTGGTCGGATTCGCCGTCACCGGAACTGTGATCACCAAATTTTCTCTTGGTCTAACTGGTAGATCCACTTTCTTCTTCCCTCATCACCAATTCTCCTTCTTTTTTTTCTGAAATTTATTTTGTGTTTTGAATCTGATTTCCCCTGGCTTCATTTTCACAGAGGAGGATGCCAAAAATTCAAAATTCGTCCAGGCACACAAGAGGTAACGCTCCCCTCACCAAACCCTAGCTTTGTTCTCACGCATTGTGCCCTTTTTATTTTCCCTTTTCATATGAATGCCCTTCTCGTGTGTTCGATTGTTGATATTCAAATTTCAAATCGTTGGAGTTCAATGCACATATCTGATACAATGTAGCAGATTCTTCGTGTGCTGGAAATCGGACATTCTTGTTTTTAAGCTATAATGTGTGTGTTTTTTTTTTCTGAGCAATCAGTTGGGTAGAATTGTGTATGAATTCTGGTAAAATAAGAGCATCAGTGGTTGAAAATATGCTTAATCTGGCCCACGTAGTCATGATATTTGTTCAATTGACGTGGTTGATTTAATCTAAAAGAAAATGCTATACTATTCCAAACACGTAATTAACTACTACAACAATTCAAATCCTCCCATACTCATTTTCATCCTTTTTCTCAGTCCCATTTCTTTATGGAGGTTACATTACTGTCCATCCTCATCTCTAATTTCGTTTATGTGGCCCTACTGATATACTAAAAGTGTGATGGCCCTTAAACTTGATTGACATGCAAATCTTATATTGTGGATGTGCCTAACTGTGCAATTTTCAAGTTCATGGATGCGAATTATTTAATACGCGGTTTATTTGTTGAGTTATTACTGACTCTTGTGATTCCGATGAAGATGAAAATGTGATATTATATATTTTTGAGAGATCATGAGGTGTTTTAGGTTTGGAATTATCATGACCTAAGAATCAATTTACAATAATATGAATGATTGGGTTTTCTTAGTAGTTGTTCTTGACCTTAACCGAGGAACTGAATGGTAAATATCTCTTTAAATATTTTTGATCTTATTTTACAATGGACTTGATGTTTGAACCACACATAAATTTGTAGATTCAATTATGAGGATTTAGGAATTGTTTGTCTAGCTCTTCATAATTATCCACACATAAATTGGTAGATTCAATTAATAGGATGCCATGCTCTTCCTATTTTTGCAGGTGACTTTGGATTTTAGATTTGCACTGGCTTTGCACATTGTATTGGATGTGTTGAGAGAGCTTTGTTTGTTTTAGTTTTACAAATTGTAATAAAAGAGATGTTGTGCAATCTCTCGATGTTCCTATTTCCATTTTGGTTGTTTACTTAAATGTGCTTGAGTAATTCATTCCAAGCAGTTATGACGAATGGTGTCACTCTATGATTACTTTAATGTGATAATTGTTGGGCACTTGGAGTTTTTGTTCTTGCAATGATGCTGAATTTCTAACACCCAAGGGAAAATAATTGTATTAATCATGTAATTTTTTTGGGACTTTCTGTAGTTTGCCTCAGCACCTTTTAATAGTATACCGTAGTTTTCCGAAATTAATTATGTCAAGAGTGCATGTGCTGAGCATACTCTTTTCTAAAATTTTCACCAAGTCTTTTGCATGGAACATTTATGCTGTTTATATTTTTCCAGGTGATTTGCACTGCCTTTGCACATCGTATTAGATGTCTGAAGAGAGAGCTTTGCTTGTTTAAGTTTTACAAATTGCAATAAATGAAGACGTTGTATGTTATATACACTCCATTTTCCTATTTCCATTTCAGTTGTTTACTTAAATGTGATTGAGAAATCCATACTAAGCAAATCTGATAAACTCAGCAGCCTTTAGTCCTATAATTTATCCGAAACTAATTTGTCATGAGTGCACATGCTGAGCATCCAGTTCTGAAATTTTCATAGTTCTTTGTTCTTCTTATTCTCTGTTTAAAATTTGATTTGATGCTCTGAAGTGTTGGGATGAGTCCCTTTGTGGGTATCTATGGCATTTGCGGATTTTACCAAATTATGTTTTTAATCTGAGTATGCATTCGGTTATGATTCTAAAAGTTATGCTTTTCTAAATTTTGTATTGTTGTTGGAAATACTTAATCTTCAAACAATAAATTCGAGAAAATCAAATAATTTTTTATATTGTTGTTACTTCTTAAATAATAAATTTGAAGGATCAAATTATATTTATAAATTTTGAGAGATAATGCGTAATTGTGTTTTTAGTTCTTAATTATATTTTAAAATAAATATAATAAAGCCTGCGATTGAATTCAAAAATTCGTTTGGGCTTACCTTTAGTCAGATCATTTTAAATTATCTTGATGCATAGGGTTATGTTCTGCTCCATCAAAGTGTCACCAATCACTAGCTATCATGAGCATGGCCTTAGTTCTATGATTTGTGAAAATAGATTGGGGTAATTACTATATGTTTTCGTCTCTTTTCCACCTCCACCGTGCTTCTCAGCCATTTTAATTTTAAACAACTTAACTGAAAGATCATGCTTATATATTTAAAATAACCTTTATACATTTAAACAATTCTTTGATGGACTTGTTTGATATGATAAATTTTGTAAAAATTAATTTAGTAGAGTAACTTTTACAATAATATATTTTTACAAATGTACAGTAATATATCAACGAAAACCTTTTTATGATCATCATTAGAAACTGTGATTGATAAAATAAATAAAATATTACATACTTTAGATAACACACGTTAGGGGACTAGCTGGCTGGGTCGAAGTTGCAACATAATTGTGGATTAGTTTTGTTTAATCAGAAAAAGTGAATGCGACCTTGGATTAAATTTTTGGTCCTTTAAGCCGACCGTAATAATAAAGAAAGAATGAAAGAGATAAGCTTTAGAATTATGATAACTTAAATGCTGTACAGGAGTGGCAATTGGACAGGAATGTTTGAAAATACTTGTGGTTCCTGATGCATCATCATATTGGTAGGCAAATAAAGAACAGTCGTAATTGTTGATTACATTAGAGGCTCACATGGAATAGATAAGCTATACAAGTTTTGTCATTTTTTAATTACTTTTTAAGCAAATCAAATGGCCAGTTTTAGGCATCATTAGTTTCTTACAACCTATTAATATTTAAATATGTTCTTGGAGAGAGGAAACTCCTCTTACTATCATGACTTTAGGTTGTGATCTTTCCTTTCTCTATATTTTTTTCGTAAAGATACTTGCAATAACACTCTGACATTTAAGTTAATTTTGGATACAATTTTTTTCACTTTTAATCTTAAGGTGTTACCTATTTATAATTGTGAAGTTGGATTTTCTAGTGTATTGGTGATTAATTCGGATCCAATAAAACTCCATTGTTTCTTAATCGTGTTTTATGGATGTTTATCTCGTAAATACTACTAATTATTTTGCTTTGGATAACAATAATATGATAAAAAGAGAGACGCTTTAGTATTAGGAGCATAACAAAAAATGTAACCGTTAAATGATTAAATTGTCCATTTATAGACAATTTTAGAGTGCAAGACGCAAGAGCTCCATATTTCTTTCTTTAGAAAAAGGTTTTAGCCGTCAATAATCTTCAATCCAAGAAATTTTTTCATCCCTCAGCTTGGAATGAATCTGGCACACCTCCAACTTCACAACCAGTAAGCTGTTGGATCATTATTCTTGAGACCTTTCCTCTCATCATCTCCACCAAACACATGGAATTCATCACAATTAAGTTTAGGTACAAATTACTGTAGTATTTGACTCATTTCATAATCTTGAAAAGAAGAAATAATCCTAGAGAAAGACAAACATTTACTATGCTTATGAACCAATCCACCTAAATAAATTGACTAAGTGCATTATTTGAGACACCACTAGAAAACCATAAAGCCAAGTTTTACCTTATAAAAAGTCGTTAAGATGAGTCCATGACAGGCATTAATAATGAAACTTTGTTTGCAAAACAAATCAGTTGACTAGGATACTTAAGAGGGTGAGGTAATTAATTACGATGAACAATAATGAATCCAACATTATTGGGCCGGTCCACATCACCGTCCAGTAAAAATTCAAAGGGTAGGTTTGGTCCAAAAGGTGCGAATTGATTGAAGGGCCCACAACGCCAGACGCAATTGGTCGGTGATCAGTGATTAGTCCATATCATGTTGTACACGTGGCATCACAAGAGCGACCTGAAGGCTCCTCTCTCCGCCACCCTAGACTGTAGACAGGTGGCAAAGTGTTTGAATTTTCTTCCTTTTTTACCTTAAATTTGTCCCTTTTGCCTTAAACTCTGCTAACTCTAATGTTGTGTAGTGCTATATAACAACCGTAACCACTACACAAAAATTCACAACCAACTACTTCAACTTTAGGCATTCATTCATTCTCTTCTATTCTATTCCAAACTCACAACAAGCATAGAATCAGAGAGAGGAAGAAGAAAATGCCGATTTCTAGAATTGCCGTTGGAAATTCTTCGGAGTTGAGTCAGGTGGACGCGCTTAAGGCTGCTCTTGCTGAGTTCATCTCAATGCTCATTTTTGTTTTTGCCGGAGAAGGCTCTGGCATGGCTTTTAGTAAGAATTTCTACTTAGTTATTAAAATTTGTGTTGGTTTGAACATGCATGTAGTACTAACAACAATAATTCTACAAACTATTTTCAAAATCATCATATGCATAGATACTGACACGAACACTGATACGACACGAATACGGAGATACGTATCATCTTTAAAATAAATGTAGGACACGGAAACACAAATTTATATATTATATAATTATGAATTATACAATAAAGATTTATGTGCACAAGTATGTTTCAGATTATTTTTTTAAACATAAAGATGTTTTTTTTATGACTGATTCAAAATGATTTGTTTCTTATTTTCATAATTATAATAAAAAATTATACAATAAATTTAAATTTTTAAAAAATTAATGTATTTTTTCTTTTTTTAAAAATTATTAGAACCGTACTAGAATTGTCAGGAATTCAATAAATACTTTTTGGATTGGACACTTCACGAATACATATCCTACAAGTGTCATATGAGTATCCGATACCGACACGCCATTAGTGTCTTAGCTTCGGAGTCATATCATAGTTTATATATAATTGGTTGATGGTATTCTGAACAATGAGAATGCATGAATATGAAACATGTAATTCAATTCTACATATCACTCTTACTCACCTTAATTGTTATGGTGTTGCAGATAAGCTCACAAACAATGGTTCAACAACACCCGCAGGTTTAGTGGCGGCGTCACTGTCACATGCATTTGCACTTTTTGTTGCTGTCTCAGTTGGTGCAAACATTTCTGGTGGTCATGTCAACCCTGCTGTCACTTTCGGTGCCTTTGTTGGAGGCCACATTACTCTCTTCAGAAGCATTTTGTACTGGATTGCTCAGTTGCTTGGCTCTGTAGTTGCTTGCTTGCTCCTTAAATTTGCCACTGGTGGAATGGTATATAACACAACAACTCTTTTTACTTTGTTCAACATCATTCGTAGTTGTCTTTTTTGTTTGTGTTAAATTTGAGACATGTTTTGTATGTTACATTGCAGGAAACATCTGCATTTGCACTTTCTTCTGGTGTTGGAGCAGGGAACGCTCTAGTGTTCGAGATTGTGATGACTTTTGGTTTGGTTTACACGGTGTACGCAACTGCAGTGGATCCAAAGAAGGGTGAGATCGGCATAATTGCTCCAATTGCAATTGGTTTCATAGTTGGTGCTAACATCTTAGCTGGTGGTGCATTTGATGGTGCATCCATGAACTCTGCTGTGTCTTTTGGGCCTGCTGTTGTGAGTTGGACTTGGGCTAACCATTGGGTTTATTGGGTCGGCCCATTCGCTGGTGCTGCCATTGCTGCTGTTGTCTATGAGATTTTGTTCATCAACCCAAACACTCATGAACAGCTCCCCACCACTGATTACTAGAGTTAACATTCCTGTGTTCTTTGCTTTGCATTTGCTTGTGTTTCAATTGTTGATTCCCGTGAACTTTGTAACACGCATGAACATCTTTCTTTTTTGTGCTTATCATTATGTAATGTTCATTTCATCTTATATACTAGTGTTAGCAAAACTTCATTGCCAGTTAAAATTTATGATTTGAGAAATATCTGGTTTCCACATAGGCCTAAGCCTCTTTCAGACAAGAATGGCAAATGCTTAACCCGTATTGTTTATGATGGAAATTTTTTGTATTGAATAAGTACATGTATTAGTAACACCCAATCTTTTAAATTTAAATTGGGTATGAAGATGAAGAAGAGAATGTACATTATGTCTTGATTTAAATTACCTAAAATATCTTTAATTTATTAGGTATTTTAAAAAATTTAGTTTATAACTTATTTATAAGTTATATATTTAATATTTTTATTATTTTTATAATTATTTTATATTTATCCAATTGTTATTTGATATTTTCATTTGATACTTATACTATTATAATTTTTTTTCTTGATATTTGATACTGGAGAAAATATAATATATATAATTTTGACATTAAATATTTGATAAAATTGGAGTAGAAGAATAAGTCAATAAAATCTCAAAAATTGAATTTAAAACAAATCATCTTTTATAATACAAATAAACAAAGTCGTGATAAAGTTGGAAATAAAATTAAAAAATCTAATATATATTATTATATTTATATATAAAGTGGGTCGTTGAGTGAATGGAAATTTTTTATAGAGTGTGAAATAAACATTTTTCTTTGTCGTTATACAAAATGTTATCCTGTAGTGGCATCAATTTTTTTTATCATGCCGATATTGAATAAATGTTTTTTTTATTTAAAAAAGTGAGTTATTTTATAATATAGAATTGTGTTTATTTTAAAATAACATGAAAATGTTTTCAAAAAACTTTTTAATATTTTTAAATAAAGCATTAAAAATATAAAATTTAAGTGTGTTAAACATAGTCTCATTATTATGCAATCATATTCTAATCATATATTTATTTGATAGGTGAGTTGAGACAGATTCATGGGGTTTAAAAATCATAAACCATGTTCCTATAGTTGACAGTTTTGCTCAGAAACAGATATATAGTTCCTGGACTCTTTATATAAAATTTTACTAAAAAACATTTTTTCCATAAAAGAAACATTTTTTTTAATATTTGGTTTTTTCATGATAAAAGAGAAGTCTTTCTTTTCTTTCTTTTTTCTATTTTTCCTACGGTGTTTTCGTGAAAATTAAGATTCATCAGCAGTAAATCATAGTTCTATACGTCCTCATTATTAAGCTTTATTTTAGAGTTTGTTTATCATTCCCTTCTCCTCGTGCATCCAAATCAGCACATATTTGTGTTGACATCACGCACGGTTTGTCGTCTGCATGTAATTGATTTTGATATATTAATATTATTTAGAGGTGAATTTAAGTTTAACTTAATTATATAAATCAGTTTATAAAATTAAATTTGGATTAATTTATTTGTAAAATTATATATTGTGGATGATTAGTTAGTAACTTTATAACTATAAACTATCATTATAATAAATTTTAAATAATTTTGATATTATTTTATGTTGGAGATCTCATATAAACTAAAAATAAGAATATTTCATTATATATAAGTGGATGTAAATCTCATCTCAAAAATCGATTTTATGAAATTGAATTAGATTTAAAGTTCACATCGTAATATGATATCGAGTCATGTCGAACGATATCCACTTGTATATAAAGAATATCCACTTATATATAAAGAATGAAAGAAGCATGAGATGTTGGAGAAGGTGGATGAGAATGAAATTAAAACTAAAATTGAGATGCAAACAAGTGGATGATATTTTACACTGAGAAGTACCAACTCGCTATCCTATTGGATCTTTTTGAAAGTAAAAGCACTGAAACCAACATTGACATAGAGACTACAGTTATGCCTAATCTGAAATTATTACAGCTGGGTCACACTCACTACCTAATGTGAATGAACCCTTCCAAAAGCTTAAAGACGCAACGCAATGCTATACAGGTTAGACTTTAGCTGCCACTGCCACACATATGCTATCACCAAAATATTGGTTGGAAAAAAAATAATAGAATATTATACTGTTAACCGCTTAATGCATAAAAATATGGTTCACTCATGGGGCAAAACAAACTTTCCTCATCCATCACCCACAGAGGCTCACAAGAACAATACTCCCATGATGATGGAGATGGAGAAACCACTTCACTGTTCCCATGAAGAAAACTGTTGTTCTCTTCTGACATGTCAATATCTTTCCATATATCATCCATAGAGAACTCACCTTCACCTTCATCTTGGCTTGATCCTATCACACTAGGACCTCCTGTGTCATAAAAGCTCTCTTCTCCAGCCTTCTTTGAAGCATGTGGTTCCACTGCATGTTTCTTTGAGGATACTGATATTGAGGAATGAACACTGCAAGAAGGTGTCGGTGTGAATGAAGCAGCTTCTCCTCTCTTTTTGTCCTGAGCCTTTTTCCTCATCAGAGTCCTCCAGTAATTCTTAATCTCATTGTCAGTGCGCCCTGGTAACTTGCGAGCAATTCTTGACCACCTGCATGTCTCAAACTACCTATCATTAGACTTTGAGTCAAACTTTGTGTCAAAGGGTAGATAATGCAAAGAATAAAACTTAGTCATAGTGGTTTCAGACTGTTGATTCGAACTTTTACCTGAACTGAACATCTGCATAATAAAAGTTTTGTATCAAAAACCATACTTAAGTTACTATACATTTGTCTACGTTTTGTTGTAAAACAACATATCACAAGACACAGCAACTAAGTAAAAACTAGTGAAGTTCAGATAAAAAATAAATAAATATGAATTAATTTTAGGGTAGTTTAACCTTTATACACAGAAAAATAACTCTTGTTCTCCTCCGAAACAGGCTGAAAACTTCTCTGATTAAACTCATACACCTATTATAGTGCTAACCAACAATATATCAAGTAATCTTATATGAACAAAGGATCAAGATAACAGTTAGAATAAGAGAAAATAAGAGAAAGAAACAGACTGTGACTTGAAAGTAATAGTATTTGCTTATGGTCAAACCTATTTCCCCATTTTGAGTGAAGCTCGAGCACAAGGCGTTCTTCCTGGGGTGTCATCTTTCCACGTTTGAGACCAGGATGAAGGTAATTAACCCACCGTAATCTGCAACTTTTACCTGTTCTATTCAAACCTACAACAAAGTCATGAGGTGGTTAAAGCTAGGGTGCTTCTTCCATAATGCCTAATGCCTATTTTTTACTGTCTCCCGCCACCTTCAAACCTGATACCTTAGCAATAAAGTCCCATCTACGGTCTCCAAACAAACCAACAAACGACACCAATTTGAAGTCTTCCTGTTCTGTCCATGGACCTTTACGCACTTCCTGTTGAACCATTTTCAAAGCACACACACACCACTACTTCTTCTGGAAATGGAATATTTTCTCTCCAGGGCTCTTTCTTTCTTTATCACTTGCGGGCTCCTATGCAACCATTACCAACATTTATATACGCCTTCTCACGTATTTTTTATAAGCCATTTTGCATATCCACCGTTCATTTGGTCATTTTCTCATGATGACATCATCTGCTACGTGGAAATAATCAGAGTAATAGATCAGTATCTTCATGTAACTTTCACCTTTTTTATTTTTTTTCTCCTACGCACTGCTTAATTTTCATGTTAAACTTATCTGACAGATGTTGTTCTCCCCCACTTCCACCTTACCCTCTAGATTTCCAAGCCCAAGTTTGTGATTAATTAATGATATCTTGTAATTCAATACTTGGAGTTGCCTTATAGGTGCCTCAAAGTTAACACAAAGACAAAATTAATTAGCAGCAAGTCTGTAATATTGTATATATTTTATTTCTTTATAGTATATATATGGCCCTTTAATCCTTTATGAATAGTCCAAAAGCATTTATTATCATATACTGAAGACTTTTTTGAGGGGAGAATGATGTTCTTGGCCTTTCGTTGGGGTTGTTGAACAGTAGGCTAGCTTAAATCTCCTCTCAGCATGAAGAAAACAAAGAAAAAAAATAACTTAGATTTTTTAATTGCATGTGTTTTATTTATGAAAAATAAATAAATAACAACTAAAGGTGATTTAACCCATATATATATCAAATGCATTAATTAGATCATCTAACACAAAATTAACGGAAATACTTAAACATAACACTATCATCATAACACTTGAAAACAAGGTTGTTGGTAGGGAATAATCTTGAAAGACGAGATATTGGGGTCGAGAGTAATTTGTGTAGCTTCTACAGGAGGTTAGAGGAGTCGACAAATCATTTATTTTTCAGATGCAAAGTTGTTTGGCTAATTTAGAATCTTTGTTATGACTGGTTAGGAGTGAGGTCAATGGACTTTATGGATCATGGGTCTCATTTTGAACATTTCAAGATTCTGGATGCGTCCACTTCACATAATCTTATTATGGGTAACGTGTGTATTACGTTGGTTAGCGAGTTTTGGAGGCACAAGAATAATTGTTTATTTAAAGGTAAAGTGGTTGATTATACTTGAGTTTTTTCTCTTACACAAGTTAAAGTTTTGTCCTGGATCTCATCAAAGATATCGTCAACTAACTTCTCATTCTCTGATCGGTGTCTAGAATCATTGATATGTATGCATTCGATTTAATATTTTTTAACCCTTGTTATACTTTTTACTCTTTAATAGGTAGAGTGGTAGAGTTGGGGTAGACAATAGGAAGTCATTTTGGTTGATATGTAGATGGAAATGTAATCTTTGAACTTCTTTATTTTGTTTAAATGTTGAATCACTCCTGTAGTGAACTTATTTAATTTCATTGTTATTTGTCGATAAAAAAATACTATCATCAAACTTTTAAAAAAAAAAAAAAAACTAATTGAGATTTTAAATTGATATCAATGTGTTAAATATGGAGTGGAGAAAGGGAATTAAGTTGACAGAGCAGCCATGTATGTAGGTTGATGAAGAATTTGATCGATATTAATTACGGCTCTTGACTTCTGCAAAGGGCAAGAGAGAAAGAAAAGAGAAAGTAGAAGAGGACAAAAAAATGAAGAATAGAGGCAGAAATGGTTTAGATGTTTTGCAGACAAATATAATATTGAAAATGGATAGAGATATTAGTGTAGAAACTATCGTTAGATAAATCTAGCATCCAAAGTTTGTGTGTGGTGCCCTCAGCAGAGAGTGTAGCACTATATGTTGGGCCAGTTTAGGTTATTAAATAATAGGATTTTCCAACTTGATGCATGCCTCAGATGAACGTGGAAAGGTTTAAAAAAAGAGAGTATAATTTCGATTTTCAAATTTGACATTTTTTAGCTAAGATGTTTGCTAAAAAAAAATATTTTTTCTTGAACTTAGTTTAGTGCGAATTATTAATAATGATTTTGTAACCTAATTGTATCTTTTAAAAATAATTAAAATTTCTTGTGTACTCTCATCAAGCCATGAGTTTTATAAGGAGGGAGTTGATGAATATCTTGGCTTAAGTATCATCGTTATCTACACCTGAAATTCAAATAAATAGAAAGGGCTTGTTTAATTCTATTTTCATTTTTATTAATTTTAAAATTTATTTTCTAAAATAGTTTCAACTTTCACATTGCAAAACAATCAATTTGTCATTCAAGATATATTAAGTTTTGAAAAGCATTCCTTATTTTATTTTGAAATCTAAAAGCAATTTCTCACTTTTTTTTTTCAAAATTATCCTTGAGTAGATGCAATAAATAGACCATATAAATATTCTAATATAATATTTTGACTTTAACTAAAGTTAGCTGAAAAAGAAAAACAAATATGAAAGAAATAAAATTAAGTTTTTGAGTTTTTTATATGCTAAAAAATTAATTAATATTATTTAAAGTTGTTTGATTGAAAGAAGATAAATTAGTAAAAAAACAAAATATAAATATAATCTTGTATGAATTAGTAATATCTAACCAACAATACAAACATGGAAGGTTTAAGAAGTAAACTTAAAAGGTTTTCGTTTGAAGCTGATTTTACATGATTTTAGTTTTTAAATTTTAATCAATAAATCATTCTCACATCAATTTTTTCTTCTTCTCCAAAACTTGTAATTCAACATTTAAACCCTAAACCCTAAACTATAATTTAAATAATACAACTTTTTTAGTACTTCTTTCACACTTATGAAGATGAAGTCAGTCGTTGTGGAAGGTGTCATTCTATTGTTATCAATTTTTTTATACAATTTATTATATGAGCAAGTTTCCTACATCAATGTGCATGTACACTTCTATTTCTATATATTTGCAAACTTTTGATGTAATTTTTTATAGGAAGACTCCTCTCACACCTATGCACATACCCATATAGTCAAATTTTTTATACATTTTTTTGTATGAGTGTGTCTCTCACACTAATGTGAAGACAATCACACCCTTATAGCCAAATCTCTATGTAAATTTATCTATATGAGTGTTTAGATATGTAATACTACCGCTTTGTTAAGACTAACTATGGGTGTTTGTGTTTTATTTGAGAGCATCTATAACATTTCATGCCTTGATACATGTTTGGAACATCTATAACTTGATTGCACAAATTGATGATCTGTAGCTTGTATTCGAACCTTAACTATTTCTAACTCAACTTAATGTCTTAAGCATCTTCAAATTAGCTTTGAGTATCTTTACCTCAACCTCAATCTTTAAGAATTTCTATTTCAATTTCACGCCTTGAACAAATTATTTATTAACATGTATGAAATCATATTTAACTCGACTTTATGTTTTGAATATCTCTAACTCGACGTCACACATCAAACATATATCTAATTCAACTCTAAATTTTAAAGATTTTTATTTGAACTCCACATCTATCACTAGTTTGACCTCACTCTGTGACTCTCTCTAACTCGGCATCATGTCTTAATTAACTTTTTATATAAAAAATTATAAAAACCTTGCATTATTATCAGAAGTATAATGAATAGTCTTAGTCTACAAATTCCTTAGTCGATCTACCTAAAAAGTTCAAATGTTTTTTTTTTGTTATATTAAATATTAGACTCTATTTTAGGTTAAGAGATTAATAGTTCTAAGATGAAAAAAAAATATTAAAAGTTTAATAGCAAAAATTTGCAAATTAATCATTCAAATAGTTATACTAAAAGTTATACATCGTTTATATCAAAAGTTAATCACTCTACATTATACTAAAAGTTATAAAGAGTTTCACCATTCTAAATGGTAAGAAAAATCATACAACCATCTATTTTAGGAACTTCATTGGCCTAAATTATATTAAAAAATCTTAACTCAAACAACAATTTTTTTCATAAAATATTTTAAATCTTATATAAAAATGAATTATGCTCTTAAAATTTTCTATCAACTACTCTACTAATATTTTGTGAATTATAAATCCATGGATTGGAGAACATACATAAATCTACTAATTCAAACAATGAGTACTGAAAACAAAGGAAGGAATTATTAGAAAATCAATATTCATTGATTTGATATTAGTTGAATTGAGTGGATTTTCGTGAGGTAACATCAATTAATTACATTAATGTGATTCCATAATAATAAACATAAAATATCTATAAGAGTATTTCTTCAATACTTATTAAGGGTAATGTGAAATTAACTAATTTTAATTTTTTTTTTCTCTTAAAAGACTTAGAGGATTTTTTTTCTCTTAAAAGACTTATAAAGAGGAGGTATTGTACATTTGAAAAAAAAAAATTTGTTAGAATGAATCATAACATTTGAGGAGGTATTATCTGTTTTAGAATTTTTCTTAAAAAATTTATTGGTGGATTGAAAAATGATGAATATATAAATTGTTTTTGACATTTAATCGATGTGAGACAATATTAACGGTTGCAGAATTAAAAAAAATTAGTAAAATTATTGTTTCTTTAAACAACTTTATTTTTACTATTTGAGTTTCAAGAGTGCAAAACATACTCAAGGCTCTGGTGATTATATATCTTAAAAGAAATTCACCACCATCCTAAATTGTACCCAAGTTTGTGATATTGGTAGGGACAAATTAAAAGTTTCGAGAATCTTATTGCTTTTAAAAAAAAAATGTGTGTATTCTTCTTCTCATATTTTCTACCTTTCAGAATCCATCATCACCGACAAAAAGAATGAAACACGGTTACATCATTTTTAATGAATGGAACAAATCAATTAATAGATAATTATATAAATTAATGATTAAGTAAATAGTTAGTTAGTCGAATTTCATGCCCTGCACAACTTAGAATTGATAATTTCTTATTATTTTTCTTCTTAATAACATAGTTCTCAAAAATAATATTTACTTTATTATAAAAAATCATTAAATAAAAAATCACAATTATTAACTAAATTATATATTATTTTAAAAATTAAAAAATTATAATTATTTAAAATAATTTTATTATTAATAAAATTATAATAATAAATTTTATTAATAATATAAATTATTTTAAATATAATAATTTTTTAATAACTGCACACATCCAAGTGTTGAATACTTTTTTTACTGACTTGAAGGTCGGAGTGTCTTCTGCAGGTACTTTCCTCATTTGGCATTCACCCGAGATTGGAGCCGAATGGATAGCGTGAAGATTAGAAGAATCAATGAAGCTTTAGCAACTTGTTAGAAGATAGGAAGAAGACAAAGTTCTCAATAGTTCTCTAGGTTTCATTTCCCTAACAAGAATAAAAATTAATTTGTATTTAATAATTTTTTTTAATGGTAGTATATATAAGGTAAACACATATTTGCCTGAAATTACGAAACCAAAAACCATGATTTTGGCATTTGACCCTTGCTAATCAATCATTTAACCAAAAGCCATGAACAGTGAGATTGTTTTGGCTCTAGTGAGATTATTGGAGGCAAAGAAAATAATAAAAAAAATTGTAAATATAAGGTTGATTTGAGAGGGTGTAAGTGGAGTAGAAAACAAAGCAACATGGAAATGATTGCATTGTAATTGGATATTGAACTCAGGCCTGCCGGCCTTCTTCTCTGTGATTGGAAATGTGCTACAGATTGAGATGAACAACATTATAATATTGGTGATCCACAATTCACACAAGCTGATAAGTAGATATGCAGAGTGGAATATTGCATCATTTGTCTGCATTTATACTAACACCACTCACCATTTTTGTGGTCTTCAATGTTGTGGGCATCGTTTTTTTAAGATAAAGATAAGATTGTATCATAAAATACTAACCATACTTGCGACGTCATTCACCAGAATAAATAAACATTCCATCTAACTTTTTCATCAAATTCAAACCTCTGATTTTAATTTCATTGGAACAAGTAGACGATTTGGAGCATGGGATTGGAATAATAAACAATTCAACGTTCAGAGTAGCCAGAAAGATCTGTTATTAGTGACATGGATGCCACCATTTTTGTGGGCTGAGCACTTAATATTATCTTCAACGTTCTCTGCCTTAGGGTTTATTACAAGATAATGGAAATGGTCCCCTACGTGTGTTCTGCTAAATAAATTAACTAAAGCACAGTAACCACCACAGTGTGCAAGCAAAAGTAGTGTCATTTTTTTGCATTCTAGATGATGAGTTTTTCTTATATTACAAACTGTTTACTTAGTGAACAATGGTCCCAGATTATGACTCTCTTTCTTTATTTTATTTGCATGTGACATAGACTTGGATATATATTCTGACGTTGTACCAATACCAAAGATGCCATATACATTTCATATATGATTTAATTATATCAACCATCTTCTGATCAGTATTCATGTTTTAGTTTTTGGCTTTCTCTGATATCGATGAAGAAAATGACTCAATTTTGGTGTTTTTAGGTGTGATGCAGAAAATTAAGGAAGCAACCCTTTCACCTCTGGATGTGTTTTTTTTTTCTTCATGATTTGATTGGTTTACCTTGATTAATTACTATTTTGAAAATCTTTTTATTGTATTATTCATTTTAATTATTTTTGTGTGATTGAATATTTTCATAGGATATTTAATGGATGATGTGGTCAAAATCAATTATTAGAGAATTAATTACTAATTTTTTTATGGCGTAATTAATCTAATTAAAGTTACAAATCTTATTTGAGATTAGTTTTGCAACCTATTTTAATCTAGGTTTAAAATCAATGATTTTATAAGCGAGTTGCGAAAGCATATAAACAAAGTAATTTTTAAAGAGGGCATAGTCGATCCTTTAGAAGTATTTCTTTTGGTTCAATTAAATACTTGGTTTTGAGTTATAGTTAAGTCACACTCTGAGTAATTTTTTTTTCTGACTGTGTCTTAACTCTCTGATTTGTATGAGGATGATCTTCTGATATTTTTTTTAGATGTCTGTTTTAGGTGATTTTTCTGGATCCATTCAAATGTTTTTTTTCTCTATAATTATCTCTACAGTTGTTGATAAAAAATTTAAATCTTAACTTATACATCAGAATATCTTTTACAAAATACATTCTCACCATTAAAGAATGAATATCTTGCAACAAAGACAACTAGAAGCATTTAGAAAAACACAAAAGAATTCACAATTTTATAATTTTTAAGTAAAACATATTCAATACAGTCTTATTATATGAATAGTTTTCTTGGTTTTGGAAATAAGGAAGCACGTTATTTGTCAAATTCTGGAAAAATATGAACGTTTGTGACTATTTTGGGTTGGATAGACAGGAAAAGGGGAAAAAAGCAAAATTATAGTGAGTGATAGAGATGAATATAAGATAATAATAATAATTAACCATTTGAGGTTCTAAAGATGGCATACATTTGCACACATGACACATGCATGCATCCTTCTACTGCTTTTTGCCATTCAATGCTTCACTGTCCATTAAGTAATTAAAATTATTTAACGTAAGGTGTCTTATAATTTAACTTTATTGGATTGCAAAACAAGTACACAACCTATAAAAATCTTTTGCACAAGGGATTTAAATATGATGTTATTTTTTCTCAGCCATTCACTCTCACCTTTGCAAACCACTCATTACTGATATGTGAGAGGGCATATCAGCTTTGATGGATGATTAAACATAAAAGTGTTTCTACTTGAGAAAGCAATTTTTTTACAAAAATCTCAAAACGAATAAATTTAAGAAAAGAAATCACAATGAGTAATTACAAAAATCAAAATAAATTGTTAGATGTAATTTTATAAAACTTAAAAAATAGAGTAAAGTCGTTTTCACATAAAATTTTCAATTCTTAAAATTATTGGAAGATTTGCATATATAGAATTATTCTCTTCTGTATATTTCTTTTCAATAGACTAATTTTTTATCTACTGTTCAAACTTTCTGTTCACCCCAGACCAGAATCATTAGTGTTTCCATCTGAATACTATCACATAAGAAAAAGTTAATTAAGATTCAGGTTGTTCATTATTTTAATTTCAAACACTATATTTTTATCTCTAATGTATATGTCATGTATTCCTTGTGAAAAATTATGATTTCTATTATCTTCTTTCATCCTTCTAGAGCGAAATGACAGGTAAACAAAATTTACTCTATATACGAACAAAGTTTAAATCAAATATTGCAGTTTCAGATATGCATCTGTTCTTATACATACTTGTGTTTGTGATCCATTAATTCTAGGAGTTGATGTCTTGTGGGCCACCATAAACAACATCTAGAACTTGAAAACAAGCATCTGGTTCCATAATAATGCCAATTTCAAACGTTTTTATGATCAAGTAATGTGATATACACAGCATGATACATAGTGTTACTGTGGATTTGTTCAGGTTTGCAATTGCAATAGCTTAGGAAAAAGGTGAAGAAGAACTAAGATGGCACGTCCACCGTTCATTTGATGAAAAAGGGAACCCTACATATAACATAACTGTGATGTCATCTTCCTCCTTCACCTTGGATGTGACTGCTGAATATGGTATCATATAATAATGATTAATCAATGGATATACCATGACCACATAACCATATTCTCTATTGCTCTTCGTTCGTGGACACCACGTACTTATTAAACATTCAAAACAAATCTAATTCCAAATTTGGACTTCAAAAGTTGAGATGAACACCAAATATATCAGAATTGTTGTCGTGATATCTATGCTTCAAATTCTGGGCTGATTCGATTCTATGTGCTTCTGGAGTTGTACTTGAAGAAAGAAATATGAATAAAAGAAAAAGAAGGTGGTAGTGTGTGAAGAAAATGTTTATCAAAGTTGAAACCCTTCTTCCACCATGATGAGGAATATTGTGGTGAAAAGATAAAGTAGGAAAAGTTTCCATGGCCACAAAACATAATTCACAAGCTTCTCTGCTTTTGGCCCCACTTCTGAAGTGACTATAACTTAATTAGCTAATTAGAGTTATTAGATATGTTTGTCTGTTTGTGAAAATGGAAGGATGGGATTCTCAATAAAGATTCCCTTTTTTGGTGATTAAATTTCTACAGTAGAAGTCATATCATCAGATTTTTTGTTTTAGTTATCTCAATATTTTTTTTAACATCTTCTTGTACATTCTTTATGACATTCACATTTTTGTATTTTTTTAATTTTCAGATTAATTTAAATGTAACCTGTTGTAAAATAATAAATAATTTTTTTCCTTTTATAACTTAAGATCTTAAATTTGAAATATTTCTTCATATTACACTAAAGATCAAAATAATTAATTGTAATAGTAACTAAATTAGAGACCATTCTAGAAACTAAAAATAATTTTAGTTTCTAAATTAGTTTCTATTATTGTTAAATAGTTTTATCTAATTAGGAACCAAGGTTTTAGAGACCAAATTTAAAAACTAAATAATTAGTAGTTAAAACCTTGGTTGTTAATTAGATACCAATTTAGAAACTATTTAACAACAATAGAAACTAATTTAGAAATCAATTTTTTTTTAGTTTCTAAAATGGTCTCTAACTCAGTTACTATTGTAACTAATTATTTTTGTCTCTAAGAATTAGTTTCTTGTAGTGTTAAATTAGCATCATTCAATAAGAGTTTCATATAAAATTCAAGTCCTGGTTATAACTCTAAATTAAAAATGTTCTAACAATTAATAAAGAATTTGTTTTAACTGTTTTTTATACAAGTTTTATCTTTTATTATATTTTAAATTCACAACATATTTATTTTTAAGTACTCATATCTTATATATTCCATTATGACTTTGCACTTAAAAAAATTCTTATAATTAATATGTCACTAATACACAGAATTCAGTTTTTCAATTAAAATTGTGTAATTTTATTCTTTTAATTAAAATATTAAATAAAAAAATATTATATGAGATTAGGTAAATCGTGTCTCGTGAAGAAGTCGTGAAGATGACTTCAACAGTCTTTAAATTTGAAGCTAAAGTCATATTATAGTAGGATAACTTTGGTTAAAACATTACAATGAGATCACTGGTGCAGAAAGAATTTACAACGGTGGCTATTTAGTCACATTTGTTTGCATTTGTTGTACGCGTAGTCTTAAATCAAAGAGATAAGAATGTGGTTATTTAGTCGCATTCTTAAATGGGATTTATAAATGCGGCTATGGTAAATAGTCACATTTTTTTTTAAATTTTTTTTTTTTAGAAAAATAAAATCCTGAAAGGCAATGGAGGCAGTAGAAGCAACAAAAGAGAACGAATGGCACAAAGAAGAAAGAGAACTCGAAACAAACTTACAATGGCACAAAGAAGACAATGAAGACTCGCAGAAGATGAGAGGAACCACGAGAGCATAAACAAAAGAGAAAATGAAGTGTTAAAGAACCCTTCGCCAATGCAAGAAAACAAACAAATAAGTGAAACAAAAAAATTTATAAGCCATTGATGAAGAAGAAAGAGAGCAGATCGAAACGAACTTACAATGGCACAAGAACACAATGAAACTCGCAGAAGAAGAGAGGAACACTAGAGCATAAACGTTTTGAAAACATGAAAACGTAAGTGGCACGCTTCATAATTAGGGTAAAATATGATTTAAGAATATGATTTAAGAATGCGGCTATTAGTAATAACCCGTATTTATAAATGAAGTTAATTTAAAAAATGTCACCGCATTTTGAATGATAACAGCCGACCCTAAAACCGCATTAAATAAATAATTGTTGTTTATACATTTTATAAATTGTACATTAATAACACGATTTTAATATTAAATAAAAATAACAGAAGTGATTACTAGTAACACCATTAATAGTTGTTTTATTTAATATTAAGTTCATGTCACATATATTGAAATTATATCATATATGCACAAGTCAATTTCATCATAAACATTATTTTACCCATTTTCATAATTATAAAATCAAACCTCAACATTTTGTTGAAAATACTCACCAAACCCGATGAATAGCAAGTACAAACATACAAAATAATGATAAATAGTTAAAAAAGAGCTTAGTATTATAACAAAAGGTTAGTAGAGGCAGCCAGTCACATCCTAATTGATTTCACTACTGTATATTTTATAATAATGTATATTTTATTTAAAAACTATTTAAAGTTAAAATGAATAAAAATATTAAATTTTAATTCATTAAATAAGATAACATGTAAAGAAGGATTATATACCTTCACGCCAATGCCACAATGTCTTCCTAAAATATGTGAAAATATTAGACATAGCAGAATAACATTTTTGTTAACATTCGATACATTGAATTTCTGAAATATTTGGTGGAATTTTTTGAACCACACACTCCCAAAGTATGATGCTATATAATAATTTATATTTGATTTTTCTGTAGAGAAAATGTGATTTGACGAAAAACAGTGAATATGAAAATCTGTTTTTATTAGATGCAAGTGTTGATGATGGGACATTGATTGGTTACGTGAGCATTGCAGTAATGGTCACATAAGAAGGTTTTGGTTGGAGAGGTAAACGATGTGGGGGCAGTTGTTGTGACGAAAAATTACAACCGCTTATATCATTTATAAAGTCATGCATGTCATTATTCTTTTTTAAACTCCATCATCATGTGCCTTCCATTTATACACCAACATGTACATTCAATATATGCACCAATCACCAAATAAATCATTTTCACACCTACCAAAATAAATAAAGTAGTGTATTTTTTTATTTTTTTTCAAAGAATAACCTTCTTAAAAACTTGTTGTTTTTTCATACATCACTATAGGTTCTTCTGTCATTCCTATGAAAATATTTTTTTATCCTTCTTGTGTCACTCTCATAGATAGTTTTTGAATTATATAATCTGGACACGCATTTAAAAAAAGACTTATAAATTACATAATTTGGAAGCTAAAAAGGACTTTCAGATTACATAATCCGAAAATTAATTATGCATCTTAAAAAAGGTTTATGGATTATGTAATCTGAAAGTTAATTACGAATTTGAAAAAAAAGTTTCAGATTACATACTCCAAAATATTATAGAGGGATATTTTTTAAAATAAAAAATTTATGGAAATGGAAGAAAAATATATGAAGGTAAAGAAAGAGTCTTAAAAACTTTGGTGACCCTAACCCTAACATCACCAACACAATAAGCATCTGGGCTTTATTTGTTGCGGTGTATCCAGCAGCGAGCGAGTGTAGAACTTTAATATGGATTCAGGCCATTTCTTTTTCACTCCCATAGTTTTAACATTCACCCCCATGGGGTAGTTAAAAGACCAATATATTCTTAATGACACATATTTTTACCCTGCATTTTCTTCTTCTTCTCCACTCCTTATTGTACACTCCCTATACTACTGTTGTCGAGGCTCCTTCTTTCGCTTCTAATATTTCTGTACTTTTTAAAAATTAAATATATCTTAAATTGTGTAATTCGAAAAGATTTTTGAATAAGAAATGTATTAAGTATTTAAAATATATATTTTAGATGGTGTAGTCTATTTTTTTTTAAATACATATATGAATTTTTTATTTTTGAAAAAAATTGATTTGTATACTATGTTATTTATTTTAATATGACAAAAGGTAGTGTATTTCAAGGTACATAGAGGTTTTTTCTCAAAGTAGTGCTAAAATGGACAATCTTTTTTTATTCTCAAAATGAGTAAATCACCAACCGCAATGAAAATTTTGATAGAATAAAATCGTTAATCATAATAAAGATTTTGAAAACAATTAAAAGTCGTACACACTAACTAAAATCGTATTCCACACGATTTTAATATTAAAATATATTTCAAAATATTAAATTTAAAAATAAAAATAAAAAGTCGTATATAATAAAATTAGATTTTATAAAAAAAAATAACTAAATAAGTTTTCAGAAAATATTTTTTTTATTATACATAAAACCTATTTCGAATTTTTAATAAAATTAATGATGTGATATTTTAATAATATAAAATAATTATTTTAAAAGAATTATTAAATTAAATTTAATCCATAATAAAAAATTAAGTTGGTAAAATCTAAATTCGAAATGCTAAAATAAAGCGAAAAATTAAAATGGGAAATGTTAACAGAAAACTTAATTGTCAGAGAAAGCAGAAAAATAGTAAGAGGTGGATAACAATGTGTGGAATGACCGACAACGCCAGGGAGTACCATTCCACGAAAATGGTTATTTGCGTGATGAATCAACTTACATGCAATGGTACATCACTCGTAGCATTCGCTACCTCTCACATATAGACACATATGAAGAATATGTAAGTCCAATTTGATATTGTTATTTTTAAAAATTGTACATTAATTATTTTTTTAAACAACAGTACGACATGTCACCCATAGTCAACCACACTATTCTAAAGGTCACCCTCATCATCTCGAATCTTCATCAAATGTTGCATAATTTGAACAACAAGTCCAATTTCAATCCACTCCCAATAAACATGTCTGCCCAATTTCCCTCCCACCAAGTGCCATCAACTGACATCAATTTTTCATCCCAGGAAAATATTTATTCTCCGGTCAATCGCAAATGTTTGGTACTTCAACAATGGCATCACCCTTCGCATTTCATCTAACTCCTACCATGCATTGCTATTGACCCACAATGTCTTCAATGGGGTATGAGATTTCATCTGACGACAACGAAGAAGAAAACAATGATGATGAAAGTTCACCTCTGCTTAGACATCCACCTAGACAACGAAAAAGGCTCCCATATGGGACAGTGTAACATCCCTATATTTTTTCATATCTATAACCATAATCTGTATGAAATATTAAAATAAATATATAAACATAATACAAATATATCTAAAATTTAATTATTATAATGTTTCAAATTATCTCTCTCTTCATAAGACTTGAAACATTTACATAAATTTTAAAACAAAATTTCAAAAGAAAAATAAACATTTTCCATTATCCATCTCCTCACCGAGAAACTTTATCACCTGTAACATCATCTGCTCCCGTGTAAAATACACGATCATCACAGATCAAAGAAAAACAACCACAAAACAAAACAAAGGGTAAGCTAGATATTTTTAAAACTTATAACACAAATGAGTTTAAACATCCACATAAATTCATCATTTCTCATGCATTTCACATAATCATCAAGTGTCTATCAACAATTTCAATATTCATCTTTCTCATGTCAGACTTCTACTGACTCATAACACATAGACACTTGACTCTACTCCCGGAAGACTCGTGCGTTGACTTAGACTCAGAGATCTGCACCTGTCATACTACATCACTGTGAAATCCACACAGCTATGCGCATAATTAATCTCAATATCATCTCTCTCCTAGTATGACAGGG
>Ga0123342_1002675_pt1 | contig 29303 bp, 15 predicted proteins | sample Turbeawhitnodule_FD_89960 | JGI IMG/M metagenome (GOLD analysis project Ga0123342, IMG submission 89960) | Root nodule microbial communities of legume samples collected from Mexico - Turtle bean Mexico white nodule | ecosystem: Host-associated > Plants > Roots > Nodule | place: Mexico: Nepantla... | reverse complement strand
ATAGAAGTCAATCCAGGAGGAGCAACCATGTATACATCTTCTTTCAAATCTCCATGTAAAAAAGGCATTGTTTATGTCTAATTGTTTCAATTCCCAATTATAAATAGAAGCTAAAGAAAGAAGTAACCTTATGGTGGTCATCTTTGCTACTGGAGAGAAAGTATCAAGGTAGTCAATATCTGTTGTTTATGTATATCCCTTTGCCACTAACCTTGCTTTATACCTTTCAATTGTCCCATCAACCTTATATTTTATTTTGAATACCCATTTGCAACCTATGACAGCTTTGTTCTTAGGCAGAAGAGCAGTCTCCCAAGTTTGATTTGACTTTAAAGCAGATATCTCACATTGTATAGCTTTTCTCCAACAGTCATGTTTCATAGCTTCGGAATAAGTGTTCGGATCAACATGTGAAGAAAGAGACATAATAAAAGATTTGTAAGAAGGTGATAAATTGCTATAAGACAAAACATAAATCAAAGGATATTTAACTCTTGAAGATGTACTGGAAACATTAAGATTACAATGATAATCCTTTAAATACTCAGGTGGTCTTTTTATTTATTGTGCTCATTCGGACAAATAGATCTGATTCAGAACTTTGTTCTATATCATGAATTTCATTGAGGTTTTGGTTTATATGGGAACAATCTTCTTCTGAAACCTCAATTTGTGACTCACAATTATTATCACTACTATTTTCAACATTATCACAAGGTGTATTATCACAAGGTGTATTATCACAAGGTGCAAGAATGGCTTGTGATGGATGACTTAAGACAAATTGATCTTCAACAAACAAAATTTGATCATTAATGTCAGGACTGTTAGTTTCATTGCTAGTATCTTGAACCCTTTGGTAGTGAAAAACACGTTCGTAAAAGACAACATCCCTACACACAAAAATTTCTCTTGATTGAATATTCAACAAAATATATCCTTTTGTCCCCCTTTGAAAACCAATAAAAACACATTTTGATGCTCTTGGATCAAATTTCCTTCTATTTGTTGACAAAGTGCTAGCATAACATAAATAACCAAACACCTTTAATCCATTAAAATCTACATCAGTTTTGAAAAGCATTTCATGAGGAGAAGAATAGTTTAAAATAGGTGTGGGAAAAATTAAAGAAGGATCTCATCCATTTGCTTCCCATTTCCACCACAGAGCAACTGGATGATATTTATACCAAAGCTTTAAGTCCTCAATCTTTTAAGAATATTTGCTCTAAGCCGGGTCTCATCAATATTTGCTCCCTAGCTTGTGGCGGGGTATTAAAGGATACAGATACTAGAGTTATAGAAGGATCCTAATATTAATTTGTTGTCTTTTCTAATTCTCAGTTGTTTCTCTTTATAGAGAAGAATAATTGAGTGTCTTTTCTAATTATCAGTTGTTTCTCTTTATAGGGGTGATCACCTTTATTTTGTCTTTGTGTGTTATGATTCTAGTATTTAATTATTGATTTTTTCCCTCTTTAGTTAAACCAAGAATGATAGAATGAGTGTACTACTTGTATATATTCAGACCATTTGTTTTGATTTGAAGAACAATAAAAAAGAGATATTCATTCTCATATCTTTTACCTTCCTTTTACTCTTTTGTTCATTTTTGTTCTCTTTTATTCATCTCTGTTCTATTTCGTAATATGGTATCAGAGTCATTTCGATCATATCCTAGCGAGTGTTTGTTGGGCTTATCAGGCCACCCGTTATCGGGTCGTTATCGGACCACCCATAATATGTTATCTCACGCACGAGCTGTTACTCTCGGCGTGAGGGGTGTGTTAGAGATCCAACATCGACTAGAGATGAGGATAATTCATTATATATAAGTGGGTGCAAACCTCAACCTTATGAGCTGGTTTTATGGGGTTGAGTTAGGTTTAAAATCCACTTCGTAATATTTTGACTTTGTAATCTAATTACATACTATCAACTTGTTGTCAATCATGTTAAATAAGGATAATCTTTTACAAGGTTTGCAAAATTTTAATACACAATATTTAATCTATTTTCACACTTTTTTTTTTTATATTTCTTCCTTGAATCTCTTAAAATGGTTGTATTATTTATGTTGTAACTTGAATATGTTGATTCCTACTTCTTTTACAACTTTTTGTGATAATAAAACAACTATATATATATATACATAGTGAAAAAATCCTACATTTTATGAGCATACAAAATATACATATCAAAGTTAAAGTTGGTTGTCATTTAATGAGACACAAACTTTAAGATAATCTCATTCACTTACTACATATGTCATATTCTTACCAAACTCTATGCTTACTCATTAAACTTATTCATCATTGATCTTTCGAAGCAAACCCCAAGTTAATCCTTTAATCCTAATTACATATTTTTTACAATTTGCACGATTTCAACAGTATCCACTCACATAAAATCTCAACAGTTTAATTTATGTTTTATTTTTATTTATGTTTCTATCTTTGATATCAATGGATATAAATGCATCCTTTTAACTAATAAAAAATCAAGTGGAGAAAAAAATTATTCATTTGAGTGATGAAATGTTAATTAATATTTTATCATACAAAAAATTGAAGTAAATGAATTAATGCAAGAAATGAGAGTTTATTGAATTGATTTGATTTGGATTGTTTAAATGAACGAAAAAAGTATAAACCAATCAAAGTTAACAATTTATATTTCATTCTTTTCAAATTAAATTTATATTGAAACAATCCTAAGAGTAAACATTAGATTTTGTAAACATTAGATTTTAATAACTAATTCTAATAGAGAAAAGAAAAAACATTAGATTTTGTAAGTAAAAGAAATTTGACGTTAAAAACAAAGGTTTGGTAATTTCAGAAATTATTGAGGAATAAATAGCATTCTCATCTTTTGATCTCCACACCAACCTCTTATGTTGGATATCTAGTTTGAAATTTTCGAATTTGATAAAACTTATGAGATGCTGCAGATTTAGGTCTGCTCCAAGACTCGTTCTTAGGTGAGACGTCAATCACAAAGCTCAATTCTTGACTTCTCATGAAACCATAGAATCCATACACAATCATGAAAGGTACCAACAATTTGTGTCAATATAAAAACTCTCCAAAACAACATTCATTGTGTTTGGTTCTTACTTATAATGTCTGCCATTCTTCCTCTTTTCATCTCAACACAATCAGTGACTGTTAGCCGGTCGCGAAAATTACGTTTCACCCGCCCAACCTCAACTCACGCTTTTGCTTCAAGACAATTGCCTCAAGGGTGTTTCTGTAATTATGCCACCGCTTGTCTCTTACGATACAACCACATCATGAATATTTTTTGGAGATGTGTTAATGATCTGCATTATATTATAATTTAAAATAAAAGTAATTTTATATTAAGATGAAATATTTTTAAATTATATCAGGTAAATCACAGTTTAACTGATGCTTTTTATTCTCAAAGTAATATTTTTAACTTTTTCCTATATATTTTAAATATATCAAAGTAAACTTTGTTTTGGATAAAAAACATGTTCTACTAGGAAGATGATCTAACGGTTGAAATCATTTCAATGTTTCGTATTCCAAAATCTGAGTTTTATAAATAGTGATCCGAACAGAAGGAAACAGCCTCTTTGGACAGTCGGGTGTGTACAAAAACATATTTTGGACATTTAATTCAATGGGTTGAAAGTTAAGGAAGAGAGAGAATATATTTATTCTATTCAATGTTGATTTCATTATTTAGTCAATCATTGTCAGTTGGGGAGTTAGAACACGCAACACACAATTTACTTTATTTATTTTCTCTGAACGCTTTCTTAGTAAATTATTAATAAATAGAGAAGTTATTTGGGTCTTCCATAGTTATTGTTCTATTACTTAGTCAAGTAAATACCACAAACAAATCTGACCATTCCAAATTTCAAATCACTCACGGAAATGAAATTTCATCTTCTAGGAGATACGATGGTTCCCATAATCAAAAGTTATTATAAATATTTCTTAGAGGTCATTTTTAGTATAATAACATAAAAGAAGTAGGAATAATACTTTGCTCTGATGAATATATATATACACATATATTTATAATATTTTGTTAAGAGAAATAAGTAATTAAAGGTAATTCTAAATTGTTAATGATTCCTTCTTTGCTTTTGTAGTAATTAATTGTACATTCTTATCATAATTTATAATATATTAAAACAAAATGCATCAGAGAATAGACCAAGACAATGTTGACGCTTTCTTTTTTTCTTTTTTTCCTTACCTATCCCTTTCATGCGTCATGCTTTTTTCCCTCTCAAATAAAAAAAACAGGCAGAGCGTGACCCATCACTTGAAAATGAAAACATTATTTAAAATTTGAAATAAATTAATATAAGAATATTTAAAATAACCAAAAATTAAATCAGATCTGTTAAAAACTATTTAGATAGCATTATAGTAAAATATTTATCCTAGTTTTAGTTTATTCATGGCGTAAAATATGTAATTGTCTTATTAAGGACGAGTTCTGTTCATTTTTTACATTTCAAAAATTGGCCAAATCGTTTTCATTTTTTTTATTCAAACAAAAAAATTTCACCTGATTTAGCTTAAAGTGATTTTTAAAAGAACTGAGATAATTATTTATTATATATGTGTGTAACTTTTTGAATAGTTAAATTTGTAAATCTTCTCAAATATGGGAAATAAAATAATTCATTAATTCCTAACAAGTGTAACTACAACCGTTTATATATGATGATTAATTTAAAGAAACATATTACAATACATAATTATATATATAGCATATAATATTTTTAACATATTATATATAAACTTTTGTTTCGCATAATATTTTGGTATAAACTATCATTTTTTAATCGTTTCATGTGATCTTAATCGTTAGACAATTTTCTTAAATTGTTTAGTATGATCTTAGTTGTTAGACAATCTATTCTTTGATCATTTAGCTATAAAGCTCGGACACTTCTCTTAAATGGCGTGTCAGTGTCCGATGTATCGATTCAATGTATAAATTGTTATTATGATTATAAAAATAAGAAACAAATCCTTGTGAACCAATCATAAAAACATTTTTCTGCTCCAAAACATACTTGTGCACATAAATCTTTATTGTCAATTTATATAATTCATAATTATATAATATATAGATTTGTGTCCCCGTGTCCTACATTTTAGAGATTTTACGTATCTTCGTGTCCGTGTCCGTGTCCGTATCGTATTGGTGTCCGTGTCAGTGTCTGTGCTACATAGTCATTTAGTATGTTATTGTGTAGGCTATCTAGTTATGATATAGAGGTAGAAGGTCCTTCCTTTAGACCATCTAGCCTAATCATTCAACTTCTTTATCCTTACTATGTGCCTACACAACATCAGATCGTCTAACATGTGTCATTATGTCTTTTCAGTTTTGTTGTATATATACATCACCCCTTGCCTTTACTTGGCTTGAGGATCTTTTTTTCATGTTTCATCACTTTCATCTTTGTTTTCTTTTTTCTCTTGTGTTTTTGCGTTTTGTTCTCTATCATGGAAAAATTCACAAATCAAAACAATCATGTCTCAAAGAAACAAGTTGGATATCGTGTTATTACATATGATAAAATTTATTTCATCGAAGATATTTAAATTATCAACCACATATCAACAAAATAGTATGATTTGTTATGCTCGTAACTTTTTGAACAATTAAAGTTTGTAAAAAAGATTTACTTCTTGGAAGTGTAACTATAATTGTTTATATATGGTGAATTAATTTAAAGAAACATCATACAACATATATAAATGACACAATTACATGTATAAATAATATAACATTTTTTACATATCACACATATGATAAAATTACCTTCATTTAAGATGTTGAAATTATCAACCACATATCAATAAAACATTTGTTATGTTTGGTATCTTCTAGAAGACTCCTATTAAGTCTCACCAAAGACAAACACCTTACCCCATTGAAAACACCATTGATAAAAAAATAACCCTAGATTCTTATGTTAAAGTAGTTACTTGCATTCACAATAAAAATCATATTTAGAATGACAATTTTATTTTGTATATAGTGTCCCTTACAAACATCATTATATATGCTTGTGATGTTTTTGCATACCATAATAGATATCGTCGTCACAAAGTATAAATAATGGTTTTACTCAAAGTGTTGCAACACTCACCATTTAATATATCGTATAAAGTGACATTTTAAACTTTTAAATAATGTCAATTAAAATGATAATTATAGAAAGTATTTAAATTAACTAACCAAAAAATACTTAAGTTAACTATCCAATGTTTATAGTATCAAAATATAATATCAATAATAATTATCCAACAATTTTCATTAACTTTTTGGTTTAAGGTAAATGAAACTCCATCCAAACTTTTTTTTTCATCAACACCAACTATTCAAAAAATATATATTAAATATTTATTTTTAGACATTAATATAATTAATCAATTATATATTAAAATGTTATAAATATTTTTAAAATATTAATAATAAAAAAATTTATGAGTAAAAGAAAAAATAGTAACTAACTAAAATTATATATTTAGATTCAGAGCTTCAAAGATAATAATATGACTAGTAAAGAAAAGAGCAATGCAATTCAGAGCAATTTGACAATGGTCGTGGAAAATTTAGAAACAAGATTTTGGGATATATGAAGAATAGGGGTTGGAGAAATGAATGGGAAAGAGTACATATATTTACAAATTTGGAGACAAAAATATATGATGTATTTATTAAATGAAATTTATAAATGTCATATCTTAAATGAAAATAATGATGATTCAAGAATTGACGTATTGTAAGGATAATTGTGACACTTTTGTAGAATTAACATATTAATGTTAACACGTTATTTTGTAGTGATTTGTTATAAAAACGGTGATATAAGAACACAATGTTTTGTAGTGATTTGTTATGTATTATAATAGAAGAATGACATAAAACAATTAAGGGTACCACTTTAATGTGTATCTCTTAAATGGTGTAGGATCCCTTATTATTGCATGTTATTAAATTTGAAGCAAATTGTTCATGAAACTATTCACTTGATTGGTTGAAAGTTTGTCTTTCCCTTTGACACCGCAATTGAGTTGTATGCTACATTTTCAAGGTCTATTAATGAAATACAACTTATGTACCCACCTCCAAGTGATGACATAATGAATTAGAAGAACTTGTATGTTCCATGACAAAGATGAAATTTTAATTATGTTGTTTATGTTCTAATGTTAATTGTCATGTTAGGTGTTTCTTTATTTATCTAGTCAGTTTGTTTATTACCTTGTATTCATCAAAATTTGTTTGGTTAAATATGTTAATTATATATGATTTCATTTCTAATTTTTTTTCTTAGTTTGTTTCATTACTTGACACATAATATACTAGTCCTTTTAATAAATTAAATGAAGTTTGAAACTAATGTACGGTAATATAAGAAAAACAAGTGTAAAGAAATAAGTTTTTAGAGTAAATTTAGGTATATCAAAATTACTTTGACAATATTTTAGGTATGAGGGAAATTTCATTGTTCTGAACTTGGGTTGTTCCATTCTAGTTCTTTGGTTAACTAATCCAACGATATCATTCTCAACTCTAAAAGATTTTTGGAAATATGTGTAAATTGGTAGTAAAAAGTGGAAGAAATAAGTTCTTAGTGCAAATTTTTGTCACTTGAGTACTTTTTGACATTGTTTAGGTATGATGGCTAACTTCATTGTTTTGAACCTGAGTCGTTCCCTCTAATCTTTTATGTCAGTGAGTTTTACCTTGCCAGTCTCGAATCCAATTTTTTTAATAAAATGTGTGTAAATTGGTTAAAATAAGTGGAAGAAATAAGTTCTTAGAGTAAAATTAGGCCATTTGAGTAAATTTTGAGAATTTTTAAGTATTGAGGAAGACTTCATTATTCTACTGGATTGTACCCTTTAGTTTATCTCAACAAATCCAATTGTATTACTCTTGACACCAAAAGATATTTGGAAATACATGTAACTAACTTGTAAAAAATGGATATAGTAGGTTTTAAGTGAAAATTAGAATAATCTTAACATGCATTTCAATTAGAAAATTGGAGTCACATAGGGAATAACTAAAAGAACAAAAGATAGAATACAAATATAAAAATTCATTGCATTATTTCACACATTTCATAAGATAAATCTTTACAAAATCACTTTGATTTTAAAAGTGTAACATATTTTCAACGTCATGGAAAACAAACAACATTGGATTTAACTTCGTCTTCATGGATATAAGTCATAAGCTCCACATTTAACTTATTTTGTTACCATATCAAACAAACTTTGTACTTCGTTACTGTTATCAAATATGTATGAACAATATGATGATTCATGAGGATAGATACAAATAGAATATTTGTAATACAAATCTAAAATGTATGACTTAGCATTGGAAAAAGTGAAGTGATTTAGCACCATTTGCTTCATTTTAAGTCATAGTATAGTAATTTTAATCCAAGTAGTGTGTGAGGTGACAAAGTATTTTGAATTGTTGAACATAATTTGATCATTGTAATACTAAATAAATTCATGTTTAGAAGGAAAAAATTTATGAGTGATTGAACGTGTCACATAGCATAAGTTATATTTATAAGCTAGAAGTTATGGGGATCGAATCTCATATATAGAACACACTAGATGCTACACACACAAAAATGAGTCATTATACACATGTTCATATGTCATACATAAATAAAAAGGATAATACTTGATTTTGAGATAACAAAAATCCTTTATAAACAATATTTTTAGTAAAATTTCAATATTCTCTTTCAAGGTGCCATTCTTTAATAAATAAATTTTGTGGAAATTTGAGAAACACCTCTTCACAAAGCAACATATAGTTGACCATGACTAAAAGCATGATGTGGAAGGTAAAGTTCAATGTTGGGTATAAGTTGTCTCTGTGATTTATATACCGTAATTGCAAAACTTAACTTCATGAGAAATTGTTTCCTAAAACGCATAAGGGAAATTAACACTTTCTATTGTTTTATGTTTAATTTTTGGTAAGAATTTTTTTTCCAATATGATGACATGTTCAAGATTTCAACATCCAACATGTTTATGTAAAACCCATGACATATTAATCTTGTCCCATTACATAAACTCATATGTAGGATCTATATTTCACAACAACATTAATGATACATTTTGTTTAACGTTTTAAATATGATTTGACGAGGCACATGGAAGTAATGGAGTGCAAGTACTCTTATTAGTATAAAAATGATGTGTGTCTCCTTCAATCTCATCAAATGATAACAAGTTATGTTGTTTACGTGAAAAATGATGGATAGTCATGTCATTCAGTTTTTTAACATCTCTATTTTTTTAAGTCAATATGTCTCCATGAACCACGTAAGATGTATCTCATTTATGAATTATAATTGGGAAGATGTTTCCCATGATATTGCTAGTTCATGGGGTATTTTTACCATATCATCAAGGTTCAATCTCATCTCCAATGTGCATGAGATATTATATAACATGTTTTATTGAAAATCCAATACCTTTGTGTTAGCCATAAATGAGACTTAACAATTCAGAAGTCATCTGTGCCTTTGTACCTTTTTGCACAACTCGCAATATTTAACAAAAAATTACTCCTAATATCATCACTTTCTCCTTCAATTGGAGTATTTCAATCTAAAATGTCCTTTAATGATCAATATAATGTCTTCAAAACATATTTTTTAGTCATGGATGCTTCATCCTAAATAATTGTCCTAAATAATTGTTCTAAGAGTAAATTCATGCCAATAACATTATTTTATCACCAAAATTGAATTTCTAATATTTTAATAATTTACTTCTTCTCCTTCAATTTTTTAAAGTGTTGCAATATTTAGAGAAAAACGTATCAACTTTCATATGATAATATGCAATTACATTGGAAGCATTTCTGAAAAAATTGATATTATGCTCCATGTGTATTAGTGGCAAATTATACAGTCAGTGACATATATAATTTTATAACAATAGTGTTAAAAACTTATGTAACTATTATTTAAAAAAAAATAATTAATTAATTAATTCGAAATAAAGGAATTTATTCAATTAGTCATTTTATTATATACTACAATGTAATGAATTGTATTAACTTAAACATCTATATTTTATTTATTAAAAGATAAATACCCAAAATAACTACCTATATAAAAAAATACCTATAAAATGAGAAAAAATATTTAAAAAATTATTAAAATTACTTACATTTATTTTTAATTGGACAATTTTACCCATCAATAAATAATAATTTATTTATTTAATAAAATAAATAATTAAATAAATTTTCATTATTTTAAAATAACTAAATAACTTTTTTTAAAATAATAGTTATATAATTTTTACAAAAGTATACATATATATTTTTAAATTAGATTATTTTTTGTTTTAAAAAAAAACCTGCATTTAAATCAAATATGTAATAACATGCTGATAAAAAAGAAATATGTAAGAACATTTTTAACAGTTAAAATCAAGAGAAATTAAAAGATGGTACAAATTTCTGGTGCTAGCTTCCTAGGAGACAAATCTTTACTTTGAATAATAAAAAGTTTTATTAATAAATATTTGTCCATGGAATCTATCAGGAAATTTTTTCTTTTATCTTATTGTAAGAAATGAAATATAATATTTACAAATTTACAAATTATCCAAATCTCCATTTACACCGTTCTGTTAGCAAAACAATGTAACTTGGTTGGTGTTTTTAGTTTTCTCTCTCTTTCTCTTTTCTAAATTGCTTTTCTCTTTTTTATTTTCTCTGTCATCATCGTCTTTGAATCTTTTATACTAATTAAGTTGAAGAAGGAACCTCAACACACCCTGAACAAAGGCAAAGACAACACAAAGAAGTGAAACTTCGCTTTGAAACTGAGACACAGAGCAGACACAAACCCTTTCTCTCTTCTCTCTCTCTCTCTCTCTTCTCTCTCTCTCTTTCTCGCTCTACATTTTCCGCCATTTCTCGAGAAAATCTCGCCTGGTAAAACCCGCGCTCTCTTGCTCCGCCGTCGCTACCCGCCGTTCAACATTGCCACGCTTTTCGATTTTCTCTCGCTCCACGCTCTTCCCACGTTGATTCCTTTCTTTTTGGCTTTCTTCTGTTCGAGATTCTGTGTTGCAGCCGTTCGATCTGTATGATGCTGTGTTTGCTTGCTCTGCACTTTGATTCCACGCTGTAATCTTCGTTCCGATATTGATTGACAGTTTTTTTTGTTCGATTTTCAGTTGACTGATAATGATTGCTTGTGACTTCGTTTACATTTTCTTTATTCTGGCAATTTTGCTCATGATGCATACTTTAACTCTGTCGGTGTTTAATCTGTAGAGTTCCGACTTTGGTTGGAGTTCAAGCTCTAACTCGTTTGGAGTTCTTTTGATTTTTCAAGATTTTTCTTTCTTTTGTATTATTTAAGGAGATTTTACTTTTGCTAGATATAAAGGCAACTGTGGATGGAGTATGATCTGAGTTGAAATTTATAATATTGGTTGACGGAGTCATGGTGTTTTTGGTTTATTTAATTGTAATTAATGCGTTGTTTTCGTTCAATTGAATTTCTACTTGTCCATGGTTATAGTGTTAGGAAACGTTTAGTGTGGTCCTTGGTGTTTTTTTTTCCTTTTCTCTTTTCCGCCTGATTATAATTTATGGTTTCAATTATGATGCAAATGGATTAACTTTTTGTAAGTACCGAATATTGCAGTATTATGTTGACCTAACGGTGGTTGTTACTTTGTTTGAATGTTTGCCTAGTGAGGGCATGGTGCGTTGAACACATGTTAATTTCCACGATACTTCATTTGAATTGGAAGTATTTTTCTTCACTTGAATGCTAATCGGGTACATGCAAAATATTTTTCATAGGTGGTATTAGCCAAGGAATACCTGAAGCCGTGATAAATCCGAAGATTGTTTTGCAAAGCAACTGTGAGCATGATCCATATGGTTTCATGGGGGTATAAAAATTCAACGGTTCTGAGATGATGATTGAATCCACTTATTTTTAATGGACCTGATATCACTCATGTACTCATAGTACAAAATTTTCTATCTAGAAATTTTGCGTTTTAGATTTTTTGAAAAACACATAACGTCACCAGTGTTTGTTGTTTGCCTTCTGTTGCAAGTGTTAGTTTCCTAGCAAGTTGGGCTTGAGTTGTTTTCTACACATGGGCACAACAATGTGCTTCAGTTTTTTATGCAACATCAAGCACAGTATTTAAAAGAATTTTGTTCTGCTCTGATTACAGGTCTGGCATGCTAGCTAAATCTAGTATGCATTCCAACTAATTCTCATGGTGGATGTGTCTGCTTCAACACACGCTTCCGAGGGCTGGTAGTTAGTTTTGGTATTCTGAAAGTTCTCCTGCAGATGTTTCTTGAAATCTGATAAGAAAAACTAATACTATCTGCAACCCATATTTTCTTCCACCTCTGTTTTCTCCACAATTACGTCAGTGAGTTTTATGAAAGATAATGACCGATTTAGAACTAGTTTGGCATCCTTTTGATCTAGTACTGTGAAGATTCAGGAGTATTGGTTTGTTCATAGGATCATCAAAATGAAAAAGTTGTATGGAGGAGTTCTGGTTGCTTCACTGTTTATGTTGTTTATGCTTATGATCCTGCGAAATGGGATCATGAAAACTTCTATTGGTCAAGGTTATTTGACTATTCCTATCCTGGTTAATGGAACTAATCCTCTAGCATGGATAAATCCCACACTACCAGCTGCTATTCAAAATCCAGATGATCATTCTCAAGTTATTTCTTCTGATATTTTAGTATCTAGCCTCTTTGCTGGGAGCAACTTTTCCAAAGACGAGCAACAAGCTCTGCAGACATGGAACCAATTGAACCACTTAATTGATCACACTCAGGGTTTACCCAGTGCAGCAGAAGCCATAAAGGAGGCTGCCAGTGCATGGAACTCTCTTATTTCCTCAATTGAAGAGCAAAAACAAGGTCGTGCAAATGATAGTTCAAGAACTAAAGAGAAGCAATGTCCCCACTTTCTTAATAAAATGAATTCCACTGAACTTGGTAACAGTAGTTACAAAATGCAAGTACCTTGTGGCTTGACACAAGGTTCTTCCATCACTGTAATTGGCATTCCGAACGGCCTTTTAGGTAATTTTCGGATTGACTTGACTGGAGAACCACTTCCTGGGGAACCCGATCCACCAATTATTTTACACTATAATGTTCGCCTGCATGGGGATAAAATCACTGAAGATCCAGTAATTGTCCAAAACACCTGGACTATAGCTCATGATTGGGGTGAGGAGGATCGTTGTCCATCCCCTACTCCTGAAAAGGTCGAAAAAGGTGAAATTACTATTTTCATTTTTTGGTTCAAGATCCATAATAGTTTGTGTTCATAATTGATAGGGAAGTTCCCCACAATTTTGAAATAGGATTTCTTAAAATTTGAACCCGTTGATTACTTGAGTGTGTTGTTCAACGAAAGAGTTGGCAATATGGAATTCTTGAATCAAAGATATTCTTATTTTTTTGCCAAGTCTTCGTATGCTATTGATTTTGGAGATAGATGCAATAGAATTAGATCCTATTCATACGAAAGTCAATTGTTTGTGAAAAGATGTTTTTTTTTTTTTTATCTTAACGTGTTCTGTTTTTATTAATTGTTGTGTTAAAGCTTTATTTGAGTGGTTTTTCCTGATCCAAATGTTGAGTATAATTCCATAAACTGCTTTTGGATAACTACTTTGTTTAATATTGCTGTTTCTTTTGCCAGTTGATGAATTGGAGCAGTGTAATAAGATTGTAGGGAAGAACATTAGCCAACTTCACACAGCTGGGATGCATTCCCACACTTCAAGAGAATCTTTAACAACGGAAGAACAATCGATGAATAGGAAATACTTTCCTTTTAAGCAGGGTTACCCATTTGTTGCAACTTTAAGGGTGGGATCTGAGGGAATCCAGATGACAGTTGATGGAAAGCACGTAACTTCATTTGCTTTTCGTGAAGTACTTCCTTTCTCCTTTGTTATTATTTAACGTAAAAGTATAATAATTTCATGTTTTAGTATATTGACTGACTCAGCTGGTTACATGTCAGACGTTGGAGCCATGGCTTGTCAGTGAAATAAAAATCTCAGGGGACATCAAATTAATATCTATTCTTGCTAGTGGTCTGCCCACATCAGAGGATTCAGAGCATATAATTGACCTAGAATCATTGAAATCAAGTCCTATATCTGCACAGACCCCATTGGATCTCTTCATTGGTGTTTTCTCTACTGCTAACAATTTTAAACGTCGAATGGCTGTTAGAAGAACCTGGATGCAGTACAATGCTGTTCGATCAAATATGACAGCTGTGCGCTTCTTTGTTGGTTTGGTGGGTATTGTTTGTGATTTTCTCGTATGATTCTAAATGTCAGTGGAATTGGACAAAAAATACTTCATTGTATAAATTAAGTTTCTTGATTTTTTCTTAAATTTGAGTTCTTCAAACTTTTCTTACCAAGTAGCAAAAGTTGCTGAAATGTTGGTTGCACTGGAGCATTATTTTCAATATCTTAGCCTTTTCATTCCGATAAAGATCTAGATGGACGTGATATTTGCTACTTTTTGAAATTCTCTGTTAATACAGTGTTACATGTAGAATTTTACTGAATTGATCTTTTTGTTTGAGCTCATGCAGCATAAAAGCCCAATAGTTAATGAAGAGCTGTGGAGGGAAGCACAAACTTATGGAGACGTGCAGCTGATGCCATTTGTTGACTACTACAGCCTCATCACGTGGAAAACTTTGGCAATCTGCCTTTTTGGGGTAATGTCTTGTCTCTTCCTTTTATTTGGAGAATCCTTCCTCGACTCATTCATATGATCCTTCAACAGACACAAGTTTCGGCAAAGTTTGTCATGAAGACGGATGATGATGCGTTTGTCAGGGTAGATGAAGTTCTAGGCTCTTTGCACAGGATCAATGTTGATCATGGGTTACTGTATGGACTCATCAATTCGGATTCCAGACCTCATCGAAATACAGATAGCAAATGGTACATCAGCCCAGAGGTAGAGATATTTTTATCATTTAAGAATTAAATCTCTCTTGCTCCATGTGTTTATGTTTTTACTTTCTGATTATAATTTTATTACCTATACTTTAAAAATAGTTATTATTAGCTTATGTGATATGAAACTTTGTTAATAAGGCTTGCTTGTAAATAGATATTAATTGAAAGTGTTGGTCTCTGTGAAGTATCTATTTTATTTATAACGATTATAATTTCCCGTGGTAGTATTGAAACTTGATTATTAATCAACGAGACTTGAGTTGTTCTAGTTACGCTATCAGAACTCAATTGAAAAAAAACACTCAAAATACTAGACTGAATTGCTGCTTGCTAGTTGCTATACTTTTAGAAGTCCGGGAATTTTAAGCATGCTCCCCGTTTTTTTCTTTGAACCATAGCTATTCTATTTTTAAAATTATTGCTTTCATTTCATATGCTTTGTCTTATTATACACACACACACACACATATATATATATATATATATATATATATATATATATATATTGCCTTTTGTTTTTGTTGTCTACCCACTCCGTCGTACTAAGTAGTTATCATCTTATTGCTTGCTACTTGAAAGGAATGGAGCGAAGGAACTTATCCTCCTTGGGCACATGGTCCCGGCTATGTGGTCTCACACGATATAGCAAGAACGATTGCCAAGAAATTCAGAGAGAACCATTTGAAGGTATATGATAAAATGTGTTACTTCTTGAAATCTGTTAGAATTATTTTGTTTTGACCTCAAGTTCAGTGACATCGTTAGAGTGACTTAACGATTCAATCCTAACTGTTCCACAGATGTTTAAATTAGAAGACGTTGCAATGGGAATTTGGATTGCAGACATGAAGAAGGAAGGTGTGGATGTTCGGTGTGAGAATGAGGACAGAGTGTATCCTGAGGGTTGTAAGGATGGTTATGTGGTTGCCCATTACCAGGGCCCTAGGGAGATGCTCTGTTTGTGGCAGAAACTTGAAGAAGGAAAAGGTGCAAAATGCTGTGGTGATAGGAAATGACTACTACTGACTGACCAGGTTTTAACAGAAAAAGAAAAAGAAAAAGAAAATCCCCCTTTTGAGTGGCTGGGGAGCTTCTACGATGATTAGAATAGTTAGCTTTAGCTAGAAATTATTAGAAATAGTTAATGGTAGGGCATATTCCTAGTCATCAATTACTTTTTAGTAAATCTGATGATTTGTTGTATGTAGAGGGTGAGAGATTTGTATAGAGCAGCCATTCGGAAATAGGTTACCACGTTTTCTGCCATTTTATCAATTTTTTTATTGTTAACACCATTATAGAAACACAGAGAGATTTCTCCTTTTTTCTTATTGACATGTTCCATAATGCTATTTCTCCACTTTAGTTCATGCATTATATCATACGCATGAAGTAATGATTATTTTACATCACAAAACATGTTAAATACTATACAATATAAATACTATTTTTTACAAATATCATGAATTATATATCTAACTTTTTAATCTAATGATTTATATTTTATGCGCATATAACATTATTATTAAAAAAATTATGTTGATGAGAAAAAAATGTGTAAACGAATAATAAATTAGCAGGAAAATTATAAAATGAGTTGAAAAAATAGTGAAGTTATTTAAATTAGTAATGAACGAAATAATTGTGAATGATTTTTCCAGAATTAACTTAGAACCAAAAGTAATTATCCTTTACCCACATCTTACCCAAATGCGACTGTTTTGAATTGGGTCAGAATCGGTCCAGGTCCTAAATCCTTACCCCTAGTTTTTCCAATTTAAAAAAAAAGGGTTTTAGGAGTAGAAATAATAAATTGAAATGAATATATAAAAATAAATAATTTCAACTTTAAGTTTTTAATAAACTGAAAATATTTTAAAAATTAAGTTATTTTTTTTGTAATGTCAAAAATAATTTAATTATTTATTATTAATGACTAATTTATTAGTATATTATTATCAATGAATGAATATGATAATTTATATTGGGAAATTATTTCTATATATAGTATTAATAATCTCTTTCTTGAAACTTTGTAATGATACCATTAACAAGTAATAAATAACATGTTTCATTTTGTCCTACTCTTATATTCAAACATTCACATTTATATAACCCACTTAGATTAAATTCGTATTCAGTGTTAAACATCCTTGAGTCCATTTTTCATTTCTAAATTCTAACAAAAGTTAACTTTTTCTTCTAAACATCTATTCAAGCTTCAAACATAAGAATATGCTTATAAATAAAGGCCCAATATTCTTGTTCCTCCCACCACTCCCATCACCTTGAAAATGAAACCTTCATCCTTATCTTAATAAGTGTATATGAATTTTTAGAATGGACCATGAAAGTCCATATACACGTTTGTTGATGTTTTATGAATTATGTGGAACCATGAGAATCCCATGAAACAATTTATCTTTGGTTTTTCGTATTTTTTTTTATCGGGGAAGCTAATGTTTAGTTGCAATCTCATCCAAACCAAAGCCTAACTAATTGTAGAATTGTTGAAGAAAAGTTCTTAAATAGTTCCATCTATCATATATATATATATATACATCCTCATATACAAAAAAAACTTATTTTTTTTAGAAACTTAATATCTTGGTATTAAAAAAAAAAATGTGTTGTAATATTAGAAAATCTATTCTCTTAATAAAATATCTCCACTTTCAGGAAATGGCCAAAAAATCATTGTATGAAGCATTGAAAAGTTTCAAAATCTATTCTTAGTTTTAAGAAGTCAATTTTAAGCCTAACTAAACCTTATAAAATTAGCTCATAAGGTGATGTTTGCACCCACTTATATACAATAAAATGTTTTTATCTCTAGTCGATGTAGGATCTCCAACACTCCCCTCATGTTGAAACCCTCCAAATCGTGCATGAGACTATATATTTATGGATGATCCGATTGCGGTCTGTAGCAGGTGACCTGGTGAGTCCAACAAATTCTTGCTATAATAGACTCTAAATGGCTCTGATACCATATTAAAATAAAGGAGAAAAAAAAGGATAATTGGGATTGAAGTTCATCCTTCTTTCTCTTTTGTATTTTGAAAAACATAATAATATTCTATCATTTGATTGATGTTGATGTCCATATAAAATTCATTTATATCGATTTCTCACATTTAAAATTATTAAGAGAGTCTCCTAAATATCGATTCCTCGCATATTTATAAAAAATCTTTATCATTATGATTAGATGTTGATAGAAATTAACATTTCAAATCTATTCCTAGCATTCAAATATGTTAAGCATTATCATTAAGTAAAAAACTTAGAAGTTTTTTTTCAGTCAAATCTAAGGATCAAAATCATGGTAAACAAGCTTTATGAATAAAATGACAATACCAATCAATCAATCAAGAATAAAATATTATATTTAAATATCACCTCAATACATAAGAGTTTGAACAAATTACTCCAAATCCTAAAGGGTAGAATTAACCACTCATGTTGGCCATTACAAGCATGAAAAGCAAACAAAGAAGATTCAGGATGTTTCTCCTTGACGGTTGCCTCCTCTAAGGTTTTTTATCACCTTCTATTCTCCAAATGATGTCTAGGGTTGTCCCTCACGCCTCATATTTAACCTAGTTGGGCTTAGGCGAAGTGACTCCTCGTCTCGGCGTGATTGAGCGAGTTAGATGAAAACATACCCAATATCTCTAGAGTGATCTCACCTAGGTGTGACTGAGCTTGCTTGGGCGAGATCCTTTGGAAGCTTCTGGCTTAGGCAAGTTTGGGCGAGTCTTTGAGCATTCCATCTTTACCTTTTTATCTTTGTATATTCTCCTTTTGCCCTTTCATCTCTATGTATCCCTAGAATCCTGAAATTAATACAAATTTGAGAATAAATCGTTCTTATTCATATTATAACCACAAAAAAATATGTAAAAATGTTTAAATTCATAAATTAAGGGTTATATTATAATTATTTTATCAATAAATATCTATAAGTGTTTGTATTTTAATATGAAATATTACTGAAATATAACACTTATCAACTCCCCCAAACATAGAATCTTACTTGACCTCAAACAAAGTAAATGAATATAACTAAATCATATTTGAATTTAAATATCAAAACAACTTAATTCACTAAACAACATATTAAATTAGAAACTTATGTTGCTTCCAAATTCAAATATAGCAAAATATACAATAAACTTCCAAGATCGAACTAAAACAATAAAATGACAATTCATCAAGGAATTTCTTGTCATATTCTCAAAGGTAAGTATTTTTCTCTATTTTCAATGAATCATAACAAATCACATTTGCTTTTCATTTCATCTTCATATCACAAACATATTAGAAACATGAATCTTAAGGTCTTTTACAGAGTTATAATAAGGTTGGGCTTACAAAAAGTATTGCTTTTTAAGATAACAAAATGCATATTTTAAAGAAGAACATACTTACAATCCAATTATAGTACATATGTGTTATCTAATCACCATTTTCTTTGACGTCACGCTTTTCCTCATTTTCTTTCTTCTTATTCATGATTTCAACATGATTTTTTTTTCAACATTTTTTTAATCAACAGAAATAATTTATTCCCTTTTTTTATATGTATTGCATATATGTTTTCCTTCCTTAAACATGCCAATAGGTAGGAAAATATATCATTAAAGGCGTAGGGTGCAATAATAACAAAAACTCTTAGCTCAAAAAGGGTTATCAATAAATGAATTATATTTACATAAAGGTTCGCTATTTGGCCCTGGTTCCCTAATTAACACAAATGCCTCGACCATCTTCATGCTCTTTTATAATGTAACAAAAAATAAAAATGTCAATGCCAATGGGTAGGAAAATATATCATTAAAGGCGTAGGGTGCAATAATAACAAAAATTCTTGCTAAAAAAGGGTTATCAATAAATGAATTATATTTACATAAAGGTTGGCTATTTGGCCCTGGTTTCCTAATTAATACAAATGCATCGATCATCTTCATGCTCTTTTATAATGTAACAAAAAATAAAAATAAAGCAACCATAATTGTCAATCTATCAGTAGAACTCTCAAAACTGTTTAAGGTTCACACACTCATTTGGTTTAATTGGTCTCATTCCTTATAGTTTTGTCATTTTCTATTCTAATAAATCATCATGTTAAATTTTCATGTATCATAAATTCTACTACATTTGAATAAAGATTCAATCACATTTTCTTTTCCAACCTGTGTCTAATTCATTTTCTTCCACCATTCAAATTTAATATTGTAGTTCTTATTTATTTAAGAAAAATAAAACTAGAAACCACTCAATAATTAAATTAAAACTAAAAATAATTCAATAAAATTATTCAAGAATAAAAATACAAGACATTTAAATAAAAACAACAAAATAAGGAAGAAATTAATTCAAGAATAAAAATACAGACCATTTAAAACAAAAATAAGCAAATAATAAATAGACAGAAATAAACAACTACAAAAATAAAACAAAATTTAAAATTATTGAAAAGAAAAGAAAACTAGAAAAATAAAACCATGTTTTTGCTCAATCTTCTCTTCCTAAGAATTCATCTAGCTTTGTATTAAATTCTTTATCTACAGCGGTACATGGCCTTGCATCATTTACTGGATCTACCCCCCCTGAATAATAAAATTTGACCCCAGGCCAAGATACATAAGCCTCAAATTGTTTTAGATGCATATAGGGGTTGGGTTGCCCTTGAGGGATATTTGATATGCAGCTTGATGAAAATGCTTTATCCCTCTATGATTAGCACTTTTCTGCATTTGTATATGCTCCCATGTAGCTCTTTGTTCCAATAGCATATGTTGCATTTGTTCCAGTATCCTATCCTCCCTGAAAGATGATGATGAGTCAAGGTGATGGATTGGTGAATGATGAATAACAACATCACCAGCTTGTAGAGCTTGCTCCCATGTAGCAATACAATTATTCACAATAAATTTTAGATAAATTGGAGGTGTAATTTTTGTTGATGGGTTTGCCCCAACCCCATGAGTTGCACAAAGAGTAGTTATCAAAGCAGGAAACCCCAAAAAACCTTTTGACTTCTGATTAACTTTTTTTTTATAAAGTTTTCGTGTTAGACATCACTATGCAACTTGACTTCTGATTAACTTATAATCTAACAAACTTACATATTTCATGATAAATAATCTTAGCAACATCAACACAATAATTTATTTTTTAAGAGGCAATAGAGAAGATGACATTTGGGAATATTAAGGTGTAACACAGGACCAATGGACACCATGTTAGCTAACACGAATACCATCCAAACTTGAGATAGGGTCTTCATGTGTTTCCTTAAAGTTTTCTATGGTTTCCCAATTGGGCTTATTTTATAGGAGTGATTGACTAAACAAATTTCCCTATCCACTTCATCATCATTAAAGCCATATGTTTTAACTCTCAGTTGGTGATAAGTACAATCATCATCTCCTCTCAGTTGCAAAGAATCTCCCAAAAAGGCAATGATAGAATCTCTATCAAAGGGCACCCATTTTCCTCTTAGTCTTGATCTCATTTCCTAAGCTCCTTCACCTCCTGTCCAAGCATTGACATAGAATTCATTGACTACCTCAGGATCATGTGCTTAGAGGATAAAAAATTGGATAACATTTCTTTACTCAAATCAAAGTTGAAAGTACATGTACAAGAGATTCCTATTTATAGGAGAAAGTCTTTCAAAACCTCTCAAATTAGAGTGTGACAAGTGTCACCTCCTTATTAGTGCAAATCCTATCCAATGGGAGGGAGACAAGTGGCATATGTTCATTGGAGGAAAATTCTATCCATTGAAGAGAGGACATGTGGACCTTCATGCCATCCTTGCCTATTTTCCTTTTTACATATCTCTTTTCCTATTTTACACTCTACTCTCTTTTCTATTTGCGCCCTACTCTACTTGGCCCAAAATACAAGGCCCCAAAATAATTTCTAACTACTCTATATAGTTTACAAGGTTAAGAAGAAGAAAAAACTCTTCAATTTATGAGTGTTCCTCTCCAATAAAGCACGATATTTGTCTATCTTCGTAGCCAAAAGTTTCGAGGCTGAATGATTTCCATCACTTACTTGGTATAAAATGTCTTCTTTGTAAAAGATCATGGAGACGATAAATTTATCTTTTGACAATCTAGCATTCTTCTAGAATATCCTTACTAGTTTTGGGTGGATCGTTTGTGGTAGGAAGAAACTGTTAGAATTAGAGGGCAAAACAAGAGGGGGGTGAATTGTTTTTGAAAGATTTTCGCAAAGATTGAAGGTAAAGTGAAAAGTTGTGAAAAGTCAATCAATTGAATTATTTTTTCAACCAATAAAAAAACTATTTTAAGTTTGATTCCAGAAAATCGACTAGTTGTTTTCACAAAACAACTGGTTTTTTATACTAGCAGAATTGAAAAACAATGTTAAAACAATTTTTGAGTGTAGGGATAGAGAGAATCACGCAAGATGTTTATATTGGTTCACTCTTAACCCAGAGCTACATTCAATCCTTAACTAACCACTGAGAATTCACTATGTGATCAACCTTAGATTACAAAACACACACCAAGAGTGATGATCTTGAACCCTTCAAGAACACACACCACTCTTTGGCAAACAACACAGTTTCCAGAAACACCTTTTGAAACTGGCTCACACAAGAACAAACATAAATAAAATGTTCAAGGAAGAAAGGAATATAATACACTTGGGGAAAATCAAAGATTAAAGTTCAGAATTGCAAGACCCTATCCTATTCCACACTTGAGATGATCCAAAAGCCTTTTGAAATCTTGAAAATTGTTTTTGATTGATCTCTTTTTCTTATTTAATGCATAGGAGTGTAAAACAACCTTTTTATACTCCAATCAAATTGTCAAAGTAGTTAAATCAAAAACCAAAAGCTGTTGGAATCATTAAAAACAGATTAAAACCTCTTAACAAAATTCTGTTAAGGTTTTCAGAAAAAACAACCAATTGATTTCTCGAAACAACCGGTTGAATCTGTTTGACAGCAAAGCCAAAACAAAGCTAAGCTTTTCCAAGCCATTTTAAAAACCACTAAGTGTCAAACAACAAGTTGAATCGACATTTCAATAGGTTGAAATTTCACACCCTTTTAGAAAACCCATCTTTTCAAAAAGATTAATATTCAAATGAACTTGGATCATCTTAAGGAGTGAATTAACATTTCAAAGACTATTAGGCAACACACACACAACCAACAACAAGGTCTTTAAGCTTTTCCCTTGGATTTGGAGACATCAAAGCACCTTGTTCAACAATCTCCCCCTATTTGATTAATACAAATCCTGGTTTGCTAGTGTTGTAGTGTTTGAACTTGATAAGTCATGGAAAATAGAATATATGCATATACAAAGCATACATAACAGCAGAATAAACCATATTTAAAAAGGCACACACAGATTTGCACATGTATATGCAGAAAACTAGAAAAATAGTGTCAAACCAGTGCTTGTGCAACAGAACTAGGCAGCAGAATCAGTGTTGTATTAGAACTTGGTAGCAATAGTTCTAAACAGATTTACACACACCATAGAATAACAGAATTACAACACATAAACCCCCAATTTCTCCCCTTATTTGTCTTTACAAATAGGCTAAGAGAATGGATAAAAACAAAATTAAGAAAGATTTTGAGAACCAAGGATACCCAACTCATTTCTTAAGAAGAAAAACCTTTCTCGAGGCAGTGGCTTAGTGAAGATATCTGCAAGTCGCTTTTCAGTTTCAATAAACTGAATTTCACTATCCCCATTGCTCACATGATCCCTTATAAAATGGCAGTGAATCTCAATGTTCTTAGTCCTTGAATGCTGAATTGGATTTTTAGTGAGGTTGATTGCACTTGTATTATCACAAAGCAAGGGTACATTGTTAACCTTCAAGCCAAAGTCTTCTAGTTGTTGTTTGATCCAAAGGATTTGTGCACAACAAATACCAATAGCTATATACTTAGCTTCTGCAGTTGAGAGAGTCACACAAGCTTGCTTCTTGCTATGGCAAGATATGAGGCTTGCTCCAAGAAAATGACATGTGCCACTTGTGCTCTTTCTATCTAGCTTGCACCTTTGGCTTAGGAAGATGTCATCCTTTAATTGCTTGACTTGTATCCCTAAGAAGAAGGATAAATCCCCCATCATAGACATTTCAAATTCCCCATACATAGTTGCAACAAATTCTTAAGTGCATCACAAATGGATTTATGTTCAATTTGAGATACAAAAGCCATGTGTTTGCAGTAATTTGAGATAAAATTTCAAGTTGAGACTCCCTTATCAATCTGTCCGATGATGTTGTCCACATAAAGGTCTCTTGTAATTCTCCATTCTTTGGGCTGATCATCCTAATGCAGAATTTCAACAGGTTGTTTCGTAGAATCAACCAGTTGTTTTTCTGGACAAGATTCCAGCTTCTGCAGAATGGTCTTCTGATCATGTTCTTCTACATAATTCTTCACAGAGTTATGTTCTTAAGGTTATTTTCACCAAAGACAACATGAATGGACTCATCCATAGTCATAAGTCTTTTGTTATACACTCTATAAGCATGGCTAGTTAAGGAATAACCAAGAAAAATACCACTATTCATTTTTTCATCAAACTTGAGGGTAAACCTACCACAAAATCTCTTGAAATAATTTATTTAGATGATGCATATGGATGCGTTCTCTCCTTCTATGTCATAACCATGATTCCTCATATTTGGTTAGAAGTCCTCATGTTTGGTTATAAGGCAGCCAATAGATGCAGAATGTGAGATATCAAGTAAATAGACATTGTTGATTCTTTGACCAATCAACAAAACTTCTTGTGATTTCAGCAGGCTTATGTCACACGTGTTGGGCTTGAAGGTTATTTGATAACCTTTGTCACACAGTTGGCTTATGCTTAGGAGGTTATGCTTTAGACCTTCCACAAATAACACATTATTGATCAAGAAGGTGTTCTTGTCTCCGATGGTTCCTCTTCCAAGAATTTTCCCTTTGTTGTCCCTATAAGTCACATGACCTTCTTGCTTAAGGAAAAGATTGACAAACTTGCTTTTATCCCCTGTCATGTGCTTAGAGAAACCACTTTCCAGGTACCACAAGTGCTTATTTGCCATCAAAGAACCCTGCAAGAAACAAGATCAAGGAGCAAGATTTGATCCCCTTATGAGTTTGGGTCCAATGATGTTAGTAAGAACCTTAGGAACCCATTTCAAAATACCTTTGGGAACAAAAAACCTTCTTACTTTGTATAATCTAACAGTAGGGCCCATTTTCATGCAATAAAAGCACGTTTCAACCGGTTGTTTCGAAAAAATTATTAGTTGTTTTTCAAAAAAACTGGAAAAGGGTTTTGATTGGCCTTTGAACATTTCATATTCTTGAATCAGAGCATGCTTCCTTGCTCTCTTCACATCAGTGGTGCCTTCATGGGTAACCTCAAGGATGTCCCACATCCTTTGCAGAAGCACATTGTGAGACCCTGAAAAACTCGTCAGAATTCAAAGCATAGGTGATGATGTTTTTGGAAATGCAATCATATTGAGCTCTTTTACTTTCACTCTCAATCCATTGGGATCAAGATTTTTCAATGAAAACATCATTTTTTTCAAATTTGGGTACAACATCTAGATTCCTCTATCAATTAATTCAACAAAGATTTTCATTCTAACATTCCAAAATTGATAGTTCAGTCCACAAAACAATGACCTATTTATAAAAGCCCCTTCCTCAAAGGGTAGTTTTTCAGCCATTTAAAAAGGTTTTAGGATCGAAAACTTGAGTGACTTTCAAGAACTCAGCTCCTGATGCCAATTGTTAGAATTAGAGGGCTAAACAAGAGGGGGTGAACTCTTTTTTGAAAGATTTTCACAAAGATTGAAGGTAGAGTGAAAAGTTTTTAAGAGTCAATCAATTAAAAATTATGTTCAACCAATAAAAAACTGTTTTATGTTTGATTCTAGAAAATCAACAAGTTGTTTTCACGAAACAATCGGTTGTTTATACAAATAGAATTTAAAGACAATGTTAAAATAGTTTATGAGTGTAGGGATAGAAAGAATCACACAAGATGTTTATACTGGTTTACTCTTAACCAAGAGCTACATCTAGTCCTAAGCTAATGATACAATCCTAGTAGCCAAGTAGATGACCAAGGACTCAAGAGACAATTCACAATGTGATCAGACATCTTATCATTTAAGACAAGGTCCCACCAAATACCAGAAGGACCTCAATTGAAGAAGAACTGGGCATAAACCAGAACATCAAATGTTCTTTCTTCTAGTCTTTTTACAAGACAAAGATGTTGTAAATAAATTAGGCTCACTTTAGGGGTCCAAATAGAAGAATAAGCTAGAGTAAGTTTACATAGCATAAATAGGAGTGTACTTAGCAAAATGAGCTTGTGCCAAGCCCACTTTTCATGACACATGCACCTAGATATATGGTTTTTAACCTAACTTCTAGAAGCTAGGCCTAAGGTGCGGTTTTGACCATGGTCAACACCCTAGGCAACCCCTCTTCCCTCCCATTCTACCCTTCACTCATCTTGCCCTCCAAGTAACTCCTTCCTATATGAAGGGGGCCTTCCTCCATGTATGAGACATTGAAATGGAATAGTAAAGAAACTTTGCAGGAGTAATTTTGTGAGACTTGTGAGCTCTCATTTTTTGGGTCTTATCGTGGGTGGGTAACATCTCAAGTGGCGGCTCTTTGCACCATTGATCTTGGAGTCCTTTGTTCTCCAAGTGGCGTGACATCTTTCTTTCTTCCATAAGCTCTCTTCAACTATTCCTTTTTTTAATATTTCTTTGTGCCCTCCATTTCCATTCCTCTTTATACTTTCATATTTTTCTCTTAAATTGTTGGTTATCGTTGCCTTATTATCTTCAATTCCACACCATTGCATCATTGTCACCATTTAATTGTGTTTTTCTCTTTGCCCTCTAGAAGTGAACCTTACACTTACTTAACCACTTGGTTAAGTTCGTGTCCAATGGGGATCTTATTTGGGTTCTCACCTTACATTTCTAAAAATAAAAAATCATAAACAAAGAGCAACCACTAAAAATATGCAATCCTAAAATCAACTCACATCATGTGGTATTCAGAGCATGGTTTTAATTGTGCTTATCTTTGTTGAGTTGATTTCTGCCTTTAACTTTCAGCACATTTCAATTCTTGTTGATGATGTTATAGCCTCAATTCGATTCATTCTAAACAAATTAGTTTTTGCAATTTGTGAGGGTCGTTCTAGATCTATACGAAATTCTTTTTATCTTCAAGCAATTTAAATTTTGCCTTTTAATTCCTTTTCATTTATAATTCCGCTTTTTATTCATTAAGCACTTTAATTTTGCTTTTGAATTTTTTTTGTGTCAATTTTTTTTCTTACCTCTTTTGTTTGAGTCTTATGTTCTTAGTGTTCTAGGAATCTTAATTCCTTTCTACTTATTTTGATTTTAATTGTGAAGAGTTAAAAACAAATTATAAGTTATTTGAGTAGTGGTTGATTTAATTCCCAACATAGAATGCAAGTGTTCCTATGATTTGAATCCAAACCCAACATCTTTTTTTTTTTCGAAAATTGAAAAGTGAAATGAAAAAAAAAATGTCTGCAAAAAGGATATCGAACTTTTGGATCCATAAAAACAAAACTGAGAGCATTCACATTTCAACTTTCACTTTACAAATTATTAAAGAGGATTCTAAGTATATGGAAAATTGTGTTCATACTTGTGGAATTTAATCCTTCTTGCTTTAACAATTTCTAAGGACATCCAAACCTTCAAAATTAAAGTTGAAGTAAGTTTCTTTGAGTCTTTTTTTTAAGTGTTTTTCTTGTTTGTCTTCTCTAAAGTTTTGTCACTATCTTTTTTCCCATTTGGTTTAGCTTTCTTTCTTTTAAGCTTTGCTTGCTTGTCTTTTAAATCTTTCTTAAGTTTTGTTGCGGTGATCTTTGGTGAACAAGTGTAAGAGCTTTGCCATCTTTCACTTGAAGTGTTTACTACCAAGTGTAAACCTTGTTTTTAGACTGCAAATCTTTCTTGAGTGCATTACAATTTTTCCTCCTTTACTAAATAGCTGAGTGATACAAGTGAGTAAGTGGATAAGATTGTTATTTTTCACTAATTGTTTGTTTTTTTTGTGTGAAAATTATGGCTCATTTGTCTTCAGGTGAATCTTCAAAGCCACAATCTTCTCAAAAGGCATATCTTTTGGGAGAGCTTGCGGACACTAAGAGGACTTTGGCCCAAAAAGAAGAGGAAATGAGGCAATTAGTGGAAAGGTTGCAAAGATTAGAAGAGGCTCAAGAGAGACAAACTAGAGAAAAGAGATGGGAATCGAGAAGATGTACTAGAAGCGACACGCATTATGGGATTCAAGAAGAAGATCAAGATTTGAGAGTGCATAACTTTAAAGAGAGACGCCATTAACACCCACCACCAAAGCCTTCTTTTCCTTTTATTAAATTACCTAGTTTTAGATGGGAAAGTGATCGCAATTAGTATTTAGGAGGGGAAGCTAAAAAAGAATAAGTCTTTAATGTGTATGAGGTTCAAGAGGACCAAAAGGTTAAGTTAACTTCCCTAGAATTTTTAGATTATGCCATGCAGTGGTGACGTAAAGTTTTAATGGACATTGGTTTGAGCAAGAGGTCAGTTGTGGTCTCTTGGTATGATTTCAAGGAATGCATGTGCGCGCGGTTTGTTCCTCCTTACTATAGGAATGAACAGACACAAAATAGTTTAGTCTAAACAAATATGCACTATATATCAGATTTCAAAATTAGCAGAACCTGCATAAGAACAATCGATAATAATACAAAGATAACCGGTTGAAAAACTGTAAACCAGAAAGCAGCAGTTTTAAAACTCCAAAACTAAAAGCAGTTTAACATAATTGAGAACATTACAGCTCCCAACAACCTTTCTCCCCCTATTTGTCTCATGAAATAGACAAATCAAAAGAAGACATAACTAAGATAAAGCATGTATATCAAGAATTCCCAATGCATTTCGTAGAGAATAGTACCTATCCTTGGATAAAGGTTTGGTGAAGATATCAGCAAGTTGTCTTTCTGTGGAAACGAACTTGATTTCACAATCTCCATTGGTTATATGATCACGAATGAAGTGGTGTCTTATTTCAATGTGCTTTGTCCTTGAGTGTTGGATATGATTCTTTGTCAAGTTAATGGCACTTGTGTTGTCACATAGAAGAGGAACTTTGCT
>Ga0123342_1002674_pt1 | contig 29304 bp, 21 predicted proteins | sample Turbeawhitnodule_FD_89960 | JGI IMG/M metagenome (GOLD analysis project Ga0123342, IMG submission 89960) | Root nodule microbial communities of legume samples collected from Mexico - Turtle bean Mexico white nodule | ecosystem: Host-associated > Plants > Roots > Nodule | place: Mexico: Nepantla... | reverse complement strand
TTTGTAAAGAGGAGAAACAAATGTGTGTAAACATTCACTTATTTATTTATATATATATATATTTTTATTTATTTTTTTTTTTTTTTTATTTTTATTTATTTTTTTTTTCAAATATATCATTTTAATATCTTTTTATCATTTTTAATAGTATAAGATATAGGTTAAATTATTCATGCAAACTCTTGTTATTTTTTCTATTTCTATATTTTTTTTTCTTAAATTTAACAAACTTTAAATGGTAGAAACTAATACAATATGTGTGTAAGAATGGAAAAATACAAAAAAAAAAGAAGTCAATAAGATATTATTTTTGTTAGGACTGTAAACCGACAATAGTGATACTTTTACCTATGGGAGGAGGAATGGAAGATGAAAAATGCAAGTAGAGAATGTAGATAAGCCAATAACAAAATATTTTTATACATTTCTCTTTTAATAACATTTTTTTTCCTTTTACAAAAGAAAACTACTAAATCATGTATTAACTTTGATATGCAGTTAAAAGCATATATATTATTTCTTCAAATAAATAGAGCTCTCCATGAGAGAAAAAAAATCATTTTTTATTTATAAATTAAGTTTAGTTTATATAAGTTAAGTGCAAAAATTTAAATTAATTATGCAAATAAAATCTATAAATTAATTTTAATTTATAAAAAAATGTTATGTTTTTCTTTTTAACCCTCTTTTCTAAAAGTTATGCCCGCAACAACACCAATACTTGCACCCACTGCACCAGCAACTCTACCACTATCTTCAAGGATGAGAGAGATATTCCTTTGGTACATTAGAAGGGAGAAGAGAATAAATAAAGGGAAGGGAGAGAGGGGGAGATGTTTTAGAAGAATGAGTGGGAAATGTAGGTGAATTAATGGTGAAGAAGTTGGGTGCAGAAGAAGTTGGGTGAAGAAGGTGAAGAATTAATGGAAACTCAAAATAGTAGCCTCAACGCGTCACGTGTGCATACCAATACTAGTGTGTGCACCACGTCATCAACCGTTAACGTTGTTGGTGAAAACTTAAGGGAAGGTGATGTGAGTTGATTTTTAGGAGTTTTCATTTAAGGTGACACTTTACTTTAAGATTGAGATTTTAGGAATTTAAAAGTGAAAACCTAAGGAAGATTCCCACTGGACACGAACTTAACCAAGTGGTTAAGTGTGAAGGTTCACTTTATAGAGGCAAAGATGAAAAACAAGATATAGTGAGGATGAGATGCAATTGCAAAATTGAAAAGGGCACAAGGTTAACATCAATGGTGATCATGGCCTTCCAAATGATGCACCATACTCATAATAATGAGTGAAACCAAAGAGCAACAAAAAAGAGAAACAAAGAGACAAAAACATAAATGGAATGGAGAAATGGAAGGAAAATGGAATGAGAAAACTTATGATGGTGGGTGAGAAATGTCACGCCACTTGGAGCTTCCCAATCACTTAAGATAAGACCTCAAACCTAAGAGGACATAAGCCTCACTAAGAGCTCACACAATTTGTGCAAAGTTTCTTTACTTCATTCAAATTCAACTTGGAAAATACAATGGATAGCCCTCTTATTTACAGGTAGATGAGCCTTGGAAATCAAGCAAGAGGGGTAGGATGAGAAAAGTAAAAAAATGAGCAACCTTAGGGTTTGACTAAGTCAAACTCGCACCCTAGGCTTGTCCTTCTAGAAACTAGGTCAAATTGCCTTCCTAAAGGACTAGGAACAAGCTAAAATGATAACTACACCCCCTATTATGCTAAATGCACCTTATTCTAGCCTATCTTTGTTATTTGGACCCCTAAAGTGAGCCCAAATTATTTACAAACATATTTGTATCTTATAAGAAGACCAAAAGGAAAAATAGTTGGTGTGCTGGTTTATGTTCAGCTCCTCTGGTAAGGCCCATGTGATCCTTGGTGGGGTTATGAATTGTTCGCTAAGATGACTGTTCACCATGTGCTTTGTCTTTTGCTTCCTTGATCATTTTTATAGCGACTTGGGTTGTATCAGAAGGGACCGAATTGAACCTTTTTAAAAAACCTTGGGACCAAATTGATTTTGTTTGAAATCACTTTATTGAATTGAATATTAAGCCCAAATGAACGGACCAAAAAGGTAATTATACCAAGATGTTATGTTGGAAAGTAAGATTCAAAATGAAAATAATACATTATGAAAAAGAAATTTCCGAAGATAAAATAGGACTTACAAGTTTTAAAATTCAGAAATTATATTTTGTCAACTATTTCAAGATTAAAAATCTATAATTCAAAAAATACAATTTAAAAATCAAAATTTTATTTCAAAAGAATAATTTAAAATTTTAAAAATACATTTTAGAAAAGAAAATCTGGAAGACAAAATCTAGAAATACATGCTGAAAAAGAATTTCTTGAATTTAGAAATATGTTCTAGAAATCCAAATTAAAAAATGGATCCCACAAAAGGAGTTTAATAAGTATTTTTTTTTATCCTCATTCTCCTTTTATTTGAAGTTATTCTCGTCATTTCTTAGGAACATTTTTTTTCATTTTATTGAAAAATCGGGTGCATTCTAAAATTGATATAGTGCAGGAAGAATTTGTCAAAATTATGTGTTTGAATGGGTTAAAGCAGTTATTGCACTAAAGATTATGCAAAAATAATGATTCAGGTTTTGAAGAACAATATTTTTTAAGCTAACACTCTTATGCTTTGTTTGGATTGGAAAGTTAAGGGTGTTGAGGAGTGAAAGTATGAGGATTTGAGAAGAAAGTGTGAAGAAAGTTAAGGGTGTCTGGATTGGGGTATGTTAGAGTGGATGTGTGAGGAAAGTTTATTGAAATATGTGAGTGATGTGATAGTTGTAAGGATATTTTAAATTATTTTTAATGGTGTAAATTTTAAGATTACAAATTTACCCATGTGTATAAAAAAAGAAAAAAGAAATAATAATTAATTTTGTGCACATTTTAGTTAATTAAAATAATGTAAATTTTTAATTATAAATAAAATAATCTAAAATAAAATAAAAAAATTAAATATAATTATATTAATTTTCATTTTATTAATTTAAATTAACTTTTTTAGTTAAATTAATGTATTTAGATAATTTCAATACTATCTATGATTATTTAATTTATATTAAGTATATATATATATATATTTATATAAGAAAATTAATATTAATCATGATTTTCATTATTATTATTTAAAAAAAATATATTTAAAAAAATAAATGGATATTTAAAACATAGGATGAAAATTGAGTATTCATTCATTGAAAGCAAAAATATATAAAGTCATTACATTTAATCTGGAGAGAGATAAAAACATCTTAATTTCTTCATAATTTTGAAATTATGACAAAATTAAAAACATAATGTTAATTAGAAAAAGAAATCACATCCCACTAACAACATTTAAATCCTTCTTGTGGAGACCTTCAAAGGTTTTTCTAAAATGCATTTCTTATTCCTTTGACTGAGAATAATTGCATCTATTTCATCGTCAACGACAACGTCTTCAATGCACCATTTGAAAAAATTACAGCCTAGAACCATGCTACTTTTAATCTATTTTGAAGAAAAGAATAAAATTGAACAATGAATAACTTTAAAATATCATTCTTATGTTTGCATGAAATCTAATTGAATAAATTTTACCTTGTACTTAGGACAACCCCAAAATCATTTTTCGGCTTTTTTTTTTCTTCAGTTGTTGCTATTCTCAAAACACCAAAATCTCCATGATCACAAATAGGTGCAACAAAGACACTCGTGCTCCCACCAACATGGATAAAAGTACAACGTTTTTGCACAGTACAATTAAATGTGGATAAGGTGTGATACACAGACATTGGTGTTGGGTATGAAGCCAAGACCAATTGGGTTGGGCTGAGTAGACACCATGTTTAGTGAGTGAGCTTAATCATTGTGGTGTCCCTTTTACAATCTCTATTTAAAGAGATCATTGTACTTGTAATTGGTGTGCAACAGGATAGAATGAAAACCTAATAGTTGCCCGTGTCAATGTAGGTTGCAGTTGGCGACCAGACCATGTTAAATCTTGTGTTGTTTATTTTCTGCAGTTGATTTGTGATTGTGTATGTTGTTTTCGTGTGTGTTTTTCCCATCAAGTGGTATCAAGAGCTTTGTTCGTTTACACACTAGAGATCCGATCAGCAGAAATTAATCAACAAGACGTGAAAATTGCGGTTGCAACAGCATCCCAAAGCTAGGGTTTCACAGAGGCGGCAACAACGTCCCAAAGCTAGGGTTTCGGAGGGGCTGCAGGTTTCACGGTGGCCCAGGATTCGCGATAGCCCAGACCTGTAACTCGCGACAGGAGTGGCAACGGCTCGCGACATTGTGCAGGTGGCTTGCTTGCAGTAGGGTCATCTCCTGGCAATGCGGCGGAGTGCACCAGTGCGACGACATAGCGTTTCGCAACAAACAGGTGCAGGTGCTTGCGGTGAGCGAGACGGCACGGAGGTGCAGTGCAATGTCAGTAACGGAAGACGCAGGGTGGCGCGTGCATTTTTCTACTGGTGCAACAGTGATGGTGCGGTGCTAGGCGCGGGGTGTGGTTGTTTTTCACTGCGGCACGGAGTTATGATAGTTCAGTTACTAAACACATCAATATTTGATCTTAGTCAGACTTACGTCAATGGACATTAAGTTCGATGATGAAGTTCAAGCTCTACTACTGTTATTGTCTTTGCCTGACAGTTGGTACGGAACGGTTACCGCAATTACCAGTTCAGCGGGATCCGATGGATTTACTTTTGAGAAGATTCGTGATCTCATTCTTGGTGAGGATGTCCGAAGAAAGAGTTCTGGGGAATTATCAAGTGAATCGCTATATGTCATCAGAGGTAAGAAAAATATCAGAGATAGTGGGAGCAAGAACAAAAAGAAGGAGTCAATCAAAGACTCGGGATTGTTCAAGTGTAACATGTTGGAACTGCAAGGAGGTGGGGCATTTCAGGAATCAATGCCTAAATGATAAATAAGTCAACATTGCAGAAGACTTCGCGGACGAGGACCTTTTAGTCTGTTGTGCGGATAGCAGTGTGGATTCCTGGGTCATGGATTCTGAAGCATTGCAGAATCTAGTTATTGGAGACTTTGGAAAGGTAAGACTAGTAGACAATAAAACTCTTGATGTTACGGGCATGGGTGACATAGTGTTGAAGACACCAGTTGGTTGGACTTTGAAGGATGTCAGAGTTGTTCCAAGCTTGACGAAAAGTTTGATTTTTTGTTAGGCAGTTGGACGAACAAGGACATGAAGTGAAGTTCGGAAATCAGCAGTTGAAGGTTGTCAAGGGAAATCTTGTCATGGCCTGCGAAGAAAGAGAGGTTTATTGTATATGGTCAGATTACCGTGTCAGAGGGAGTGACCATCCCAGTTCAAAAGATAAACAAAGTCCGGTTCATAGAATCTTGTGGGCAGAAAACCAGAGCCACATGTCAGATTCAGGATGAACGAGCATGGAAAGGTTCAGGTAGACCAGTCAGAGGTACTTATGGCAGAGGGAGCACGAGTTGTGCTTCAGCTGAGGTTCCTAGACGACAGTGGGTTAGGAGAACCAGTATTCCAGCGGTTGAAGCGCAGGTGAACATTGTTCCATGGCTTCAAATGGGAGATTGTTGGGTATGAAGTCATGACCAATTGGGTTGGGCTGACTAGACACCATATTTAGTGAGTAAGCTTAATCATTGTGATGTCCCTTTTATAATCTATATTCAAAGAAATCATTGTACTTGTAATTGGTGTGCAACATGATAGAATGAAAACCTAATAGTTGTCCGTGTGGATGTAGGTTGCAGTTGGCGACCAAACCACGTTAAATCCTGTATTGTTTATTTTCTGCAGTTAATTCGTGATTGTGTATGTTGTTTTCGCGTGTGTTTTTCCCATCAATTGGAAGCCACTGAAGCAATGCTCTCGATTATCCAATAAAGGTAATGGAGCCTAAATTTGATTTATGCATAATATAAATAAAATGTTACAAAATTTCATTAGTATATTAATATTTTTAATTTTAAATAACGTATTTAATTAATTTAGATTAATAAGACAAATTAATTTATATTAATAATAATAATTTCAAAAAACATATTCAGACCTGCAATCTAAAATAATGTTAAACAAAATAAAAACTTGTATTTCATTTTTTTTCAAAATACAATAATAAATTAGATAAACAACTTTACAGAGATAATTAATTTATTAATATAATTATTGAATTTCAAATAAAATATTTACATCTAAAATTGAAATACATATAAACTAATAATTTCTAAAACATCTTAATTAAAAACACATTTAACTTAAACTACAAATATATTAAATTACAAATATATTCAAGTAAATTACAAACTTATTTACATAAAAAATATATAAATTTAAATCACAAATTTAAAACAAAAACAAAATATACATTAAAAAAAAACACATACCTTGACAAAAGCAAAACAAAAACACAATTGGGAGGAAAAAGAAGTTATGCCTGAAAACAATCAAGATTTTATTAAAAAAACAAAGCAAAAATCAAGCAAAGCACAAGTTTGAAAAAATCTGAAAAAAAAAGTATGTACATAATCGATTAATCAAAGGTTTCAAAAGCATAATCAACTATGCCTTTAGTTACAAAACAAACATAATCGATTATGCTATAACATAATCAATTAAGCTCATATTTACACACAACAGATAATGTATTCAACCTAATCGATTATCAACTATTTTCTATAATATAATCAATTAAGTGTTGTGTTCTTTTCCAAGGGTAATCAGTTGGGCACAGTAGAAAACTCACAGAATGGCTAACTTGAGATCAAAGATGCAATAACAAACTCACTGTCTTTGCACTCTACTAACTCACAAAGCTCTCCAAGGCCACTTAAGTAATGCAGAAGTCTGTTTGAATGAAATGTTTGTTTCAAATGTGTTTCCCATAACCATGCTTTTGTATAACTTGTGACCTAACAACTCTGAGGCAGTGCATTCATTGTATTCATCACGTTCACAATGGTCAAAGAGATTCCCTGTGTCAAAGTCAGGAATCTCTAAAATGAAATAATTGTGATGTTGTCGTACACGACAGTGGTGCATGGCACTGATGCAGTGTAAAATCAATTCACTTTCAAAAAAATGAAGAAAAACGAGGACACAATGGTATTTCACATACATGACGTGACTTTCTCTTCACTCATCTCTCTTTTGTCTTCAAACCTCAAAAGTCCACTCACTCACTTTTCTCTCCCCCCGCTCCCTCACCCTCATCTTTGTCTTGATCCAAATGGGAGTGACACCCTCTCATTCATTCTCAACTACAGCGTCACCCCCAATCCAAACACAGTGTTAAGGTGATAAATGTTCTCTTTTCTGCAATGTATAATCGAAGAAGGTCTTGGAACACTACAATATTAAACAAAAAGTTGTTTCTTCTTACCATACATGACTATCACTTTTTCTAAGTAATGGGAAAGAGGACCGAAACATGCCATTGAAAAACTCTACTGAGACGACAGACTGTCAAGAAAGTAGAGAAGGTAGAATGGACAGTTGATCAGATTTAGTATGTATGGTAGTTGGAGTCAGTGGCTCTCCTTGGGTTTCCTCATTTGGAATCATCTTGGAGAAGAGGATCAAGCTAGCCCTTGGGAACAATAGGCTAAGGTACTAGAAAAAAAATTAAAGGGATCTCGGAAAAAGCAATAGCTTATGAGAAAGTCTTATTTTTTTACAAATGGCTTATGGGAAATCTTGTTATCTCCCTATTGAATTGGAACACTGCATTATGAGCATGCATTAAAGTTAAATTTTAATCACAAATCATATGGAGAAGGAGGAAATATGCAACTTATTGAACTGTAATTAATGGGGATCGATGCTTATGATATTCTTAGTATAAGTGTGTTGAATCATAGCATGAGAAAAATATTTTGAAAAGGGAACTCATTGTAATTTTCAATTCCAAATTGAGATTTTTCTCTAGAAAGTTGAAATTTAGACGGTCAGTCCATTCATCATCAAGGATTTCAAACCATGTGGCAAAATTTTAACTTAAAGTATTAATGACCAAAGGTTAAAGCCTAACAAAGTGAAGTTGAAAAACTAAAAAAAATAATTAATCTAAACAACTTTTAAAGGGTCATCTCATCCATCAAGCTAATAGCATTCAAGAAAATGTTTACTAGGTATGTACCCAAACCTTCGCCCTTTTCTTCATTTAGTTCATACCCGTTCGTTATTTTCTTGTGTTGTTTTAACACATGGTTTTGAATGAAAATGCATTATATGGTTAAACTCGAAATAGAAACCATAGGATGTACGTAAATCCTACAAGTACTAAAAAATATCCACAAATAAGTAAAATAAACACAAAATCAATTAAAAGTAGACCCTAAGTATTTATCAGAAGCTTTTAATAAAAGTTAGTGTATATACAAGTTCTGTAACAGTGAAACCACTTGCACCAAAAATTGCTATTAAATTCATTTATAAATATTTAATTAGCACATTATAAATTTACTTATTACTTCCATAGAATAAATATTTAAAGCCTAAATTTAAATTGTTTTATTTAGTTAGTAGAAAAATATATTTCTAGGACATTTATTTTTCTTATGATTCAATCTAATGATGAGTTCTTATAAAACTCAGATTTAAGCTTATAACCCTGTACATTATTACCCTGCAATGAAAATGCATTTAGAACTTTGGAAGACCAAATTATGACTTCTATCACGTTTGTTCAACACGGATCAATTCACTGCACGCTCACTGCAGATGCAACACTTCCTGCGAGAAGAATACTGAGACAGACTTGAGTTGCCAATATGGCCCAACCACCACCAAATCTACCTATATTTAAGGGAACCTTACAAGGAAATTAATTACAAAAATGGTAACAGTAAATAGGATATTAACTGATCTTGGGAGGAGGATTGTACCAAAAAAATATAATGGTAAAAAAACTGTGAATCGGTGAATCTGCTAAGTAAACATCCTAGTTGATATCATGTTAGCTTGACTGCTCAAGACCATGGAGAGAACTTGGCTGAAGGTTTGATTTGGGGAGAACACCTGCAGACTGTTTTAGGGACCTAGGTTTTTCACCTCGCGAAAAAGCCGTCTTCTCGGGGCGAAAATGAGTTCCTTCTAAACCCTGTTCAGGCATTCTCTTTACTCTCTTCCTTACTACAATACGATCTGTACCCCTGACATCATTCAGAGAACCACTAGAACTTCCCTTTGCTTTTCCTTGTTTTGAACCATTCAAAGAAGGATTGTAAACCCGTGGAGCGGCTGTATTAGAAAGTGCCTTGTTTACTGAATCATGATTAAGACTGCTAGAGTCTGTAGCTAATCTCTCTCGCATGGGCTGTTGCCAAGTAATTGGATTAGCATCGAATTGAGCATTCTCATCTTGTCGAACTGCAAATAACTTTTTCTTAATTTCCTCCCGATCCTAACAATATGAGAAACCAGTGAGATAAAAGTAGAGTAAAACCATCATCGCCACGAATATCAAATCCTGATTGTCATCAGTACATACAAATAACAGAAAGCAAGTTCCCCAATTCTTCAGATGGCAATGGCCCAATGTATTCATAGCATTTTAAATCATGAAAAATTAAATCCCGTGTCAGATTCCTTATTCTTTTTCTCGATGGAAACACAACCATTTCTGACTAAGAATCCAGAAATTGAGAAATCAGAATTTCCATTTTTGGCCATGGTAAAAAATGTGACGCAATCCAGGATATAATAGTTCAATAACTTAATATTTTAACAATATTTTCAGCGGTTCATAATTCATAGTTATCTATTTACAACCATAATTATAGTAAGGACAAGACGAAAAATTAAAAGACTACTGTTCCAATATAGTTATGCTACATAGGCATTTGCAGACTAAACAGTAAACTATGGTCATGACAAATTCCTCTCAAATTTCCAAAACTGACAACAAGGAAAAGGATCCTTTTAAAGAGATTTTAGAATAATACTACACTATTAAAAGTTATTTCATTGCATAGGCATACCTTATGTTTGATATGCAGTGCTCGGCGCCTCTCTTTTGACCTGCAAATTGCTCGCTTGATCCCATGGTTGTCCATGTAACCAGTTGGCCATAATTCTGCAAGCTGAAGAGAATGCACTTGAAAGTGAGAAATCCTTTTTATAAAAAATAAAGATATTAACTTGGACACAAGAAACTGCAATGCATATATAATACACGATCACACATAAAGTAACACAACCTTCAGAAATAAGAGAACTATTTATTGCACGGAATAATGGGAAAAAATGGCAAATATTTCCAAGCATGAAATTACAATTGAGAACCTTTTCTTTTCAATGTCTTAAACATAGTTATCAATCTAGACAGTGATACTTGCTATTTGAAATTTATCATACAAATATATTATTATTGATCATTATGTACATAATTACATATATAACAAATACTTGTAATTGATATTTCTTGGAATATTCAACACTATTAATAAACAATCAATCACAAAGTAAATAAAAATATGAAGGGGAGTAAAATTTCTTTTGTTGGAGAATAGAGACAAGAATAGAGATGGGTGTTGCAGAAAAAAGTGCATTAGAATGTTTCACAGGTTTGGTAGTACAGCAGAACAAAGACCAAAAGAAGAAAGGGGTTGTTCACTGAGAAGTGGAAACGTAGGAAAAATACGGGTTATATGGTTATACATGTTGTCCGAAAATGGTTAAAAAACTCTAAAGAATGTGTAGCTTTTGGGCAAAAAGGGAATTCAAGGTTTCACGGCTGACTGCAGTGGTGCCATAGTTCAGTGAAAACCTGCATTTCCACAATTGTACTGCGATTGTGCACTATTGATAACCATGGTCTATAAAACTTGAAAAGAAGGGATAAAAGATATTGTAAATAGTCCTAATTTAGTAATTTAACAAAAACAAGGATATATTGAAAATAGAATCAACCAAATCAAACCTACAGAAAGTAGGTACTGAAATTAAAGAAAACAAAAATGAGTTTGTGTTCCTCTGCTGCATAAATCCATAACTCAACTATCGATAAACATAGGGATAGCACTAGTAATCCATTAACTCTGCTAGATCAATATTGAGAGGAAGACAGAAAATTTGAACCACCTCATAATACAACTTTCTGATTTGCGGACCAGCATTTTCATCTAAACCCTGGAACAATTACAAATAAGATTCATTAAGAGCAAACATCAACAAACCAAACAGGATCTTTCCCTCCTGTAACCATAAAAAAACCTTGGTCAACAAAATAAATCTTTAAAGCTCAAACTTCTGTACATCAACGAAAATGTCATAGAGATCACAAATCCTGTCTTCCAATGCAGTGTCCATACTAAAAATCCTTTTAGTTATTGCTTTTCCATCAGGACCTAATTCTTCTTCCCCAGATGCACCAGCTTGCTGCTGTAGCTGAAATGCAGGGAAAACATGAATAAGCATCCCATAAAAAATAACCAAAATATTTATTTATCAAAAGTACACTTTAATGAAAAATTGCAATCAAGATACAATGCAAACATGATAGGCCAATAAGACAAGTGTATAAAGGAAAAAAAAAGGGTGTGGAAAGTGATGAGGTATTTGGAGGAGGGGGAAATTTTCTATTGGACATTATTGTGGCCTGACCGAGTGAAGGAGTTGGTCCTTCAGGAAAGGTTTTCTTTAATTTTAGTAGACTACATATTGTAAGGAGTAGTGCTCCATTCACCCTGCACTCATGTTCAATATCTCTGGAATGCTGTTTATTTTTCAGCCCAGTGATTAATTTTAGTTGACTACTCCATATTGTAAGGAGCAGTGTTCCATTCCACCCTGCACTCATGTTCAATATATCTGGGATGCTGTTTATTTTTCAGCCCAGTGATTAATTCTACCATCAAAATTATATCAGTTCCTTTCCAGTTCTTAATTCAATTCGGGGTCCTATCAGAACATCAAGAAATATTGCAAGAAACATAGATCGAGTGTTGTATTAAATAGCCAAATATTTGTTAATCAATCAAGAGTACCATTATTTCCTGAAAAATTGCAATCAGGTTAGAATGCAAGAATCAAGAAATTTATCAAAAATACTACATTGAGTGTCAGAAATACAAATTACAATTAATGAAATCCCTTTCTGTGTAAAAATTATTCATCTGCAAGTAACCATGCCAAACTAAAGATTTGCATATAAAACTCAACTGAATTAAACTCATATAGAGAAGCATCCACAAAAGTGTAATTATTACTGTAATACAGGGGAACCAAAAAGGAGCCATATGAACCAGCTAAACAAGTAACTATTGAATGAGTGGAAAACTGAAAATATGACACGTTAAAGCCAGTTTACAAATATTTGATTTTGATACCGAGTAAATAGCAATGGTAACTATGATAAACCTTGGCTTCCATGGATGGGGCCTGCATCTTAATCATCTCAACAACTTCCTTCTTTATCTGTTGAAACCTATCATCTTTCTCCTTCTTCGCAGACAAACCCATACTGATCATAATTTTTAAGTTTCTCTGTAGACATTGCATGAGAAGATAAATTTCAATTTGAGCAATATCGGAAACTAAAATACCTATATAATGATTCTTATAGATATAAAATATAAACAAAGAGAAGAATAGTTGCAATATGATGACCACAATGACATGCAATAAAAATAGGTGGCAAATTCCTATTATTTGGATTGGATTGTAAAACAATGGAGTTTTAATACTGAAGGATAACTAGTAATGCAGTAGTTATAGAAACCACTTGAAAATTAGAGTCCACATAATGTTGTAGAGATGGAAATATATATTTTTCTTTGTGAAAAATCACCTGCTCGGTTTCTACTGTTAGTGTTTAAAAGGAACATTTATGTGATTATAAATAAAGAGCATGTGCAGGTAAGGAACATTCTACAAAATTTTTCTAAAGCTCCAATAAGTTCTTTCTCGCAGAGACAATGCAACTTTACTCTTCCTAAACTTGTTTCTATGGATAAAAAATGTGAGCTTGAAAAATTTCACAATCATGATCAACTACAATGAGTGTGTGCTTAGTTCAATTTATTTTGAAGGGATAATTACATATTTTTGCCCAATTCATGACAAATTTCAAGAAATAAGTTAGTAGTTCTCCAAAAACAATCTATATCAATATTGAACTTAAAATCCCTTCAGGAAGACCTTCTGTCACTCTGGAGTAAGCAAATAAGAATTTCATAGACAGACATATGACACGGAAGTACACCATATCAAGCAAGAAAAAATCCAATCTTTCAGATGGTCACAATGCGATAGGTCACGAATGTATTCAAAGCCTAAATATGGTAATGCATAATCACATCTCAATAAATAAATGAACTACAATTGTATAGAAGTTCAGTATAATGGACTCAACAGCAAGATAAGTGGTTTGAGAGATACAATCTTTAGTTTCAATTGTCATATTTAATATAGCGTTGGGGTTCAACAACCAATAATGAAAAAAGAAGCCGGTCATCTATAAAGCTCCCAGTACGCATTGGAGGTACTATAACCAGAAACTGAGACAATACACACTAAAGGATTATTGTTCATGTTTATCAAGCTGAAATACCTTTAATGTTCTAAGCTGAATCAGATGTCCAAGAATACTCATAAGACGGTTAATTAAATCCTTTGATACTTTCCCTTGGCTTGCCTGCTGCATCAAAAGTATATAGTCAATATTACAAAATGATAAATATGCTCTACTGTTTTAGATTTAGTGAAGTTGAAATAATTTTTTCTTAGTGCTTTCCCTCCCTCCTCTGTCTATTCTAATAGAAAGTTCAAACTGAGAAGACTGGAAAAAAAAGTAATGAATTGTGCATATCTAGAAGCACTAAGCATGATATCACAAATAAATTTGCCAATACCGCTAATCTAGCCACTTTAGCGAGTTTCAGCTTTATATCTCTAGGCAATCTCCGTTTGACAGCCTGAGGTGTGTTATCACCCTCCTGGTTTTCCATAGTAGGTGGCCTTGCTGTAAGATTATTTAAGAGAAAAACTTCACATTAGCAACAAACTTCCTACACTGCCAATATGAGAAAAGTAAGCTTCACAAATTTTCTGAACTTACATTCTGTGACTATCTTCTCCAAATCTCGAATAGCTTTCTCAAGTGCGGTAATTTTTGGCCTAGCACTAGAACCATCTTTCTTGAGCACATGTTCAGATTTCTGTGTAAAAGCTTCAATCAAGTTCACAACTAAAACAGTATATGTTACACATAAAAAAGTCCACTTTCACAAATTTTGTATTCAGAAGTAATAGCAATAGGAACATTTTATTTCACCGAGTGCATGTTGCAAGTATAGTATAGTTTGCCAAAGCTTCAATTTAAATCTATCTTAAAGATACACCAACCATGTATACCAATATTGTAAACAATTAGGACATCTTGGGTTGACAAAATTGTAGAAGATGGTGTCAAGTTTAAAACATTTGTCTAGTTTGAAGTGTAAGTCGTGTCAATTAGGAAAATATATTCAACAATCTTGTCCTTATATTCTTAATAAACAAGTTTCGTATCTTTTTCATTAGTTCACTCTGATAGTTGGGGTCATTCTTGTATTATTACTCCTTGTGGTTTTAAAATTTTTCTTATCTTTATTGATAATTAATGTATATGTACTAGGATTTTTCTATATTTAAAGCTTTTTCTAATGAAATCAAAACACAATTTTGCTTATCCATGTGCTTTCACTACAACAATGCCCACGGATATTTGTCTCACCAATTCCAGTAACTCATGGCCTTTAATGATATTTTGCATCAAATTTCGTGTCCACATACTCTTCTACAAAATTAAGTAGTTGAGCACAAAAACAAATATCTTCTTGAAACTACTTGGGCACTTCTTCACAATCATCTTCCATTCCATCATTCTAGGGGGATGTTATCCTAATAGCATGTTATCTCATTAACCAGATGCCCTCATCTATCCTTTATTATCAAGTACCTCACTTTGTCCATGTTCCTCATTCCCATTTATATAATCTTCCTACAAATAGTTTTGGTATCACATAATTTGTATATAACCTCACACCAGATCGAGATAAACTTCTCCTTAGTCATTCCAACGTGCCATCCTGATATATCATCATTCTCAAAAAGAGTATTGATGTTTTTCTCCTGATCTTAATAATTATTTTCAATCTGCTAAAGTCCCTTTCTTTGAGTGTCATATACTATACAAATTTTCCTTCTAATGAGACATGCATTCACTTTCACCACCAATAGTCACATGTCAGAGAAAATATGCTTTGGAGATTCTAAAAGAAAAAAGGGATGATAAATTTATGCTTATGGACACACCAATGGATCCATTTCTCAAACTTGAACCTGACCAAAGAGAATCATATTCTAACCATGGGAGATAGAAACACTTAGTAAGCTAAATTACCCTAACATAGCATTTGCAGTGAGTGTAGCAGGTCAATTTTTAAACTTTCCTTGTCAAGATCATTGCGATGTAGTCGTATGAATTCTAAATTATATTAAGAATGCTTCGGGCAAATGCCTCATTTATGAGCGTAGCAAGTCAAATTTTAAAACCTTCTTGTCAAGATCTTTAATATTAAGGATGCAGTCATGTTGCGTTCTTGTTGGAAGAAAATTAATGTCATGGAAAATTAAGAAATAAAATGTTGTGGCAAGATCAAGGGTAAACTCAAAATACAAGGTGACACTAGTTACTTGTAAGCTCATATGGCCAAATCAATTCCTAAAAAAACTTAAATTGGAAGAAATTTTCCAAAATATGTAACAACCAGGCATCATTACACATTGCCTCTAATCCTTATTTCGTGAAAAGACCAAACATATCAAGGTAGATTGTCATTTAAGAGAAAAGTTCGAGTCTAGAGACAACACCATTAGATTTGTCAACTCTAGCAAAAAGTTGGCCAATATATTCACCAAGTCACTAAGAAGATTAAGCATCAATTATATTTGCATAAAGTTTAGCACATACAACTTGTATGCTCCAACTTGAGGGTTGTTATAATTATAGAAATAACACAAATCCTCTTATAGTCAGGAATATTTGAATTATATATTATGTATTATTAAGAACAATTTTGTTATTCTCATATCATATCTTTATTATTAAAGGATATCAAATTTCCTTTATTAATTGCATTGATTCCATGTTATCTTAGAAACACATAGTTTTAGCTCAATGTCTATTTATTTCCTACAAGTTAACACATTTATTTATTAATATTTATATTCTTTCTATTATATATATATAGCTATGTATCATCATTTTTCTATGTTTTTAAAAGTTTGTAAATATTATGAATACTCCATAGTTTTATAATATAAGATTGATTATAAAAGAAACAACAAAGTAACCTCCCCAATTGTCGGACTATCCAAGGTGGAGAGTGGTTCAATAGAGGGTGCAAGCCCAACACCCAATCTTCTCTAAAAATCAAAAGTTGTTAGTGAGATCTCATCAAAATATACTACACAATAGCAAACGTTGGAATTCAACTTTGTTCTCTGTTGTGGCAATCTATGGAACCCAATATACTGAGAAACTCTCAAAACTTTCAAAACATGGCCATCCTTTTGAAAGAAGGCCTAGTACTTTTGCAAACGAAATTTAGGGGCTATATGATTTTGCCCGTAGGATGGCAACATCTAAACAAACATATCATGATATGATATCTTTTATTGCTGAAGGTCAACCTATTCTTGAATAATTAAAGATGTTCTTAGAAGTTGGACAAATTATATATGGTTATGATCCTTCGTACAATGAATCTAGATTTTGTTGATATTAGGGATGAAATCTTAATAGGTCAAGAAGTTCAAACCAAGGAAACTTAGCAGCATTTTTTGTCTTTCCTTAATGAAATAAAAAATTAATTTGGTAAAGTAATCAAAATTTTAAGAAGTGATGCTGCCAAAGAATACTTTTTGTCTATTTCTTAGCATTTTTAAGGTCACGTGGCATTTTATATAAGTCTACTTGTTCTAACACACCTTAGAAAAATGGTATAGTAGAAAAAAATAAATGCTTGGTTGAAATTGTTTGAACCTTATTACTTGGTGCCAATCTGCACATCCATCGTTAGGACAAAGCTATCCTCATTTCTTGTTTTCTTATCAACAAAATGTCTTCTTCATTTCTTGACAATAATGTTCTTTTTTCCATTTTATTTCCAAAGAATCCCTCTATCATATCTCTCTCGTTATTTCGGTTGTGTATGTTTTTTTCATGGTATACCTCTAGGTTTGGATAAGCTCTCAACTAGAGCCATCAAATGAGTCTTCTTGGGATATTCTTGCCTTCCAAAAGTGTTATTAATGTTACTTTCCTAAAACCAAGAGATAGTACATCAATGTCACTTTTTTTAACAAACTCCTTTCTTTCCTCCTTTTGTACATGATGTTCATTAACAAGCACCACATATGCCATTAATTGAGTCCTTTGTTCCTTCTGCTCTTGACCACCTAACTCCCATCCAAAATCCACCCAAACCATCATCACCACCTCTTATACCCACCAATGCAGGGTCCATATGACAAGTCCAATGCTTTAAGGGAGTTCTCTTCATCATTTTCTTCTCATTCATCATTGGATACCCCAACTCCTAGTAATGACGATTCAAGTTGGCCTATTGTATTTACAATTTTCTCACATACATTAGGTCCTCTTCTTCCTATTTTTCTTCTATGTCCTCTATGTCTTCTATTATAATTCTTAAAAATGTGAACAAAACACTTGATCATCTTGGATGGCAAGAACATGATTGTTGAAATTCAAGCTCTTGAACATGATAACACACTGATGTCATTGGGTTTATGCCATTGAAGTTGAACCCAAAGGTGAAGTTGATGGCATAGCTAGATTAGTGGCTAAAGAATAATTGATTATAATGATACTTTCTTTCTTGTGAAAAAATGACTATTGTCCACCTTTTCTCTGCCATGATAGCTACTCATCATTGACCTCTTCATCAATTGGATATTAAAAATGTTTTTCTTCTTAGTCATCTATAGGAGGAAGTCTACATGGAACAACCTCTTAGGTTTGTTATCCAAAGAGAGTTTGGTTTTGTTTGTAAATTACATCATTCTATATAGTCTCAAGCAATCTCCACCACATGCTTTGTTTGGAAAATCTAGCCACGTTGTTCATACCTTTAAGCTTAAATGTAGTGAGGCACATCATTTGGCTTTTTACTATCATACCTCCTCTAGAAAATGTCCTTACTTAATAGTATATGATGATATAGTCATTATAGTGAATGATGTTGCTAGAAGCTCTCAGTTAAAAGAACACTTATACAATCATTTTAAAACCAAGGATCTAAAATGTCTCAATTTTTGGGCATTGAAGTAGCCCAATCAAAGGAAGGTATTGTAATTTCTCAAAGGAAATATACTCTAGATGCTAAAAGAGACAAACATGATTGATTGTAGCGTAGTAAATAGTCCTATAAAACCAAAACCCAAATCAGAAATTAATGGCAAAACAAGGTGAATCTTTCTGACCTAGAAAGATATAGAAGACTTCTTAGGAAAATTACTTATCCTACTATAACTAGACCTAATCTATCCTTTGCAGTTGGTGTTATTAGTTAGTTCATGCAAACTCCTTGTATTCATCATTAGAATGTTGTCATTCATATTCTAAAATACCTCAAAAAGGCTCCAAGATAAGGTCTATTATATGAAGATAAAGGGAATAGCCAAATCTTTGGGTATTGTGATGTTGATTGAGTGGGATCTCCTACGAATAGACGTTCCACTACAAAATATTGTATTTTCATTTAAGGAAATGTTATTTCCTAGAAAACAACAAAACTAAGTGTAGTTGCCTAATCAACTGCTGAAACTGATGTAGGGCAATGACATCTCTCACTTGTGAACTTGTCTGGGTAACACAGTTCCTCCAAAAACTAAACTTTTGTAAGTATCAACAAATGAAGATGTATTGTGATAATCAATTAGCTCTCCGCATTACTTTCAATCATGTATTCAATGAGGACCAAACATAGAGAATTCAACTATCATTTTAGAGAATTCAACTAAATTTAACAATTCGAATGATTAGCTTGCAAATGTGTTAACAAATCCTTAAGGGACCTCATAATGAATTTAATTGTTCCAAGCTAAGTACATATAATACGTATGCTCCAACTTGAGAGGGAGTGTTAGAATAGGTTTCTTAAAAAGTTGTTTTGAGTTGTACCTAGAACCCTAGAGGTGTCTTTACTTGTTTTCTAGTCTTCTCTTTCATTGTATCTCAAGATTAATCTACAGTTTCCATATAAATATTGAGAACCTATGAGAGACTTGAACAAGCTCTCTAAAATATGTTTTCTCTTTTTATTTTTCTCAAGTACATACAAGTGCTTATTTGGTGGAGTAGTTTCGTGCTTCTTACTGTATATATTGCTTAGAATGGAGAAGCCTTTAATTTAAAGCTGAATAGAAAAGTTGAATTTCTATAGCCTATAAATGCAGCAGAGGACCTTTTTATCGGTATTAAATGTTTCATAAAATTATATTAATCATACTGCAAATAAAATAAAGACCACAGAAAAGAAGTTTGGTAAACTTACTGGTGCACGTATAGCAATTTTTCCCACAGACAAGTTTAGATCTGGCAGTTTATGGATGCCATTTTTATCTTTTGACCGACCAGTGTTTTCTAAATTGTCAAGACTAGAAGATTTTCCAGGTTGGGATTTTGAATGTGCAGATGGATTTTTTTCATAGTACTTGTGATGAGAAGTATCTAGCAATCCACTTGCATCTTTAAATTTATCACTCGTGTTCTTAGATTGAAGCACTCCAGTCTTCTGTTTATCAGCACCTTCTGCAGCAGTCGGATCATTATTTGATACTTTTAAACACACAGGGGGATCCGACATTGGTCTAGTGTCAGCAGTTTTCTTTTTCAAATTAATTCCAGAGACATCCAATTGCTTCTGAAGTTTCTTGTCTTCATAATGTTCAACGACAAAATTATGTGAGGAACTGAGCATATTTTTCGCAGGTAATGACACAGTTTTCCCAGCAGCAGTCTTGCCCACTTTCACATGTTTATTTGATAGATGACCATCAATATTTTCTTCAGGATTCTTTGATATATCTTTTCGTCGCCTTTTCTTTGCTTGCTGGATAGGTAATACTGGAGGTTCATTTCTTGTGATATAGAAAGAACCAGAAAATGAATAAAATCAGTAATTTGATAGAATACCTTAAATACTAAAGTGTACAATTTAATAGATTCAAAATGTTGACACACATATGTAGAAAAGTGTCACAGGAATAAATATCCAACCACAAGCCAGAAAAATAATGCTATGAATATTCAACAATGACATACAAACTTCATTTCGTAGTTATCAATCATAAATGGAAGTATGTAGCAATCAACCCCAAAACTGCTATGGTGAGATAGACACTTGCTGAAATTCTGAGATACAAATTAAATCATTTATACAGCCCATATATAAATACTCAAAGGAAATAATTAGGCAAAATAAAATATATATTTATAATCAATAATCAAAAGTCAAAGTGGACAAAAAAACTTAAACGGAAGAACAGAACAGGTAAAAAAGGCAATATTTGGCAACAAACAATCTAGTACTTTCATTGATTCAATTAATGATCCAGTTTCATAAACATTGTTTTCAAAGGTTGCAATTGCAACAAACATTTTATGGAAATAGTTAAACAGTGTAAAGAAGCAATACTCTAAATTTAAGGTTCATTCAGCTTGCATAAGTTTCATATAGTGTAAATCTAAAGAGGAAAAGAAAATAAAAGAATGGAATGGAAATGAGGGAATGTAGGTTGTTTACAAAGAGTGGAATAACTGGGGAAACATGTAAAAAAACAGTCAGCTACAACATACAAATTTCAACACTCAATTGCACAGAAATAGACCATGTTGCCACCTTCATCGATCATACAACTTGTATAATCGATTAAGGCAGTCCGTCTTTCTTCCTTTATGTTAACATCAAACTGCACTCCCAGCTTGCACCAAACTCCCTCTCCTTTTTCTATTATTTAAGAACAATGATAACAATAATACATACTAACAGTGCAATCAAAATTGGATCATGAAAAATGTAAGCAACCCCAAAAATGTTTTATGAAAAAAATATCAGAAGTCATAACACATTAAGGCGGAAGCATCACAGACAAAATGCAAAAATATAACTGTAATGCTAAAATCAATGAAAGAACCATATAATGAATAATAATATTATGTCTAGAAATTCAAATAACAATAAAATCAAATCAAAACACCACCATATTCAAGTTTTAGACTTAAAATAACAAAAAAATATAAGATAAATGTCCTAAATTTCTATTTATATCTTGGATGTTCTTGCACTGCCTTGTTCAGTTGCCATTGGGGATGCTCGAAAATAGGTGATCAAATGTTTCAGAGATTCAGAGAGTAATTAGAGTGAAAATGAAGAAAAGAAGAATTCAGGGAGGGCAGGTGTCATTGAACAAAGAGGAAGTAGAAAGAAAATAATAATAAGAGGACTTGCAGTGGAACTAGAGGTGACTGCAGCAGCAAGACTATGATGGCACAACAGCAGGATGCCAACGGTGGGACAGCGACAGTGCTCGTACTGGAATCAGAGGAGGCTATGGGTGGGGAGCTTGAGGCTGAGATATGGGGCGTGTTAAGTTTATTTTCTGATGATGTTTTGATTTGGGTCAGGTTGTATGGCCCAACCCTTCCATTTAAAAAGAAACACCTATTGGACTGACCCAATATGCATTAGCCCGAAAATAGAAATGGAAGAAAAATAAAGTTAAGGTTTTAAATGCCTAGGGTTGGGTCGGGTTAGGTTGTCAGGTAAAAGGTTTGATACTTTTGTTCATTGTTATGCATTCTATAAATAATGATAGGAGCATTTACATATAATTATTATAATTACAAATATCCTATTGCGTGATTGGTGTGTCTAGCTTAGGAATATTATCATATATATAATTGAAGAGGACAAATCAATTCATGATTTGTCAGGCTTATTCTTAATTTAAGGAAATAAAATATTTCCTAATTCACACGGTTCATGCTAACCCAAGGCTTCTTCTTCCTTACTCAAACCAGCACTGCGCAGTTTATGATTTCCTCCATGGCCGCTCTCAAAGCAATCACTACAAGCCACCATGCAAAACCCGATTCGCCACCACCATGTTGTGGCAACCACCAAAATGTCCACCATCGAAATCCGCCATGGCACCGCCATGGCCATTTTTCGATAACACTGCATAATACTAATAAAATTATATTAACTAGTGGAAACACAAGCGCAGCGGCGTCATGTGTCGTCATTCTTATTAGGAAATTGAAAACAACAATATCATAATAAAAAAACAAACAGTTACAATTTTTTTAAAAATAAAGTTATGACAACAATCACAATAATAGTTGTAAGGAAGATGTATGCACGAAAACAATAATAAAACATAGAATAATCTTTACATTTTATATAATACACACATATATATTACTAGCAAAAACGTAGACTCTATAGTGCTTTGCATTTTTTATCACGCTATTTTATTTTAACAAGTTAAAATTTAATATTTATATTAATTTTAATTTTAATTTTAGATATATTAAATAAAATATATGTATTATTATATTTTTTGTTTTATGAGACTTTGTTTATTATAATCTATATCAATATATAACCAATACATCATGTAGATGCCCCGTTTGGTATATTTTTTAATTTATAACTATATATAGTGGGATATCCCTATTTGGTGTTAATTGTAACAGCGGAAGACAAATAAAGTACGTGTATGCATTTACCTTTTTTGTGTAGAGGTGGCAGTTTCTCTCCACTACTTTCTCTCATCACTACCCTTCCCAATTTGTTTTGTATTGTGGTTTTAAAACATTATTTAAGGGTAAAATAAGAAAATGATTAGTGTACATCAAGCAGAGAAGTTCTTCACCATGAGTTATGTATTGTGACCTCTTATCACTACTATTCACCATGAGTTTTGTATTGTTATTTTAAAACATTAGTAAGGGTAAAATATAAAATTGATTTGCGTAAACTAAACGGGAAAATCCCATTCTACATATTGTTATAGATTATATTATTAGTAACAATAAATAATAATAAAAACAATAAAATATTAATATTAATAATAAAACAAAAAATAATAAGAGTTAATAACAGATGTATTAATACTATAAATAATAAATAATAATAGTAATAATATTTTTTAAAAATAAATATTCTTAAATTTAATTTCCACTTTACTTTTTCTCTATTTCTCTTCAACCAAACAATCTTATTTTCACTTTATGTCTCCCCTATTTCTATTATTTTCTCTTGGACACTAAGTAGTTAATCCAAGATAGTCGAGCGGAGCAGCTGACTCCAAAAGTGGGATATCGGGATAAAAAATTGCAGGATGACCGTTATTCTATTTAATATATATACATATAGATAATTTTAGACTTTTAAATGTATATAGTTTGTATTATATGACAATGTAAATATTGTTTTAATATATTTATATTATTTCTTATATTATTATATTATATATCTGTGTGTTTCCTATCATTATATTATGTGTATTTATAATCTTGATATTATTTGGGTTATTATATCATATAGTATGTTTCATTTAGTTTTTATTCCTAAAATACAACAAATATTTAGCTTATTATATTTTTAATCACTATTTTTAACATATTAAATCATATAATATGCTTTATTTAGTTTATTAATGATTTAATTAATTTTTAAATATTTATATATTTATAATAATATTATATTTATTATTATCATTATTTAGTTTATTATACTATATTGTAATTAATAATTGTTCACATAATAAGTTAAAAAGCAACTCAAAAAATATGGCAAATGTTAGACTCAAGTTTACACCCAGAACCCTAAGGGACCACCACAGATCAGTTTCTGATAGCTAGCATTGCACCCTCAAAGTCAATCGTTTTGTGACAACGAAAATGGAAGGTCAACGCCAGCATAATGGAGGTCATGGAGGAGCAGTTTTCAGTTGGGCTTCATAGCCACAGTGCTAAAACACCCCAGAAGCACAACTACAGCCACCCCCCTCACGGCTTCTCCAACCAAAATTATAAAACACAATGCAACAAAGTCTGTTGTGCCTCACTGCTGCTCCACCCTGATAGCAACTGCTCTGGCGGTTATTGATAACCCAACTTTAACCAAATAATCTTTATTTCCACTCTATTTCTCACCTATTTCTCTTATTTTTTGTTCCCTTCCTTTATTTTCCCTTTCTTTCCTCTACCAAACACGCCCTAAAGGTCATATTCTAATCATGGATCTATACATCCATGAACTCTACCTGGCCACTTCAATCTTAGCATATGCACTCAACAAAAATGCACACACATATACATGTACACACACACATATCTATATATGTATGTATTCTCATCATTCCAACCATAAAATATATCTCAACAGATATATATTAGTTGTGATCACTACTCACAAACTTAAAATATGACTGTGAATGGTATATGATCTCATTTCATGTTAAGATAACGCCACAAGCATAAATATAACTAAAGGTGCAACATTATTCCACTAACTTTAGTATTGTACCCATTGCCTTAACAAGAGAAGAGTGAAAGTAATTTACATAGTAAAGAGATAGTCATAAAGAGGGCAACCCAGAGTCCATGAGACTCCCACCTAGAGAGATTTGTGGAGGGAAGATGTACACATACTTGGCCCCACAAGCAAAGAGGCTATTTTCTAAGATTTGAACTAGTGAATTCCAGGCCACAAGGCAGCAACCTTAGTTTGGCACTAAGGCTAGCCCTCATAAAGAAAAGAAATGACATACTCTGAGAAAATATTCAAACAAAAATCACTTACATGCGTTCCAATTTCCCTCTATTTACAAAGAATCCATCATGCTTGATTGCAGAGTTATCAACCTCAAAATACTCATCCTGCAGAAAGAGCAGTTGAACTAAATAAAAAAAATATTCAAGCTGCAATGGTCACAATATAAGACAATGAAAATTTCTGTTTCATCATTAATCAAAGTCAAATAGTCACAATGTTATAACCAATCAAAATGGTATAAAAGATACCAACCAATTCAGCATCATCAATGAAAGAGTCTTCTGTATCATACTGATCATCAGGAGCATCAAGTAGATCCTCCTCATCACTACTATCCTTACCCTAAAAAAAATGATTCGGTCTCATTATTCCCAACATGGAAAACAGATTGAAAAAAATTAATAAAAACTTACATACGCATATTTACAGTAGAAGTCAATTCATTTTGTACAGTGCATTCAGTAACACTATCGAGAAGCCATACACCCATACCATGTAAAGGCGTTCAATCTTTTCTATTACAGCACTGAAACGGTTTGGCTGAGGAGCACCCTGTTCTTCGGTCTCCTTAGGTTGTCCCTAAAAGTGACAAGTTTATTAAATAGCGAAGCACAAAAAAAAAACCACACACCACTCCAATAGACAATATGCTAATTTCTGCTGGTATATTAATTCAAATAATTATAATGTGGCATAAAACTAGGTAGAGACAATTAAAAAGGCTTTATCACCTTGTCTATAATAATTTCATCTTACAAATAAATAGATATATGTGTTTGGATTTGCATCTAGGATACACATTTTCATGGTAAGTCAGCTAATCAGTGTAGAAGCAACATTTGACACAATTATACCATGCCAAAAGGCAAACAGACATTAAATTCATATGCATAATGCAGTCAAATAATTCAAAATACACATGCTTCCAGGAGTTATTCGACTCTTCCATTCAAATAATTTTCCATAAGAGAAGCACCAGAGCACAAACCATTCTCGCTATATATTCAAACTAATAAATTTGAACTCAAATACAAGTACTTGTAGGTGCAATTCGACCACAACAAAATCCTTTCAAATAGTTTTCCATAAGAACAATTATGCATTCAAACTAATCAATTTGAAGTCAAATGCAAGTACTTTCGAGCACAATTCGACTTTGCCAAAACGAAAACCTTTCAAACAATGTTTTACAAAGAGCAGCAACGAGTGGCACAAACCGTTATGCATTCAAACTAGTAAAAGTAAATTACAAGTACTTCCAGGAGAAATTTGACTTTGCCACGACTAACCCTTTTAAATAAATTTCCATAAGAGCAGCACCATGCGGCACAAACTGTTGTCATCATGCATTCAAAATAATAAAATCTAATACAAGCACTTCCAGGAGCAATTCAACTTTGCCATGACAAAACCCTTTTAAATAATTTTCCATAAGGGCAGTGCCACACGGCACACTGTTGTCAAAGACCGAGAAGAAACGTGCACTTCCCATTTAATAGACAATTATTTAATTTTTCAAAAGAGGAACCTAAATTGTTAGACAAAAACAACGTAAGGTCAGTCATGTTCGGTTTGGCAGAATATGTTCCCAAAACCTAGCATTACCCAGACCCTTATTTCAGTGCCAAAGAAACAAACAATCACGTCTCAGTAGAAAGCCACTCTTACAAATTACAATTAAAAAATATCATCCATAAACCACAGTAACCCTCCCACACATTGCTATCTACGCACCGAATCACAATGTGCGTACACTGAAATTTCAGAAACACACCTACACATACTCGGAACAATTCGGAACCTAAATGTAAATTGGAAAAGGAAGCTCACCGGAGCGATTCTGGACTCGAGCGCAGGGTGCGCATTGGGAAGGTGCTCTGGTGCTGAAACGGGTCCCTTATTATTAACCTTATTGGCGTCTTTCATCAGCTTCTTCCACGACACTATGGTGGTCTCTCCCGGCCGAAGCTCCACTGTGAACATTTGCCGGTCGCCTTTCTTCACAAAGGACGACGGAGCCCTCGCCGCCGACAACGAATCGCCGCCGCCAAGAGAAGCCGTATCCTCCGCCATCGGAGTGTTTACTCGGCGAATTTCTCGGGCGTCGGTGCGTGTTTTCGGGGAGAATTGTTAGAGCGCGAGGAACATGCGGAAACGGAACGATGAGCCCTAAAATCTGGAAAGAAGAACAGAAACAGAGAACGAGAAGAGGAAGAACTGAAGAAGCGAATTGGGATTGCGCGGGATTCAAAAAAAGAGAAAGGGAGAAAAGAAAGATAAAAATAAATAAAAAATGTATGAAAAAAGAAATAAAAGAAAAGATATTGTGGATGGGTTTTAAGTTTAACTGCAATTTCGACTCGGTTGTAAAAATTTTCCAGTGCTTTTGTTTTCCGGGAAAGCGACGGAGGCAAAAGGGATTTGGGGCGGGGAATGGTGTATGTGGGCCGCATTATTTGCTCAATGTAGTGCTTTTACTTTCTGCACTCCCTATTTTTTAAAAATGTTTATTTTTCACATTTTTGGTCTTATAACTCATTCCACCTCCAAAACTTCTATTGATACTCTATATTACTGTTATAACTTAGAATTGTTGAAGATGAAGGTTTTATAAAGGTTCAAGTTAGCTAGCTTCTTTAGGTAAGCTTTTTGTTGTTTTAAAGATTCAAGCAACACTAAAATAGCTTTCAAGTTATTTTTAGATTATGCAATTCTAAAGTTTTTAGATTGAAAAATTATAAAATCTTTTAGATTTACCAATTCATAATAATAACTTCATATTCAGTACAATTAAGAATTGCACAATTTAAAATGTCACTGGTAGTATTCTAAATTATACAATAAATAAATGGTTATAATGAATTGAGTTTTAATAAACACTTCATTAGAAGAATTTTAGATTATGTAATATGATTTTATTAATTAAACTTCTAGATTACATAATTTAAAAAATTATTTTTTAACTTCCAGATTACATGTCGTTGATGTTGTTGTGAAGAAGAGTAAAAAATTATTATGACATGAATTATGCTTATGTTATGGAAAGTAGTAAGCATAATTGTGTTTTAGAGTCACTTAGTCCTTCATGTAAACACTCATAGTATAAATAGACTAGAGAATAAAGGTTTTCAAATGTTAAAACAACCCTAAGAAATTGAAGAAATGGTTACTTGAGGTTAAATTTGTAAAAAGGAATCTAGTGAACGGGAAGAGTAGAGAAGGAGCATTGAGGTTATGACTAATTGTTCTATTAGTCTAAAGTATTTTTGAAAATCCATAAAAACTCAAGGTTAAGAAGTGAAGAATTCAAACTTATCAGGACAAAACTCAAGAGTTTTAAAGAAGTAATAAAACCCAAAAGAATAAAGTAATTAAATCAAAAGACTAAATATTGTGAGAATAAGATAGATAAAACACTTTTAAAGATAATAGTAATATTGCTTAGACTACTATTATAATATAAGTTATTCAAACGAACTAATTATTATTATCTAAAATTCAGTGTCACTTGAACTACAATATTAAGACAATACAATGTTATTATCAAATTGTCAAATCCATATGAATCAACAACTAATATTCTACGTAGGTTTAGAACGATTTGAATTAGCACTTAATTCTTTTTCATTTCAATAAGAATTGAAAAATCGATCCCTCTTTTTGAAGTCAATTAATCAACTCAAACTCAAAGTAACATCAAACTTATACATTAACTGAAAATTTATTATTTATGGTACTTTGTCTTTTTAAACAAATGTTTGAACAAGTAGAATAGAAACTGGTGAAAACTGCAACAAGAATAACATGAACATGACTTAAACAAATAAAGTTAGACTATAGTAAAGGAAAATATTATCAATAAACAACATTATTAGACATTATACATGCTTAAACAAAAACAACACATTGATAAAAAAAATTATCAAGATTTTATGAACACACACAAAATGGATTAGCAACATAATACACAGGGAATTAGCAACCAATAACAAAAACTAAGTACGAATATTGATATGTATGTAGTCGGTGGTCGACAAAAAGGTTAACAGAATCACCGCTCGATGAAACGACGATCTCAATGTGTACGTAGGCGGTGGATTGCAAAGGCAAACATGATCGCCGGTTGGTGGTCGTCGAAGTTATGCAAAGATAATCGCTGGTCGAGGAAGTGGCGTGCTCTTTATGGACGTAATCGGTGGTCGCCGAAGGCAACGTGCATGGGCAACTCGTTGCGTGGCGAGGCGAATGTAGAGGGCATCGGTTGCGGGCGTCTCGAGTTGTGTCTTATTCAAAGCACAAGAAGTTAAGCAGGTTCCCTATCCGTATCCACTGTTTCTGGATGAGCAGCTGCGTGGTTGGTGTGCGGTAGTTACAGGGGACTGTTGAGTATAGAGCCTGCGGT
>Ga0123342_1002673_pt1 | contig 29312 bp, 18 predicted proteins | sample Turbeawhitnodule_FD_89960 | JGI IMG/M metagenome (GOLD analysis project Ga0123342, IMG submission 89960) | Root nodule microbial communities of legume samples collected from Mexico - Turtle bean Mexico white nodule | ecosystem: Host-associated > Plants > Roots > Nodule | place: Mexico: Nepantla... | reverse complement strand
TTGAGTATTGTTATGCTGCCATTTTTGTGCACTAGCTTTACTTCTCCTAGAAATCTAGGCTATAAACTTCAATCCTTTCACCTTTCTCCCTTGAGCTGGCCGAACCACTCAAACATCACACTCATCATGCACCTTCAAAGCCAACACAACTCCTAGGAGGGCTTTGTTTCACTCACCCATTGCTTCCGCATCACTTTTACTACTTTGATTCAAGAAGAACACATGAAAATGCCATCAGTAGTGCTGTCACATTGTGGCAAAACTAGAATAACGATGGAAAGAAATTCCATATATCATGTCATATTAGGATATTACAGATGCTTCTTCTCAAATATTATATTTTCTACAAGTGATCCTTGCACAACTTTATACTCCGATGGGATGTATCAATGAAATTACCTAGAAAGTCCAAGTTTCTGATCCTCTATTAGAGTGTACAAGTAATAAAAAGCATTTTTGCTTCAATGCATTTTCTCCGATTCTGTTATTGCGGGTGTATAGCTCTTATGTTCTCCTATTATTGGGTGGTAGTTGTATCTTGTGCTCATTATAAGTAGATCATAGATGTCGAAGTTAACAAACTTTTCATTGGCATTTGCTTCCTCCATCTTTATGTTCTTTTCCAACATCTATGTATCGTACGAAAAGTACAATATTTCTCCATGTAGTTGTCCGAAGGATTTCAAATTGAGTGATCTGAAAAGTTCTTGATTGCCTAATTCAAAGGTTAAAAAAATAGGATGTTCAAAATTATTATTTTTTGCAATGCTACTCAACAATTTGAACTGTCTAATCCATAATGTATTTCCGGATTGTAAAATTTGGAAATGCAATTGAACAATCCATAAATGCATCCTAGATTAAACAATCTGGTTTTTTTTTCAACTTTCGGATTATTAATCTGGAATTAATTTTTTAACTTTTGACTTAACCAATCTAAGTTTGTTATATAATCCTTAAGTTTGTTTTTACTTATTGATTCATTACAGTAGTTTATTTTGTGAATATTTATACTTTCTTCTAAGCATAAAAAGGTGATCATTTGTTTATTCACTCACATGCAAAAATGTTACCGAGCTTTAATTTCAATGCAATAATCAATTATCACCAATTAAATTTCACAAAATCAAATCATGATCTTCCTTGAATAAAATGCTAGAATTTGACATTGCATATGATAATGTTGTTAGAGAAAAGTTCATTAAACTCCATAAAATTTTAATTAAGTGCTTTCACAACAAAACATAATACATAAAGATAAACTTTATCTTAGCATCAGATTATAACTTATGCAATGTTTCGTTTTATAATAATAGACACAATGTTTCACAATAACAAACATAAAGTATCTTCCTTACATATCTACATATGATAATCTTATGCTTGATACAAATTATAAGATATGTTGTATTAAAACTTACATAATCGACCTTAAGAGAGGATTATACAAAGATTTGTTTACATCCAAGATTGCTTGAAAAATGTGCTAATACAGCTCCACGCCAACCATCCTTATGAAAAAGGACTGTATGTTAGTCAGGCATAGACCCTCAACCTTGTACGCTCTTGCCCTTTACCCCTGTTTGGATAAAAACCATCTAATCTAGGTTTGATAAGTTATGCCAAGTATCAGGTTGTTGCTTGAAGAAGTAACATGCAATTAATGTTGCATAAAGAGCGTTTAATGCATCTTTACAATGTTTTCAACGACTCTTTCAAAAACATCTATATATATAGAAGATGCTTTCGTAGAAGAAAGGTGATGAATCTATGAATCAACATACTTACAATCTGTATAAAGTGAAATATTAAGCTTCAAATCTTAGATCATCAATGGAACACTATTTGTGTTCTTTAAATATTTAGAAGAGTGAACTTCATCTTATATATGTTGTAAGACACAACGCCTCTTTTAATAAGCAAACTTGTGATTTTATATCACTTTTTGTGTAAGTAGTTGTTTTAGCCAAGAGTGACAGTATTTCAAAGAATACTCAGTCCTAACTAGGAGTAGCTATGTTCTAAATAATAACCAGTCTTAGGTAGGAGTAGTCGTGTTCTAAACAATACTTAGTTTTAGTTAGGAGTAGATGTGTTACAAAAAATATTCAATCATAGGCTGGAGTGACTACGATCCAAATAATAATCAGTTATAGCCTTGTCTGTGTTCCAAACAGTACTTAGTTCTAACTAGAAGTGACTACAACCCAAATAGTACTTAATTTTAACCAGGAGTGGGTGGAGTCCAAAGAATACTTACCTTGTACTTTGTGAAGATAATTTGCGTAGTGAAACTTGATAGAGTTGATCAAGAATTAGATGTAATCTTGGTTTACAAACAAATTAGTACAAAAACATCAGGCGTAAATCTTTCTTCATTCTAATATATTTAAATTTCATATTATCGTAAACTAACTAAATGAGAGTTTTTTTTAAGATTTACTAAAATATCTTAACAGTAGTTAGTCAAGTTAAAAAAGTGTCTTCCTTAATATGATCTTGATCTTGCAAAAGCTTTTTGATAATGTGTTTGTCAAGTTAAAATTACATATGATTGTTTTTATCAAACGTTGATATTACGAAAATATTTAACAAATCTCAATACACAATTAACCCTCACTTATGTGTATTCTGCCTATTTTTCACACATATATGAATGATGAATTTTGAATAATACAACTTTTAGATTGCACAACAATTTTGATAAAAAAAATAATTTGAATTGGTCAATTCGAGAGTGGAAAAAATTAATTTTAGATTAGTCAATTTGAAAGTGAAAAAACAAATTTTGGATTATACAATTTGGAATATATTTTTAGATTGTGTAATCCACACTCATATTCAGGTTTGCACAATCTATATTGTTAAACAACATTAGAAATAAATAATTTTGGATTGTGCAATCTCAAACACCCAATTTTTTAACTTTCAAATTGTGTAATTTGAAAACTTTCTTAATTATTCAATCCAAAGGTCTTTTCAATGAAATCACATTGAGAAATATTTTGACATTTCTCATACCATAAAGATGTAGAATGAAATCATGGAGATATACGAAGCAGATGCTAGAAACTCTCTGAATCATTCAATCCAAAAGTCTTTCTAAAGAAACCAAATTGAGGAATATTTTGATATTTCTCATAGTCCACTAAGTTGTAGAATGAAATCATGGAGATGTAAGAAGCATATATTGTTTCATTCTGCAATAATTTTGTGACAATGAAGTTTCTGATAATATATCCAACAAATTTATGACATTGTTGAAAATGACTTATCTCAAGAAATTTACACAAAAAGTATTGGTACCTTTGAATTCGTTGGTTTTGTTTCTAAAGTACATTTAAAATAAAGGATAAAACTGATTTTGTACAAAAATATGTTTAGCACTTAAAAAACACTTCATAACATTTATCCAAACAAAAAACAACAAAATGAGCTTTTGAAAATTCCACTACACATTTCAATTTTGACAAAAAAAAAATGAGGAAGAAAGATTTTATTGCTTTTGAGAGTAAAATTACCTCTAATTAGTATTTAAAAATACAAAAAATCAACTTTACTAAATTCCATCATTGGAAATTTTAAAATTTACTCCAGTCCCATTTTCTTCCTCTCTAATAAACTTTATCATTTAATCTCCTAAAATTGAATGTAACCTTATTAAATTTAGAATTAATATTTCTGTTTTTCGTTGTTAAAGATGATAATATCTTGTATATTTTTCATTTATCAAACATTTTTTCTATTCATTTCAATATTGAATCATTTTGATTTCTCCAATGGGATTTTGGAAGAGTGTATAACTGCTAAGAAATAGAGTGTAGATGATGGAGACTTTATTAGTCTTCAATGCACTTCGTGGAATCTTGGATGTGGAAGAGATGATGGTTGTAGTGGAAGTAGGAATTGTTGGAGTGCAATGGAGGAAGTGGACTGATTATATGAGCTTAGGAGAGGTTTGGTCAACTCCTAAAGGTGCCCAAGGTAGCTTAACTTGAAAGAACTAACCTATAAGAGAGACTAGAGAGTAAATGATTTTGAATTTCACTAGAGTTTCATTACTCAAATCAAGTATGCAATTATAAGAGACAATAACCCTATTTATAGGTTGGGAAACTTACATGGAAAGCTTCTCAAACCCTAGCTTGCATGAGAAGGTAAGGTAAGAAACCTACTTTCTGTGCAAGGCATCTCCATTCGTTACCTTGTGGTCCAAGCTTCCTATTTATCCTAGCTTGGCACACAAGGTTCTTTTTAGGGTTAGGGCTTTGTTCTGCTTTGAATACAAGACTTTGTACATGAATTCCTATACTAATTGGCCCAAAATACAAGGTCCAAAAAGATGTCCTACACTATTCTATATAAATTATTTACAAGGCTTAAAAGAAGGAAAACTCAAAGAATGAGTGTTTCCCTTAATAATGTTCCATCTTATCTAATCTTCTTAGCCCAAGTTGTGGTGGCTTGGATGGTCCTGCATCAGTAGTTTATGCTTATATGGTAATGACAATTTTTGTTTAGTAGTCAAATTAAAATTATTTCAACATAGATTGCCTAACGCAATGCTAAACCATCTAACACTAAAAAGATGATAGTATTTTTGTGGTCAGATGACTCCAAGTTATCTCCTAACGAATCTAATAGTAAATCTAATTAAAAAAATATTCAAAACTTATTTGCAATCAAAATGGTTAGAAGTAGCAATAAAGTAAACGGTCAAAAACATAAAAAAGTAGGTTGACTCTCAAGTTTTTCCAACAATAAATTCTTCATCAGTTGATAAATACACCATTCCTTCAATCATCTAAACATAATTGAATTGTCCAAACATGCATAAACCAAAGACAATTGAATCTTAGATGCATCTACTAGTTTATTCAGTACCTTACTCGTCTCCATGTGTCTAGTCATAAGGTTTTTAATCTTTAATCTTCTACCTCTTTAATCAGAAAACTAAACCAGAGTTTAATTAAAGAAAGAATTGAATTATCAACATGCGTTCAAAAAGAATTTCCAAAACCATAATTAAACTTAGAAAAAACCAAATATTTAACACAGTAAGATATTGAAGAACAAAACTTGAGTTACATAGAACCTTAGAATTCATTGTGAAATTACAAGAGATATTTAGTAATTTTATTATTAATAATAGTTAGTTGTTTATAAATCTATATGCAAACCATCTCAAATCTTAGTATCATTTCATCTTGAAATATAACTCTACTATGATAACATTAATTCCCTGTGGATTACCCTTTGTCAACACTCAATTTCGTCAACTTTACTACAAGTGACTAAATACTTGTTCTCTGGAGTCAACCTGCTTAGCCTTTTGTCATTTTTTGATCATTTTGTTTGTTTTCTACTTTTCCTCTTTTTTTACAAGTTTTCTCATATTCTTCTTCATCATCATCATTATCATCGTAATCTTCCACGTGTCTTCTCCTATCTGATGGTTGAAATTAAAGAATTAATTTATTTTGAACGTGTCTTCTCCTATTCTGATGGTTGAAATTAAAGAATTAATTTATTTTGAACATAGGATTAGTAAGATATAAGTGTAATTATTACCTAAGACTTGTGTCCATACTAGGTGTACCATTACTTGTGTTCACACTTATAATTTGTTTTTTGTGTTCACGTTACTTGTAATCAACTATCTTCGATCTTAGTCGCACATCTCATCTCAAAATTATCTTGTAAACACACTTGAATGATTAAATGCAAATTGAATTTGTAAGACCAGTTTGAGTATCTTAATTTGAGTATCTTAAGAATGTTTTACTCATTCTTATCTTAAAAAAATCAAGTTTGAGTATCTTAATTTGAGTATCTTAAGAATGTTTTACTCATTTTTATCTTAAAAAAATCAAGCTAGGAATCCTACTTGCACTTATCTTTGGGACTCTATTTCAAAGGTAGTGAGTTATTTTTATCCCTTTCCTTAATCCATTTTCACTTTTACTTTGATACTTATTTTTGTTATCTTCTTTGAATCAAGTGAAACCAGCACCATGGGTTGTGCTTCGAGAAAGACTTGAATAAATGTACATCAACTAGTTGAAAGTTTAACTTACACAAAACATGTAGAACTAAAAACAATTTGCCAAGGAAATATCGAACATTTGTACATGGAATACATGAAATTAGCAAACAAGAACATAAGTATTGTTGTTCCCTTTTGTTATTCCCATTTTATGCTTTTATAAAATGAGTACTTAATATTTTTTTCATGCTTAAAAAGTTACATCAAATTCCTATATACAGAAGACTTTCGATTCTTATTTTTCTATACATTTGCATATACTACACTCTACCAAAAAAGTCCATGCATCGTCATTCCGAGTTATGTACTGAATGACATGTTTGTTGAGAAGTTATAACTTCCATCTCCTTAGAAGTGTGAACAAAGACTAGAAAGTGATAAGCTAACAAAGCTTTCAATTTATTCAATGGAAAAAATGTGTGAACTTGTATTCAAGATGAAAATCATTAATCATGTAAATCATGTGAAAGCAATTTCATCAATTTCAGAAATTAAATTCTGAAAGTCTGGATGGTGTTTACAAGCAAAATGAATTAGTCATTTCCAACATGAACTTCCAACATCTGGCAACTCCAAGAATAAATTGAGAGATTCTGAAATCAAACTCTGTTACTTCAAAGGTAGAAGTGATTTCAACCATTGTTTCCAAGGTGCATCCTGCTGTTGCTCAACCCAAGACAAGAAACAGCTATCCAATAAACAGAAGAAGTTGACATAAAGGAGTTGATACCTCACAGGTATAAACCGAAAATTTGCAACCTGAACAATTGGCCATATGCCTCCTTCTAAAACAAAGGCTGGGAGGAAATCTCTCTTAACATCTTCTTTTATTTGAGGAACAGTCTTTCCAGCAGAAAAACCCATGTACGTAAAAAACACAAGTAAATCCAATGGTCCAAAGATAAACCCATCAACAGCAACTTTAGTGGCAACAAAACGGAAGGAATTCGGTTTAAGCATGAGTTTCAATCTTATAAACCGATCCAAACCTTCGTACCTACAATAATTAATGCAAAAGAACAAGGAGAATTGATAAGTTTATTAGAAAATATATAGCATTTGCCAGTGCCCCTCTTTCCCCATAAGAACAAACAAAAAACTAGCAGATATCACGTGTACAAGTCTTTCCTTTTCTGATTTAACACTTTTAAGGCACCATTTGGCTTGAGAGTTTATTGTTTTCATTTTCTGTCTGTACTTTAAATTACAAATAATGACAAGCTTCTCATTTTGTTTCCTGTTTTCAAATGAAGGAATCATTTGGTCTGCAAAAATGTTTTCTGTTCTCACTTTTAATTACAAAAATGCCGACTTATTTTCACTTTGTTTCCTGCAAATAATTTTAAAGGCAAAAAATTGTGAAAACAAGGTAACATTTTCATTAGTACAAACAAAAACATAAAACGTTTTCTCAAACCAAACAGTATTGGATGTTCTCCATCAGCTAGAAATATGATTTTAGTAGCTTTTTGTAAGAATTTGGAATGCTCCCCCTTAAAGATAAAAAAAGCCCTTAGCCGAGGAGAAGGTCATACCACTACAAAGTGCCACCAATCAGACAAAATGCTACACAAGTAAATACACAGTTTGAAATCCTTCCTTTTTAGTCAGTTGGAGATCTCAAGCATCCAGAAACCAAAACAGAGCTCTTGGCCCTGAATTTGAGAGGACAATTTTCTTCCCAATTTATCAGGAAGTTATCAGTCCATCAATAACTAAATTTTCATCTTAAGTACATGGTTAGAATCTATATGATAAAAGAAAAATGATTGCAAGTCAATAAGAGTCAGTCCTTTAAATTGATTAGCAACAATAGTAACCATCATCATCTGACATGGCAGACAGCCACAACTGTAGCATGCAAATGCTGTTTCATGTGAACTACATAACTTATACTAATGAGACTGCAAAAGCATAATGACTTTCTTTGGATAAATCCAGTGTTATCGATATCAGATAACAGAAAATATTGGGGACCCCAAAAATCCTTTATGAAATTATAAGGGAATGGGTTATGACAAAAACATTGCGATCAAAAGAAATACAATATATACATATAGATAATTTTTTTAAAAATAAAAAAAAATATAATTGTAATGCAAAAATAATGAAAGAGACAATCATAACTAATAATAATATTATGTCTAGAAATTCAAATAACAATAACATCAAATCAAAACACCATAAATTTCAAGTTCAAAACTTAAAATAACAACAAAACATAAAATAAAAGTCTTAAATTTCTAATTATTTGACACTTCTTCAATCCCAGCATAATTGTCTTCAAAATTATACAACGGGAGATATCCCTTCTCCTCTTCCCCTTATAGAAACTCTTATCAAAATTAAGTAATTTTTCAAACTTGAAATTAGAGTTATCATGCAATTCATTCTCAACCCCAATTTGAATCTTCATTTTGCCCTTCCTTGTTGGGGTTGAAGTTGCACTAGACCTTTCTAAGAAGCATGGGAAGATCCAATAACAATACCACCACTTGATGGTTGCTTTCTTTTATTGGTTGTTTGTCTCCTTGTATAAATTATGGGTTCTCCAACACCTAAGCTTCATAATAAGTTGCCCGTGAAGAGTGGGATCATCATAAAATACCAACTCATTTCCCCTCTTCATTATCATCATCATTATCTACTTGTCCCATTAACCACTCATTACACTCATCAATGTCATTTAGTACAATATGGTCTATTTTATCCCTAATTTTGTATCTTTGAGCAAGTTGTTAGTTATACTTTATGTAAACCAAATCATGCAACCTTTTGTGGCCCAACCTATTCCTTTTTTTAATGAATATGCATTATGCATAAGTAAAATGTGAATTAATTTCTTTTTACATTCTAAAAAAATAATAATAAAATGAGTCATGTCTTAAACAATAATTATTACTTGCTCCACTCCAATTGCGCTCACATCTCAATGAGTTACATGTCAAACTTAAAATCTTGATTACTAGCTTTTGTAAGTTGGGAGTCGCATGCCCATAATTCTTCCACCATTAAGCTATAAAAACAAAGAAAGTAACTTTGGATGTAACCATTATAAGATATAATTTATATCTTAACGCAATTTAGAAAGCATTTAAGTGTCTAACCTAGGGTTGTGGTCTTCCTTGATTCTTTGGCAAAGTCATTACCAAAGAGTCCACTTCCACTCTTATAAAGAGTCAACTCAATTAAAAAAAATTGTTGCACATCTTTACTTGGCACCAACCTCTTGATGCAAGCATACAATCCATTTGTAACCTTCAAATCATATTCCATTTCTAGGTTGGAAAAATAGAACTCTGAATTCACAAAGTGACCAACCACATGCAAGGGGCGATGAACTTGGCATATCCATCTATTATCAATGATTGCAAAGACATTCTTGTATTTACTTTCATGGTTATTGAATGACTTCACTATTGTTTCCTAAGATTTTTCCATTACTTCATATATATAGCCCCTTCTTTTCTTTCCCCATCCACCAGGCAAAGTACATGAACAAGAGGAGTCATGACTTTGAGAGTAAATACGACATGATTCCAAAAAATGAAGGCATAAGAACAATTTTTGTAGCTTCTCTCGCCTTAGCTTTCTTAGACAACTTGTTCTTGCTCCATTCATTTGAAGTGAACATCATTCTCAAATTTCCCTTCTCTTGATGCAACATTTGTATTGATTAATAAGAGGTAGCAAATCTTGTAACTGCATGTCTTACCAATTCCCTCTTATTTGTAAATTATCTCAACAAACTCAAGGAAGTATAATGGTTATAGATAAAGCCAACCAAATTAACTCCTCTTTGAATTGTCTTCTTTATCAAAGGAGCTTTCAAATGTCTTCAAGTATAAAATCTATACAATAGGTAGCACAAGGAGTCCAAAAGAGATTAGGTCTTTTTTCTTCCAATAATTTATCAACTAAAACATAATTGCTTCCATTATCTATGATAACTTGAACAACATTTTCTTCTCCAATCTCCTCCACAAGGGTATCAAGCATCTGCAAGTTTTTTCCCCTGTCTTCACAAATTTATAACCATTAATGGACTTGACAAACATTGTCCCTACTGGGGAGCTCACCAAAATGTTATCAAACATTGTTGCTTTCATTCAGTCCATGCATTTGACCTAATAGAACACCATGTTTGCTTCACTACAATGTATGATCTTTCAACAACTTCCCAATGTAGTCAACCTCCTTGTTGAGAAGTTGAAGTCTAATTTCAAGATAAGTAGGAGCTCGCAAATTATGTCCATAAGCACCTATAGCATCAATCATATCTTGAAAACTCTTCAATCTTACAAGGTTGAATGACAAGTCTTGCTTGGTACCAAAATCAAGCAATATAATGATGAACTCATGCCTTTAAATTTGTCACATGCTTCTTTGATATTAGCTTGCCTCAACTTTTCCTTTTTTGTCTTCTCTATTGTAGTGCTTGGATCTTTACAAAGCATATCGTCCTTATTTCCCACCACTATTTCAACCTTTATCATTACTAGGTGTGGAAATTTCAACTTCATCTACCCTCTCATTGTTATCATAGGTTGCACTATATACAAGATAGATGGAAGTGGTGACTGCTTTTCCTTTAAATAATTTCCAAACTTTTGTCACAGTTTTAGAAGTCATGGTGAAAGCAACAACATTGCTCTTCTTTGCCATCAAATGTTCTTTAGCTCTAGTAATTCCTTCTTTCATAACTTTTACCACATTAATTACATTCAATTGTATTTAAGTTTGTTTCATCCATTGGATGACAATGTTTCCAACCCAGGTTATTTCCGAGGGATGTTCTTGAAGTGTCCTAGTCATTGGTCAATATTGTTGTGGGAAAATAGGTATATTTTTCAAAAGATAATTATAGTGGAAGTAGAAAAGAAAAGAAAAAATAGGAACAAAGTTTCAAGTGAACAAAAATATTTTGAAAAAAGAAAAACACTAGCAATCAATGGCGTCGACAACAGTGGGCATTGGCGGCGGTGAGTGGCAGTGAGTAGCGACGAGTGGAAAGAGCAGCTAGAGTGAACAAGAAAAGAAAGAAGGAGAGGCTCTTGTATATAGGTAGGGTATTAGGTTACTTAAATTATAATGTTTGAATTGGGTCAGGTATGGCTCAACTCCTTTTAACAAAATGAATATTTGGCCAGATAACCCAAAAAGGAAGATAATAGAACAGTAGGGTTTCTCACACCACACAACCTCTTTCGTTTTTGGATGGGCCTCGGGCTCCTGCACAGCCTCCTTCGTTTTCAGATGGGTTTCGCGCTGTCACACAACCTCCTTTGTTTTCGAGTAGGTCTCGTGCCACCACACAACCTCCGTTTTTTTTATGGATCTCACGCAGCCGCACAACCTCCTTCATTTTTCGTCATCTTCACTCAACACTAGCATCTCTTGATGCAAAAAGCGGCCACCATGAGAAACCAACACCGCCACCGCTATGTTTTAGCAGCAAGCTATAAATTCGCCACTGGTTTCTACCATGGCACCACCATAACCGATTTTCGGTAACACTGGATAGAACTGTATTTAATATTAAAAGGAACAAAACTGACAATTGTAATTTTTAAGGAACTAAAAGAACTTTCAAATCTATCTAGTAAACTAAGTTGATTTGGAATCTAAGAATCAACAAAGAAACCCATGGATAATACCAATGACCATAAACAACTGGGGAATAAAATTCATAAAAAGGTCATGTTCTTTTACCAGTAGTGGCCAACCGGGCCAACAAATCCTAACCCAAACAAGCTGGTTGTAGACACCCGTTTCCAGTTGATCTTTAATTCTTTATTGTCACCCTGAGAAAAATTGCCATTAAACAAGAGAAATGAGCTAATTAGATAGTTAGTCTACAAATAATTAAGTGTCACATCATACACTATGTGAACTAGACAATTTTAAAATACCACCAAAGTATTTGTCCTTGAATAGGTACACCGTGTTACCAAAGTCAAAAGGAAAGAGCCAAATTACACATGGTTTATCCACAATTCTTCTAGTATAAAACTCTAAAATGCATGTCATTTTCAGATTCACCCTATCCAGAAAACAGTGACCATGACAAGTTATTTCCCGTTTCACTATTTTAGCTAAATGAACTGAAATTTCCCATCTATAGTTACCAAACAAACCAGATGTTGCCATGTGATTTTAAAATTGAAAAAAATTTCAACCAGCAGTAACATAGTTTTCAACTACCTTCTACGGTTCAAGTGCAAAACTAAAGGTATGATTTTGAATTAATGGATGGAAAATGGAAACAACGGAATGAACAAAATGTGTTTGGGGGAGTTTTCCAAAAGGAATGGAATGACACCTCTTCCTGCCATTCACAACACCAAATTTTGTCCCTTCAACTTGGGGAGTCAAGGAAAAAAATCCACGTCTTTCCGTGAGAGTTCCCTCATTACCTTCATTAAACAACCAAACCAACAATTCAGATGTATCTGTAATCACAACACAACCTCAACCACAGCCACAATTTAAAACCAAACTCCCAGCTATTCTCTCAAATACACCCAACCTTGGCATGCAATTATTTATAGTCAATTTGCATGCCCCCAAAACCTCATTACAAAAAGCAACCAAAACCCACATAGCAGCCCGTCAAGGAATGACCATCCATACAAAACCCACAAAACAAACACACCCATTTGCCTGAACTAGAGACCAAGATCACATGCTACAAGGAAAACCCCTCCAATAAACAACCACAAATCCCCTCCTTCCCTCGTTCCTCCATGCATTCCACCTCCCATTGTCAGAAACATGCTCAAACAATCGCAAATCCTTCTAATTATTTTGACCAGAAGGCCACACTCCACCAAGCCATGACCATTCCCCCAAAACCAAGCAAAACACACGCACACACCCATTTTCCCCAAAAAATCAAAATCTTAGAAGGGAAGAATAGAAATTCCAAAACCACAATACCTCATCCATTGTGGCATGGGCCTTGGCAGTGTAGTGCGTAACTGCCTGAGCAGCTACGTCACCAGCACCCCAAATCAAGCCAGAGCTGATGACCTGCGTCTTAACAGGGTGAACCGCCAAGCAATTCTGGTACCATTTCCACAACTTGAGCATATCCAAACAACAACGCTTCCCGAAAACAATCGCTATTTAGTGATCATGAAAATGATCGGAACCCCCTTTTTTCTTTATTTGGGGATTTATCTAAATGGGCCTAGCATTTAGCGAACAGAAGATGATTTTTTGGCGGTGGAAGAAGAGTGGCACTTCTTTGGCTTCTATCGTTTTGTATTTCTCTGTAAAACCTAGGACTCGTGTTTGTTGAGGAATGGGAGGAACAAAAAAGAAAGGAATGAACTTCGGTCTGCGGCGAAGATATAAGAATGAATTTGTAGGTTGGGTTTGACATCCGTAGTTATCAATGATGGGAATTCGGTGCAGAAAAAGGGTAAAACTGTACTTTAACTTTTACTATTCATGGGCCTAGCGCCTCTGGCTGGCTGCTCTTTAAATTTCATCTTTTCTTTATTATTCGTTCTTGTGAGTTTTCATAAATATATATAAAAATGAGATAATTAGATATTTTTATTATATATTGTATTAAAATTATATTATGATAAATAAATTATTTTAACTACATAAAATTAAAAAAAAAATTAAAGTCTTGTTGTGTACAGAATGCGAGTATTTATTTTTTTTATTAAATCTAGGCGAGGTTTCTTTTTACTATATATGTTAATTTTTGTTTTTATTCTTTTCTCCATTATTTTTAATTTCTTTTTTATTATTTTTACATTGATATTCATCATTTGAATTTTATATTGTGACTTTAAAATATTATTTAGAGTTAAATAAACAAATTATTTGTGCACATTAATTTAGAAAATTCCTATCATATATTATTATAGATTTTTTTAATTATTATTTTAAAATCACTTGAGTTTTGTTCTCTATATTACTATATATATAAATTGTTCTCACATTTTGGAAAGTCTTTTTATTTTTCTAGTATTGAAAATCTGTACAGAGTAATGTAGGTTTTATTTAAACTTATTTTTTAACTAATTTTCATGGATCATGTATTTGGTCTAAGTAGAGTAGAGTGTAAATAGGAAGAGAGAGTGTAAATAGTAAGCATGGTATAGGAAGCAAGAGGAATCCACCTAAGTATAGGCAATAAAGACACGAAGATCCACATGTCATCTCCTTACTAGAAAGGATTTTCTATCAATGAAGAATGGTCATTTGTCAACCTCTAATTTGAGAGGATTTGCTCCAATGAGAAGAAGTCATTTGTCAGATGGGAGTTGGGCAAGAATGCTCGGGACCTTGGTCCAAGCATTTTGCTATGGTCAGCTCGGCTTTGGATCCAAAAGGCAGGTTATAGGCTCGACCTAGTTTTAATGGTAAGCTCGGTAAAGAATAATTAAAGAACAAAAAATATTAAGTTTGGTCATATGTTATTATAATGCATACGTTAGTTAAATATATATGTGAATATAAAGTTGTTAGTTGAATATATATTAATAAATATATAAGTTGTTAATTGAATATATATGCTAATAAAATTGTTAATTAAGTAGCAAGCACCCGTAAATAAAGGTGCACGAGATTCTCTTTTGTTGTTAGCATTGTAAGTAAAGGTGTTCGTAGACAAAATATTTTTCTATTATATATGCTTTTAGTTGAGATTATATTCTCGTGAGTGAAAGTTGTTAAAGGGATAACTATAAAAGGGGCTTGAGACCCCCGGGAAAGGTATGTTGTTTCTGAATACTTGAGACCGAAACTGATTATTATTTTGTATGCTCTCACTGACTTGATCGTCGGAGTGTGGTCAATAGGTAGAGCCCCCTCTGTCCCAGCGTAGCGTTGTTCCAGTGCACCAAGAGGAGACAGACCAGAAACAGAGCTCTCCATCCAATCCAACCGAGGTCAACTAACGAGAACAGGAGTGGAAAGTTTTTAGAGTTAAAATATGTACCTTGGCTGTCATTGGCACTATAACTAAATGTGTTAGGTCTCTTGTAAATTCAACTTGAATTGAGTAAGAAATTTATGCCAAAATTTTGTCTCACTTGACTCAAGTTCACTCTATGCTAACATCAATTTGTGTCTAGCCTAGGACTCTTTAGAAGTTGGTATGACCTCTTTTAAACCCCTATTTCCACAACTCAAATTCACCTTTCTAATTTGACATATACCTCCATAAAGCTTTCACATCGCCTCTATAGAATCCATTCAAAATTATAAACTTCAAAACAAGCAAGGATTCAAGATCGAGTTTGCATCATTTTGTATCTAAAACAAGGTTTTGGTTCAAGCTAAATGTTCTTCACCTTTGTTTCCTTCTTAGTTTTTTTGTGTTGTCTTCATATTGTTTTACATGTCTTGAATTTTTTTTTAGTTCATTTCACCAAATATTATGTATTCATAGTGTTGCTAACAGGTTAAAATCATCTATTATATCTTGAACCATCCAAACATGTGTTTTAGGTTTCATACTTATGCTATATGTGCTTTTGTTTTTATTGAGTCTTTGATTCTTTTTTATTCATTTCAATATCTGTTTCGGCGTTTTTAATTTGAGTTTTAAATCTAATCCATGTTTCCAAGTCATGTTCATTGCATATATGTTGCAAACTTCTAGTAGTACTTTCTTTTATTTTAGTTTCTTGATTGTTTAGTCTGCACAAAGTATTCAATAATTTGATTGTTTAGTCTTGCCTTTGTATGCTTTTCCATTTCTGAATTTGAGTTTCTTAGCTTATTATTAGATCATTGACAAGTTCTTTAGAGTTAGGTTTCCATTATGTCTTGAGTATATCATACTATTCTTTCAATTCCATAGGTTTCCTTCTTTTTGCTTCTTGTTAGAATTTTACACTGAATTGAAAACATTATTGTGAGCTAAATAACATCCAAATTACATGAAATTTTATATTTGAGAGCTTCAATGTGTTAATGATCTTCTACTAAAAAGGCACATCCAAAAACAAAGTGGAAAATAAATGATAAATTGTAAAAGCCTAGATGTTGAGTGTTGAAAAAGCTCGAGCGATACTCTGAAATTACTCTCGGTTTTTTATTTTTTGCAATTAACTCAGTGCATATTTTAAGCTGAAATTTTGTGAGTGGAATACCTACTTTGTTAGAAATTTGTGGCTAAAATTTGGGAATAAAATTTGATTTAGAAAAATTTACATAATTCCTGGAAGTATAACTGCAAGAACTTCTCTAGTCTTGTTTTTGTTGTTTGCAATCTACTCTAGTGCTTTTTTTAGGTTTCCAAATTTGAGTGCCTACTATTTTTGTGGCTTTAATTTCTTACATTGAGTCCTTAAAATTACTCTTTGCGGTTTGTCAATTTTAATCCATTTGAGTTTATAAAATTAAATTGAACTTGTTGATTTTACTTGTTGGCATCTTAAGGTGAATTCAATTGTGGAGTTTTGGTCTTGTTGAGCTGAAACTAAATTTTTATTGTTGAATTATGGAAAAGATCAAAAAATAAGTGCTCACGTAGAGGGGATAAACAAGTGAAGATTGAAGAAAGAAGACTAAACACTTTGGAGAGGAGTTGACAAACAAAAAAGAAGAACAATTTTGAGCTACATAGCTCATGTAATTTCTTTTCATTGTGTCATGGAACCTTTGTGTATTTGTGTTAATTTTACTTCTTTGTTGTTTGGGAAAAGGCCTTTGGAAAAATCCCATTCAATTTGTGTAATAGTAGATGACGACTATTTTATGGCAAGTGTATCGTGTCAAAAGTAATAAATTTGTCCATAAGGACGGATATCTAACTCACAAGAAACAATTAAATTCTCAAATATAATATTCACTAAATAGAAAACAATATGTAAAAGTTTGTTGGGAATTTGTTGTTTGAATTTGCAAGAATGTAAATAAGGCAAAGTAAGAGATTGTTTGATTTAATTGGAAAAATTGGGATTGGGGTTCATCCTTCTCACTCATCTGTATTTTTACAACAGATTATAATATTCAGTATTGATTGATATTGATGCACATATAAAATTCATTTATATCGACTCCTCGCATACAAAATTTTTAAGAGAGTCTCATAAATATCGATTTCTCACATATTTATAAAATTCCTTATCATTACGAACAAATGTTATAAAACAATTGACATTTTAAATATGTTAAGTATTATCTTTTAGGATAGATTATTAGAAATACTTTCCAATCATATCTAAGGATTTGAGGGAAGAATTAGCCACTCATGTTGGCCATTACAAGCATGGAAAGCAATAAAAGAACATCCATGATGTTTCTCCTTGACGGCTGCCTCCTCTAGGGTTTTCTATATCTTTCTATTCCCAATGATGTTTAGGGTTATGCATCACGCCTCATATTTAACCTAGTTGACTTGGGCTAAGTTACTTCTCACCTAGGCAAGTTATTACTTGTTTGGGCGAGTTTGAACTTTTAGTTATGATACAATCCAAGTAGCTAAGAAGATGACCAAGGACTCAAGAGACAATTCACACCGTAAGCAGTCATCTCAGCAATCAAGTCAAGGCCCCACCAAATATCAGACGAACCTCACTAGAAAAAGAACTTGGCATACACCAGAACATCAACTGTTCTTTCTTTTGGTCTTCTTAAAAGACAAAAACATGTTTGTATAATAATTTGGACTCACTTTGGGGTCCAAATAACAAAATAGGCTAGAGTAGGTTCACATAGCATAAAAGGGAGTGTACTTAGCGAAATGGGCTTGTACCAAACCCACTTTTTCAAGACAAGGCACCTAGAATTAGGGTTTTTAACCTACCTTCTAAAGCTATGCCCAAAGGTGCGGTTTTGACCATGCTGAACACCCTAGGCAGCTCCTCTCCCTTGCCATTTCTACCCTTCACCCATCTTGCCCACCAAGACACCCCTTCCTATAAATATGGTGTCTTGCCTCATGTATTTTGAACCTAGATTTTGAATATAGTTAAGAAACTCTGCTTGAGTGATTAGTGGGTGTTGTCTCCTAAATGTTTTGGGTCTTATCTTGAGTGTGTGAGCATTTCAAATGACGGCTCTTCCTCACTTATCTTGGAGTTTCCCACTCTCCAAGTGGCGTGTTCATCTTTCCCAATCTCCATAAGCTTTCTTCATCACATCTTTTCCATTCCTTTCCATTTCGCCTTTTACTTTCTTCATTATTATGTTCTTGTTTGTGTCTTTTTCCATTCGGTCATCTTCTTCATTACTTGCTTCATTTTATGCTCTTTAATTTCCGTCTTTGCATCATCCACACCATCTTAATTGTCCTTTTCTCTTTGCCCTTACGAAGTGAACCTTCACACTTACTTAACCACTTGGTTAAGTTCGTGTCCCGTGGGAATCTTCTTAGGGTTAGAGTTACTAAATTTATTTTTTTGAGATCGAATGTATTGTGATATTTTTGGAGTTATTGTTGTTTATAAATGCACATTTCTCTTTTGTATTCAAATTTCTTAAGTTTGGTAGTGTACTTAATTCAATGGACCAAACAACTTGCTCAGGGAAAACAAGAAGAAAGGGAAAAGGTGATGAGAATGAAAAGACAAAACCCTAAGACATAAATGAAGGCGTAAGGCAAAACTTATCGACTTTGTGGGTCTTGAGGTTTAAGGCAATCACTCAACTTCTTTATCTAGTTTTTTTGTCCTTTTAAGAGAAATGAAATTTGTTGTGAGCTACTTATACATGCAAGTGGAAATTTGTTGAGCGGATTCTAATTCTCTTGGTTGATTTTCAAAAACACACTAAAAGAACTTTCAGCAGCAATGCCTTGAATAGAATTTTGTTGACTGATATTCAACTCGAAGAGCAATTATGGTTGGTAGGTTTGACGTTCGCTAATAATGGGTGTAAGTTTTTTTACAGGGTAAATATAGAATAATTCTAATACCCATCGTTACTATCTTTGCAATATTTTAACAAGGATAATTTAAGATTAGTATAAAATCAGGAAGTAATGTTTCACAGATAACGAAGGGATTAGTGTAAAATATAAAACATAAGGCTTAGGTTTTTTTAGTTTTTATTTATTTATTTTATTCAATTTCATCTTATTAATGAAATGTACAATGAATTCCTTCAGTTTTTTAAAACACAATAATGTGAAGCTTTCTATTTTTATCTAATTAGGAGTAAAAACAACACAGTGATAACTTATAAAGCCAATGACATTAATATCAATGTATGAAAAAGTCACATTGTTGCACTTTTAAAAATTGATTAACTTAAATGAACTTTGAAATTTGTTGCATTTTTTTAAATCAAGAAACTTGATTTAAACTAAAAATGTTCATATTTTTTAGATAATTAAAAGGAATAATGTGATGTAAAGTATTTAGGGGGAGATTTGTGTAAACCTTAAGAGAGCAATTTATCCAAATCATTACACACATTAGTACAACCCCACACTATGGTTAAGTATATTTCTAAATGCCTAATTTCATATTACATATTCACAATTATATACAATGAGTACTGAACTTTAGTGGAGATTACTTAAAAATATAAAATGGCAAAAATTATGAGCATAAAACATATGCGAGTAACGTTATTCCTCGCTATATACAATTCCATAGACATTCAATCACCTTTTTGTTTAAACATAACTCAATACCAAGGTTTCTGCAACAACAAAGCCTATATAGTGAAGCGTTCTTATTAAGACACCCCTACTATTGATACTGCTGTTATTTGAACGCCCAGCATCAACGGTAGCAGAAGAAGCAAAACGTCACATTTGTGATTTTGAAATATTGGTCTAGCTAAGGTATAGTTTGGCCTGTTTTATTGAACTGCGTAGATTATTGGTATGAAGAATCATCAGAAGGAACTCTGCTAAGAAGCCAAACCAAAAGCACACCAACAAGAGCACCAGAAAGATGTGCAATGTGATTTACACTTTGCAATGCATAGCCTCCTTTAAATCCTGATAAAGATGTTGAAGCTTGGGCTGCTTCCATAACCTAGGCACACACAAAGAACAGATCAATCATACAGAGCACTGATAGATAATAATGATTGGCATAAACCAAAAAACAAATGAGTCCAAATAGGAAACCATTTACAAATATGATTGAAGGACACCTTTTATCTATTTGACACCTAGTGAGAAAAGACATCACACTTTAAGGGGGTGTAACGCTTGTTGGATAATTTGAGGGGAGAAACATTAAGGAGATCTTCACCAACAGACCACGAGCAAACATATAACAGAAAATGACCACACTGTAATATCTATGCTCAACATTATCACTTACCATCAACTCTAATACCACTTGTGTAAAATTAAAGGGAGAAATACCGAAGTGATATTCACCAATAGACCACAGCAAACCTCATAAGAGAACATAATATCACTTTCAACTTAAAAACTTGTGCTAAACTATTTTGGGCTTTATTCACTTATACGTTGCTAAACTTGTTCATTTCTGTACAATACGGGATTTTAACTTATACTTGAACCCAAATAATCAATAAGTAATAATGTAATATGAAAAAAGAGACAAAAGGAAATGACAAATATTAATGAGAAGTGCGATAAAACCCCAAAAAACATCACATGCATAGGAAACCATATGCAAACATGAATTATTGATACCTTTTATCTATTTGACACCTAGAAAGAGAAAGTGGAGTGGCTATAATAGGTATTATGATGCAATAAAAAAAAGAAACAGACGGAAATGAAAAATGTCAGTTAGGTGTTTATAGTGGAGAGCGATGATATATCATCACTCAACCATTTATGTAGCATGGCACATGATTGTGGATGCATGTTGAAAAAGTAACATCAAGACCTTAAGTTCCAATATCTCTAATCACCTTCTCTATAACAAACTGACCCAGTATAAGCACTTCAAGGATCTTCCTCCAGTCCCAGGACATCTGTATTAATTAAAAGCTAGACCGTTAAAACTTGGAAGAAATACCGCAAACAGATGAACTCTAGAATCCAATTCCAGGTACCTTTACAAGGACACTGATAGTAAATAACCCAAAAACAGCACCAGAAGCTCCAACAGAAACTGTATTTCTAGGTAAAACCAACCATGAAACGAGGTTTGCTCCTACACCAGTAAGAATGTAAGAAAGCCACAAAGCAAGGTTCCCTTCCTCTTCTTCAACAAGCTTTCCTATTGTGGAAACAACAAAATAAAAACATCTCAAGCATCTATCCCATAACAACTCACTTACGAGAAAGACAAGTGATCATGCTACAGCCTTACCAAAAATGTACAAGAAGAAAAGGTTGCTAGAAAGATGCTTCCTGAACAATTGTAAAATGAGATAGTGAGAAAGTAGTACACAAAAATAGAAAAATAAATTGAATATAAAACACAGTCATAGATCAAACAAGAACAAATTTAAAAAAGTGATGATTGCTTAAATAAAAAATGTTGCTAGTCATCTAACTATTGTGATACTCTCATCTTTATTCATATCAAAGCTTAAAGCTTAAAGTATAACAGTATAATATATTCATAAAATGCAGCCAAGAGTACTCAAAGTGTCCGACATATAAGACATGATTAGACTATTATTTTGAGGTGTTTACGCTTCCTTATTTGGAACAACGCAAATTTAGAATGGAAAAACACTTAGATACAGTTCATTAAGTGCTTTTAGTGTAGTTGTCTAATTTTATAATTAAAATTTCATATCAACCTATATTGAAACCTTTATTACAAAACATATTAAGGCAAAACTCCAATTCTGATTAAAAGCATCTGAGAAACTCGATCCAGATTATGTTCTTCCAAAAAAAAAAAAATAACAACAGGGAAAAACTGAAATGAGAGAGGAAGGCACTCACCAATTAGCATGACAAAATGTAGCTGTGACAAACTGGTACCAAGCAGGCCGAGGGTGGTACAAGTACAAAGCCTTTGCCCCATTAACCTTGCAGAAATGATATAAAACCATACATCATGCAACAAACACTGAAACAACCCTGTTTATGCAATGTCACTTGTTTCACACCCTTTTAAAAAATCTCCTATTTTCCTTTTATAGATTTTAACATTCGTAGTTTTTTTAATCTGTCTTCTTTTTCCATTCTACCTTCCATCTGTCATCTATTAACCTTCCTTGTCTCTCTTTTCTCTTCTTGTTCTACCTCTCATTTCCATCCATTTGACACCCCAAGAATGTGCAGAAACACAATTACTTTTATTTTTCCTTCCTCCCATTCTTTCAATGCGATCAAAGAAATGGGACCAAAACGGAAAAAAGAAAGAGAGATTGTGAAGTAATTTCATATTGGCAAAGTCAAAACACAAATATGATTCCTCGATATATTTTATTGCCCAGTTTGATCTTTTAAGTTTTTTATTTTTTTTGGTTTATAAAACTGCATTTGTCAGACAAAGATAGTACTTCGTCACTTTAACACACTACCTTGGTCAATTTATTTGACATGTGCTAATCTATAAACGACGCCTTTGCTACAACAGCTAAATTATCACTATTAGTGTGCAAAATAATAATAGAATAATAAAAACACTTTAAAGCACCATAGTACATCTTCTTAAATTTAAGGGAGAAGAAAGAGTCAACATGTATTTTATTTAAGCCAAATTACTTTCTCATTTGTTTTAGATTTTGTTTTCTTGAAGTATATGATTTTTTGAAAAAAATCTTGTTCTAATGTGTAAAGTTAAAAAAAAAAAACATGTTAATTGGATTCTTGCAAGTCTTCTGATCGGTGGGATGGAAAGATAAAAAATAGATAACAATTAATTCACTAAAACTATGGAAATTTATTGTATTTCTTTAATTAAAAAAATATACAGATAAAAAAAAAGAGAAATAAAGAAGAGATAATAGTAAATAAAGATAACAAGAAAATTACATGAAAAAAGTGGTCTGCGACGAAAACGCCAATGTTGAGGAGAATGATCCAGAATATACCGTTGACTCGTTTCTTCGGTTTCCCTTCCAATTGCGAGATGATATCTAACAGAGAAGCAGTGAAGGAGGTGAGAAGAGCAACTGAGGAGGCGTGAAGTTGGAAGTCGTAGTAAACGATAAGGTGTTTGAGAAAACGCCGAATCCAAGTTAACCGGAGAAAGTACCTAATTTGTTGCAGTTGCAGAGTGCGATAGTACGGTGGCGAAAGGCGGATAAAGGGTGGTGGTTAGGTCGGAGATGGAGAGAGGGTTTGGTGGTGAAAGTGGGAAAGGGAGGGAGAGAGTGAGAAAAGAAAGAGGATTTACGAGTGTGAATGTGAATGTGATTGTGAGAGAGTTTGCATGACATTGATTGTAATTTGACTGGGAAACCAAGTTGCGCCATTTTTGGTTTTCCCTCCAGTGATGGTTTACTCGTGCTCTCAATTTCAATTTATATACACCAGTGTCTTAGAGTTTGTTAGGGTCTCAAACATTTTGTTATTTGGGATTTTAGAAGCATGCCTTAATTCTTAGAAACATGCGTTCACTGCACCAATGAAAAAAAAAATTAAAACTGCCGAGAACCTTCTATCACATTATAATTAAAATATAGATTTTTAATTTCAGTTTCATTTAGTTTCAAATTAAGATTAATGATTTTCATGTATAAGATGAAATTTCATTATGGAGCCTGATATCTGACATAATAATCAACAAATCTAATTACTACTAATTTTTTTTTTCTGATTTGGAATTGGTTCTATTTCTTTCTTATGGTTTTGATAATCACCCTAATATAACTCTAATGAACACATTGTAATAGTTTCTTTTAATGTAACCAAAATTTATTTTAATTTTTTATACTTTTAATTTACATAAAAAGAATGATGTCATTTACGCTTATCCTAGAATAAAATAAAATAAATTTCAAATCTAACTAAAAAATCACTTCTAAATTTAGTCACTCTTACAAGTACAACTTCATCCTAAAATAAAAAATAAAATTGAGTTTTTAAGTATCAGTTCTAAATAAATTTTAAAAAAAGAATAATCTCGAAGACTTCAACATGAAAATAAATAAAAGTGAAACTTCAATTGAAAATAAATAAGAGTGCAACTTCATTTTTTGAAGTCGTCCTACAAGATTTATAAATTTACATAATTTTCTTAGTAAATTACCCCATATATGCAAAATTCGGATAAAATTACATGAAATGGACTTTTACCCACCAAATGATTTCCAAAAAAAAAAAGGTCCAATGGTTAATTAACCTTAATAAAACTAGGAAAACATAGGTATATATATATATATGTATGTGCATAATAGTTTTTGTTTTTTTTTCTGTTAAATTAAATTCTAGCGTAAATAGTTTAACTAGTGTTAAACCATCTAATGTTAGGAAATGATAGTATAATTGTGATTATATGACCCTTAATCGTATTTCAACGAATCCAATAATAAAATAAGAAAATCAGTGTTCATAATCTATTTGCAAGCAAAAAAAGTTATAACAATAAAGATATAAAAACGGGGTTTTAATTTGTTTAACAATAAACATAAAATAAATTATTAAAGTATCAATTAAAAAGCGGTTAATCCTCAAGTTCTTCCACCATTGAATTCTTTACAGGTTCTCTAAATATTAGTCTTTTTTCAATCCTCAAACAATGTTAAACCAAATTGAACATGCGTCAATCTGATTCAACCGAAGCTCACCAGTAAAGCATGGGTCTACTGATTTAATCAGTACCCACTTCATGCACAATACCCATTTTGTTTCATGCATATACTCCATGAAAATGTTTATCTCCTCTATAAGAAATTAATTAGAACAATGCGAACTAACTAAGAAATCAAAGTATAAGATAAGGAAGACTCTCAATTATGTGTTCAAGACCCCTCACAAAAATCAGTTTTCCAGGAGATTAGAATATTAAAACAACTACTATAGAGAATTGAAAAATGAAACTTTTATTGATCAAAACCCTATAACTCAATGGGGAATTACAAAGCAATCAACCAAAAAGGTTTAGTCTTCCATGCGAAGAAAAAAATACAAAGAAAAAATGCAGAAAAATAATCAGAGGAAGCGGTTATGCACTTAGAGATATTAGTGTCTTTTGTGCATTTCCCTAACTTTCCTTAAATAGGACACAACCCACCAACCATATCCAAATTCCATGGTGGAGGCACCACTTTTGGTGGAGAAGATCGTGGAGAAAATATTGGAGAAGATCTAGCTCCTACTTAGGTGGAGAAAATCTTCACTACTTAGGAGGGAAAAACCTCTCATACTTTGAATAAAATCCTCTCAAATATTTGTTTCTATTTTGATTCAAAGAAGCAACTTGGACTTTTGGATATTTGGCTCATTCGCAAAGGTAATCGTTTCCTTCAGACTGTTTACTCTAAAAATAAAAAATTAACAAAAATAATAGTTAAGGCACAAATAAAGCCAATTATATGAATCTTAATTAAAATAATGTATTTATTTATTATTACAATCCAATAATCTATGATTAAAGTTATTAAGTGTGAATAAAATTATGTTCATCATTCCACCTTTTCTTACTAAAAGAATTACAAAAACAAAATAACAGTTACACTACAAGAAAATCATTAAATAGAAATTGATTTTGGATACCAAAATAGTTAGTCATTATATTGACTAATTAAGATACTACATTGTAAACTAAAAAATTGTTGGTATCTAAAGTAGTTTCCTATTATTAATAAAAATTTATAAACTAATTTCTAAATTGGTATCTAATATTAGCTACTAAGGTTTTAGCTACCAACTACTTTAGATTCTAAATTGGTCTCTATAGTCGCTATAAAGACTAGTTTAGAATCTAAAATACTGGTTTGGTGTTTTTCTCTTGTAGGATTCAAGAGTGGTATTCTTTATGTGTCTTTGTATTGATTTATTGTAAACGTTTTGTTATAATGTGAATTTGACTAGTGTATTCAAGCAACTGGAAGTAGCTTATGAAAAAAGTGAACAAGTATAAATTGTTTTGCATTTCTTCTTTCCACACTCTTGTTAATTTATGAATTTTTAATCTATTCTTCGGTTCTTGTCTTGCAATTTTAACACATTAAAAGAATAACATTCAAATTCTGAAATTGATAAACTCTTTAAAAATTCATTCTAAAGATTTTTCATAGTTCAATTAACTCTTTCTTGAACTCGCCCTTTAATTCTAACAATTGGTATCTTGAGTTGATTCTTGTAAGATACTCAAGAATTGATCTTGTTGTCTAAAAGTTCTGAAGAATGACTAAGAACAAGTTGCCTTTTTCCTAAAGGTGCATCTATTAATAAATCACTTATGTTTGGAGGTGTTAACTATTAGTTTTGGAAGGTTAGAATTAAAATATTTATTAAGTCTATTGATAGAGGGATTTAGATTTCGATTATTAATAAACATTTTATTGTAAACCACGTGGCTAATAATGAATTTGTAGAAAAACCTTGGTGTAATTGGTCTGAAGTTGAAGACAAGAAAGCTTAATATGTTTGTACGGCTAAAAATATAATCACTTATACATCAAATCTTGATGATTTTTTTAGTTTCTTAACTCAATTTTGCAAAAGAGTGTGGGATGTTTGTGAAGTCACACATGAGGGAACCACTGATGTAAAGAGAGCTAGGAAACATGCTTTGATCCAAGAATATGAATTTTTCAAGATGCACAAGGAGAAACTGTTATAAATATGTAGAAATGATTTACACATATTGTAAATCACGTAATTGGTCTAGGTAAAGTGTTTAACAAGGAAGAGTGGAACATTTAAGTTCTAAAATGACTTGACAATAGGTGGTAGCAAAAGGTGACAACAATTTAAAGACCTATCTAATATGACAATTGCAACTCTATTTGGAAAATTGAGGGAGAACGAGTGGCAGATGAACAAACTAAATGAGCAAGAGACTAGTGAAAAGAATATAAAAATCATTGAACTAAATTTGGATATAAACATGTTGTTCAAAATAAACAAAAGTAGTACAAAATTTTCTTTTCATATGAAGAATTGAGTGATTCACCTTTTATCACTTATTTATAATGCATGAGAAAAGGTCACTTTATAAGAAATTGTAAAATCAGACAATAATGTTCCTTATGGCAAAGTGAAATTGATACCAAAATATGCCAAAAAGGAAATTAACACTACTAAACCCAAAGTAATAATGAATTTGTTTTGTAAGTGCTCTTGAAAGTAAAAAATAAATAAAAATAGTTATGGTACTTATACAATGGCTTTTCAAGGCACATGATTAAGGATGGTGAAAAATTCATGAATTTGGTGTTGAAATTTGGAGGTTATGTCACCTACGATGACAACAATAAAGGAAAGATCCTTGGTTATGGAGATATAGGAGATGATTCTACTGTCATCATTCAAAATGTGTTGTATGTTGAAGGTTTAAAACATAGTTTGTTGGGCATTAGTCAATTGTGTGACAAGGTGGCTTTTGAACCAAAGTTCAATCTTATGTGAATCAAAAATTGATAAGTTATTGTTGGTTGGTAAGCAAGTAAACAATATTTACATGCTAGATATTAGTCATGCAACATCTAAAATTGAATTTCTATTAACAAAAAAATGATTATTCCTAGCTATGGCATAAAAGGATTCCTCACATTCATATGCATCATTTTAATAAGCTTATTTATAAGAATTTAGTACATGGTCTTCCAAAGCTTAAGTTTGAAAAGGACAAGGTATGTGAAGCTTGTCAAAAGGGAAAACAAACTAAAATTTATTTTAAACATATTTTTTTTTATACAAGTAGACCCCTTAAATTATTGCTACACGTGGACTTGTTTGGTAATTCAATAACCATAAGCCTTAGAAGAAATTTGATGGAAGTACACTTTAAGCATCTACAGAAGAATCAAAAGAAGTTCAAACTTTTTCTCAAGCTTTAAAAGAGAAACTTAAGAGGTACCCACTTCCAAGGAAGGTTTCTTGGTGGAGAACCTAAGAAAAGAATACTCCCATTTTTAAGTGACTTTCAAAAATAAGAAGACAAGCTTTTATGCAATTCTTATTCATTTCCAAAGTGAGTACAAGAAGGGGGTATGCCTCTGTTTATAAAAGGAGAGGCTCAAAACACTCCATGCACTAGGGAATGTGGGACTAATTGTGCAAAGTGCATATGCACTTGTATTTTCATTACTCCATGCAAAACAAGTCGCACATTATTCAATTCTTTTATTTTTCAAGTGTTTATAAGCTTCAATGCTCCTCCACTTGGTTTTTGGTCATGTGGCCTCATAAATGAACATGTAGACTCTCTTCTTACCTCTCTAATTAGGGTTTTTGACTTCCTTAATGGAGAGGGTTGCACCTTGACTTCCACCTGGGCCTTAGACTCTCCAAATCAAGGCCTATTCAAGCCCAAATTGGTCCAAATTAAGCCCATTTATGGATCTATTTCTTTAGACAACAAAAATCATAGTTCTTTTCCATTGGCTTGAGTGAATTAAGTCCAGGGAGCAACCTTTCTTCAAGTGTTGATTTAGCTTGAGCATATTGGGTTTCGATGAATGGATTTACTCTTCAACATAATTCTCTCTTTTTGACGAGAGAATCGGCTTCAAGCGTTTTCTTTCATGCTCAAAGTGTTGACTTTTATTGAAATAAAGACTTTTGGTTTATTTTGCTGAGCGATTTTGGGTAGGCTGAGTGAATCATGCATTCTAAAAAAAATCACTTTGTTCCAAGAATTTGAATGCATAATTGCTTTTATATGCCCATTTTAGTTCATTTTCCCTTGCTGATGTCATGGCTTCTTAACACTTTGTTCTTTGTTGTTTTCAAGCTTTTCCTTTTTGGTCTTCTTCTTGTCTTCCGAAATTTTTTTACACAAACAAAATAACACACAAAACAATAGAACATATAAGAAAATATTGGGTTTCCTCCCTAGAAGCGCTATTTTTACGCCATTAGCTTGACATATTTTTTTCTTAATTGTCATGGGAAAGGCGAGACTAGACTCTCCTTTCTCCCTATCTGTTATCTTAAAGAAGGTCCCTTGAGGTTGTGGTTGATTAAGGTTATTCCAAAGAGCCATTAACAAGACCTCATTTTGCATTTGCAACTTGACCCTTCCTTTATCCATATTAATGACCATCCTTCCTATTTTCATAAAAGACCTTCCTAAGATTAAAGGGACCTCATTGCATTCTTCCATCTCCATGACGACAAAGTTAGTAGGGAATGTAAACTTGTCAGTTGTTACTATCATATCTTTAATGATTTCAACTGGTTGTTGTACACTTCCATTAGCCATTCTTAATGTCATGCTAATTGACTTTAAGGTCACCACTACCTCCATCATGCTCACACCATCCCCACCCCTTCACT
>Ga0123342_1002672_pt1 | contig 29323 bp, 15 predicted proteins | sample Turbeawhitnodule_FD_89960 | JGI IMG/M metagenome (GOLD analysis project Ga0123342, IMG submission 89960) | Root nodule microbial communities of legume samples collected from Mexico - Turtle bean Mexico white nodule | ecosystem: Host-associated > Plants > Roots > Nodule | place: Mexico: Nepantla... | reverse complement strand
TTACATATAGCAGCAAACCCAGTATTTCATGAACGCACAAAACACATTGAGATAGACTGCCACATTGTGCGAGAAAAATTACAAGCTGAGATAATCAGTCCTTCATATGTACCGACACAGTATTAGCTCGCAGATATTTTTAGGAAGGCACTGGGCAAGGAACGGTGTTTGACGCTACGACACAAGTTGGGGTTCATGATCTTCACCTACCAACTTGAGGGAAAGTATTAAAGAAATAATAATTATCAAATTATATGCAATTATTGTATGCAATATTGTACGATATTGTACCCAATTATATGCAATTAATGATTAGTATCTTACTTAATAGATTATAATTTGGGGAGAGAAATTCCTATATATTTCCTATACATAAAGGGATGTAACATACACACCTAAGAGAATAAGAAACATCTCTTTTGGATTATATAATTTGGAAGTTAATCTTAAATTTGAAAATAACTTACGAATTATGTAATCCAAAATATATTTTAAAAAAAATAGTATTTCATATTATATAATCCAAAAGTTTGGATTTGAGAGTAGCTTCTGGATTATATAATCTGGACACGCATTTGAAAAAGGGTTTTCGGATTACATAATCTGGAAGCTAATCTCATTACAAAAGACTTTCAGATTATGTTCTGAAAACTAATCATGCAAAAAAAAAAAGCTTTTAGATTATATAATCCAAAAATTAATTACGAATTACGTAATTCAAAATATTACTATACAAAAAATTTATGGATGGAGTGAGAGAAGAATATAATGAGGTATAGGAAGAAGCAATAGTCTTGGCAAGGTGTATGAACAATTTGCCTTGGAATATAGTGAGATTGGGCCATAAAGTATCCATGTATAGATCGGGCCGGGTCTTAATTCGAAGACCAAGCTATAAATACGTAATAAATAATAAACAAAAAATTAAATATGCAAAAAAATCATTTCCTCTTTCCGGCGTAAAAATGTCGTCGTTAATAGCAGATTTGCTCCGTCAAAGTGGCGGCACTGCCGTCATCGACGGCGGTCTTGCGACGGAGCTGGAGCGCCATGGTGCGGACCTCAACGATCCCTTATGGAGCGCTAAGTGCCTCTTTTCCTCTCCACACCTCATACGCCAGGTACATTCTCCTTCGTTTCAATTCTAACGCACCGTTCGACTCTTCATTTTTTATTGTTTTTTAAATGAAGAATTCTCTGAGATTTCCGTTATCACAATGTTAATTCATTTATGCCAATGTCATGGACCTGATTTTTATTTTATTTTTGCTTATATAATTGTTAAACAGTTCTTTCAATGTTAACGTTCTTAGCTTAATTAAACGATATATTTTTTTTCTTTTTCCAATTTCAAATTGAGGTAATGATTGAGTTACTAAATGGAGCAGGTGCACCTTGATTACCTGGAAAATGGCGCTGACATTATAATCACAGCATCTTATCAAGTGAGTTGGTTTAGCAGTATCATATTTCTTTTGTTTGTTTGTTGTTAATGCTGAACTTGAGGTAGTTGTTTGTGTGCAGGCCACCATTCAAGGTTTTAAAGCCAAAGGCTATACTGAAGAAGAGAGTGAAGCTATGCTCAGAAGGAGTGTTGAAATTGCTCGCGAGGCGCGTGAATTGTACTATAAAGAATGCTCTTCGGGTGATGGGGCTGATGGTAAAATCCTCAAACAACGGCCTATCCTGATTGCTGCGTCAGTGGGGAGCTATGGAGCTTATTTAGCCGACGGATCAGAGTACAGGTGAAATAATTAAGATATATTCTTTAGCATTGATCGTGGTTTGTTTACTTGTGGCATTGTGGGCATTTCTTATCTGTTATATAGCCCACGTATTGACTAACAATCAAGATGATATTCATGATCATTATATGTTGTGTTTCCAAGGTCACATGTTTAGCTTTGTAATTTATATTCATTACTTGGCACCAGGCTTTCTCGTTCTTAAATGGAACTATATCAGAATGCTGTATCAAATGAATTTCTAGTCTCATCTTAATTACAGTTTTCAGCTTTTTTTTTCTGCATAGGTTTGTTAACATTTTTAGAAAGGTTGGGGTTTGATAAACTTTTTCGTCTGTTGTTGGCACTAATAGAAATTATATTTTTTTATTGTCGTGTTTTCTTGATATTTTCTTCTTAACAGTGGTGATTATGGTGATGCTATCACGAAGACAACTCTAAAAGATTTTCATCGGAGAAGAGTTCAAATTTTAGCAGATTCAGGTGCTGACCTGCTTGCATTTGAAACAGTGCCCAATAAGCTTGAAGCTGAGGTACCCTAAAGCTCTAGACGGCCAAATGCTAAAATCTATTCCCTTGGTTCTTTTTTATATCTTTAGAAAGTGTATCCTGTCTCTTTAAAATAAATGCAGCATAATTTCTTTTTCTAACTTAGCACTTAGTATTTATGAGTGCTTAGAAGATCAATAGAATCTTAATAATATTTTAATGAAGGGCACTTCAGTCCAGTGAACTTATTTTGCTCATAATCACGGCTATCTAATGACTTTCTTATTTTTTGTGCTGTAACCTTAAAAGCCAGATAATGAACGGAAGGGATAGTAAAATGCTTGATGATTGATATTCTGGTGAAATTGTATAATTCATTTTGACTGATTTGTTTTTGTTCCATGTTACCATGAAATGTGAACTAGGTAAGATTTTGATGGATTTTTCTTTGAGTGAAGAAATTTTGAACAAAAGACATAGAAAAAATAGCAATTCTGCACATAGGGAAAATCCTCAAATTAAACATATAAACATGTTGACTTTACTTCCAGATAAACATTAACTTTGTTGCTTACAAATATGTTACGAAAAAATGAAGCCCCATTGTCAATGAGGTTTTTTTAATCATGCATTCTATATTGTTGCTATTCATAGCCCTTTTGCTTCAATGTATAGTTTGAATTGCAGTTTGAACACATGTGGTCTTTCAAAGTATATTTGTGGATTGAGAAAAGAGCAAAAGGCTGTTCTTGTCAAAATAGTAGTCTCTTTGGCCCAAAATATGCTTTGCTTCCCAAGACCACAGGAAATTGAGAATGCATTAAATTTCCATTGCTTTTGTGAAAGGGTAAAATCACTCGTAAAGTACTGTGATGAGTAACTCACTAAGAGATATATAATCAATTAAACTCCCGAGACAAGCACAAAATAACAGTTATCTAAAGGTAAATAATAGTCTTGGAATAAAAATTTGCTTGTCTGCACTTACAATGTTTGTTCTTTTCTTGACTCCTGAATTTACCAAACTTTACTTATTGACTAAGCAGGCTTATGCTCAGCTTCTGGAAGAAGAAAACATACAAATTCCAGCATGGTTTGCTTTCAACTCGAAGGATGGAGTTAATGTTGTTAGCGGTGATTCTCTAGCGGAATGTGGCTCTATTGCTGAATCATGCAAAAATGTTGTTGCTGTTGGAATTAACTGTACCCCGCCCAGATTTATACATGATCTGATTGTTTTGCTCAAGAAGGTATACTTTGGTTCTCTTGTTTCAAAATGGATTCGTTGTTTAACTATCAATCTCTTAGGTCATTATTAAGCAGTGCAGTTTCAGTTCTAATAGTGTTAGTACCTATGTTGCCAAGTTGTTTTCATTTTTATTGGCCATGTACATTTTGATGGAAAGATACACATGTATGTTAATCTGTATAGGTTTTCAACCATACTAGAGTTTCATAACATTGTAAATAGCCGTCAACTTTATATATAATGGAAAGCTCTTTGAATCATGTACTTAATCTATATACCCTGATACAGTTTTCACAAGTATTTGTCTTTTGAAATATACATAATGCCTTTTCTCCCTTATTTTGACGTGTTATTTTCATGAAAGGAAATGTGCCAGCATTAATAAACTGTTATTTTATTAGTAGTTATGGGAATTATCTTTGTTGAATAAATACTTATCCTTGGTTCGCATAATATCTTCAGGTGACAACAAAACCAATTGTAATATATCCAAACAGTGGGGAAACTTATGATGCTGAACTAAAGGAGTGGGTGGTAAGTTTATTGCATGTGGTTATACTGTTATATTTAAAAAGATAGCAGCTCATTTTTAATGTAAAAAATGGACCACTATGCACTGGAAAATTTGATTGTGGAAACTGCTTGAATTAAAGCAATTCATATGCTGTGAAATAGTAAGTTGTTGAGGCAAACTTAATTAAAGAGACGAAGTACGTAGATTTGTTGTTCGTATTCCTTCTCTTGTCCGTTTTGGTGAAATCACTTTATTCATTTTTATTTGATCTGTGTACTACTGATTCAGATTAGTGTGTGTGATTTGTTCTCTAAAATGGAAAATTGCTCAGAACTAGGAGTCTAATTGTAAGTGGTAGCCTGGTACGGTACTGGTTTGGAATGACAATTTTCTTTTTGGTCCTTCTAATTTATTTTTCTTCCTCTTTTGGTCTCTGGAAAATGTCTGTTTTATTTTGATCCTTGTACTTTTTATTAATTGATGTCATGACTTACAAACATTATTGCATAACCTAATGTTTCCTAAATAGCAGTATCTAAAATGAAAACTCTTTACAGACGAGGGACCCGTGTAAAAATTTACTATTATATTGTAACTGGAACTAACATCATGGACTACAATAAAACAAAAGTAATTACAGAGACCAATACAGGAAAATAAAATTAAGAGGATCTGAATGAAAACAACCCTATATTGTAGAAACTAAAATGTTATTTGAGCCTTATTTGGATGCAAAAAGCAGGATCCTCCTTTAGGTTATTACTTTCTGAATTTCATACTAAATTTTGCGCTGATTTCTCATTTAACCTTACACTGGTGGTTGAAACATGATTTTAAACCATTTTGGAGATAGTGAAGAGAGATTAGGTTATCTCCAATGGAAGCAAGTCGTATGAGTTGTTTCATAGATTGAAAATTGTGATTTGTGGTCCTAACTATAGTACATCATCATTAAACAACTTACACTCAATTTTGCTTCAATAAAATAAACTCTAAATATCTCTAATTTTTTCTTGAAAAATGTGATTTTTTGCCTCTTTTATCCTATATTGTTGTTGGTTGTTCTAAAATGAACATTTTTTATTCTCAAAAAAACATTTTTTAACTTGAAAAAACCGAGAGTACCCCATAGATTGACTCCAATGGAAGCTTTCTTGAAGGAACAGTTTAAAAACTTATGATACCAGAAAGAAATGGTTGTTGGAGATGCTCTTAGCGATTATTTAATCATGTTCAGCCTGCACAATTTTCTATATTTCTTGGAACACAATACAAACAGTACAAGTAACACAGTAGATTATAAATTAATCAAACAGATAGAGTCATACATGAATGCAGAAAAGTGAAAGTTTATGCTTAGCCTAACCTTAAGTTATTGATCTGTTTTGAGCTATGTTATCGATGCTAATGTATTTTAAAAGTTTATGAACTTGATGGTTTGTTAAAGTTGATAAGTACTACTTCCTCATCCTCATCTTTGTGAGAAACCAAAGACAATGTTTTCCGTTTGTATTCTTTGGAACGTTGTGACAACTGATATTCAAACATACTCTTACATATTCAATCATTTTGAACAAAATAATTTGGGATATTTCTTAAATTATGTATACTGATACTATGCTGTTATTATTTGCAGCAAAATACTGGTGAAACAGATGAAAATTTTATCTCATATGTTACTAAATGGCGTGAACTAGGGGCCTCCCTTGTAGGTGGCTGTTGCAGAACGACTCCAGCTACTATAAGGAAGATATACAGTGTACTGTCTAGCAAGGAATCTGCTATTCTTGGCAAAGAGTGACTATCCTGTGTTCAGAAAGGAGGGCAATGCGCAAATAAATCTAATGTACATGTCAACAGGACTGAAAGCTGCATTGGATCATGTTGCAACTCTGGGCTAAGATAGGACCATGAATATGATTTGGCTAAGTGATGTAGACATACATTATGAAACATTGGTCAATGCAATTTGGCCTTGGAGCTAGCAACCTGAATAATAGCAGTTTGTGCACATAAAGAGCAGGAGAAAGATGCGCGTGTTCCTTTTCTCTTCGATTTTGGAAAAAGACATGGTTATATATCAGGAGCAGTTTAGGTTGGGACTTATGAAATGGACTTTAGATAGCCCATGAAATTTAATTTTGAAACTATTTGCAAGTGAAAAAATATATTGCATGCATATGATATTTTAATTTTAAGCTTAAATAACTTTTTTAGCTTTTACAAAGTAGTTTCTTTTGCTTGGTCTTAAATTTCTAGGTTAAATTACACTTTGCATCATTTTTATTTACATTATTTAAGGTTGTCCCTTTATCTCTAGAATGTTTAAATTTTAAAAATACTTAATGTTCTTGTTCTGTCTTCCTCGTTCGTACAATTGAACATTTGTATTTTTTTTAAAAATGATTTTCTCGTTATGTCTTTCATTTTATTTGGAAAAAATGGATACGCGTCAGAAAGTTGACAATGTAATGTATTATATATATAATATTCAATCAAATTAAATCTCTCTAACTAATTTTATCTCATTTCACGGCAATTTTAGCTGAAATAGTAATACTGAGCATTTTATTTTTTATTACAGGATTTAAGTTTTGAACATTTATCAAATATAAGAACTAAAGATTAATTTGATTTTTCTTTTATTTTCTAATTACTCAGTTTGTTGTTTGTCATGGTTTTGTTAAGATGTTTAAGTTTGTTTCAAGATTCCAGTTTTTTAATCACTGTTTTAAAAATGAGACTAGACTAATTGGTGAGACCAATAATTTCATTGGGAATACATTCAGTGATAGATCAAAAAACTTTCAAAACATGACCACTTCCGAACTAATAAGAATCAATTGAACTAATTTAAAATCGACAAAAAAAATTGGGTGTGTACAAAAACATTTTATTGTTTTAAATTTTATCTAAAACAATTTAAAGATAAACAAAAAAAAGTGTTAATTTAAAGATTGCAGATGACACCAATGAATGTTTTTATTTTTTTAAATTAGAAGATAAAGGGAAATTGTTGGATTTTTTTTTTCTAGAAAATATTTCTTTTCAAAAGAATACATCTATCTGTAGCTACTTTATATTATAATAAAATAATAATTTATGCATATGTGAGATAATAGTAGTTTACAGTTACTGGTGTGCTCTTTTCTTCATGAGCAATATTTTACTTACATCATTAAAGTAATTAAAGTAAAAAGAGAGATACTGTGGTATTCTGGTTATGGTTATCAATGTAATTTATTGTTGTTGTTGTGTGCGCATTTGTGGTGCAAAAGGTTTGAAAAAAAAAAGGAAAATATTTGTTTTACATATATATTTTCCAGCATTCACTTAACAACTGTTTTTTATAATAAAATATTATATTAAAATAATAAAAACAAAAATAAATAAAATAATAATATAGAGCTGTAATTTAAATATGAGAGAAAAGTGAGTTCTCAAATTATCATCACAAAAAAAAATATCCATGAGTTGCAACTATCTAGGAAATAACTACATATTAACACTGATAAATAGACAACTACAATTTAGCAACTATTTCATGATTCTCCATTGAAGCATCTCAAATATAAACTCTCCACCAAAATCATAACCCACTTAGCTAATTCCTCGGTGGCCTATTTAAAACATTCAATATGCCACCAGAAAAACTTAACTTCTGCGTTCTTCTACATTCATTCCCTAAAATATTGTTGAGTTACCTCTTTCTTTTACTTTACAATGCTGCATTATTTTCAATATATGTATATATAGTTGTCCCCACTGAATGAAATGAAAGCGATACATACGTTAAGGCCTCCTTTCTGATTGAGGCAAGCAATATGTTAAATGCTTAGAAAGTAGTAATAAAAATCTGGTGGTCATAAATAAGTGGTGGTTTATGACCATCTAATAGTAATAGTTTTAGGAGGAGTTTTCTACTGTTTAAGCTGTTGATAAGTTACTAAATTGTTATATGATGTATGAATAATGCACACAGAGATACTGAAAACACCAAAACAAGACTAAAATGGTAGAAACTGAGAAAAGTAAAAAGGGAAAAATGTTGAACAAGTTAAATATGAACAGTCAAGAACATCATGGATAATAAGCCTGAGACTTGAGAGCACTGTTGTGCCTGCGATGATTGAGCCTTCTTTTGTCTGTTGAATGCCAGGATAAAGCAAAGATCCAAAAAAAGAAAAAAATAAACAAATAAAAGAATCCTTCTTTATAGTAATCTTAGGCAAGTGAAACATTTTTACCTAGAAGCTCAGTTTCCAAATCAGGCACAGGGTTTAAATCTCATGCATACCATGTCGTTTTCCTAGCTCCACTAGGTGTGTAACATTGTGTATCTCTTGCAATGTATCATTGTAATTTATTGAACAGTAAAGAATATATTTAATTTGTGAATTTTTCTGATAGGAGCAAGCAACCATCATGTTGTGTACACAGTTTCCAAATTGTACCTTGAACAAGTATAAATTAACCAGTGATGATGTGATGATCCAACATGCAAGAAAGGGTTGCATGCGTGGGTTTGGTCTGGCAGGAATTAAAGACACTGATGATGCAAAAAGCTTGGCAAATGATATAGTAAAGCATGACAAACTGCAGAGAAAATATCTTTTGTCTGGTTCTATGAAAACGAGGAAATGGTCTCAACTCACTCACACCATAAATAACAATAACTGTTTAGGTAGAAAACCCTCTCATTTTTCTACCCAATGGTAAAAACCTTCACATCAACATCACCATCAATATCAGCCTTATGAAGTCAACACAACAGCCTTAAATGTTTGTTTAAGCTTTTCACACAAACTGCAACTCATTTATGTAACTCTAACAGCATCAATGCTCCTTATGTATCGTTAAGGAGAGGTTGGCAAAGCATATGATGTTCTTGTACATGTTCTTGCTGAGGTTTCTTGCCTCCTATCTCAGCCACTAACCTCAAAGTTGACAAGGCTCCAAAAAATATACATTTCTGATTTTCCTGCTCTTGCTTCTCTGCATTCTTCTGCTTTATCACTTCAATAATGCTGGGCCCATTCTTGTATTCCATTAACTCTGCACAATGCTGTTTCTGCTTTCAACACCAACGGCTATACAACTTTTCTTTTCGCTCTTCCTAAGATTATTATTAATATTACAATTTTATAATAACAAATTATCTGTACTATCATAAATTATCACTGATGTAACTTTTTAAATATTTATTGTTAAATTCACTTATAATTAAATATTAATATAAAAAAAATTTCTGTTCCTGCTAGTAAAAACCTATTTATTCATGAAAAAACAGAGGATATGCTGTGCTGGAAGCAATTTTTATTGCAATTAAGAGCTGTTAGGTCATAATTCCCATGCACGTATGAATGCAACAACAGTGCACAAGAAAAACTTTCTAAAAAATTTACTTATTAAGATGGATTTAAACGTGCTAGTTAAGAAAAATGTGTATTTCAAGATAAAAGGAGAGGGGAATGGAATTTTAAAATCTCTTAAGAAATATCGATATAATTTACTATTTTTCTTTTTCACCTTTATTTTTTTAAATTTTAAATTAAATCCTTTTCACATTCAATCATTACATTTACTAAAATCGTTAACAAAGAAGATTTTGTAAATGTGCTTATTATTATTTTTATTTTTATTTTTACAAAGAAGCAATTAAAAAGATTTTTTATTTTTTAAAATATTAATAAAACTTAGAATTATAATGTGTATATCAACCAACAAATACAATATTTAAGTTTGGAACGAGACATGCTTTTTTTTTAAGTTTTAAAACATTTTACCCGAAATTAAAAAATTATTGCGATTTGGTTGGAAATGAAATAAAAAGTTATAAAAGAATGTTTAGATAAGCTCTTCTAGTGTTTATTCTTTTCTTTTCATAAAATTCAACCTCAAATTTATGTTTAAAGAAAAACAAATTCTTATTACTTGGAATAACAAATTTTGATCATCCAACTTTACAACATACAATTTAAACAAATATTTTCATCATATAACTTTAAAAATTTCTTTAAGTGAACCTCATAATTATCTAAAGTTTTAAATTGTTATTCATAATTATTTTACTAAAGTTGAACTAATTGGCTTTGTTTCTTATATTTTCAATAAGACAACCATAAACATCATTTTCCCCTATAGATATATACTTCTTCTCTATTATTATTTCCTATTTTGAAGAGGGTGTGATGTCACCAATGAATGTATTAATATATTTAAATTATAATTTTCACTTTTTAATTTAAATTACTAATGTATATTATAATATTATTAAAATGATTGTAGAATGGGTGCTTTTGTTTTTGGAAGGATGAGAAAGAAACCTAGTACTCAAACCACCATTTATATTATTAATATTAATTGTGATTCATTATGATTAATCTAAATAGGTGCACATACAAATTGAATGCACTGTACCATTTGATTCATCATGATCAGCACCCTTTTGAATACAATTATGTCTCTGCCAAGAAAATGTGTCCAATAAGTCTAATTCACTGTTCAGATAAATAAATAATTAAGATTTAAGGAAAATAAATAAAAAATTGTACATAAATGGCCGTTCAAGTAATGCCCCAATGATTGATCAATAACAAGTCCAAATTTTGATTCATCTACAAAGGAAATTTTATGAGGGAGGAATAATACCTGGATAGCTGGACAAATTTTTGCTAATCTTTCATTTTTTTAATAAATAAAATATTTTTAATTCCGTTCAAGACATTTTCTTATCAATAGTTGAAAATTATTATATATATATATATATAAGATTATTAAAATGAATTTTATCTTTAATAACAGAATTTCTTTGATTAGCATAATTAATATCTAATTTAACAGGATGAGATGTGTCATTTTTTTCTTACCAGATATAAAAAAAAAAAACTTAAAAATTCAAAGACATTTACAGTGAGTAAAATTAGTATGGATTAGAAAATACTTAATATAGAAAAAAAAGTGTTTAGAATTGTGAAGTAGTTAGCAATTATGTTGGATAGTATTTATAAATAAAATAAGTTTAGGAGTGGGGAAGTATTAAGAATTGTGGTGGTCCATGGTCCATATCCTCATTAATATTTTGTAGTGTAAGGACATATATATAAAAATGTGGTCGAGAAAGTAAAAGCCATCATGTTTACATCAATATCTATCTATATCACCAAGTGCGAGTGTACAACAGTACCAGTTACATCTCTTTTTTGCCAGATTGTTAAGAAAATGACAGCAAAATAAATTGTAGAGGACAAAACAAACAAAAAATAATCAAAAACCTAATTTCACACCTTCATATCAAATGGCTAAGAGAAAAGGAAAGTACGATAATAACAATAGATTTTTCAAAGCTGCAAAAGCAAAAGAAATAGAATATCCTACATCTAACTTGCTTTAGTTAAAGTACAAATTAAAGATCATCCTTTGACTGCCTCGTTTATCCATCAACCATTTTTTTTACCTCATTCATCACCAACATTCATCAATCAACTTACCACCACTTCATTATTTTTCATTTCTGAAAAATATGCAATCCCCTTCTTCTAGATAAATCTTTAAAAACTAATAAATAAGTATGTATTTCTAAAATAAAGAACGACGAATAGAGATAATAACATTTAAAAATATGTATGTAAATAAGTGGAAATGATTAAACTGTTATTGAACTATCCATAAATAATTTTCAAGGTTTTGTACCGTGTAAACGAGAAAAGAAAGCGAAAAAGTCTAAAAAATAAGAAGAGATGAACAATGATACTTTGACACTCCTTGCTCTAAATTACACATTTTTAATTGATAAAAATATCCTTTCATATCTCATAACCTTTATAATTTATAATGTGGAAGATGTAATATTGAGAGTCAAATAATATTTTTTCTAGTGTTTCATTATTGAATCAATAATAGGGTGCTACAATCTTTTTGACAAAGTAGTATCTACTAGGCAGCAACCTTTCCCTAGGCAATTTAGAAGATTCAAATTGTAGGGTAAACGCTATCCCTTTAGTTATGCATTCCATTAACTGGGCCCATTGATATTTAATTTTGATACTGCCCTTTCTTGTAAGCATCATTGGCACTATTATGAGGGGAACATTGAAAAAAAAAGGGGGAAAATATGCAATGCTGACCTTTCACCTGTCGGATTCCCCTACATACATCATCATTCTTAGTCAACATTATGAAATGCTTAAGAACTCCAATTACCTCGTATATACATACATATGTGTCTCACTTTAAAAAAAGATGAAATACACACACTATTGGGGAAGAAACTAATATTCCCTGTAATTTATTTTTCCCTGAAAGTATAATCATATGATATGATAAGGTGACAGGACACGACAAGTATAGTTAGAAAAACAGGGTATTTTGGGAGAACCATATGAACCTATGCACTATTGAGGGTAAGGCTTATATGGTGGTAGTGGAACCTTCACTCAACCTAGTGGGTCACTATGTTGCCTTCATTTCAAATTCCAACCCAACACATTCAATTCGGCTTCTCTTAAATTAATTCTTCATTTTAAGTTCTTACCATCAAAATTTTCTGCAAAAGCTCATTGAAAAAAGACAACTCATAAACTATCATTTTATAGATCCATGGTTTCACTTAGGTCAAGGAAATCGCATATTTTCACGTGGGTTAAGTAGAAACATGATTTTTGGACCGAGTTGGGAATTAAATAGCTGTGGCCCAACAAGATACTGCTGTTTTATATTTTTGCATGTATTCTTAGGGGAAAATATTAACTAATTATAGTTCATTTTAGATGTAATTTTTTAAAGTAATTATTATAAAGACAATTTGAATAAGGAATAAGAAATAAGAAAATATATAAAGATGCATTTTAGCATGATGAAGGATGATGATGCGTCACCTCATGCAAAGCATAATACACTAATCCATGTGCAAAATGAAAAGTGCTCAATTCCTATTTGGAAAAATTGCCTTTTGTCTTCTTGGACATGATGAGTCTAAGGTTCACACAAAAACAAAAGCCAAAGTTTCATTTGCTTAACAATATTTCCTTTCAAAAAGCAATGAATGAAGTTTTTCAGGAGACATAGTGTTATGTAACTTATAGAACCAATGAGTCCTTTGAATTTGGCAACCCCAACACACAAGAGATAAAAAAAAACAGAAACATCATCTCATTTATGTAAAAAATAATAATTAATGATGTTCACTCGTGGCAAACTCATGAAATTACAAATGGTGTGGCATTGGAAACAGAAGCATTCTACACTTTTCCGTAAAACACGAAACATTCTCTTCGACTATGTCACATACACTATGTTTAGAACATATAAGATACTTTATCTCAAACAAGGTAGATTCAAAGCCACCCTTGAACCCCCGTGGAATTTTTTCAACCAAAATATAAGAAATAAATTGGGTGGAGAGAGAGGAAAATAGAAATGATTTTTGTCGTGTGAGCTGAAGACAATGTGAAAACATGGAGAGAAGTTAAAGAAGGAAGAAGAAGAAGAGGAGGAACAAAATCCTCCACACATGCCTCTTTATCTTTTCTCTCTTTAACTGCTTTCTCCTACATCACCAACTTGTTATGTTAAGATCAAACCTAATTTTACTATCCCTGCCACAACTACCAGTCTTCTTTCGATACCACAAATCTTTACTTTTTTTGTATGTCCAATATAGTTTTAGGAGTGATGAAAAAAAATACTCTTTTCTCTCTTAATTTATTGAGAATCATTTTAAGTTTGATAAGTAAGGTATATGAGGATTATTTTTCTAGTGAGTTTGAGGTCGGTTGTCATCTGGATGAGTTTCTGGTGGTCTCCCTCCAAGTTCTAGTGATTCAACCTTCTAGGAACGAGGGACTCCTCCTATGATGACACTCGGACCCTCAAGTCAGTAAAAACATAAAATATAATAATATAATGAGTATAACATAAAATAAGAGTTGAGAGTACCCTTATGTTGTTTATTAGATGGTCATTTCTGTAGAGCATAATCTGGTATATATAATTTGAATTGTAACATCACCTTTAATCATGATTATGTCTTAATTGAGTGATTAAGGCTAATTGATTGATATTCCTTGATTTGTGCTCCCTCGATGTTAGATACATAGGTTGGGAAACAATCATAAATGACCTACTATCGGTCATACCCATGACCTAATCGATTAAAATGAGGAAGAAGAAGAAATTAAAAATGTGATTTTTTTTTCCTGAATACAAAGTGTGTCATGTTGATGAAATTCAGATTTTAGGCTTCCTACTTCCTTATATCTATTTAGGATATGAAAAATGCTGGATATTTATTAAAGAATAAGAATATTAATGTATTGGAATATCTCACAATTTTAATGTAAATTCCAGTAAAATAATATTTTATTTTTCATATCTAAAATTTTTAATACACCAGTTAACAAGACATTTAAGGTATTGATTTCTCTTTAATTCAAATAAACACTTTTTTCACACAGATAGAAGTCATAATCAGATGTATATAATCACCAAGTCACAATCACATCTTTAAATGCATGATTATCTTCTTCTATAATCACCAAGTATATAAAGTTTTTAATTTAATACATAATATCTCAAATAAGATTGAAATATAGAATTATTAAATATCATGAATCAACATTTGTTTTATCATCTTCACTAAGTTACAATTCCACCTAATCTATTAATACCGACATGAATAAGTAGATATAAATATCATCTTATAAGTTAGTTTTATAATATTTAGTTAAATTTGAACTTCATTTCTTATTATAATATCAGACTCATTTATAGTTTATCTAAACGAGAATTTATTGAATTTATTATTCATTCACTATCAGATCATCCATTACTTAGTCTCATATTATCTTACATCATCTAACAATAACAACATTTAATAATATATAAGCGAACTTAAAATTCACTCTTAATACTTACATTTTAAAATATAAAATAAAACAATTAATGATATTTAATAAAATATACATTCAAGATATAAATTCAAGACTATTAGAAGCCCACTTAATAATTTCTTATACACTATTCAATCCTTAACTAAATAACCTAAATATATTTTTGAACTAATTTAACTATGAGATGAACAAAACAAAAAAAAAATTCAAAAAGTTATATATAAATTTCTATAAAGTAATTTTAACTTATGAAAAAGGTCTAATTTCAATTATATTTTATTTTATTTTTCTTAAAAATCTCTATAAAAATATTACTCTAAACAGAATTTAAGTATTGAACCATTTGAGCACATAGATGAAAGGAGTGTGTTAACATGTGAAGAGAGAGTGTTTGGGTGTGAACGAATGTGAGCATTGGCAATATATAAGCAACCGTAGTTGCAGGTTGTGTGTTTCTTGAATGTGTGAGGTTGGGTGGGTGAGGTAGGCCTTGTATTTGTGGTAAGTGAAAGTCCTCCACAGAGACTCCAACTTAACTTCCTTCACTCTCTTTTCAATTTTTTGTTGCTTTTCCTCTCTGTACCTCAACGAGGTTTCTCCAACACTCTCTCTTTCTTCATGTCTTCTACATTGTCTTCTTCTTCCTCTCTCCCCTCACAACCTTAAACTTCACAACTGTGCCACCACTTAATCATCTATTGATTCTTCACGTTCTTTAACTTCATCACATTGCTATCATCACCAAAAGACATTTTTCCCTCCCCTTTTTTTATCTCTCTGAATAGAGAAACATATACCAAAAGGTGAAAGTCAACAGAAATTAAGATTGTCCGGTCCGGTATATAAACTTGTCTTCTAACTTTCACTGTCTCCATTTTTCTGTGTAAGCATAACCTTAGAAAGGAGGAGTGTTGATTGAAGGAAGGAATAGATTGTGTGACATTAATTCAGTGGCTTTGTTTCTGAATAGAGAAAGCTACATGAAGTTGTGAGTTTTGTCCCAACAATGAGAGATGAGAACTCGAAGAAGAGCAAGGTTTGAGAAATGCAAACTCTCTTCAAATTCATTTGCATTTGATTTCTGGGATTGGCATTGCTTACCCTGTTTTTCTTGCTCAAGCTTTCTTGGCCAAAAACATTGGTCAAGAAGTGGTTCAATATCAAGAGCAAAGCTGAGGATTTTCAGGCAGATGATGTTCTCTCCCAAGGTGATTCATCAATTTTCTCACTTTGATGTAATCTACATTCTAGGGCTGTCGTAATGGAAATATTTTGTTTTAAAACCAAAAAGGGTATCACTCCTGCTTCTAGTTCAACTAAATTGTCTGTGTTTTCTAAACAGTTATTTAAAATATTTTTATTCTTGTCTGTTTCCATGGGTATGCGTATGCTACTTGCTGCACAAGATCTGCCCTTTGTTGTTTTGCTGCTTCCGTGGTTTCTAGTTCACCCTTTTGCTATAAAAATAATTCTGCTTTATTTGCCTTGTTTGATTGAATAGATGCTAAAATGACTGAAAAGAGCACAGCTTTGTTAACTTTACGGTTTTCCTTTTTCAGGTGTTGATGAAGAGTGTAGTAGCAACTACTCAGAGAGGGAGGCATGCACCATTAGGAAAAGCAAATCAGGTTCAATATCTTCTACACCATCTTTTCTCTTAGGACCACACCATTCCAAATCCCTCAACTAGATATGGATAAAATTATATTATTTAGACCACATTTTTGAGCCGTAATTTGGAAATTTATTTCTTCGTGTTCTTTTTTTTCTCTTTTCTAGTCTTTCGCGTCCTACTAATTGCAGATGTTTGATGTCATTTTTTATACGTAGAGAGATCAAGCAGATGGTACTCAGACAGAGTGCGTAGAGGTAAGAATGACCTTGATAAAGCTCAGGTTACAGATGTGTATAACTATAGGTATGCTTCATGCAACTGTGTGTAGAACTTGATTATCCTGGCTGTTACTATTGCAATGAAATTTAAGAATTTTTATTCTATTGAACTTCTTTTGCCCCTTTCGGATACAGAATCTTTGTTGCCACTTGGAATGTAGCAGGGAAGTCGCCTCCAAGTTATTTGAGTCTTGAAGATTGGCTTCACACCTCTCCACCTGCTGATATCTATGTTCTTGGGTAAATCACGGACTATATAATGTTCCATCTCCTTTACTTGTGCAAAAGTTCACGTACTGAAATATTTTGCATTTCCCTGGCCTCAGGTTTCAAGAAATTGTACCTCTTAATGCTGGTAATGTTTTGGGAACAGAAGACAATGGTCCTGCAAGAAAATGGCTAGCCCTCATTAGAAGGACCTTGAACAACCTTCCCGGAACAAGTGGAGGATGCCACACACCTTCACCCCTCCCTGATCCCATTGTAGAGATAGATGCTGATTTTGAGGGATCAATAAGGCAGAAGGCAACCTCTTTCTTTCAACGAAGATCCTTCCAATCCTTGAGTCGTAGTTTGAGAATGGATAATGATATGTTAATGCAACAAGCTTGCCTCGATCGCCGTTTCAGTGTCTGTGATAGAGTGATATTTGGTCATCGAGCGAGTGACTATGACCCCAATTATCGATGGGGTTCCTCAGATGAAGAAAATGGCATTGGTGACTCCCCAATTACAGCACAATATTCACCGATGTCATATGGTGGTTGCTTCTCTGCAGAGGACAGTGACAGACAGGCAGGCCACTCAAGATACTGCTTGGTTGCTAGTAAGCAAATGGTTGGGGTATTTCTAACTGTTTGGGTGAAAAGTGATATAAGAGATGATGTTCACAACATGAAAGTGTCTTGTGTTGGCCGAGGGTTAATGGGATATCTCGGAAACAAGGTACATTTGACAATCTATTTCAATAGCAGAATTTATAATGGACTAGGGAAGGAAACAATTTCATTGTCTTGGATTTTCCAGGGATCAATATCAATTAGTATGTCATTGCACCAAACAAGCTTTTGCTTCATTTGTAGTCATTTGACTTCTGGACAAAAGGATGGTGATGAGATAAGGAGAAATTCAGATGTAATGGAGATTCTCAGAAAGACAAGGTTTCCCCCAGTCCACGACATGGGTGATGAGAATTCTCCTCAGACAATTCTGGATCACGAGTAAGCACCTCATATCCATGCATGATCCATACAATGCATTTCATACTTGGAGATTGTAAATGTAAATAAAATTCACTACTAAGTGCTAACTTGTGTGCTAGTTAAAAGCTAAACTTTTGGTTTAACTGGTGCAGTCGAATAATTTGGCTGGGGGACTTAAATTACCGGATATCCCTTTCTTACCGTGCAGCAAAAGCTCTTGTTGAGATGCATGATTGGAAGACTTTGTTAGAGAATGACCAGGCATGTTACTATTTTGTTATTTCACAAGTAATTCTGATTGATCTTTGCTGCTTTCCCATATTGATATGCCTGATCGTTTGATATTTTCTTTCTTTCAGCTGTGTATAGAGCAGAGGCAAGGTCGAGTCTTTGAAGGATGGAACGAAGGGAAAATATATTTCCCTCCAACATATAAGTATTCAAACAATTCAGACCTATATGCAGGTGATGACAGACGCTCAAAACAAAAGAGAAGAACTCCAGCATGGTAGTCTTCTTTCTTGCAAATGACTTGTGTGAATCAATACTATTGCCAAATGAAATGTTCTGGATCATTATTGTCAAATTATATCATTATTTATGCATACAAACCAAATCTATATTCATGAAGGTGTGATCGTATCTTGTGGTATGGAAGGGGCCTTCACCAATTATCATATGTTCGTGGGGAGTCAAGATTTTCTGATCATAGGCCAGTTTATAGCATATTCTTGGCAGAGACTGAGTCTATTACCTGCAACCAAATAAAGAAAAGCTCCAGTTCCAGGATTGAAGTAGAAGATTTGTTTCCACATTCACATGGTTATGGCTACACTGAGCACTACTTCTGATGAATGCCAATAGTCCTTATTCCATGAGATCAACTTGACTATTTTGAGGGGAAGTGAGGGTCTACCACGCAAGGTAATTCACCTCAACAAGAAAATTCCAATAAATATATGTACCTTGCTCGATTATCCTTTAGAATTTAATTTAGCTTACGAAAGGCCAAACTCGTTTTTTCCATTGATTGTATTTCCTGCAATTTCAAAATTTAATGAAGGCCAAGGTCTAATATGCACAGTACTTCTAACTGGTCTTCGTAATCAAAATTAGTTAGTTAATTGTTAAATGATCATATAGTTTAGGTATAACCACACCTAATTTCACCAAACAAATACACATTTCTAACCACAAGATCCATTTCAAGGAATATGTACTTATATTGTCAGTTCTTGCTTATTAATTTGAATGTGCAGAAGTTGATGCTAGAAATATTTCAGAGATTTGTTGATAGTAATGGATTTGACCATGTCGTTCTTCCTAATAAAGTTTCTAGTTGAGATGTCAAGCAAGCCTTATCCTATCCTTGACTTGGGGCCCCTACTCTTTTAGGTAGGCAATACTGTGAGAAGTTGCCAGCCAAAATGATGATAGAGACATTTACCCTCGCACCCCCAAACAAGGTTGTCCTTTGCCTATCTTTCCTTTTCTCAGTTTTTCTACATTTTTCCTTTCTATAGCTGCTAACCTTCTCCATACATCGTTGTTGCAGCTGCAGAGTTTGTGGGCATGCACTAACTACGGATATTTGCGGCTCACAACCGTATTGGAAGAATAATGGCTATGTGGGGAAAAATAAACCGCATCTATTCTCACTTCTTGTGAAAGAGAGGTCAGTCTCTTAAATAGTACTTTTGGTTAGAAGATACCCATGTTCACCATAAACATGAAAAAACAATTTAATTAAAATTAACTCATCCTATAACTTAGTATGAAGTAGTAGTTTTACTTCATCACTAATTTTGTTGTCTGTGTTATTACTGCAGGATTTGAAGATTCTAACCAGGCGTTTGACTTATTCTTGAACACAATTATGATAAACCATGGGAATATTTGTATCATCCTACTGTATGCTTATAGAAAGCTTTAATGAGAATCATTGAAGCTAACGAGTAAAATTACGTTTTTGTTTTTCTTAACAAGTTGCAAAGAAAAGGAAAAAGAAACTACACGCTTTATTGGCTTTTATCAGTAAGTCATTATTTGTACCAGTGCTAATCTTCTTTTTCCTTTTGTTTCATTCTGATTCAGGCATGTTTCTTTGAGCAACATTTGTTCAGTTTCGGTCAATGTTTATTCTTAAAGGAATAAGTTCAATGCATATAATGTTAACAAGAATGATGTTGTCTAAATAATTTGTTACACCAAAAACAAAAGCTTGCGGTCCTTCTTGGATTGTCTGGTTTAGAATTTTTTGGTGATAAATGTCAAAAAAGCTAATCCGTTAAAGAATGACAAAATTATTTTAGCTATGTAAGAGAAAAGGATGTACGTAGCAAAGTGTACTTTTGCTTGACTAATTGATCCTTTCAGAGAAGAAATTTTCTGACCCCAAGAATGACTCACTTCTAACTTGTCAAAATCTAAAATGTGGACCACCATCATGAATGCTACTTCCACTAACCTTCCCAATAAATGCTCATGTAAACAAGTGTTTTGTAGGACAAAACCACCAATGAATTTGATGCTCAATCCATATACCCTTGTTTTAAGTTAATACATTCACGCATTTCAGTTGTGTCTATCTATGTGCATTTTTCTCATATCGAAAAAGGGTCTCTTTAGACAACACATGTGTTTTGCTTTTTATAAAAAATTGGTCATGCATGTTAACCTCATCATGAGTTTTTTTTCGCACTTAACTCAATTAAATTGTGGTACAAGGAATATACAGCAACTGTTCCCAAACACGTTAAGTTCGTTATTCTTGTTAATTACCCAATTATTGGACTTTGTTTTGTAGCTAATAATAATTAAGTTTCGATTATGTCATTGTCAAATGCTACTTTGTTTGTGTTCGTCGAATCAAGACATCAAAGCATCCTATTGACTGCAGTTTAAAGAGGCAACACCTTGAATAAGAAACAATAAAAAAAAAGATAAAGAAAAAGTGTTTCAACTCGCTACTTTTTTCCTTTTTCTAGCAGTAGGTTTTGCCTCACCTTAACAAATTTTGAACTAAATTGAGATGAGTTCATTGCATAAGTAAATGATTTTAGTGTATTTCAAGCGCGCCCATATCTCAGTTTTTTATAATTTGAGAGTGAACTTCCCGGTAATTAGATACTCCTCTCAATACTTTTTTCAAATAGAAAAAAATCTATGAAAAGAACAAAAAAAACATGAGATAAGATACATGTTAGTGAAATAAATGGAGAAAAATAAAAATTGTAAAAAGTTATTGTAGAAAATTGATGTTAAAATAACATTAGTCTTTCTACAATTTTGCTGTACAAATTGTCAGTGGCATGTTTCAGCAAGTGATATCATTGTTGGCGTAAGAATGCTGTTCAGTAATTGCCTTCCTGTGGCATGCCCGTGCAGTGCAGGAAAAACCTCTTGTTTTTCAAACCCTGCTATTGTTATTAATGTTATTATCCAGTTTATGCTGTATAGTTGAGCTCTGCACTTACTACAAATTACAATCACGCAAATCCTTTTCATTTCATTGCTTCTGTCACAGCCCTGGTGTCTCAGAAATCAGAATTCACAAATAACAATGTTCTCAGCGGAGCATGTGTTTGTCCCATTGACAAAATACATCAACAAATATTCTATGGCCAACAGCTATGTATGCATGAATGCATGTGCCACACCATCTTTTATTTGTTGTATAACTTAAATTTTCTACATAAAATAAGATGTTGGTTTATTCACATTGGTAGTACATTAGTGTTAACCCTGTAAACATGAGAGGAGAGAGAACAAAAATTGAACAGCCGTAAGTTGATGGCATGAATTTTGAAACTTGCAAGAGCGAATGCTTTGATTTGGTTGAAAGTTTCAGCAAGTCAAGCCTATCCACCTTTTAAAAGCCAGGGCTGCTTCCCTTTTGCTTAGTTGGGATTCTGTCTGAAATTTCGGAGCCTTCCCTTTGTAAAGTGATTTATGGTATTTCAAGAATAGCATTCGGTACTTGTACTTGTCAACAAACATGTTTCCTTTTTCCATCATGGTCACAACTTCATTGGCTCGAACGAAGAATCCACCCCTTACAAACGTATACAACACAGAATCAAGAAGTTCCTGATCAAACGTCATGGAGATAGAAGAAGCATGAGCTTTCATCTCACCCCACAGCTCTGTCACCTCTTGATATTTTCCTCCAGTGGCAGCATACCCTGTGACCATAGAATGGAAAGTTTGCACATTTGGCAAGTGGCCTAAGCTTCTCATCTTCTTTAGAGCCTTCTCTGCATCTTGCATCAGTTTCTTCTTGCAAAAAAAGTGGATTACATTATTCCAGTCATGAACTCCACAATCCACTCCCTGCCCTTCCTTGATTTCCTGCAACAGCTTGGTCATTAGCCCAGCTTCCCCAGTCTCCGCTCCATCTTTAGCCAGCATGCCAGAGTTTTGTTGGGTAACTCTTGGAATTCTAGCCTCTTTCCTCTCTTTAAATAGTTGGAGTGCACCCTGTGTGTCTTGCTGGAGCACTCTGGATTGAATCATTGCCTCATAAGAGCTTGAGTCAAGCTGGATACCAGCTATCTTAGCATCTCTCAGAAGCGATGTGACATCTGCCGCCCTATTTGCTCGGCAATATGCTTTCAAAAGAGAGGAGTATACAGATGAACCTGTTCTAACCCCGGCTAGACGCATTTCATCCAGGAGATCGTGTGCTTGATCCAGCCATCCAAGTGAGATGCACGTGTTAATAACATGAACCAAAGCTGAATTGTCATTGGAAAATGGAGAATCTTCTCTTTCTGCCTTGAGAAGAAACACAGCTAAATCCTTGGTCTTGCCAGCTTCTAGCATAGCTTTAACTAATTTTACATAAATTGTTTCAGTTGGCTGCAATATACCATGTTTGGTTGTGATCAAGTCCACCCGCATCTGCAACTTAGACAATAAAGAACCAAGTATAGCTTTCCACTCTGCCTCAAGCTTTGAGAAGTTTCTATCTGTAGAGAACTCCTCATAAGATAATACAGCACTTGTAATCGACCTGTTATTTTGTAAACTATCTAAATCTTCACTGTTGTTCAAACTACGGACAGAAGCCAGTCCAGGAGAACGATTAGGATCAATTCCATCAGCATTCATCATAAATTTGGCAGCTGCAAGAGAATTTTTTGCTTCCTTTGCTTTCCTAAGCATTTCCAAAATCATGTTTGAAGCAGAATCTAGATCCCCAAATTTCAAATGGCATGTCAACAAACAATTATAGAAATGTCGAAACTGAAAATCAGTTAGATTTGGGGCTTCCTCTATGTGCCTTTGAAGCTTCTTGAGCTCTTCCCTTCGCCCATTTCTCTCGTATACACGTGCCATTATTATCAGTAAGTGTGCATCTGCTTTGACACCAATTCGAGGCATCATATCAAGAAGCTGCTCTGCCTTCCTAGATGACTCAAATAGGAGGCACCCTGCCAAAGCAATGCTAAAAGCAGCACTGTTTGGTTTCATGGCTATCAAAGGTGCATTGCTCTTTTTACGCGGATCTACTCTATTGTTCTGGAACAAATAACCTATTTCAAGAATCAACTCAGCAGCAAGGTAACTTCCTTCTGCAGTTTGTGACATGTGTGCTAAAACTGCAGACCAAGCAGTGGCTGGGGGAAAATGCTCCATATCTATCATCTTCCTTAAAATGGTTGATGCTGGAACCGGTAGTCTGGCTTTTGCAAGGCCAAAGCTGAGGTAGATAAGCACATTCTTTTCCAACAAATCTTGTTTATCTTTCTCAATAGCACGTTCTACCAACTCATAAGCCTTTCCTAGCAATTTCGTATCAAGGCTGTCCACATAACTTGTTACAAGCTTAGTGATGACAGATTTTCTGGGAAACCCCTCCATGTGCATATGCTGCTCCAATAATTTCCATGAATAATCTAATTGATTTGAATCGATAGCATTTTGTATCTCCAAACTAACTTTGGTAGGGTCTTTAGCATGGACCAAGATTCTTTCAGCCACACTAGAGAAATATAGTCCTTGAAGAGTAAATTTATTCTCTGATCCCAGTGGAAATGCTGGTGAACTTGATTTAACTAAACTAGAGACAACCGACTTAACAGTATACCGGACATTTTTGTCACTGGAAACTCGGGCTATTCTATAACTGCAATTAGCAACCATGACACTTAAAACCAAAGGGATATCAGGCCCTGTTTTCAGCTTTCTTATTGCAAGCATCTTCAACTATCAGCAATTTCTTCAAGAGGAATTTAAGAATGAAGTCAATAAAAATCTGCACAATCATAGTGTCCGTTGGTAAACAAAATGGATAACAAATGTTACACTAAAACAGTACAAACAAATCAGAGTTATGATCAAAAGGTGGAATGAGCATCGTTGAAACTAGAAGTTTCAACAAAAGGAGTCGGGTAAAAAAACAAACACAAGAGCAGGTTTAGAAATGCATTATTGTAACAACCAAAAATAAAATTGAAAATTCAGAATTATTACATTTGTAAGAAGATAAAACATCTCCGGAAAAACGATATAATTACACAGACCAAAATGAAACTTTACTTATTTTAATTACATCTAACTTGTGACACATACATTAAAACTGCTTTGGCATCATTCCTTAAGTACTTTTCACAAACTACAAACAAAGATAACAAAGAAAGAAAAGTGTATACAGACATGAAAAACGGCAGAAACTCAAAGTTGGTACTTTCATCAGTAGAAACTATAAAAGAAGTGAATAAAATCTCATAAACCAAGTGGGTCATTAACAAGTGCGGAAAAATGTAAGAATTAATGTCTCACCAGGATATGAATAAGTGGTTGATGCCCATTGCTTCATTTCATTTGATAAACAGAAAGAGAAGACAGCGAACAGAAACCACTTGGTTTGTCCACTGCTCAGCTCTGCTCTGCCCATCAACACACCCACACCAACCATGAAACCACCGTACCCGACTTCGACCTCTGCCGCCGTAGAGGGAGGCTACCGTCAACCAAGCCTTGAATCAATCAATCAATTTCTTGCTTTGGGTATGGGCCAATTGTCACTCGGTCCATTTCACTTTTGCTAGGCTTACTACTTTGGCTGTTTCTTCCTACACCCAACAAATTTCTTCCTGCACCCCATCATTTTTTAAGAAGACTAATTTAACCCTTTTAAAAATAACTTCTGAACTGTTTTTTCTGGAATATTTTTGGAACATATTTTTCAGATTTACGAATTTGGAAATAAATAAAAAATGTGTTCTGAAAAGAATATTTTGGAATGATTTTTTGTCTTCCAGATTTCCTGATCCAAAAACATCCTTTGCTTATGGAACTTCTATTCTAGAAATATTTTTGTTTACAGAACTCCTATTCCAAAATTACCCAAAATTGTGAAAGGATATTTTCGGTATTTTCATAGAATGTAGGGTTGCAGAAAGAAACTCCCTACTACTTTTATACTATTTGGGCCTTCTAATTTTTAAATTAAAATAAAAAGTGTTTAAATTTATATAAAAAAAATTGTATAAAGTTTTTAAATTTAAATAAAATTGTAAAAATGACACAGTTAAAAAAAAAAAAACTCGTTTTGATAGTTATTTAAAACCTCTAGAGTTTTGTGAATTGATGGAATCTTTCAATTGAAATAAAAATTATGTATGATTCAATTCAATTTTAGAGTCATTCTCAGGCATGACTGAAATTAAATATGAATTTTGTGTACTGATTAGGCCAGCATAATTATTTTTCAAACATTAGCACACAAAAAAAACAACCGTGAAAATATATAGAATTATGTCACGTCTTTATTTGCTTTCCAAATATCTTTAGAACACTCCAACATTATTTTTCAAAAATTAAACTCTAGTTTTTATCTATAGCACATTAATATTATCCTTTAATCATAGGGATTTTTTTAAAATATCTTTAATTCTCTCTAATATAATTATCTAATTTTTCTATCAAATATAATTCTTAAAGACAATACTTCATATTTAGTAATTAATTTTGATGATGTTAACTCAACAAGATAAATATAAAAATAATAATGATTTATTTTCTTCAATTAAAACAACATAAATATATTTTTTATTTATTTTTCAATCATCTTTTAGAATTATATTTTTTAGAATTTTATTATTTAAAATAAAAAAAATATGGATATACAAGCCCAAGAAATTTGTAGTTATTTAGGGAAATTATATGGGTTTTTTATTTTTTTAAATCATGTAGAGAAAAAATAATTGATACAAAATCTCCATTTATTTGTCTCTTAATCATTATCCATATCATGTATTAAGGAAAATAATAATTATCAAATTATACGCAATTATCAATTATTGTATACATTGTACGATATTGTACACAACTATATGCAATTAATTTGATAATGATAGGATCCCCACCTAATTAGATTGTAATTTGGAGAGAGAAACTTCCTACACTAGTATATATTTATTATACAGGAAGTGATGTAAAAATACCCACAAGAGAATAAGAACACTTTTTTTCTTCTTTTCATCTTCTTATATACAATCTTCTTATAATCTAAATTCAAACAGTTAGTTCCCCATCTTCATTTATCCAGGTCTCTTTGTGTTTCCATGGTTACACAAGTTTGGTTGTTGAGGGTTCTTCTAATCATCAATAATTTCCTCTCTAAAGGATATACTCTCTCATCTTCTCCCCTTCTTCTTTCTCACTAGGTTCTTCTTCACAACTAGTATATTCATTTATTCCTTTCAAAAATAGGTTCTTTGGTTTGGACATTGTGCTTGCACATGTCCTCTTCCAAAGCATTTAAAACATTTGACATCCCTAGTGCGAATGGGTGGAGTGAGCATATCTTTGCCTATGGGTTTGGGAATCTCTTTTGGTTTTTCCTTGGATGTACTACCTCCCTTTTAAAATCTCTTTTTGGATAGGAGTTAGGGTATGAACCTTCCTTTCGACTTGAAGTTTTCCTTAAATTTTGTTGTTCAACTTAAGTTGAATCAAGTCATTTAAGTCTTGATAAGGTAATAATTCAACCTATCTCTTATCTCAAGATTTAACCCACTTAAGAATCTAGCTATGGTGGTGGACTCATTCTCCCTAATGGAGGCTCTCATCATGTAGAGCTCCATCTTTTGCCTATACTCCTCTACACTCATTGTTCTTTGTTGGAGTCTTTGGAGCTTGTCCATCAACTCCCTATTGTAATAAGAGGGTATATGGCGGCGCCTTAGGGCTCCCCTAAGGTAATTCCAATACTCTATGGGAGGCTCCCTATGAAGACGCCTATCTCTTTCTAAAGCCGTCCACCAATACGTAGCGTTCCCTTGGAAACTAGGAGTGGTTAGGGGTACTTTTCTTTCCTCACTTACTCTATGGAAAGCAAATAATTGTTCTACCTTCATTTCTCAATCTAAATAGACTTCTACATTTTCCTTTCCATGGAAATGGGGTAGGTCTACCCTAACATCTCTTGGGCTCTCTTGTTCTGTCGAGTGTCTTTGTAAAAATATCTGCGAGCTGATACTGTGTCGGTACATATGAAGGATTGATTATCCCGGCTTGTAGTTTTTCTCGCACAATGTGACAGTCTATCTCAATGTGTTTTGTGCGTTCATGAAATACTGGGTTTGCTGCTATATGTAATGTTGTTTGATTGTCACATAAAAGTTGAGCTGACAAGTTACATAGCAAATTTAAGTTTTGCAACAGATATTGCAACCAAACTATCTCCAAATAAGTATTGCGCGGTATTCTGCTTCCGCTGATGATTTTTATACGTTTGTCTGTTTTTTTTATCTTAGATCTTAACAATTTGGTTTTGTTCAACATTAGTTTTTAAGTTTTTTATATTAATTGAATTTTTGTTTGATCTTATAAACAATGCTTGGTAAACAAATGATTAAATAAAATAATTGAAATTAAAGGTTCTATGTGAAAAACACCACAATCTCATGTTTATGCCGAATCTTGTTCATATCACTAAATTAACCATGTATACGTAAGTTGTTGAAATCAAATGAAGTTTCATGTAATCTTGGTTAAATATCACAATTTTTTAAACTTGTTCACATAAAAAATATTATCCGCAAGAATAAATAAATAAATGTGTATCATTTTAGGGATGGTTCAACCCTTATACAAAACGAATACTCACCTCCTAAGAATGAAACAAAAACCAAAGACTCCTACCAACATGGACAAGTAACACAACAACCAACATCCAACCAATCAACTAGGAAAAAACAACACTCAAAAGGAATACTAAATCAAATGCATGCAAACCAGAGGATCAAGACACCCGTTATAATAAGAGCACACTACTGACATAATACTTATCAGACTTATAAACACATAATCGATTAAGTTATTGTCTGTTTTGGAGTTTATTGATATTGTTTTTCAAGTCTATTAAAATAGTATTGTTATGGTCAATCACGATATTCGATTTATTGTCCCTTTTGAAACTTAGAACTCTATTACGATTTTGTTATTAAAAAATATTTTGATGAATTAAGGAACGAAGATATACATTAATTATTAATTATCCTTTATTACAACTCTAACTTATACTAAATTATATGAGATTATTAGACATCCTAAAATAATACAAATTTTACTCTTTCATCCAAATATATATATATATATATATATATTTATGCATTTTGCTTACCGAGGAAAACTAATATTATTTATTAAAACATTAATATTTGTATGAGTAGGCAGATACATAGAGAAAGCAGGTTGTATAGAGTAATTAGATTAGGGTTTGGTGTTACGCATTGTACATTAAAAATTAGGAATAGAGGCCTAAAAGCACCATTCCTATGAGAAAAGCGTAAGGTGGTGATGAGAGAAAAGATGAACGAGATGGCGAAGGACGTGGAGTCAACACTGGTATGATCTGTGAAACTCTATCTCCACTGGGTGCTTCTGCTTCCACCGGAGATGATGCTACTGCCAATTGCACTTTCTCATATTTCTCTTCTTCCACCATTTTTGAATCTGCTAAACTTCTCTTACAAATTAGTGTTTAAACCAATTTTCGTTACTTTTCAAATTTAAAAGCAATTACATCATTTGCAAGAAAATATAAATCTCACCAATACACGGTGTTCACCTTTAAATTACAGAGTAAAAGTTTAAATAGTCCAAAAATTATATCCATTTTTATGGTTATATGCAAGTAACACTCTCGTATTTTAACTTACCAGATAATTTTTATTTTCCTTTAATTGTGTATCATTTGTTAAGTTAAAAGCAATTTTCCATACCTTCTCTCTATACTCTATATATATATATATATATATATATATATATATATATATATATATATATATATATATATATATATATATATTTTTTTTTTTTTTTTTTAT
>Ga0123342_1002671_pt1 | contig 29339 bp, 14 predicted proteins | sample Turbeawhitnodule_FD_89960 | JGI IMG/M metagenome (GOLD analysis project Ga0123342, IMG submission 89960) | Root nodule microbial communities of legume samples collected from Mexico - Turtle bean Mexico white nodule | ecosystem: Host-associated > Plants > Roots > Nodule | place: Mexico: Nepantla... | reverse complement strand
CTAACACAATTTTAAAAGATATAAATACAATAACTTTCTAAAAACTCAAATTTATTGTATAAATTATTATTATAATTATAAAAATAAGAAGAAACTCTTTTGAACCAGTCATGAAAAATAACTTCCGGTTCTCAAAAGAATCTGAAACATACTTTTACACATAAATATTTATTTTCAATTTATATAATTCAAAATTATATAATATATAAATTCGTGTTCCATATCTTACATTTTAAAGATTATACGTATCTTTATGTCCATATCCGTATCACTGTGCATGTCATATCTATGCCACATACATTAACAATAAATGTGATAAAAATATTGTGTGAAATTAGAGAAGATGGGCGCATGCTGTTTCCTTACATGTCATCCAATTATTAGTGGATTTTAGAGATTTGGTTGGAAAATATCTAAGCTGGAATCACGAGTCCCACCTCACTCACTCTACATGCAACCATCTCCACTCTGTATAAATGCAACACTCTCTCTCACAATTCAGTTCAACCATTCACTGCACAACTCATTCTGCCATTGCCTTATTGCAGATAAGATCAACCCTTTTTCCTTCAGGTTCTCTCTCTTCTCTCTCTTCCCATCTTTCCTGTGTTTTTCACTTCTTGCATGTGTTCTGGTCTTTTTTTTACATCTATACACACACATATGTATTTGTTTTCTTTTTTGTGATTTTTTGGATAATTCTGCATTATGGGTTGTTTGGTTGTTGAAATATATTTTGGAAAGATGGGGTGTTGCTGGAAGGAAAAGGGTTAGGTGGATATAGTGAAAGTCTCTGGCTTTGGCTTGTTATGGATGAATCCTCACTCAACCCCTGGTGATTTTGGATGTGGATTTCTTTTGTTTTTATAATATTAAGTTTTAAAATGAATATTTGAGAATTGGAACGAATGTCATTTATATGTGGAAAAGATGATATCACTTGCTTCTATTTCATCATTACTATTTCTAGCAAAGAATGTTTGTTTCTTTCCCTAATGATTTTTGTTGTTGTTGTTGGTGTTTTAAGGATTTGGGCCCTTATTAAAGGAAGGGCCGAAAGGGTGTGTGTACTTTTTAAAGAGGAAATTGTGGAATTATAAATTTGGTGAAAATAGAGTTTTGGTCCCTTATTTACATTTTAGGTTTCAATTTTGGCCTAAAATGGAAAAAGGGACCATAGTGGAACTTTTTAAAATTAAGGGATCAAATCAAAACCTAAAATGTAGATTAGAGACCAAAATTATATTTTAGCCTATCAATTATAATGTTAATTGAAAAATGGCTTAAGTAGATTTTAACAACTTTATATTTTTATTATAAAATTGAACATCCTTTTAGTCTCCTTATAAAATAATGTTTGGCTTTTTTCCGTACGGATAAAGTACTTTCAATCCCTAAAAAAATAGTATTTTTTTTAAAATTGCATGATGTAAGATACCTTTTTCCATAAATGGGGATCGAAAGGAGGTTTTTTGTGGAGAACAAGCACCACATGTTACCTTTAGATAAAGAAAAACGATTTTTTATACCCCATTTTTCCTTTGCTCCAAATTACACATTCTTTAAATGTTGGATTATATATGTGATAGGGGTATTTTTTAAAATAATAGATATAAAATGAATGTAATTTGGAGCCTTGGGTGTCAAATTATCACTTCTCTTAGATAAATGAGGAGAAAAGGGAAATAATTTATTTTTGGAGGACTAAAATTGTTCATATTTAGAAGATTAAAAACATATTTAACTTTATATTATATATAACTGTTTTGTTGATTACTAATCAGCACTCTTTTTAACAGCTTCATAATTTTATCCTTTGGTCACTGAGGATACTTGGTACTTTAGCCTCTAAACATCGATTGCTTTAGAGGAGTTAAATCCTTTTTTTTAACATTTTCCATAAAGAGGATGAAAAACCAATATCACTGGTTTTGAAGTGAATTTTCTTAGGGTCAGATTCCATTTCTAAGCGGCTCTCTAATCTGATCATCACCCTAAAGAGCATGATTATGAAGTTAATTGAATAACTAATTTGTAGAATTCGTATGAGTATTGAGATAAACATATTTAGACATTGTGCTGCAGGTTTGTTGTAAATTAACTAACATTTTGTCTTTCAAAACATGAATACTGTAGCTCTGTGTCAAGATGGCATCAGTGCATGCTAATGTGACATCACTTGTTTGCAAGAATGGCAACCATGCTTCTCAATCGAAATTTCCAAGTTCTACATTCTTGCCCGGATTTGATGTTGTTGGACGTGTTTCAAGTGCTTGGAAGAAGGAACTTGTTCCATCTTCCATGGCCTTGGTACCTAGAGCCACATTAACATTTGATCCTCCAACTAGCAATTCAGGCAAAACCAAACAAAAGAAGCACACTGTTGACCCTGCTTCTCCTGATTTTCTTCCTCTTCCGTCCTTTGAACAGTGCTTTCCAAAGAGCACTAAAGAACACAGGTAATCTTTATCTTCTTCTTTTATTAGTTTATACAATTAGGAGAATTTAATTACAGATTGCATGGCTTTCCATGCCTCTTTTAACAAACTGGATATGGACACAACTCACTGGGGGTCCTTGGACAACTTACCAGAATTAATTTACGATCCATTCATGTGCACAGGGATGTCATTCATGAAGAAACTGGTCATGTGCTCAAAGTTCCCTTTCGTCGAGTTCACCTGTCTGGGGATGAAGGACACTTTGACACCTATGACACTAGTGGTCCCCAAAATATAAACCCAAGGATAGGTATATATGTAATGTTAATATTTTTGTGCATTTATTTTCCTTGTGACTAATGTTGTGGTAATGAATTTTTTGTGGCGTGAATGAAACAGCTATAATTCCTTTCATAGATACATTCTTAGATTTTATTATTATTACTGTTATTGCTGTTGTCGTCTGTCTAGCAGCATTTGCAGATCCTCTTGATGATATTTAGGCAGAAAGCATTTCATAATTGTAAATGTTCATATCTGGTTTCATAAATTAAAACTGTAACAAGATAAGTTATCCCGTCTGTTCTTCAATCAATGTTCTGTCTATAGCCTATCAAAAGTGGTTCAATCTGTCTTTTCAGAGTACTTGTGTGGTGACTACCTTAAAATGCTGAGCCACCTTAATTCGTTCTGCTTATCTTGCATTTTGAAATTTCCTTTTATTGTTTTTCATTAACAGACCATATATAATATGCAATCTTGTTCCAGATGGTATTTCTTTTTCTGTTGTGTATTTTGAATCTAGTGTCAGTTTATGCTAATCCCAAGTTTCTCCAACTTGCTACCATTATCCATATCCATACGTGCTTATTTCATCAAGGCTTTTAATTTCAGCAATTGAATTAAAACATCATACTCTTGTTTTGAAATGTGTTGTCAGAAATGAATTCAGCCAAATTAACATTTTCATTTGTATGTATCCATTAATTTACCCTGGCTCATATTACTTAAACAAAACCTTAAAGTGATGGAATAGTATTCAGTGCAATCATTGAAGAATATAGTTTTGGCCTTTTATCTATTCTTGCACTAAGCTTTTGGAAACTTACGTTGTTTAATTGATATGTTTTCATGGATTTGATTATTAGGACTCCCAAAGTTACGCGAAGAGTGGGTTGATAGGAGGCAGAAATTAGGTTCACCAAGATTCACTCAGATGTACTATGCCAAGCAGGGAATCATCACTGAGGAGATGCTTTATTGTGCTGCTCGTGAGAAGCTTGACCCAGAGTTTGTGAGGTCAGAAGTTGCTCGTGGACGTGCTATCATTCCTTCAAACAAAAAACACTTGGAGTTAGAACCCATGATTGTTGGAAGAAACTTTTTGGTGAAAGTGAATGCCAACATTGGAAATTCTGCAGTTGCAAGCTCCATAGAGGAGGAGGTTTACAAGGTTCAATGGGCAACTATGTGGGGAGCTGATACAGTCATGGATCTCTCAACTGGTCGTCATATTCACGAAACTCGAGAGTGGATCTTACGCAACTCCTCTGTACCCGTTGGGACTGTACCTATTTATCAAGCACTTGAAAAAGTTGATGGAATTGCTGAAAATCTTACCTGGGAGGTTTTCAGGGACACCCTGATTGAACAAGCTGAACAGGGTGTAGATTACTTCACCATCCATGCAGGAGTTCTTCTGAAATATATTCCATTAACAGCAAAACGCATGACAGGAATTGTGTCCAGGGGAGGATCTATTCATGCTAAGTGGTGCTTAGCTTATCACAAAGAGAATTTTGCTTATGAGCACTGGGATGACATACTTGACATCTGCAATCAGTATGATGTGGCCCTATCCATTGGTGATGGTCTAAGACCTGGATCCATCTACGATGCAAATGACACAGCTCAATTTGCTGAACTCTTGACTCAAGGAGAACTGACCCGTAGAGCATGGGAAAAGGATGTGCAGGTGATACAAATATAACATTTTTCATAGCTTGATACTCATCATGGCAAGATGAAATGATTTAGTCTCTAATTTCAATTTTTATTTTGACATCACAGTTTCTGCATACATATCTATTTAATGTGTTAATTTTTATTCTTAGTAGTTATTCAGCATGTACAATTAGGAGTTTCTAGGGATAATTGTGGTCACATTTTATTATTATTAGAACTAATCACTTCGATGGAGATAGACTAACAATCCATCGTGAGAAGTATATTTTAAATGCTGTTGAATTTACCACTGCTTTGATGACTAATGAAGTTCCTAGGTGGTCACTTGAAACTAAATATAATGCACAATGTTTTCATGTTTATATTGTTATATGGTGATCCTGTCTATTTCGTATGATTTTCCGCTATCATCATCTGATCATGTGATATTACCATCGATTTATCTCTTGAGACGATGAGTGCTTATTGTTTACTTTGAGTTACTTTACAGGTGATGAATGAAGGACCTGGACATGTCCCAATGCACAAGATTCCTGAAAACATGCAGAAACAGTTAGAATGGTGTAATGAAGCACCTTTTTACACTCTTGGTCCTTTAACAACTGATATTGCCCCTGGCTATGATCACATTACCTCTGCAATCGGTGCTGCAAATATTGGGGCACTTGGTACAGCTCTTCTATGTTATGTGACTCCAAAAGAACACCTTGGGTTGCCAAACCGGGATGATGTGAAGGTTGGAGTTATAGCTTACAAGATAGCAGCTCATGCAGCTGATTTAGCCAAAGGTCATCCACATGCTCAAGCCTGGGATGATGCATTAAGCAAGGCAAGATTTGAATTTCGATGGATGGATCAGTTTGCTTTGTCATTGGATCCAATGACTGCCATGTCCTTCCATGATGAAACTTTGCCATCAGATGGTGCGAAAGTGGCCCATTTCTGTTCAATGTGTGGCCCTAAATTCTGCTCTATGAAGATAACAGAAGATGTTAGAAAGTATGCTGAGAAATATGGCTATGGAACTGCTGAGGAAGCTTTGCAGCGTGGGATGGATGCTATGAGTGCTGAATTTCAAGCTGCCAAAAAAACTATCAGTGGTGAGCAACATGGTGAAGCTGGTGGAGAGATTTACTTGCCAGAAGCTTACGTAAAATCCAAAGATAGGTGAGACTGGATAAAATATTTTAGTTTTTTAATAAGATGTGCCTTTTCTCATTTCATTTGACATGGATTGTAATGGCATGCTGTGAATCATTCTTTGAATATGCTTTTAAGAAACTTAATCTAATTAAAAATCTCATAAAATAATCCACATCATTGCACAAAGTATTGGTCTCCTGTAGTGACTACAACATGAAGCACCATCCTGTCCTGCAGAATGTTGACATTTCCTCATAGAAGCCAATTTAATTCATGTTATTTAAATGAAAATGACCACAAAAGGGTAGCAGGGTGAACAGGGATCCTATTATCATGGTTTGGGAAGAGTTAAACTTAGACCATCATAGCAAATGAGAAGGGCTATTCCCATCAGTAGAACTGCAGGCTACAAGTTAGCAACCTTACAGTCGCATCAAGGCTCACCTTCTATTATCATAATGACTAGATGTGGGTAAACTATATTTCCACTTTCATTGTTCACCATATAATTTTTATGACACACCAAATTACCATTTGAATTCATGTCATAATAAGATGAATTAGTTTATGCTCTAGTACTTCTTAAGTCTATACTTTAGGAAACTTCTTACCTTTTGGGGTAGGGGGATTAAAAACTAAGGCATCTTCATCTTACCAGCGTCCTGGGCTGGTGCTGTTGAGTAGTGAGCCACAAATGGCACCATATCACTTTCCCTTCTCATGCAATTATACAGTTTTCCCCCCACATGCAATTACGCGCACTTAATGGCTTACAGTTATGAAAATGTTTGCCAACCATTTGCCTTGTCTAGGTGTTTGTCAGCGGAAAATGGAATATCTTATGCATATTATTTTGCAGGACTACATAAATGGAGTAAATCATTTGGAAGAACTTGGAGCTAGCTTTCCAACTGGCCTTTCAGGGTGGGAATGCAATTTCAAGCAGTAGGAGTAGGAGAATAAGTTGTTTGTAGACAGCATTTATGAACTTCATCTTTAGTCAACTTTTGTTTTGTTATCCAATTATCAGCAATAAATTGCTCTAGTATCTTGTTGAATACCATCTTTATCTTTTGGCCATTTTTATTAACCTCCGAGATGCACCAGGGGTGCCTGAATTTGTATAAGCTCTCGCTATCAAGCTGGGAAGCTAGCAGATCAGGCTGAGACAGTCCCTTTGAACCTGATCAGGGTGATGCCTGCGCAGGGAGCGTGCATTTTTTCTTTTTGATGCTTCTGCAGGGCGTTGTCTACGCGATTTGGACCAGCTAATACTGGGAAACAGCAGATACAGCACGTTGGCCATGCCATTTGGTCATGTTTAGAAGTAGTTAAAATGGAAGAGTACTGCTGCATGATCTGAATTAGTATATACCGTTCTTAGATTCAAGATCTTATAATTCAGCATAAAATCCACCTTCACATATGAGAAGAAAAATACTATCAACAAAAAAAATTATCAATCGAATCCATGTGGGTCCTACTATTGTAGCTCTATTTTTCATTTAGTTTTAGTCTCTTATTTTTGAGTGAGCTTCATATGGTTTTCCCTAAAAAATAAAGAACGTTTTGATAGAATGTCATGTTTTCTCAAGTCTCAGATGAGAGAAACATGCTAGTTATAATCAGGTTATGTCTCGAGCAAGATCTAATATTATGCAGAAGACTTGGGGTAAACAAAAGAAAAGTACAATGTTGCTAGCATTTCTTTCTATGAAGAATAAGATTGTCTCTGATAAGACCATGAGAATGCAAGTGCACTCACCATTTTAATCCAACATGTGGTAAATGGCATGAAAATTGTACCTTTAATGAAATTTCTACTGTGGGATAATAGTATCCGGCAGCAGTTCTGGATCCAAAGACAAAATCTAGTTGTTGACTTGAATTTATTTTGGTTGTCTCCTCCCATGCTTGGCATGAAATCTGACAAGCATGGTCTTTTGAAACGATAATGAACAATATTAACCGAAGGTTTCCATCGAATATGAACATGGTGTTTAGTTTAATTATGTGGGAGTCATAGTTCATGATTGAGAACCCGTCAAAACCATTGGCATGTCACGTGGAGGTTGAAAAAACTAATAATTAAAAAAGCTCAGAATAGATATTCTACTTGTGAGAATAACTTGATCGATGTAATCATACTCTTGGCACTTTTGAAGACAATCTCAACTTTCTAATCTTCCCTTAATTGCATAAATATGTAATGTTGTGTTCTCTTTAAAAGGAAATGGAGCTGGTGGACTTTCATGGATATTTCCATCAGTAATACTAGTTTTGCCCAATTGTTCTGGCAAACTATCGTTTTAAAATTATAACAAACGTTTTAGTTTTCACCTAAGTAGCCTCTGGTATTATCGCTCCCCAACAAAGATTTTGTACAAGGTAGTAGTATTGAAGACTATTTATATATTACTTCTGAATGGGTGAACATGTTGGACAAATAAAAACATACAGAGATAATATGATAGTGAAGATTGATATGGTGAACATGCTGGAAAAAAAACATTTGGAGGTAACACGTCACTGAAGATTGATATGGTAAACATGTTGGACCAAAATAAGCATTTGGAGGTAACATGACACCGAAGATTGATATTGTGAAGCGTTTTATACTTTTGATTCAGATTTCCTCCTTAAATGTTTTTATACCTTTTAGATTGGAAAATCCAAAACTTGTTCTTAGATTTTGATAAATATTTTGGATCATTCAATTCAGAATACAACATTTTATTACGGATTGGATTGACCAATTTGAAACATTTCTATAGATCTGAGAACACATCCCAATCCAAAAGATATAAATAAATTTCAAATTATTCTAGATTGTGTAATCAGATAGATGTTTGGATTAACAATCTCTAATATAATCAAAACTACACCAGAACTTATACCAGAAATGAAAAAACTCACCATAAATGTGCACCTCCAACCATCCCCACCATGACAAACAACTACGAACCACCATGAACTACCTTGCAACTCACGATGAAAGCAACCACCACAGTGGCCTTCTCCAATTTCTTCATGTACTTACCCCACTCACATCCACAACGAAAACTCCATAAAATGGCAAATTCTTCCTGCACCATATCAATTTTAACCTCCATCATATCAATTTTTTAAATTTTCAAAACTACCATCCTGCACCATATCAATTTTTTAAATTTTCAAAACTACCATCCTGTACCATATCAATTTTTTAAATTTTCAAAACTACCCTTATTCCAAATTGAAAAATCCAAAATAATAATTATAATTGAGAAATAAAAAAAATACATGCTGGAAAAAAAAACACAAAACTAAAAATACATTATGAATAAAAAATTTCAGAATTCAAAAATATGTTCCGAAAATTGAAATCCAAAATATTTCAGATAAAAGTTTCAAAAATAATTTTTCCATTTTTGTGTAAGGTTATTTTCGTCATTTAAGAGAGGTATTTTTTTATCATTTTCTATAGTGATTGGGTGCATGTTGAAATTGATATGGTGGAGGGAGAAATTGCCCCATAAAATTGAACTATTTTATGTAAGGGTATTTTTGAAATTAAAGAAGTTGTGGGGTGCCAAAAGAAGGTATTGAGGTGCGGGAAGAAATAGCCTTTTTTAAGTCACTCATCTTAGTTTAATGATAATTTTTAGCTTGTTGATCATACATAGTGTTATTACAGGAGTGTTAACCTAATTGGGATCGTCTTTTTGCACCATAACATTAACATAAACATAAACACAGAAAATTACAACATTAACATAAACATGAAATTTTCTTGTTGATATTAAATTATCTAATTTAAAAAAAAAACTAATAAAATTTCATGTTTATGTTAATGTTGTAATTTTCTGTTCTGTGTTTATGTTAATGCATTGAAAAAAAAATTATTTTATGCTTATGGGGAATTTGGCAAGGGTTACACTTTCAAATGTTGAATCTTACACAAAGTGAACTTGGATTCAGATATCATAAGTAAGGTTTTGAGAAGTTTTATCCTTGAAAAAATATGAGTAAACATGTTTGTACATTTACAATTTTTAGTAGAGATGAGTTTTTGGTAAAGATTTTGAATGCTCTTGTAAAATGCCAAAAGAAAATAAAATTTGACTCTTTTAAACCAAAGTTATTCCTACTTTGTTTAATTTTATTACTCAACCTAGATACCCTCCAGCCGAATTTTCCTTGCATGGATACCTACCTTATGAACACGAAGGTTTAACGTAGGACCCACATAGGTATGTTTTTGCTTAAGTAAAGCATCATGAAAGTGTTCTCTACAATGTTTGACTGCATAGTCAATGGTGCAGTGCATCAGAAACAGAAAATAGAGAGAGCAAGTGTATCTGCATAGTTTTGTTTTTACTCTTTCACCCATCATCACGTATTCCTCTTTTCTCACCTCCTTAACCCACCTTCTTGCTACACACCTTTGCATCTTTGACAGCTTTTTTATCACAAACTTACTCTTATCTGAAACTCTCCGGACTCAGATTATCTTTGTTTTCCAATAAATCCATACACCATCTCAACTAAACCATTGAAAAATGTTTTCTTCAGTAGCCAAAGAAATTGTAAACACCACTAAATAAATATGATTCCTTGGATTGAACACTTGGCAGTCTCATAGTTACATAACTCTCTCAGTAACACAGTATAAAGACTAGTAATTTCGTAATTACACTCTTGATAATCTGATGAACTGTGTATCAAATTAACTGCATCACATATGACACAGGATATCTTTCAAAGGAGGTCTAGTTATGATGATGTAAAAAGTGATGAATTGTGTACCTACACAAACTACAAACTTGTGCCTTTATGACATACTTCATCATCAAAGGTGGTAAAGGTATAAATACTTAAATCACTACATTACGTTCAAAAGGCCAAATACTTTTCAAAGTATTTTAATAATCATGTAAAAAAGTCATGAATAATTTAACAAACTTGTACCTGTATCACATACCTCCGTGATAAAGATAAATATGCAGTACCTGCTATGTGGTAAAGGTATTTGTAGGTAATCACAAGATTATTACAAAACCTTTACCATATACCTGGTAACTATGGTCAGTTTTCTCACTTAAGCACACAACACCTTCCTTATTTCAAATTTCCAACCTTTCCAACAACTGTGTTGTTGGGTCTTACCTACAATTCCTTTTGTCTTTTACCACATCACTTCTGGCATACACTCTCTCTTGCTTGCCTCCCTCTTTTGTATATAACACTATGATTATGCAAAGAAAGAAAAGAGAAGCACTCAATGAATCACGCAGGCTGCTTATTTGATAACACTAGCTTGTCCTGGAGAAAGAGCATCAGGAGATCATCTACGAACAAGCATGGGAGAAGCTGCAAGTTCAGGATTCCTTGGCGGTCTGAATTGTCCCCCATTGAGTTTCTGAAGGTTATTGCAGATAAAGTGACAAAAGCTATATGCTTGAGGTCTGTGAGAAAATCTTCTAACCGAGGTTCCTCTTCCCACGGAAGATCTAAACCAATTGGAGTATCTATTGATTATTATAGGACAGAAGCTGTGGAGGACTGCATTGAGTTCATCCACACCTCCTTCTCCAGATCAAATTCAGTAACCGCAACACCGGGAGAAGATTTTTCACATACTTTTTTGAAAAACATTCAATCATAGACTGTTTGATTGATACATATGTATTGTCTGTCTCTTGATACTATATTTCAGTGTCTATTCTCTTGAATGTGTTCAGGTTTACAAAATATTAATGATGTCCCCGGAAGGTTATTGGTTGATATACATATGTGTTGTCTGTCTCTATGCAATAATAATCGGTTATGTTTTCTTTTGATGAGCTTCTAACAACATGCATTTCATTTCAAATGAAACAGTATGTGTGACTTTCAATATACTTGCAGTAGTCCTTTCCTTTTAGCATTCATCTTTAATAGTTAACTGACATATTATGAACAATGTTACAATGGTTAACGAAAATCTTATGTTCAACCGTGCACATGAGTAATTAGCAATATTTGTTTAAAACCATTTAACAGGTCGTTTAAATTTCCTTTCTTCTCTGGATCTTTAAGAAACACCTATGTATGACAGTAAATTAGTAGTTTCATGCCATTTTCAAATTAAGTAATGGTCTTACAAACCATCATTAATGGTTCTTGACAATCTTGAAATCTGAATGGTTTTGTGCTGTCCATTTTGCAAGAGATAATAGTGTTACTGTGGAGGTTATCTGACTCCAACGTTAGAGTCTAACCTCAAATTGAAGGTTCAATATGTTCCAAGTCCACGGGGTGACAGCTATTTAAGGTTGAACTTCCAACTTGGGTCAATTCCATCTAATCATTGGAATTTGACAACATTCCCTGAATTGCAAGTTAACATTTTGAAACCATTAACAAACTAAACAGAATATAATCGTTTATTTTCTTGAAAGTATCACCTACATCACAGACCGACAACAATATGATGTTTAAGCTTATCATAAGGTCATTTAGAATGAAATATTAATACTTTGTATTTGATTTCATTGAATGTTCATCTTGGCTGCAAATTCTATAAACTCCGCCTTTTCTGTTGTAAAAAACACAAGGAAATTGGGTGAGCTAGTCCTTGTATGTTGTCACACACTACTTCACACTTTATCTCCTTTCCTTGTCACCCCTCATGATGAATGAAGTTTTTCTATTCAAAGTATTGGTGTTCAATCTCAAGTCAATTGAGATGACATCACATCAATAACTTACGACTCGAAAGATTAAAAGAGTTAAAAGAAAAAGATATATATAATGATTTGGGATTATAATGAGAATTTGTAACTTAAAAGATATATATAAGTGAAGTAAATAACCAAAAAACTCAAAATATAACTAAATTGTCAACAGATTGTACCTGGACTGGATGGTATCTGATCCAAAATGAATCGATGTAATTCTGTAAATACAATGACCCAGAAGAGCCAAACATAAAATATTCTATAAGATCAAGAGATTGGAATCTAGGTGGACAAGACAACAATGCATGAGTTTGAGAAGACAGGTAAAATAAATGTAAGGTAAATCACTGCTTCAGTTCTTGGCAAAGAGGCCTCCAAAGCCTCCTTTCTTCTTTTGTGGCACTGCCACAGAGTTCTTGCGGCCATTGGAGGTGGTGGTGCCTCCATTCTTCTCCTCCACCTTCTTCAGGATAGGATCAGTCTCTAGCAGCTGGTCTTCCTTCTGCAACCCTCCAAGGATCCAATCAAGGAAACCCTTCTCCTCTTTGCTTCCACCAGCACCCTTTGCAGCAGTGGCTGCAAAAACTCTTCCAGTGGCTGGAGAAAATGACATGATGATAGAAGCCATGTTCCAAGCCAATGAATCTACCACTTGTTTTGGTGATGAGAATTCAGAAGACAAATGGGGTGAACAAGTTTTGGTGAAACTTTAGAATAAAATGTCTATGTGATGATAATATATATCATCTCTTGTGGCTGCACCTCACAAGTGAATGTGAGCCGTTGGATTGAGTTATAAATGATGATATGGGACACTGGCATGAGTTCTCCACAAGTGTCTTATCTTGATAGTGGCTAATTTTTTTGGTACATAATTTTCTTCCCAAGGAGAGCAAAATTATGCATGGCAAGTTGAATGTTCATCCTCACGTGAGGCTGTGAATTTGACGTGTGGATGCACCATATCCATTGCCTTTTCCCACCCCTTTTTCGGTTCAACACTGTCTCCATGCAGTAGCCATTGGACACTTTTCTGTTTTGGAATATCTTCTTGCACCCCCTTGTTTTCATCTTTGCACTATAACATAAACACTGACATGAAAATTGATACGATATGAATATGGACACGGAGATACGTATAATCTCTATAAAGTAGGATACAGATCTATATATTATATAATTATGAATTATAAATTGATAATAAAGATTTATGTGTACAAATATATTTAAGTTTTTTTAGTAGGAAGATCTCTCATAGCTAGTTCAAAAGAATTTGTTCCTTATTTCTATAATCATAATATACAATAAGTTTGAGTTTTTAAAAAATTAATATATATATTTTTTTAAATTATGTTAGAATTGTCAAAAATTCAACAAATATATTTTGAATTGAACATTTTTCTACAAGTATCATATGAATATCAGTGTCCAATAAATATGTTTGACACGGACACTCGTTCGAGGGTCATACACCCATGTGAGTGGTAAAACACCTCTTTATCCATAATGAAAAAAATAAATAAAACCATTTCTTCTTCTTTCCCACACTTTTTCAACTGCGCGTTCTTCTCCATAGTAGTTGCACCCGCTCTTCTCCTCATGCTTGCGTTTTTTTGTTGGTTCAAAATTTTAAAAAAAAATGTAAATCGAAAACTCACCCAAAATGCAATGCAACACCACCACCTACCACCACCACCAAACAGCAACACCATCCACCAATCACCACTAAGCACCATCAACCACCATAGATGGATAACACCACAACCTTCACAACAAACTGATCACTTTATCACACACCAATGCCTAAATTAACTTCTACAAGGGTAATTTTGGTATTTTGGGAAGTATAAGGTGCAGAATGAAACACATAGGAGTGCAGAAAGCATTTGCCTTCTGTTTTTGGTGACAAACCACTGGGCACTTGAAAATGGGCCTCCATTAACATGAGGTTTTGTCTCTTTCTCACTACATATTTTTCTTTTTACACCTTGCTATTTTGTAAAATTTCACCTTCGTCTTTTTCTTTTTTTAAAGCATATCATCATTCTGAATTACACACTCCTATAATGTATAATCCCAAGTCAGGAATACCTCTCCTTTCCTTATTCCAAAATATTGTTAATATGTTTTGGATAACATTTTTCGTAACATCTCAAGGATTTCAAAAGGGTATTTTTTGCATCAAATATATTAATGTGAAAAAAAAGAGTATGGAGGTGTAGGAAGAAATTTCCTCTTTTAATTGATGACCCTTAGCCCATTAGCCTATGTCCATTTGTCTCTGACTGCTTACTTTTGAGTACAAACCAGAAAGGAGAAAGTGTTTAGGTTCTTTCTTTTTATATGTACCTAAGATTTTTAAATCCTCAACTTCGGTTTAAATAATTGGGGTTTCAGAGCATATGTGCGATATAAATTGTTTAAGTAGTTCAGTAACTAGAAATTCAGCATAAATTTAATGAAATAGGAAGGATTTTACAGGAAATAAAGTTAGGATTTTAATGAAATATAATTTTTTTACATTATTTTAATTTTAAGTAAAAAAATTGTACTTTGATGGATAGATTTTAAGTATATGAGAGTTTATAAAGGTTGATTGAGTTGAAAAAAAGTGTATAAAATAGTAGAATAATGTAGTTGTAATAATTAAAAAAGGTTATCAAGAAACAAAAATCCCATTTATTATTAACCAATTAAAGAGGTGATCAAAAGTAAATCTCTCTTTCATGACATGTTTTTATATATGAAGTGTAATTCAATATTATAAAAATAAGTTGTAAGTTTTAAATACTATATAATTTAGAACAAATATTCTTCAAAGTGAAGATATTATCCAATAAAATATTCTCAACGTTTTATTAGTATCCAAAATAATGAATATTTTAGTTATAGAAATAATTTTTTTATTTTAAAAACAATGACTTCTGTTGTATAATATTTTCCTGCACTGATACCACTTTTATTTTGCTACCTAATTTTACAGTTATACCTGTAACCAAACATAAACAAGTAGTAGAAGAAGTATACAAATATGTTGATCTGAGTTGCAATTTATGATATGAAATATTTATTAAATTTATTAATAACAAATCTCTGTTATAAAATCAATGAAATATTTTTAATTGTGTTCTACAAGATTCAAATCTGAAAATGTATTTAAAAAATTCAAAACCTAAATTTAACCAACTACATGATAGTGAGTTATAAGTTGCTGCTGCTATGCCAAATTTTAACCACACTGTTTAATATTGAATACATGAATTAAATGTGTATAAAGCAGGAGCATGTGGCATGAGAATAGTTGTGTAAGAACATACTTTTGTCAAACTTGTTAGATTGCATTAATTTGAATTTGAGAAACCATTTTGACTTAAGAAAAAAAAATCAGAATCATGGGTTGGTGCATGCAGTTTCCCATTATTTTCTTAAGTGTTTCCAAAGGTTTCCACTCTACACTCAAGAATTAAACCACTATTTTCTTCTGGTTTTTCTTCCAATCCATAGATTTTGTTTCCAAATTTTGTAGCAAACGCATTTTCTCTCTTTGGTTAAACCGTCTCTAACTACTCTTTCTCTTGCACTCTACACTGTATTGGGCTTACAAGAATACCAATAAAAGATAAAAGATAGGACTTGGGCATATTCATTGAGTAATTGTCATACATACGAGACAAAAATTAGGTAAAACTATGTACTTACTTTGCTTTCACTAAGACTTGTTTAACTTATGCATATTGGTTGGAAAGGAATAGTTTAATTAAGATTTCTAAGGAGACATTAAAGTTTAGTTATGAACAAAATGATAGTAAGAATTTGAAAGGTGAAAGGTTTGTATCGTGTGACTTGTGCTTTAATTATTTAATTATTTTTTTTTAGGTATAATGAAACATAAAAGGAAGGAAGAGAAAGAGACTAAAATTAGTCTATTCACAAAAGTCATTTAATTTATTATACGTGAACGATTTTGTTGGTTACACTGTCATATAACACATTTTGATTAATGTTTCAACTTCAAATTCGAAAAATAGTATTGTAAGAGTTTAGAGAAAAAGAAAATATTTAAATTATTTTTAATTTTGACTCCTAAACGATGTGAGACTATATTGACTACCGAAACATTAGTCAACATTAATAAAAATTATTTTTAAATAACATTATGTAGATGATGATAATTTCTATTTAATTAAAATTTTAAGCTAAAATAGATAATAAATGTGAATCAGACATATTTATCCTAATATAATAGACCATGTAATATAATTTATGTTAGTCGAACTCGACATGTATTAATTAGGCTAAATTTTGTTTTGATTCAACCCAACCCTATATTTAGCCAACAAACCATTTTGCCCCAGATTTTCTATTTAACATTTTCTAATTCTAAGTCTTGGGTGTTTCTTGGTAAAAGTACAATTTGATTACCTTTCAACTAACAAATCCTATATATAAAGAATCGACTCAAATAGTTGTCAATAATTATAGTTTTTCTTATACAAACAAACCTACATTACACATATGTAATTGCAGAACCATTTCTTTTCTTTTTTTCTTTTTTTGGAGTAAATATATGCTCCACATCTTCATATAATGACTCTATCAATCAACATTGCATAACTCTTCTTTCAATACATCTTTTAGTGAATAACTCATCTACCAAATATTTTTTTTCTTTTCCAGAATAAAAGTACAAACATTAATTTAAGATTTCTCTATGTAAATAGTTTGATCAATTTTCTTCATAAGTTTCATATTGATCAATTCACTTAGACTTCAATTAACGAAGTTGTTGTTTGTAAAATTTAACATTTTAATGTATATGTTCTATAAGCATATAATTGGAAAAATATTATAAATATTGCTTTGGATTTGTAAATCAGTTATATTTTTAGAGTGGTACCACAAACATTAATAAATATATATACTTCACAAATTAATAAAATAATATTTTAATCATATTTAATTTATTTTTAATTTAAAATATTATTATATTATTATAATGTGGTGTCAAGTCTGTATTTGTGTCAAATAAATCTTTTTCATATTTTTATAGTTCAAAATAAAATAAAATAAAATAAATATTTTTTATAAACATTTTCCTAATCTAAATTTGTTCAGATCATTAAAAACTCTTCATTATGAAAAGGGACCTGATACATTTAGACAGACTAGAGTAAAAACATACTCTTAACAAACAAATGAATTAATATTTTAATTATTTTCATTTTAATTTTTAATTTAAAATATTATAATATTATTATTATAGGTGCTGATATATTAACATCCTCAATAATAAAAACATACAAACATACACTTCGCATCATAATAAATTAATTTTTAATTTTTTAATTTTTAATTTAAAAATATTATTATATTATTATAAACAGTATCAAATTATGTTATTAATTGTTTATAGTGTCAAACAAAACTTGTCTGTATTATTAGAATAGATTGTTGAAGAGTGTTATTTACTATGTGAAGTGTTAAGAAAACTTTTTTCTTACGAAAATGACATGAAGTAAAAATATATGGCCATTATTCATCACAGGGTTTCCTTAATTAACCATTAAAATAATACTTAATAGATTAGAATAGCCAATCTAGTAAGCTTTTAATAATCAAACAAATAACTCCAAAACTCTAAATGATTTTCCTTTTTCATTTGCTTGCTGGTCACCACGCAAACACAGTTTGTATATCAACCTAACACGGACTCTTGCTGCAAAAAAATTCCGAACCACTTCTCCTAAACCTTTCTCATTATATCATCCTATAAACATATATAAACCCACCTTCAATCTCTTCAAACTTCAAACCCCATTTCTTAAAACTTGCCAAAATGGTGCAAATGGATACACTCCCTCTCCTCTTAACCCTAGCTGCTGCTCTTTTATCTTCATATTTTCTTTGGTTTTATTTCTTGGCTCGAACCCTAACGGGTCCAAAAGTGTGGCCCATGATCGGAAGCGTTCCAGAATTAGTGGTGAACCGGAATAGGTTTCACGACTGGATGGCTTCAAACCTACGCCAAACAGGAGCTTCCCCCACTTACCAAACATGCACTCTCACTCTCCCTTTCTTTGCCCGCAAGCAGGGATTCTTTACCGTTACTAGCTGTCCTAGGAACATCGAACACATTCTCCGAACCCGCTTCGACAACTACCCTAAAGGGCCGCACTGGCAGGCGGCGTTCCACGACCTCCTGGGCCAGGGAATTTTCAACAGCGACGGTGAAACGTGGCTCATGCAGCGGAAAACCGCCGCACTCGAGTTCACCACCCGAACCTTAAGACAGGCCATGTCTCGGTGGGTGAACCGGACCATAAAAAACAGGCTATGGTGCATTCTAGACAAAGCTGCTAAGGAAAACGTATCAGTGGATTTGCAAGACCTTCTTCTACGTTTAACCTTCGATAATATTTGTGGACTCACTTTTGGAAAAGACCCCGAAACTCTCTCACCGGATCTCCGTGAAAACCCCTTCACTGTTGCCTTTGACACTGCCACAGAAATCACCTTGAAAAGGTATATACACCCTTAATTTTTTGCTTCTGCGTGCTCACGTAATAATGATTTCTTCTAATTTTTAATTTAAAAACTTTAAGAGGTTTCATGAGATACCACAATAACTATGATATCATAAATAATAATGATCATTTCTGATATTGTTTACATTTTTTTATCCATGTAATTATTAGGCTTTTGTACCCTGGCATAATATGGCGATTCGAGAAGCTTCTTGGAATTGGTAAAGAGAAGAAATTGGAACAGAGTTTGAAGATCGTCGAAACTTACATGAACGACGCCGTTTCAGCTCGCGAGAAATCGCCGTCCGACGACTTGCTATCGAGGTTCATGAAGAAGCGCGACGCCGCCGGAAAGCCGCTGAGCGCCACCGCGCTGCGTCAGATCGCGCTCAACTTCGTCCTCGCCGGCAGGGATACGTCGTCAGTGGCGCTCAGCTGGTTCTTCTGGCTCGTCATGAACCACCCCGCCGTGGAGGAGAAGATTCTCGCCGAACTTGCGGCGGTGCTCACTTCTACGCGTGGTAGCGACAGGCGGAGGTGGACGGAGGATGCGGTGGACTTCGAGGAGGCGGAAAGGCTGGTTTACTTGAAAGCGGCGCTGGCCGAAACGCTGCGTTTGTATCCGTCGGTGCCGGAGGATTTCAAGCACGCGGTGGCGGACGACGTGTTGCCGGATGGCACGGCGGTTCCGGCTGGTTCTACGGTGACGTATTCGATTTACGCGATGGGGAGGATGAAGACTGTGTGGGGAGAAGATTGCATGGAGTTTAAACCGGAGCGGTTTTTATCGGTTAAGGGAGACAGGTTCGAACCGCCAAAAGACAGTTACAAGTTCGTTGCGTTTAACGGTGGACCGAGAACCTGCTTGGGCAAGGACTTGGCTTACCTGCAGATGAAATCTGTGGCTTCAGCTGTGCTTCTGCGTTACCGCCTGTCACCGGTCCCTGGTCACCGGGTGCAGCAGAAGATGTCACTGACTCTCTTCATGCAGAATGGGCTTCGTGTGTTCTTGCAGCCACGTCAGCTTCAACCACATACTGCCACGTCATCATAGAAAAAGGATACTTTGGTCACGTACAGTGTAAAGGGCAATATGATCATTTCGTTGTTACACCTGTCAATTTATTTGTGTTTTTAATTTGTATGGTGAAAAGTGAAATCGTTTGTTGTTTGGTCTGGTTGGTTGGGTTTACCTTTGCAGTTGTTGGAAAATGGGTTTACATATTCTTATGTTGTTGATCAATAATATGAATACACAAAATATATAATTATTGGAAATATGAATTTGTTTAAAGGAATATGATGGTTTTATAATAATTATTATTATTATTATTTTATTTTATTTTTGTTGTTGTTGGAAATTGCATGAATAACTTCTTATTTTATTATTGAAATATTTTTTTATATTTAATTTAGTTTTTTTTAAAGAAAGTAGTTTAATATTTTTTGGTAAATTATAATTTTGAGTAAAATATATTTTTTTAAATTGGACAAATTGTACAACATTTGGACGACTTTAAATTATAAGTCTTTTTGATTGGAAAAAATTTCACATATAAATCAATTTCTATTAATACTTGTCAATTTAGTTAAATGAAAGTCTTAGAAACCCTAACGACTTTAACTAAATCTAAAATTAATTTTAAGTGAAGTTAATCTATACGATTTTCATAAAATCTTCTAGATGGTATACCACTTACTCATTTTTTATAAAAAAAAAACTTTTTTTATCCAAAATCATCATTTGCTAAAAAAATTGTACTAGTTTGTTGAAAAAACCTTTAATTTAACCACTAGGAACACTGTTCTGCTTCTTACGTTAGCATGGAAAATTGTCCGTTAAGATCATTTTGATGTGCATGGTAGATACCCAAACTTACCAATCCTATTCCTACGCTTTGGTAAAATTGGTTGTCAACGGGACATTGAAGTTTATATTTCAAGCAAAAGTAATATTTGGTGAAGAATTTTCGTTTATATGATTAAAAGTTGGAATAAAAAAGATTTCATCTTAGGATTAATTAAGACTAGGAGATAAAGTTCTTCAATACCAGAAATTCAATCGAGGTGACAACGTGATTATCACACCAAAGAATTTCTAAACTTTAAATATTGTATAAACATTTTCAATGTACATTTTATCGAGTGTGATGTAGTATTTTATCGTGCAAATATAGTACTGGTGTCTATGTTTTTAGACATAAGCTTTGATAATTTTGTTAACTATTTGTAAGTGTTTCATTTATATGATATGATCTTTAAACATTCTACAATTTCATTAACACTTCTCATTTCTCTTTCTTTTCTAACTCAACAACTTCTTAAAACGACGTGACCACTGATGTTTAAATCAAGTTCTTAAACTAAATACATTAACATGTATTAATTATTGTTATAATGTATTAACATAATAATACTATTTCAAAAAATTTAAATAAATTATTATCATAATGTTAGTTTTGTATCACTTATTCATATAAAGAAATTCATGCATAAACTCGTGTAAATAAGACCAATGTAGGTCCCAACGACATATATCATCTCAAAACCAATTCAGATTAAATAAAAGTTATCAAGTGAAACTTCTCAAAACCTTAAACCTGCTGAAGAAAAGATAAAAGATGAGTTGATTCCCATAAGAAAAGAAATCGTAGCATTCACCGGCTCATTGTGGCATGTAATCTGCAAAATTGACATTACCAACTTATTTGACCAAAAGATGCAAGCAAAACTGGCAGATAAGAAATTGGAATGCAACAGAAGCTTGAGGAATGATACCACATAAATCACTTTTCTTGATGAATTGATACAAAATTGATGTGTTGGTGTGGAAATTATATTTACAAGTATAACTTTAACTTAAGCAACTACAATGATCTTCCCACCAAAAATGGGAAAAACATTATTATGAGAGTAGAATCTAAACCTTTTCCCTTGATAAAACATCAGGGACTAAATTATACCAATCCATCTGATCTTTGTTCAGTGCTCCTCCGTCCATAAATTACCATTCTGTGAGGCACAAAAGCCTAAGATAAATGAGTTGCTTCTTCGTTAAACTTCCCATTCTTCTTGTAGTGCTTCTTCTGTGGGAAGTACTGGGGAATGATCTATACATGTGGCATGACAAGTACCAGTGATCAATAAGAGTAAGTTATTCCAAGACCTTTTCACCAGTTGAAAAAAGATTAAACACCACAGTTCCAACCAAATACAACCCAACTGAAACCTTGAAAACATCATCCCAAGAGCCTGAAAATATTCAAAGATAACTAAAAGTATTATACTCCAGTCTCATCAGATTTAATTGAAGTATTAAGCACAAGAAATTATGCTACAAAACTAACAGGAGGGCGGATATTTTATAAAATCAACAGAAGTTTAGAACCAACACTGATCTCTATTTAATTTGAAGAACAGGGAAATGAAATTTCTCGTAGGAAAAGAGGGAAAACCAAATAGGATGAACCTCAGTTTAACTCATGCTATTGCTTACAAAGCTTCAACATTACGTAATCTACTAAATGTCAAGCCCAATATGTGCTCAAACCACAGGCTTGATTTTATCTTGTTTTACTTTATTGATTTGATTCCATTCTCATCATCAAAATGAAAACATAAAGAACCATGCTGTTGCTCCAAATTGAATAAAAGAATTCTGGCTTAGTGGTCTAGAACACAGTATGAAAACATCACCATGTTGCTAAAATAATACCAACAACAAAAGGCTTACCGAGACTCTTCACAGATTGTGCACCATAAACATATGTTCAATATTCAGTATCAAGAGTAATAATTTCATAATGATCTTTCACCTAATAGCTTAATCTTTCAAGATACTAATCGCTGACATTCAGTCACCAAGGAACTATGAGCAACAAATACTTACCATGCTGCAGAATGTAACCTGTTGCTGCTGTTCCAAAGACACCAGCCAATACTCCAGCAGTATTAGATAGACCAAGCAATATCCCCTAAAGATAACAAGAGGAAATAAATATGATTTTTTTTTTCCTTTTCCTTGCCAATTGACAACTATTTAACCAACTAATTGTGAGATAAATACAGATGGCCATAAGAACATTTCTTAAATGTAGAACTCCAAATTGAAGAAAATATAAGTACAATGTATCCACTCACAGAGTATCGAGGGGCAATATCCTGGTGATTTGAATACAATCCAGACTGAGAGAAAGCATCGGTACCCTATTCAGGAAGAATTTGAAACAAGTTATGAAAGAGAAAACTCCAAGATGCAAATCCCTCAGGGCACCCTAAGCAACCAAAGGTTAGAGAAGATGAAGAATAAGGGTAAATGGAATGTAAGGATGAATGAACCAACAGTTTGCAACTTTACGAAGATTGGCAGAATGAGAATGTGTAGTTAGACTGTTCTAAGAGAAGTTTCAAGACACTATTGTCTAGAAAATTTACATTAGCCAGTCAAATTTTCAGATTGCACAGTATGAACCAAAAATATAAGACACACAAATACAAACAGATTTTATGTTAGGATTACATAGAAACTACCTTCTCAGAATTAAAATAAGTTAAATACAACACAAGAAACAAACCTGACTGCACGTCATACACAAAACAGCCATTGCAGGAGAGTTAATGTGGCTCAATTGAGTTAAGAAGAAAGCCGGTCCGAGAAATCCAATTGTTTGCATTATCTGCAAAGATGTATGACTACGCTTAGAACTTTATAAAATGAGATCATGTTCAGTAAACTAGTAGAAAAAATTTAGTAAAAATAGTCAAAAGCAGCAAGATCAAGGATAGAGAAGGCAGGCAAAGAGGATCTGTCTCTAAATTTAGTGACAAAAAGTTTGCAGCTTTATGCACCTCTTCTTAAAATGTAAGCCATAATGCCACATTAAAGTAAACGGTAACCTAAAAAATTTGGTCACAGTACAACTTAAAAAAAAGTATGTATATATATATATATATATATATATATATATATATAAGGATAGGAAATAGGTCCCTAGCCCTATATAATTTATATAAAGGATGTAGGTCAGGAATTTATCCAAAAAACTGTTTTTGCAAGAAGCTATAAGAATAAATAAATAAAGGGGAGATACCTTGCGGACCCTTGTAACTGATACACCTTTGCTCACTAGAGTGTCTGCAATCCAACCACCAACATTTGCAGAAAGTGCCATTATCAACCATGGTAGAACACAAAATAGCCCAGATTCTGTCAGATTGAACTTCAAGACCTAGATATATGAGAATAACTTTAGCCAACTTTAAACAGTGTCAATTGTTTTCCAAATATCAAGAAGACTACAAATCAAAATATTCTGTGAGTCAGGATATTAACATAGCTCCAACCAAACGATGGACTCTATAAGCTCTAATATTAATAATGTTGACGTAGAGGCTTAACAACTGTACCAAGTAGGATGCTTAAAACATCAAACATCAACAAGCATGCTCGCATAATGAATTTTATGACATTGAATCCTTACAATTAACAAGAGTATGAGATAAATGGGGGAGATTAAGATTTTAGGAGAAAGATGGAATAGATAATAAATTCTAGTCCCTATTATTATAGATATAAGAATTAGAAAGAAAATCCTTCAGCAAAACCAAAAGAATTAGCAAAGCAATAGCATGACATTTATGTTATACTGAAAATATTCTAATGATCATTCCCAAGCAAATAATCCTAATAATTGGGACTATACAAAATTGAAAAGAGTGACATAAAACACGAGGCTGCCCTCTAGTGGGGTATGGGGAGGGAAGATATTAACTTCCAGGTAGAACAAAAGTACAAGCACACAAAATTAAAACTTAAACAAAAATAAAGGCTTCCAACTTGCCTACTCTCCCAGAAATAAATTTAGAGAAGTCAATGCAAAATGGTTTGTATGGCTGTTGAATATATGATGAGAAGCAAGCACTACAAATGATCTAATATTCTCCGTCCGTACTACATAATTTGAGTGGTTTCCTACTTTACAGTCAGTTATAGCACCAAATTTCCGTTTTCCCAGTCCATTGTCTGATATTAGATCCAATCCGAGACAACAGAATATCTATTTTAAGTTGAAGTTTCCCTAGTACTTATATAGGTACCGGTAGCTTTATCATCTCGGTAAATTCATACACAACCTTGTAGGAACTAAAAGAAAAAAAAAAAAATGAACATGGATCTAGCTGTGTCTGCATCACATCATTGAGTAACATACCCAAAAAGATAGATCGACCTTACTTGGTTATAGTATGTTGGCATCCATGTAAGAAGAATGAAAGTTCCCCAGTTGTGGCAAAAATGGGACACTATTAGAGCCCAGACTGGAGCTTTTGACAAAATTAATCTCCAAGGTATTGTTTTCACGGGTTCCTTGGACAAACAGCTGGTAGTAATGAGCTTCTTTTCTTCAGGCCGCAGGTCAGGATCTTCAAGAGGCGAACTATGTGCCTACAGCTCTCACAAGCACAGAAAAGATGAGCACATAAACAAATAGAAAATTTTACCAATAATCTTTACAGAAACAAAAATATCTTGTCAGAAAAGTCTTGGTAAAGAATCAACTTCAAGACAATAAAAACACTTCTATCAAGAAAATGTTTGAGCAAGTATTTCCAAGTTCAATATGTAAGCATCTCTACCAAGGAAATAAGTGTACATATTCAAATCATACCTTGCTAAGCCACACGGAAAACCAGACTGTCCCTAGAGAACCAAAGGAGTAAAATACTGATGGCCATCCAAACTGATGAATTAGAAAGGGAGAAAAGGCCAGTCCAGTGACGGATCCAAGATACATGCCACTGTAGACCAGTGCTAGTGATCTACTTCTTTCTGACACAGGAACCCATTTTGACAGAATATTGTTCATGGCTGGCATAGCAACACCCTACAAAGTGCAAAAAGGCCAAAACAAGTGAGCTTCACATGGAACAGAATTAGCATCAAATTGTATCATCATCAACTGGATAAATAAAATCATTACTAAAAATAAGTCACAATATGGATTATAAGAAAAGAACATTCCATTCTTTTTCTTTACTAGATTTCTTCTTTTCCAAAATAGTAGCAACATAAAGCTTTATCCTAGTAGAATTAGTACTGTTTGGAAGATGTTAATTTTTAACATAACTCACCTCACCAATGCCCATAAATGCTCGAGCAACTAGTAGGAAAGGCAATCCAAGTTTGGCAGCTATGGGAGTGAGAACTGTCGCAACAGACCACCAAATCACCCCAAATCCCAATACCTGCTTTCCACCCACTGTATCTGCCCATATTCCACCAGCAATCTGCAAGAAAAATCTACCCTATGCTTCAGACGCATGGCCTTAAATTCTAAGTCATACAAATTGGCAAATGTTACTTGTCAATTAGTTTTAACAAAACAAAATCACATTTACCTGAGTAAGAAGGTATCCCCAAAAGAAAGAAGACTGTACCAAACCTACAGTGCTGGGGCTCCACTTATACTCTGCAGACATAGGAAGTATAGCAATGCTCATATTTACCTGCAAATGAGAAATGAATGAAAGTTTCAAAGAGTCAAGCCCACTGAAGACTCCACAGCAGTACTAAACAAAGGCATTCAAATCAAACCATATGATCGGATTATTTATTTTATGGGAACCATAATTAGAAGGATTTAATTCAGTGAACCCTGTTATGCCAAATTTTCAAAGAAAACCTAAATATAGAAAATATTTATACATAATTCAATACATGATGTGTTGTATAAAGTCTACACACTAAAACCTACCCAAGATTCCTATATTTGAAAGTTACCATTGATAATAACTATAATCCAAAGCTTATACCAATACAAGATATTATTTTGAACTGCTAAAAATACAAAACCTTCGTCTGAACAGCATAATACTTACAGAAAACTTCTAAAATTTCTTTCATGTTGACACTAAAAATGTATACTACGAGTAGATGAATTTTAGCTTCTAATTAGATTCAGTATTTTTCTTTTGGCATAATTCAAGGTTTACAGTGGAAGATTAATCCCTTCAAAGTGTAGAAATCTCCAAAGTAGATTTTGCCTCCAAATCCTGAAATTGAACTCCTTCTTAGATTTGAGATCGGGACTAATTCAAATCCAAAAAAAAGTAAGAAAAAAAAAAGCTGCTCATAACTGGACATCTCGAGCATAGGTAGCTTGGTCATTCTAACAACAACAACTAAGATAAACCTTGATACCCCCTTAAAATATGATTTGAATCTGATTCAATCCAATTGATAACCAGCAAGCACTTGGGAAACCCATCAGCTACTCCCAACTTCCCATTTCTTTTCATGTTTAAGGTTATTGCAAATGGATTAAGAAATATTTAATAGATGAAAATTTAGACTAAATTGCCCTTACTTAATACCATTTATCTTAACTATTAGTAACAATAAATTAATACCTCAAATTTCTACTTCTCTCAACTAATTCCAATAACAATAAATGTGAACTACTGAAATTCTAGTATTTGCCACCAAACTTATTTCCATTACAAAAGAATGAGTCAGCTCACTGACCTCAAATTTCAAAACAAAATATAAATTTAAGGAAGATTCAATAATCTTTCCGATGAAATTGTATTTTACTTGGAAAGAATTTCCATTTGAGTGTTTACTCTATAAAACATTTCATACTACTCAGTGTGAGAGGCTTAAACATGCCATAATACCATAGTCTCTATAAACAGTAACCCCTAAGGTAGACTCTCATGTCATCTTAAAATTTAAGTTTGTACCTAATTCAATCCTCAAAAGCTAAATTAAGTTTGGACCTAACCCAATCCTCAAAATCCAACTCATGAAGTAAGATTTGTCCCTCACTCACATACATTATTTTGATGACTACCAAATGTGAGATCTCCAAACACTTGCTATTAGCATGCGTAAGGACCTGCCTATATACCAACTACACCGACCTTTGTTGTCAAATTGGCTTTAGTTAAATTCAGTATAAAAATGCTCTTACAGCTTCTTCTCGCACACACAAAATTGCATGCAATGAGAATGGAACAATGCAGTTGAAAAAACATAGAAAGAGCAGAGCTACATACCCTATCCATGTTACAAAGAAGAAAAGCGGAGAAGCAGAGAACCACAATGACCCATCTCTTGGGGAACACCTGCCACCACTTTCCTTCCTCCTCCATGTCATCCTCACCACGCGCCTTCTGAAGGACAACATCCTCGTACTTGGGGGACTCCGATAGGTTCTTCTCCGACTTCACATTGGCCCACACCTTCCCGCCGCCCCTCCCGCCGGCAAAGAGGAGGCGGCTCCGCTGCGAGAGCAGGAACGGCGACGGTGGAGGTGCATGTGCGAAATGGGTTCGGCGCGATAATGGAATGGAGCACGAAGTTGAAGGATGAGAGAAACAGGAGATAATGGCTCTGCCACTCATCGTGGCTTCCTTCTTCTCTACTTCTCTTCTTCTTCTCTTCTTCTCTTCTTCTCTTCTTCGTTCTTCAGTTGCTGTTACTGTGACACCACTATTGATATTTTAAGGAACAACACGGGATTTTTATAACTACTGGCTCTTGTTTTGACACGTGGAGATTGCGTACACAAGAAGACCCCGTTTCTTCGGTAATTAATCATTGTCGGATTTTATATGTTTCATTTTAATTAAATTCCTAATATAGTTCCTCGTAATTGTATTTGAAGTAAGAGGTAAAATCATAAAATTTATTATTATTATTACAGGAAAAATTAAATTTATTTTATAATCTAATTTTAATTTATGAAAAAAAAATATTTTCTAATAATTATTCCAACAAAAATTGTTCAAACATAAACATGTAAGTGTTAAAATTTATATGAAAACTTGTCCCTTTTTTTTAAATAATTTTGGAAAAAAAACACACATATATATATATATAATAGAAAAGAAAATGGAAAATAATCTAAATCAAATTGACGCTAGCAGCTTGGAAAGGTAGATCTCTTAGCATGATGGGTCGGATCCAGCTAGTCAATATAGTGATTACTGGATTTTTAGCTTATAGTTTTAATATGTATAAATGCTTGTTTCACTTATTAAGCAAGTTGAAAAAATGATGGAGGCTTGAATATTATTAATCTTCATCATGAAAATAATGCATATTTTCTTAAGCTTGCTTGGAACTTTGCTTATAGCAACAAACCTTGGTCTTTACTCTTGAAAGCCAGAGTTCTTAAATCAAAATACGAGTTTAGAATGGTTTATAGATCTTCCTCTCTTTGGCTTGGAATTAAACAATTTTATTCTATCATACTTGCTAATACTTCTTGGACTGTTGGTACAGGTTCTTTTATTAATTTCTGGAATGATAAATGGTGTTCTACTATTTCTTTAGCAAATATTGCAGGATTATCTGATGGGGCTAGCCTTCCGGATACAGTATCTCAATTTTGATCAGGTTATGATTGGAATATTCCCTTATCTTTACAGCAGATGCCGCTTTTTTTTAATCATATCATGGTTAGAGAGGAACAAGATATTCCTAATTGGATTCTAGATGAGTCTGGTCGTTTCACTCTTAAATCGGCTAGGACTTTTTTCTTGGAACCAGGAGTTCCATGTGG
>Ga0123342_1002670_pt1 | contig 29339 bp, 9 predicted proteins | sample Turbeawhitnodule_FD_89960 | JGI IMG/M metagenome (GOLD analysis project Ga0123342, IMG submission 89960) | Root nodule microbial communities of legume samples collected from Mexico - Turtle bean Mexico white nodule | ecosystem: Host-associated > Plants > Roots > Nodule | place: Mexico: Nepantla... | reverse complement strand
TATATTTTTTTTTTTTAAAAATTTTTTTTTTTTTTTTTTTTTTTTTTTTTTTTTTTTTTTTTTTTTTTTTTTTTTTTTTTTTTTTTTTTTTTTTTTTTTTTTTTTTTTTTTACTTCACCGATACGTTAATAAAGTACTATTTATTTAATAAAGTACTATGTCTTTTTATTATATAACTCCAAAATGTACCAGTATTTCAATCTCCGCAATTCATGAAATAACTAAATTATTAAAATCCAAAATATATCTAAAATAACTAAATATATATTTTTAAGATCATGTTCATATCCTACATAGTTAATAGTATAACTTTCAAAGCAGACGGTCATTATTTTAGTGCAGTTATTTTAATTTTATATAAAAAATAATTATTATTATATTACTTTTAGTATTTGTTAGGTTATTTTTTATTTTTTTATGCAGTTCAAATTGAAAAAAAAAAATAATAATATAAATTGAAGTAACTAATGTTTCACTACATTATATGATACCATGTAAAAATTACATACAATGAAAATTATAAGAAAATTTAATATAATAATAATTTAAATTGATAAATACAGTATTAGAAAACAGATGGAAAAGGAAAATGATAGAAGAAAAAGAAAAGAAAATAAAAAGTAGACACTAATGAACAAATTGAGATAAAAGGATACTGATAACTAGAGTTATTGTCATCAATTATTGCAAATAAAGTGTAGTTTTGGTTATATTTTTGTGATGTGAATTTAATTATTGTTTTGAGTAAAGATTAAATTGAACACTATATAGACGCATTACATTGCTGTAATAAATGATATTATAAATATGTATTTAGGATCACACATATGATCAATAGTATAAGAACTTTTGGGTCTAGTTTTGGAAAGGTAGGTTGTTGGAGATCAATGATGTCTCTTTTTCTGTTTTGTAATTAAGTAGCAAAGTTTAATTATAATTTCATAACTTTCTCCAAAATTTATTTCAATATTTGTTAAACTAAACCAGAGAAAACATTTTTTTAATGTTGTTGCCGGATGACTTACGAAAATGCTTGAATCATGTTTCTCTAGTTTAATTTGAAAAACTAATTATGCGATTAGGAACGCAAATAAAAAGATAAGTATACATAAGTTTTTTTCAACCATAATAGTTTGTAATTAAAACGGATATTGATACAATACAGATACAAATACAAATATAAATTGTTCTCGAACTAGTTTGTGCACTGGGAGAACGATTAATTCCAGGTGTTATTCGGTCGGTCTTTACGGCTTCCACACTCCTTCTCTGTTTTTTCTTGTCGAGTGGCTCCTCGGACGGGTGGGGTACCTTCAGATGACACTCCAACGTTCAAGTTAGTGGGGTAGTAGGGTTCGACTATCAGAGTACTGTAGATAATGACGTACATTTCTCTTTAGAATGCGTGATATTTATATTACTTTGATGTGTCCTTGTTGTTGAGTCGGATTAGGGGGTTGGTTTGCGATTAGGGTTGAGTTAGGTCATTCCTTAACCATGGATTAGTCTTGCTAATCTGGTCAACCTTTGACTTGAGCGCCGCATGTCGGTCGCCCATATGTGCCATGTGGTCGACCTTGTCGTTTGGGTTAGGGTTTGGTTTGCTGAGTCGACCGAGCGGGGTACATCGGTCGGCCATCCCAGTACATAAATATAAATATAATTTTTAAAATGTAAGATAGGGTAATGGATTTATATATACTTTTAGCAGAAAGATGTTTCTCCTAACTAGTTCAAAAGAATTTGTAAATCGTAATAAAATTTTATACAATAAATTTGAATTTTTAAAAAATTAATGCATTTATCTATTTTAAAATTATGTTAGAACTGTAATAAATTCAATAAATATTTTTTAAATTAAATATCTCACCGATACGTGTCTTATAAATATCATTATTCCATACGCGTGTATGACACGAACACAACACACTATTTAAAATTTAATAACAATGAATATAAAAATATAATTGTTTATAAAATACTATTTAATTAAAGTGCTTAAAAAATATTCTCATTTTTATAGTATGATGTAGACGAATTATTTATAATATCATATATATATATATATATATATGGATTTTAAGTATACAAATTAAAACAAAAGATATTTTTTTTCTAAAAAATGTTTTTATTTTTGTATATTAGCTGAATTATTTTTGTACTACTTTTTCTTAAAATGTAGATTAGAATTTTTTTTATTTACTGGTTTAGTTTGTCTTTTTATAAATAAATAATTCTCTACTTTTTAAAATCAAATTATGTGTTTATTAAATAAGTAAATTTTAAAAATATGTTACTTATTTTAAACATAATTGTTTACAGATATACTGATTTAAGTATTGTGAATCCGGAGGTGTGGAGGAGGATGAAGTTAATTATCACTATTTAACACTAATAACATGGTACTTTTATTTCAAAATACGAAATACATTTTATTTGTATTTTTTAATTTTATCATAAATATATATATATATAAATTCATATTTTTATTTTTTAATAAATTTATAATATAATATAAACATAATGTATGTAAAGAAAAAATAAAGATATTATTTAAAAAATGTTCTAATTTAAAGTTTCGAGTAAAATATATTAAAGTTATAATTTTTTTTATTAAACGGATATATTAAATTAATCATTTTTTTCTTAAAAATAAAACTAATTAATTAATTTTCTTAAAAGTAAAAATTTGGGAATTATGATGTATACAGTAAAAAAAAAAGAGCAATATGATGTATATACTGTTAGAGATTATTATTTTAAGTAGAGGTTGTACAAAAAAACTATTGACTGATTTATTTATACTACTGGAAAGAGGAAAACCAGGCGCGCAAACGGAAGCACAGCCCACAGAACAGAACAGAACAGAACAGAGAAGAAAGAACAGAGGAGAAGAGAAGAAAGAACAAAGAACAAAGAACAGAGGAGAAGAGAAGAAAGAAGAAAGAGTGTTACAGAGCCCAAACACTGAACCAATAAAGTCTCTCCGCTTCCTCGAAATCAGTTTCCGATCTCCTCTTCCACTGCCTTACTCATTCTCGATCTTTGAGATGATCAAAACCAGAAATTATCGGATTCGGAAATCGTCCAGGCCCTCGTGGACGCTCACGCTCACGCTGCTCCTCACCTGCTGCTTCCTCATTCTAATTCTCCACACTCTCCGCATTCTCTCCCATACCCATTCCAACTCCTCCAATGCTCTCTCCAAACCCAACGATCTCACCTCCATCGCTCGCAACACTCACGTGTATGTCTCTACTCTGTTCCCTGATTTTCCTTCTTTTATTTCTTTCATCTTCAATCTCCTTCTGCAGAACCCAAGAAGACGACAGCCAGGGAGAGAGCTGGGTTGAAATAATATCCTGGGAGCCCAGAGCTTTTATCTATCATAATTTTCTGGTTTGTTTTCATCTAAATGCTGTTAGTATTTATTTGTTATTAAGATGTGAAATGTTGCATGCTTCTATTATTTTTGTTCTTTTTAATCTGTCCTCTGCTTTTTATTTTTTCATATTTTCATTTTCTCTCCCATCTTTTTGTTTCCACTATAATCCATTGGAAATTCCAATATAATCCATTGGAAATTCCAATTGAAGAATTAAGAACTGAGTTTTGTTCTAGGGATGATAATAAAGGTGTCTGTGTTGAACTTTTGATTGGTTGTGCCTATGGGAAATATTGGAAAATTGGACTGCCTAGGCTCCCTCTAAAATTTGCTGTTGTTAATGATCTTGTGCTTGTCACTGGATTTGTGCGTGTTAGACTTGTTAACAGGTCTTAGTTTTTTGAGTCGCTAGAAAATGATGAGGTGGGCAGTGAGAAGGGGAGTTAAAATAGATTGACATGGCAGATGGAATACAATGGAAGGTTTTGTCTTTTACTCAATTATGCTTAATAGGAGAGTTTGAAATCTTTCACAACTCACGTTTTTAGTATTGGAGGAGTAACCGCAAATGATGAAGTGAAGTACAGATGGATAGTGTTTTCTTTGAGCATTTTCACATTTTTCCTATACCAAATAAGCATCACGTAATTTTCATTCCAAATATTGTGTTTATCCATTTTCGACTTGCATGCCCGTAATCACCAATGCTGAGGCTTTTTCCTTAATTATGACCTAGGCACCCCCTTCTCTAATTTATTGAAAAGAGGTGTTATTTTCAATTTTGAGTACCACTTTAACACGATATGGTTATGTTGTGTTTAACCATTGTTTTACGTAAGAGCTCAAATGTACTATTAAATATTTCAGTGTCAACACTTTCGAAATACTGAAATTTGGCTGATTAATATTGACAGACCAAGGAGGAATGCGAACATCTAATTAATATAGCGAAGCCAAACATGCGTAAGTCAGCAGTTGTTGATAGTGAAACTGGAAAGAGTATGGACAGCAGGTTGGATTTCCCCCTTACATTTTCCTGTCAACTGTCCTTCGATTTCAGTATTGAAAATAATTAACTTTTGCATGTTTAGCTAGCCTTTGCCTCTTTGTTGATAGCAAACCTTATCTTTTCTCATTCCTTTTGCATTTAGAGTACGGACTAGCTCTGGTGCTTTTCTGGCCAGAGGACGTGATCAAGTTGTGAGAGATATTGAGAAAAGAATTTCAGATTTGACTTTTATACCAGTAGGTATGTTACTTTCTGCCTTTTGCCACTTTTTTATGAGTTTTAGTTGTTGATAAAGCTAACTCTTCTGGTCGCATCACATATGTATCAAATAGTAGTTAGTGGCAGAAGGTCATCCATGCACACTGCACCCTTTCTGGTTCCCTTCTTGTGTTGAAGGATTTAGAACAGCTATGAAGCCGTAAATTTGGGTTGTAATGCTAACAAAATAAAAAAAATATATACTCCTAGAAGTGAATATGATAACTTAAATATTGATTCATATACAGAGCTTTTTTTACTCTGTCTGCAACATCGTCAAAAGAGTTTTATATTTAAGGTAACATACAAGTTTCTTAAATTAACAATTGTTAAAGAATAGAAGATAAAATAACTATTGTTTCTTAAATGATTTCATATTTTGAAAACTATCAAATATTCATCTCTGATATGCTTTCTAGTTGGTATATAAAACATTTTTAATATCTTAAATGCCTAACCAATCTGTCACTTTAGTTAGTGTATAAAACATTTGTGTTTAATGAATATTTTTATCACGCCTGCATGAGACTGATTTCTGTGTTGTTGAAGTTATCTTTGCGCTTCATTATTCTGCAAGCTATCCCTTGTACATTTCTAGGCCTTTTTTTTTTATCAAAAGGAAACTAAAATCATGTACAAAAAATTGTCTTGAAATCAAATCTTAAATCCATGTTATTTTTCAGTAACTAATTTGCTTTATGAAAATGAAAGATTTATTGCATGACTGTAAAATTCTAGATTGTGCCACTTTCAATGAGCTGTATTTGAATTTCATCTATCAGCTCTAGACACCGCCATTCTACAATTTCTGTCTTTGCTTTCTTTAAAATTTTGAAACAACTATAGCTAAAGCAATGGATCATCATGCTGTGTGAGTATGACTATTTCACTTCATTTATGTAGAGTTCTGGTAATAGATATTTCAAAACTGATTTTCAATTAAAGCAAACAAGATGGAATTTTTTTGGTTCTTTTTCCTTCCGGATGATTCTCGATAGTCTCTAAAAGATGGGGTGCTCCTAAAATCATGCTGTATTCATTCCGGGTATGTATACGTATTCAATATTCGTTGGACACTCATGGATACATACTCGATCTTAGATATGTATCAGAATTATTTCACAAAAATAAAAATTAGATAATTAATTTAGGTACGCATGTGTACTTTTTGGGTATGTACAGTACCCAAATCTAATAACTAAAAAATTTCAAGTGGTGAAAACTTTGGCCAATTTGATTTACTTTTAGGATGAATGGAACTTGAAATCAAAGGAATGGTGGGTCAATACGTGTTGTAGTTCCTAGGCTTCAATCAATTTCATTGAAACTCTTTTCGCAGACATCATCCTCTTGGTTTGAGAGGAATTAGAGCACATATTCATTTATTTCTTCTATAAAAATAAATAGACTTAACCATAAAAAGGATCAAGATTCAGTTTGTTTATACAAGTACGATACCGTACTTATATCATGTCATGCAGCATAGTGGATAGTATGTTATTTTTCATGATATACTATAAAACCACTATATTGTCTGCCTCAATATGCAGAGCATGGTGAAGGACTTCAAGTTCTCCATTATGAAGTTGGACAAAAGTACGAGTCTCATTTTGACTACTTTATGGACAACATTAACACTAAGAACGGGGGACAGCGGATAGCAACAATGCTGATGTACCTGTAAGATTTCAGTTGCCTCGTATTTGCTAACCTCAATTTGTCTTGGATATGAAGGCAAATGTTCATGTTGTCAAATTTCGGTATTCTAATGATGCAGTTCTGATGTTGAAGAAGGGGGTGAGACAGTGTTCCCCGATGCGAAGGGAAATGTTAGCTCTGTGCCTTGGTGGAATGAGCTTTCTGAATGTGGAAAAAAAGGACTTTCAATCAAACCAAAGATGGGCGATGCTTTACTTTTCTGGAGCATGAAGCCTGATGCAACCTTAGATCCATTGAGTTTGCATGGTTAGTTGCTCTCTTGTTATTGTTACCATGACCGTTATTATTGTTTATTGTTATTTCCAAATTTGGAGAAATAACAAGGTCGTTTCTGCAATAATTTTCAGGTGGTTGTCCAGTGATTAAGGGTAATAAGTGGTCAAGTACCAAATGGATGCGTCTCAAAGAATACAAAGCTTAAGGCATTTAGGTATTTATCTTCTCTTTCCTTCTTAATGTTTACTTACATAAATATAACCTTACAGAGGTATGATTAGACATCAGTGTTTATTTCACCAATTTTACATTATTGTTAATTGAGACTGTATGCTCAATCAGCTGATAGAATGTTTAAAAGAAATTTCATAAAGTGTTCCTACAGCTTAAGTGCAAAATCTTATTTTGAGATTTTGTACCACTCTTTGGTAGGTCCTTATGTAACCAAGGATCGATATATAACCTCTTAAAATCTAATTCAATTTCTGTTCTAATTGTAAATTCCATTTTGAGATCTTAAGTAACTTTTTTGTAGGTTCTAATGAATTCTTTTGTAGTAAAAAGAAATTTAAGATACGATTTTGTTTTAATATTTTGGAGATCTTAAAAATTATTGTAGAAGAACTCATTCCATAGTCGAGAACTTATCTCTCCTTCTAACGTAAGATCCTGTAAATAATTTTATGTTTTGGAGTTTTGTTGAAGATCTACCACTAAAGTGCTCTAAGTCAATTATCTTCTCAAATTTATCAGTTCTCTTGAACTACTATGTTTATTAAGTTATATTGTTGGAGAATTCATCTAGACAAAGGGTTAGATTTAGTCACACATATAGTATATTGTGTGGAGATAGTTTTGAATTTTCTGCAATATATACAAGTTATTCAGTATTAGCACTGCTAAAACTGGAGGACTGTTATTTGTTTACTTCACATAAATTGTGGCTTTTTGTTTAATAAATTTAATATGGCGATTGTTTCCTTCACATCTAACGTTGATTTAGTTCCTTTTCAGGCTCATAATGAATTCATGAATTCAACCTGTCAATATTATACTAAGTGATCGATGGACCATATTTGCATGATCATACTTTCAGGGTGGAAGGAAAATGTTGTTTAGATGTTTTACCATACCTCAATTCTTTGTCCATCCCTTTCTGGTTATATTACTAATCGAGACAAATTTTTATAGATTTGCATTGGTTAGGAGATGAAGAAATAGTAGGAAACCAATACATGGAATGATATACACAGGCTTTTCCTGCGTTTTTTGTTTGCAATATTATACATGAAGATGAACAATAAGGGTAACTGGGAAATCACATCATCCTTCAATTCGAACTCACTTTAATCTAAAGTAAATATTATAAAACATTGACAATTTTCCAGATATATTAATGTCATATACTGCCGTTAACTTTTATTAGTTATGAATGACTTTCATGAGAGTATTTATTGAGAGCTAAATTGTAATTATGTATTCTTTACCTATTTAATTAAAATATCAATTAAACATAATCTAGTTTTTCTGAACTTGTTGGACTCAAGGCTTTTGTAGACAAATTAAAAGGACATGTAGACGAATAAACTTGGGTGAAACAAAAGGTCCATGTTAAGAATATGGATACGTGAATGGAGGGAATATGGATATAGGATTAAAATGGAGAAGAGATGATTCCAAATAGGAAAACAATGTTTTAAGTGCCTTCATATAGGAGTTAGATAGAACACAAACATGCAGTGAGGGAGAGGATAAGGTGGTAGTGGAAGGAGGAAAACAAAGGAATTTATACAATAAAAATCGCTTATAAAGCAAGATATGCAATAAAGTGTGGAACAAGCCAAGAAGATGTATGATCAGCTCTATAGAATATGAGGTTACCTCTAAAAATGGTTAGAATATTGCTTCTAAGTTGGTAAGACATGGCAGTGCTCTGGTTGTGAGATGAGTCTGTTGCCTACACCTTGGTGCCTTCTGTTTTCTGAGATCATCTGGGTTGGGTCGGTTTGGTAGGAGTTTTATATTGGACTGTTGATTGCATGATTGATAAAGTCATGTGACGACTTTATTAGTGGTTGTGTAGCCTCTGATACAGTTAATGCCAAGTACACTGCTGCTATATGTATTTCTGTGGCTTGTTAGTTTGAAAATTTGTAGTCAGGACTATGTTAATCTGAAATTTTGAACTGTGTGGCATTATAAAACATGCGAGGTTATAAAATCTAGTGATTTGGTTGAGAGGGGTCTGCTCCTAGGTTATGTTTCTATGTTTAAGAATTTACAAGAGTTTCACTTAGAAACAAGAAAGTTTACCAAGGTACAAGGAAGAAAGCCATAAATGGTTTATTTGTGATCTTTAAAAAAACAACCTTGGAGTTTATTAGTCTTGTTGATACAGTAAATCTTTCAAAATTAATGTTATTCAGTTTTATCTCTGAGAATTTATTGAGTTGGGTTACCTAAATTAAATTAGATTGGATTGGATTTCAATAATATCATTCAATTGATTCACAAACTAAAATTAATAAAATTCTAATTTATATTAACTTTTTAATAAAAATATATAAATTAAAAGAAGTTAAGGACTCAAAATGTCTCAAATAATTTTTTTTATAAAAATAGTTAGGAAAATGTCTCGTTTGATCCTTTTTGTTTTTTAAAATTTGTTCGATGTTATTTATTTTTAAATATTAAAAAAACTGATAAAAGTATTAAGTTATTTGAACTATTTTTTTTTTCATAAAAATATAAGTTAATAATAATTAATTTTTATATTTTTTTAATAATGAAAAAAATTAATCAAATAAAACTGAAAGATATTTAAAAAATATGTTTACTTTTATTATTAGTAGTGAAAACAACATTTTATTTTTCTAAAATTTTAGTCATTCTTCCGGAAGTCGCAAAACCAAAAAAAAAAATGAGCGATGTGCAAAAATGCAGTACAAAACTTTTTTTAAAAAAAATTGTCTTTGCACTAGGAGATGTAAAATACAACGAATCGTCTCACCAACTCTCTCACATGCTCAAATAAAGATGAAATTTCCCTCTCAAACGCTACACTTAGAGAAAAATGAAAGTGTTGCAGCTGAAAGGGAGGTACGGGGACGTGGGATGCAGGTGATGTTGTTTAAAAATGTGAGATTATATTTCATTTAGGGTTATTTAAATTTTTAAGAAAGGTTAAAATTAACTTTTCACAATTAATATAAAGATGCAAATGATGAATGTATGGAAGTGAAGGAAGGATTTTCTTGATAAGTTTAGTATGAGTAACCTAAAACTTAATAGAAGATTGTGTTATTTTTCTTAATGTTAGAAATCTCACATCGACTAGAGATTATAGTATTTCATAGTATATAGGTGAGTGAAAACTTCACCTCATAAGTCAGTTTTATGAGGTTGAGTTAGACTTAAAGTTCACTTCTTAATATGGTATCAAATCCATTTCAAACATATCCTAGCGAGAGTTTGTTGGGTTTATCAGGTCACCCAAATCGTCAGACCATCCATAATATATTGTGTATGAGGTTGAGTTAGACTTAAAGTTCACTTCTTAATACTTATTAAGTTGAAGCTTAGTGAGTTGAATTAGATTTCACTTAAAAAAATTGATAGAAATTCAACCAACTCCATATATTTTTTTTAGTAAATTAAATAATGAATTTACTCAAGGGATGTACGGAAAATAGGAGTAGTCTCTTTTCTCCTTATTAAAGATATAAATATATATATATATATAAAGATGCAATTTACAGATTTTGTATATTTAAAAAATTACATTATATTTCATAAATATAAAATTAATTTTATTATGTAATTTAGTATAGTTTAGTGAGAAATTTTAATATAATGATTGAATGAAGGAAATTTAATATCTATGGAAAAACGTTAAATGATAAAGTATATTTACGTTAGAAATGTGGTTAGAGTTGATCCATGTAAGAATTGCGATTTTAAAGTAAGTAGATCTGTAATATTTATTAATTTATTTTGACGTACCCTTATATATAAGCAGGGTTGAAAATAGTGTGATATTTGTGGGACATGGATGTACCACTAACTCAAACCCACCCAATTAATAATTAGTAATTTCCATTTCCATTTCTCAACTACTCACTTCACTTTTCATTTCTCAACTACTCACTTCCAATGCATCTAACACATTTTCCATATCTTATCTTATTTTATATACATCTCATTTTCATCTTTTCTTTCATATAAGAGCATGATAAGATCTATATTGATGATTTTTTAATATGATCTCTAAACATATCTTACTCTTAATCATGTCAATCTTATAACATTTATTTTCAGTTTTATTTTAAAAAAATATCTAATTTATTGTTAAATTGATTATTCTAAAAATATAAATTATATTAATAATAATAATAATAAATTATATTAATAATAATAATAATATAAATTATATTATTAATAATAATATAAATTATATTATTAATAATATAATTTAAACTATATCATTCAAGATATGTCAAATATTTTTTTATTATTAATGCTTATTTGAATTGGTTGACTTTAAAGGTGTTCAGTACTCGACAAAATCACTAAGTGCCTATAATTTTTTTATGACATTTATAGTCATTATGCTATTAAAATTTTGTCAACATCATATGGCAGATGATTTACCCACACACTAGCTTTTATATCAAAATAGAATCAAACCAATCATGTCCAATCCAACTGGATCCATAAACACCTTAGTATTCATAAAGCTAAAATAAGAATTTAAGGTTTCATATTTCATTAGTAAATTTATAAATGTATATTTATATATTGTTTTATTTCACATAATGTAATGATGGATCAGAGTTGTAATAATTATAGATGCACAACGGATGAATATGAGAATGAACAATAATTTTTTGAATTTGCAAAGATGAATGTTTTGGATAATAATGACAAATTCTATTGTTTGTGTATTAATGTTTAAATGGTCAAAGACTACACCTAAAGTTATTCGAGAACATGTTCTTTGTGGTGGTTTCTTAAAAAGTTACACAAAATGGACATGACATGATGAATTAATAGACATACCAAATGTACATGTGTCTCAAGTAGAAACTTAAGAAGGTGATTTAGGGATGTATAATAAACTAGAGAAAATGATTCGTGATGTAGGACATGATTGTCTTCCAACATGCACATGTGTATGGAAATTTTTACAGTGATGTAGAAAAACCTTTATATCCAGAATGCCTTAAGTTCACTCGATTGTCGGCGGTATTAAAATTGTTCAATGTGAATGCGAGAAATAGATGAATTGATAAAAACTTCACATAATTACTTGAGTTGTTGACATGCTTCCTGAAGGTAATACATTGTCAACACGTAGTTATGATGCAAAAAAAATATTGTCTCATGGGTATGAAGTATACAAAATCCAGACATGTCCGAATGATTGTGTGTTGTACAAAAACGAATTTGACAAGTTGCATCAATGTCCACAATGTGGATATCACGATACAAGAAGAAATATGGTGATTTCAAACATAATATTAAGAAGGGTCATCCTATGAAAGTGTTGTGGTATCTTCATGAAGTTCTAAGATTAAACAATTATTCACTAATGTGAATGATGCAAAACTCATTAGATGACATGCAAATGGACGTAAAAAGGATGGTTATTTGAGGCATTTGGTAGATAGCTTGCAATGGAAAAAAATTGATTTTATGTTCCTAAATTTCCTCAATATTCCAAGAAACATTAGGTTTTACCTTATTAGAGATGAAATGAATTAAAAAATACATTTCTTATTATTGTTAAACCTACTATAAAAAGTATTATTTTCTATTACTAGTTTGTCTTCAACCATCATAAAAAAAATAACACATTTTATAATTATTAAAATATTATTTATCATAAAGAATAATATATTTTATTACAATTAAAACATTATCTTTCATAAAAAGTAATAGTTTATATGATTGATAGATGTAATTTAAACCATAATAAAAAAATAGGGACTATGACATATTTTAATGTGCTTATATGACAAATTTTTTATAACACTTTCTATGACAGTTGTGCAATTGTTATAAAAAGTACAAAATCTTTGATAACTTAGTTAAATACTATTTTAAAATAAGAGAATTAAGTTCACAAAAAGAAGAGAGTTAAGTTCACATCGAAGAGAATAAAAGATTAAAGATCAATTTTGTAAACATAAATAATACTTAAATTTCATTTTTATTTTATTTACCATATATAATATGTTGTAAATTATAAAAGTAAATAGTGTGTTTTGAACATGTAAAACTATAAAATTCATAATAAATTACATTAGTATTTATTTAAAAAAAAACGAATTTCACTTATTATTCAACTTTTTTTAAGTCCTACATATATCTTCTAGTTGTTTTAAAAATACTACACCAAACACTTTTTAAATGGATCTTTTAAGTTCTAAAGAAATATTATACTTATATTTTACATAGAAGAGATCATTGCATGCAATACTAAAAATAGGTGTAAGTGTAATTCGAGTCCATAAACATATACCTTTCCTTTTGAACAAGTAACTCAGTAAAAATCAACAAAAGTCAATAACTTTATTATTATGATCAAAAGTTTGAGGGATTAGAGATTTTCGACATCATTAATTCCAAAAATTTCTTAGTTGCAGCACTTAGATTCCGGAACAAAATTGGTATGCTTTTATTTTCTTAAATAAAATTCTGAAAGGAGAGAACTGATATTAGTATCTACTACTTATTACTTTTAATAATCATAATTTATCATTTGTGATGTTTAGCTCCAAATTATTTGGAGTATAATTATGTTTCAATATTTACCACAATCTATACCTCTCTCCTTCTAGAAGTACCAATAACAAACAAATAAAAATATGGATTAGTTTAAGGGCTATTTCTTCCTGCACCTCCATAACTTCATTCATACCCCATATGTTATAAGAAAAAGACAATTTTATCCTTAAAAAATATATTTCAGATTCTACGGTTCAGAAATGTATTTTTTTCTATCTCACCTCTCATTATATAATCCGCCCATAATACTTTTAAATTATATAATTAAAAAAAAAATATATATATATATATATATATTTTTATTTTTATTTTAAAAAGTATATTATGATTAAAGAATCCAAAGATATTCCAAAATACGTTAAATTCATTCTAAATTATAGAATGTGTAAAATATGTCCAATTCAAAAATATCTTTTAAATTTTATAATCTATTTTTTTTCCTGATCACTTATTTTAAAATAAAAAATATTAAGAGAATAAAAAATATTTTTAGTATTTTAAGAAGTATGGGTACAGAAGTGAGGTGCAAGAAGAAACATAGCCTAGTTTAAGATATTAATTGTCTTCTCCTTTGAAGTTAGGTGAAGGTTAGATGAGAACCTTTTGTTTAAGCCCGTTAGATCTTTTAGAATTTAATCTGACGGTTGGATTTTTGTATTCTTTTTATCTTCCCAAGTTTGAACCTTTTTCTTTTGTGTTAAAAAATCCAGCACCTTTTGCCACTACAGTTCTCTGTCAGCTCCTAAACCCAAATGGGAAAAATCTGATTAGGGTAAATTTGACATAAAATTCACCTCTGTGAAGAAGATGCATATAAAAGAAGAAGAGAATTTTGCCCTAAAAATATAAAGATCTGAAGGGTTTGAACCTTAACTCCAGTTATTGAAGACAGGAGAATCTTGACTCCATAACTCCATCATAAATTTATGGAGACAATTTCCCTTCACAGGCTCCGTACAATTTACTTAATAAATAAATAAATAAATAATGAAAAGAAATTGAAGAGCATGAGCATGAGCATGTGCATGTGATGAGTATGCACCTGAGGCTGCGGCATCCCCATTTGTCAAAAAATCCTTACCTTCTCTTTTTTTGTCACTGTCTTCTTTACTTCTGAAAACGAATGTGGAGTGTTCTTTTTCTTAATGCTTTAAACCAACACAACCTTCACAACAAAACATTTTTTTCTTCTCTCATCCTTCATGCATAATAATATTATGTTTTATTAACTGTTTCTCAATTATAAACATACTAATTCAACTTTATTAACTGTGGTAAAAAGTATGATATTTTTTAGTAAATGGATATTTTATTTGATGTTATTATCTTGGTTCTTTGCAAAATCATTACAGAAAAGAGCATGTCACTGTGACACTAAGGGACACTAGCTTTAAATGCGAGTTGGTTGAAGGCAGTTTCATTCCATTTCCTCTCAATTCTTACACACTAAGTATTTATGGAATGGAAGAGAAAAAACTCGTTATCTTCATCTTCTTCTGTGCATTACCCAAATCTGTAACACAGAGCAACCATCATTCCAATTTCTGAGATACCCATATGGACTCTGTGCCAAATCAATGCCCTTTGACGGGTTTCTTGGGGAATTTCGTTCAGAAGGTCAAAAGGGTTGGTACCCTCTTCGTTTCTGCCATCATTGGGAACATCTTATCTGCGATCTTGACCTTCTGCTTTGCATTAGGTACACCCCCGTTCTCATTTCACCAAATTCTCGATCTGCTATCATGTTATTGTCTTTGCCATTGCGATTGCTGCAGTGTTGTGTTATGGATGAGTGTTGTCTTTGAGTTTGTTGGCTATTGCAGTTTCTACAGACGTATACATTTTTGTTTTACTCAATTTTGTTCTGTTGTGTGGGGCGAAAAATGAGGACCTGAATGTGGGTTTGTGTTGTATTGTTCTTCAATTTGCGTATGTTTTTACATGTCTTGCTTGTGTCCATTTTACATGCCCGGGTCTTGTGCCTATTTTAAAAATCATCGGAATTCAATAATTTTTTATAATTTTTATTTTGAAATTCGAGATTCCGACAATATTTTGGTGTTGAAAAGGTTTATTGAATTGCTTGTTTTGTTGGCAGTGGGAACTTTGTTGGGGGCCATGACTGGAGCGTTGATAGGCCAAGAGACAGAGAGTGGCTTCATTCGAGGGGCTGCTGTTGGTGCCATATCAGGAGCTGTTTTCTCCATTGAAGTGTTTGAATCTTCCCTTGTTCTTTGGAAATCTGACGAATCTGGAATTGGTTGTGCCTTATACCTGGTGAGTGAGTGACATGGTTTTCATTTTCAAGGCATTTTTAGTTGCTGATTTCTTTGCTTGGTCCCATGAGATTTGATTGTCATTTTCACTAGCAAGTTGAGCAATCTAATCATCTTTAGTTTTGTAATACAGATTGATGTGTTTGCTAGCCTATTGAGTGGGAGACTAGTGCGTGAAAGAATAGGTCCAGCCATGTTGAGTGCTGTCCAAAGTCAGGTAATTTTTTTCAGTACAATGTACTTGTAAATGTAATGAGAGAAATTTGGATCTTGCTTATGCTTTTCTCCTTCTTTCTCAGATGGGTGCTATTGAGATAACCTTTGATGAGGTTCAAAACCTCTTTGACATTGGTGTGGCCAAAGGCTTACCGAGAGATTCAGTTGAAAAGATCCCAACCATCACCATTACAAGTGACAACAATGTTGATGCTTCTGGGGAGAGAGTTTCATGTTCTGTTTGCCTCCAGGTCTGTATATGATCTTCTGGGCTAAACCACTATTTTAGTCTCTCAAAAGAATAATCTTGCCACATTATAGTCTTTAAAAGTAAGAAAGTTAAAAAGTCCACTCTGTAGTTATTCAATAACTTTAGCTCAAAATTTTAGAAAAAGTTGTCTTAAATGATAACATTAATGCATATTTAAGGACCAAGTTGACACTAAGTAATTAAACTTAAAGACTTATTTGACATCTTAAAGGTTTATGTTGATTTTTGTTTATGGTGGTGGGAAAAAGAGTTGGTAAGGTTGTGCATTTGCAGGACTTTCAGGTTGGGGAGACTGGTAGAAGTTTGCCTCATTGTCATCACATGTTTCACCTACCATGCATTGATAAGTGGCTGATCAAGCATGCTTCTTGTCCATTATGCAGAAGGGATCTGTGATTTTGTATATGCAAAGTGCAAACCTTAAAAATAGCTAGCTTCTTCAATTTTTTAGATATAAGGGAATTTACTGTTAGGAATGTATAATATGATTATATGTAGCAGTAACTAGGTGCCATTCCTGAGTGGTTTCATTCTAATAATTTGCTAGAGAAAATTTTGACGTAAACCAGCTTCCATTTCTTGTATATGGTGTTGGAATAAGATATTATAAGTACAAAAACTTCGCACCCAAGAAAGTTGATATATTAGTGACAATAGTTTTATTAATTTGCAGCTTCAGATATCATTTGTTTAACTCTAAATACGAGCAAATATATATATTTAAAAATTACTATGATTTTGGTTCAGATAAGTGAAATGGTGTTTTATTAACACGATTATTTAATATATATTTGAAAATTTTGGATTTTTTTTATTTTAAAAAAGATTTTACTTTAAAGTTTTATTTTATCTTTATTAATAGGTGCAGTAAGACCTTTGCTTAAGGGTGACTTTGTAATTTTAAGTAAAATTATGTCAATCTTAGAAAGATAAGTAGTCCATTTAAATATCTTTTATTTAGATCAATAAATATTCTTATAAATAAAGATCTAATAAAATGTTATACATAATTTTCCAGCAAAATAGATTGTTGGAGATCCCACATCGACTAAAGATGAAGATATTTCATTGTATATTGTATATAAATGAGTGCAAACCTTAACCATATGAATCGATTTTATGAGGTTGAGTTAGACTTAAAGTTCACTTTTTAATATAGATATATAATTTTTAAATATAGATATATAATTTTTAGAGATATTTTTATCTATAGATAATCACTCTTTAATGAGAATGAGTAATTGATTTTATTTTTTATTAGGATTAGATGTAACTAATACATATATAAACACTTAACTTTAAATTTGTCAAATATTTATTTAAATTACAATTTTCTTCTCTATGTTTAATGTTTGATCTCCTTTTACTTGATTACCTTTATTAGATTCACATTAGAAATACTTTAAACTTATAAAATACCTAATTAAAATTAATGTTAATAATAGCTAAATTTTTTATCTATAATATTGATCGATTATAATGTGCAAGGGATACCTATTATATGAAATCAATTTCAGTCATTTACTTTAAAAAAGTAATATTTGAATAATTTAATAAATTGATGATATGATTAGTATTTACATACATTTTTCTGAAATTCAACCATAATACCTTCATATTTTAGTTTATCACATCCTTGTCTTCTTCCGGCAAGTTATTTAACAACATTTTCAATAATTTAATTTCTTATTTTTTATCTTTATTTCCATCGTTATCTCTTTATATTTTTTATCTTTATCCTTTATCTTTTACCGTTTCTTTTTTAGTGAGATTCAATACTTAGACTTAAAATCTAATGAAATTTATTTAACTATACAGATTAAATAGTAAAATTTACTATCATTAACCTGACATAATTGGGATGCAAAGGAAGGTGGAAGTGGGTTTGAAATGCAAAGGGATGGTTTTATGGCAAGTTGGCGACTGTTTGACTTGGTGTCTCTGGGTGTTAATGTTGAAACACAGAGTGGGAGAAGTCAAAAACGGCTTAACACAAGGAGAAGAATTCTAAGTGCTGAAAATGAAGGGACACATTCTTCCTCCCTAAAATCAACATCATTCTTGCTTCTTATTCTATCCCACATATTATATTAATTCTATCAATAACTTAAATAACTTATGTAATTTAGAAAAAATTAATTCATAGTATATAAGTGAGTGCAAACCTTATCTTACAAGTTAGTTTTGTAAGGTTGAGTTAGGTTTAAAGTTCACTTCTTAATAAGATGATATCAGAGTCATTTTATAGTCTATTATAGTGAGAGTTTGTTGGACTTATTATGTCACTCATTATAGAACCACTATCGGATCACTCGTAAATATTTAGTCTCACGTGTGAGTTAACAATCTCTATGTGAGAGGGTATGTTGAAGATTTCACATCAACTATAGATAAGACCAATTCATAATATATTAGTGGGTATAAACTTCAGAGTTGATTTTTATAAAATTGAATTAGACTTAAATTCTACTCCTTAAAATTATATTATTTCCTCATCTAATATAAGATGTGATTGATATAAATACTTTAATTCCTCTTGGTAAACTCACTCATTGCTTCAATCCTCCATACATCTACCCATTCTATCTCCATTTCAAGTTTGACATTCATTCTCCTTCTCTTACCGTCTAAATTTATATATGAGGTTCTTTAAGAAGAAGAAAATGGGAGATTTGATACCTATGAATAAACCTTACATGTTATTCATCTTCATTATCTCCCCAAATATGAAATTTTCGACTAACTTCTAATATTATAAATCCAAAGTTTAAGTTGATGAATAAAACTTTTCAAAATGTTTTACTATGACAAATACTATCGTAGCTGATTAAAAAATGACAAATACTATCATAATCCTATTAAATGATCTATTATGATAAAATAATTAGACTTTGATAAAAATATCACGTTTCAATTTTTAAGAAAATTAATATTTTTAAAAATTATTTGTGATAAAAACAAATTTTTTTCTTAATCATTTTTAAGAAACATAATTTCATGATTCATGATTTCCACAAATCATGATTTCTAGGGATGAAAAAGAAATTCTTATATACCAGACGTCTCTTTATTATTCTATCATCTAAGTATTTAATCTAAATATTATTGACATGAAATTCATACTAATTTATGGCTCCCTTTTTCAAGTACTCTTTCACTTATATTTTATTGTATCGTAATAATCACACTATAGTATCAAGTCACCTTAAAAGTACACAAAAGTAAATTCTCTTTAGTAATCTAAATCATAAATCAACAATTTATCTTAAATATATTAGCATTTTATCTCAAAAGCACCTTCCACATCCATTTCAAATTGATCGATATTATACTATTTTTTTTATCTTTAACTTTTTAATATTTCTGAATAGAGATAAAAAAAATAACTTTTTTTTCACAAATAAATTGATATACAAATTTAATATGACAAAATAGTAAAACATCGTTCACAAATTTTGAGGATAATTCATGTAATTTCAATAAATTAGAAGGTGTTTTCGTATGTCAATATAGTTCAAGAATCGAGATAAATGACCGTTTATATACTCTCTTCTTTCTCAACTCACCGAAGTGTCTTTTAAGAACAAAATCGTAACGAAGTACTACCTCCAAAGCGAAAGTAATTGACTTTCATGTTTATAAGGAGATCACGTGTTCTTATAATTTATTTTTTAATGATACATGTTTTTCTTTATAAAAAAATAAAATTATTTACTAAAAAGCTACAATTATGTATTTCAATAGTTTACTACAAGTATTAAAAAAAAGTGTAAAGTTTAGAGTAGTAATAAAAACAAATTTCACATTATAATACATAATTGATGAAATTATAATACATAATTGAAGAAGGCTATAGGAGATATTCTTAAATGCATCATAGAAGGTCTCCTTCATGGGTATCCAAAATGAAGGAAAAAGTTGCATTTGAATAATGTGAAGTAGATGATGGCGAAGGACAGTGTTGGATTTAAAAGATAAAGATAAAGAAAAAGGAAAAAGAAAAAGAAAATGGTAATAAATATGAAGCTTTTAATGGACTGATCTAACTTATAGATGCTGTCAAATTTGTATTGGATCGTCGTATAAAACACAGGCCACGCATTTTATTAGAAACCAAACAAAACGTACCCATCTTCAATCAATTATTATTTTCTAATTTATCCTCAAATTAATTATTCTCCCTAAATTAATATATTTATTCTTATTTTTTATTCTTATTGATATACTTTGGATTTTAATAATTTAGTTATTCCTTGAATTGCCGAGATTAAAATACTAGTACATTTTGGAGCTATATAATAAAAGGCATAGTACTTTATTAAATGAATAGTAATTTATTAACGTATCGGTGAAGTACACGAAAAAAATTGATGATAAAATGTGTAAACAAATTTATTGATCAAATTTTTAAAGTAATAATATTTAAATAAGAAGATATTTAATTAAATCTTTAACATATTTTAAAAACACAGCATTACAGGAATTTCCCCCTAATAATGTTCTCTCCATATAAATTAAAATAGCCATTTTGAATGAGAATAATTTTAGGAATCATTATTACATATATATATTTAGTCGGCATAGGAATCATTATATATATATATATATATATAATATTTTTTTAATTTTTTTAATATTTAATATTCCATTATATATTATATTCTAATATTTTATTTTAAATTAAATATTATTTTTTAAAAACTGACAATATTAAAATAACATGTATCAGAATTATTTATCATAACTCTAAAATACAATCTATTTTGTTAATAAATATTTACTTATTCCAAATTTTAATTATAAGTTTTTTTTTTATATTTAGAATAGATTTATTTACTATCATACCATCGAAATAGATAAGTTTTGGTATATCTTCATTGAAGTAGAAATGTTTTCTCTAAAGTAAAAGAAAGAAGTACCTATCCCCGAAGGTAAAGTTCATGCTTTCTAAATGCAAGGCAAATAGTTAGTATTCGGGCTTGCACTCCGTAGAATCTTCGTGGACTTCGATCTTCATCTATCTATAAATTTCAGGTGCAGTTCCTTTGACAGAGGGAGCCCTAGATGTATTTTGCGAATATTTAAGAAAACACTGATAAAAAATAAAACTATGATAATGACATTGAGTACGCCATTACAATAATTGAGCTAAGAAATAAGCAAAATATAAGGGCCAAAACCAAACACTAAAGGACGTTAGCAAATTGCTAATCAAACAAACTTTACCTGGTCAGACCATGTTGAACTTTACCTGGTCTGATCCCACGTTGCATCTTCATAAAAAATAACAAGCTGCTAAACTCACTTTTGTAGCAAACAATAAGTTATTTGTTCTGCTCTGTGTTGGTAAGTGCTGAAAATGGATGTTTTATGATATGTTCTTCATTATTCATTATTGCACAATGGAAATGCCTTGGCTTATGTGCCGTCCCAAGATATGACCAAGTAAGCCAAATTGAGAGTGCCCTTTAATAAACAAGGACATGCAACAAAATCCTATGTAACATGTTACATGATGGGTCCCACTAGAAGCTAGCAAAAGAAATTTATGTCTCAAAAGTTGTAGTTTTGGTGAGAACATCAATATTAAGGTTGCAAGTTTTGATGTTTGCCTCTGTTTGGTGGAGACTTCACCACCTGAAATAGCACAACCACCATCTTATGTCTGCTCATGAGATGTCGCTGGAGTTTATTGCAGGCATTTTCGCAGCAATGGTAGTGGCCTTACTCTACTGGCTCTTCAGGAGAAAGGTCATTCCATTTCTTAAGCAACGTAAGACTTTGAAAGGTGAGTGAGCTGCATGTGTAAAAACAAATACATAAAAATTCGTACCAAACACAAGTTTCTTACAAATCCAAGTATTTATTTCACCTGAGATGGCACTGAATCTTTGAAGGCCTTTTAATTATTTATGCAGGAAAGGAAGATAAAAGCTTTGAACATGATACAATACCATTAAGGTATTTTGATTTTAAGGAACTGGAGAGAGCAACAGAAAATTTTAGCCAAGATTGCTTGCTGGGTTCTGGTGCATTTGGAAATGTCTACAAAGGAACCTTTGACTTAGAAGGAACACTAGCCATTAAGAGAGCTCGTTCTGAATCATTCTCTAGTGTGGATGAGTTCAGAAATGGTTAGCCTCAATGAAGATAATTCTGTCTGTTTAACTCATGCCAATTCTCATCACAACTCCCTTCATAGTTTTAAATTTGCCATCGAGGTCGCAAATATATTGCACCTTTTTTTGTCTCCAGTCATAATGCAACATCATCTATCTGCAATTCAAAACCATGACTCCACAGAAAAGAAAATTCAATTTCTAATTCTTGACAATTATTTCTTTGTTCATGGCAGAAGTTAGGCTCCTTTCAGCTGTAAGGCACAGGAATCTTATTCGTCTGGTTGGATATTGTGAAGAACCAGGTGACTATGATATGACTGACAAAAATTCCTCTTGATTGTGCAGTAAAAATGGAGTAAAAAAACTGTCATCAGTTGATGTTCTTAACATTGTGATATTAATAGTAAAAGCACATTGATTTGGGAGTTATTCCTACACAATTTTATGCCAACTTGGCCTAATTATTGTTAGAATAATAGTTAGAAAACAAGGATTTCTGAGTTAGTATTAGAAGATGAAGGTGTGAAAGTTAAGGAGCTATCTGTTAATAGAAAAGTCATGTAAGGACTTTGGATTACTTTACTGTTTATAGTGCATTGAATCGTGTAACTTAAGTGTCAAATACAATAAAATGTCTTATATTTTCTCTAGTCTCCTCTCTATCTTTCTAACAATCATGTCTTGGTCAGAACAAGATGGAGCCAAAATACTAGTCTATGAATATGTTCCAAATGGTTCGCTGCTTGAATACATCATGGGTAAGTTTTTTGTTTAAACAGTAGAGTAGTCAAAGCTATTATGTGTTTCCTCAAGGATTTTCTTTCACTTCTAACGTGTTTCTTAACTTGAACATAGTATCGGTAGCATGAACAAAGAAGGCAGATGGAATTAAAACATAGACCAAATTTGATTAAGAGGATTTAAGCCATGAATAGAAAACTCGTTATTAACTTCTGGTTTTTATTCTGAAACCACGAATGCATGTGTAAGAATATTAGCTTTTTGTAGGAAGCAGAATGAGCTTAACTTGGAGGCTAAGAGTTAAAATAGCAATAGGAGCAGCAAGAGGTTTGTCCTTTAAAAATAGTCGTACCATGTTGATTTAACAAGAAAGCCTTTGATTTAAACAGAATTTCTTTGTTGGTACCTTTTTATAGGCATAGCTTATTTGCATGAAGAGGTGAAACCAAGCATAATCCACCGTGACATCAAACCAAGTAACATCCTATTAGGGGAAGGTTTTGAGGCAAAGGTTTCGGATTTTGGGTTAGTAAAATCAGGGCCAACTGGTGATCAGTCACATGTGAGCAGCCAGATTAAAGGGACACCAGGGTACCTTGACCCTGCCTATTGTTCAAGCTTTCATTTGACCAAATTCAGTGACGTTTATAGCTTTGGTGTCATACTTTTGCAACTTGTTTCAGCTAGACCTGTGGTGGATTCCACTAAAAAACAAAGTAATCAACATATCATTGACTGGGTAAGTAGTGCATAATGCCCCCAATCTTCCATTGCAAAGATTCGCTTGTTTTTGTTACTGTTCTATTGTAGCAAATGATAATAAACCAAGATGATCATTATAGTTTATTTACTCATTACAATAGATTGGTACATCATGCAGGCAAGGCCAAGCATAAAGAAGGGCAGTGTTGAAGAAATCATAGATGCAAATCTACTATGTCAAAGTGAGCCATGCAATATGGAAGTTATGCTGAAGATGGGGCAACTTGCTTTAAGATGTGTGGTTGAAGAACCAAAACATCGCCCAACAATGACTCAGGTCTGTCAAGAACTAGAGCGAGCCCTCTACTCAGCTAATAGCTTCAACAGCAACAAACAATCTTCAAAGGGATTCTTTACACCAATTGGCTTATCCCAGCAATCACCAAAGTCGGAGACTCGGGGATCAGTTGAATCATATGATTGTTCACAGAGCTTTGTTAGTATTGATGGTGTTGGATTTCAGAAATTTCATGTTGATATGGATAGTTTCTCCTTTAAGAGCACAGACTTAAGGTGCCTAGAAAATAATAGTATTAGTATTGACATGGAGAGAATATAATGGTATTAGCTTATACATTGATAACAATTTGAAGAGACTGAGACTTCAACAGAATGAGAAAACTCATCACTCTTTTCCTATATTGGAATTCAGGATTCAAGAGTAAAGCAGTAGTTTTATTATGTCTCATCATTATGTGTCTGTGTATACATTGCCTGTGATGGATAAAGCAATTTCTAGTTGGTCCAATTGGTAAACACAGAGATGTACATTCAAATATCGTTATCAACGTACATGTACAAGTATGGGTAGAAGATCCAGTTCATAGGTGTGGAAGTAATTGCCCCACAACTGTCTTTTTACTTGTATATATTTGATAGATTTTTTTTTCTCTCTCTCTCTGAGCGTTACCTTACAAGACATTTTGAAAAAAAAAAAATGTAAGAAATTACAAGTAAAAGGGATAATAAACGTCAACTAATTTTGCAACCTTAGACGTTTGTAGAAGTTTAGATATTTTAAATTGTTTATAACAATATTATGTGTTCCTAAAAAATTTGCGATATTTTCCATCTGTAAAAGTATTATAAACTATCTATTTACCATACTAAAGAAAATTTCGAAATCTGTCACTGTTTATAAAACTTCGGTAAAGCTCGAGACATTAAGAGCCAAACTCACCTAAACGTTTATGTACCATAAAACTTAAATTGCGAATATTTATCCATTTATTCGGATCTCTCTAATTAAGATTGATAATAGCTCAATTTATTTGTATATCCATATATTCTTTTACTTCTCATTCGTAGTATCATACAACGTATTCTTCACCTCAAATTCAAGTCAAGATTAATGCAATTATAAAATATCACAATAAGAAAACATTGTAATGTAAAAAAAATAAAGATACGCAAACATTAAATTGTAAAAACACTTGATACTTCAATATAAAATTGCAAAGATAGCATAGCCATCCCTTGCGTACCTACAACTAGATCCAAAATTCATATTCACCGTCCTTTTTGTATCAACCATAACCTAAAAGAAATAAGGACAACAAGCAATATGAACTTCGGATACTTATTTAGTTTTGCTATTGAGTGCGATAAACTAACTATGCATTCAAAGGAGTGCACGAACAACTTACAGAAATCACTCCCCATTGGATGAGAAAAATATGAGATGCAACATGATTGCCTCTTAATGATCAAATATTGAAGGTTACCTTTGGCTTTGGTACTCTACTTCCATGATGCTTTACTCACGCAAGCTACATACCCCAAGTCACTTGTTACATTGTACCAAATGAGCGAAAGTTTTTTCAATCTCTGTTAAATTGGATATACAATCTGGTGGTCACCAGAGCTCAATGTCTGCTAAGGATACAACACTACATACAAGCATAACAGCTCATACAGCCAGCTTCATCAACCTGAACTAAGTTTCCATCGGAGCAGCACAGGGAGCCAAAGTTCTAGAAGGAAGGGGAACACCACCTCCTCTCACTGATAAAGGAGGACCTCTTACTGAGCTTGCTCTGCTGACAAGATTGGAGTCAAGAAATACAACTACAACGGTGATGTCATCATGGAAATGCCTGCGGACACCACGATCAATTTTCTTCAAATCAGAGTACCTCATCTCTCTCTTTTTTGCTGCTTCCTGCAAAGCAGTTTTGATGAGCCTTCGAGCAATTCCCTGCAAGACATAAAGCATGTAATGCCAGCATCGATCTTTCACTCTTTGGTGCTACTATGAAGTGTTTAATCTCTTAAGATATCCTTTTTCATTCAAAATTGTGCATTGTAAGCAATTTAAGTCGCAGCTTTTGCATATATACAAAATACATCCTATCAATTTTAACATCCGAGACTGCAACCAGTAGCATTTACATGAGAGCAAGTTAGTATGACCGTAATCTAAATGAAAACAGTAATGACATAATAGTGCATGGAAACCATGGTAAAAAAAACAAGCACTAAATGCTCCAACAGAGTACATGAATCAGCCATTTGAAACTTAATGAAATAATTAGGGGCATGTATGTTATGACTGGACAAAACCACAGTAACTAAGGAATGAAAAACATAAAATAGAAACAACCATATTGTACATTTATCTTACATTGTGTGGGTTGTTTTGAACTATATCAACGGCATCTTGATTGCTAAGGTGTTCCCAAAGACCATCAGAAGCAAATATGAGAAATTGATCATGCTGTTGAAGTTCATGAACAGAAATTGATGGGTCGGAGCTCAAAATTGGCCTCTTAAAACCATCCCGTACGCGAAACTTGGCATACAATGGTTCCTTGTTGAATTCAGCCTTTTTTAGGTATATATCGCCAATGGATCTTGAAATCTGCCACATAAAATTTTCATAACTAAGTTGTATTACACAGGAAAAGTTCATGGTTATGTTTGGTGTAAGCTCTTCTGCTTAAAGAAGAAATTGGGCGAACACATTTTCTAGAAATCTCTTAAAAGATTAAGTAGCTTAATTTTATAAAGGAAAAGGAAAACAAGTAGCATTTTAAGCAGCTTTGATGTAACCTGTTTGTACACTGCAGGGAATTCCCCTTAAATAGGGAGCATTTTCCTCTGCTTATTTATTGTAAAGGTTTCGAATGTTGAGAGTTTTTTCCTAAAAGAAAAAAAATGCTTTTGAAATGTTCATCTCTTGCTATATTTTTGTTATTTCACTCCAGTATGATTCTAGAATTCTAGCAATAACTACATTCTCCACAACTTTATGCAATGAGATCATTCTGTTAACAGATATTTCCAATGTGTTCCTAGGTCAGAGTTGTGTTCATTCAAGACTAGTGGTCAAGCATTTGATGGATCACCAACCAATGAGGATAAATTCCTTGACTTAGTTTAGTTTTTTCTTTGTTGTAGTACGTGTTGGTTTGATGATGATCAATCTTGTTCAGTCATAAACTGCCCATGATAGAACTTTTAATTGGAAGAGTGGTCACAGTTTCATAACACCTAAACGGAACCAGGCACATGTCTGTCATAATATATTAATCTGTTCTTTATCATTTCGAAAAGCTAAGAAGATTCATTTAATTAATTCAATCGAGTTTTAATCAATTAAATCAAGTACTCTGTTTTTCAAGGAATTTTTATGTTGCACTCAATCAATTCAATCACAATGTGTAGCTAAGTCTCACCAGTTATAAATTCAAGAAATTAGCCGATATTGTTCTTAAATTTTTGTTTTTATCTTTTAAGGTTTTGTAATTCTCAAGATAGGGTGTCTTAAGGTTCTTGTAGCAAGCTTCTACAAGAAGGGTTATCACGTCATCTTGAAGATCTCAAGAGATTTGGATGTCATTGTTTCTTTTTGTAAACATTGAAATTTAGTGTCATCTCAATCTTGTTGGATTGGGAAACTGGTATTAGCTCTCAGTGGTAGAGAGTGAACTAGTGTATATTCTTATTTTTCTCCTCTCACGTCTTGAATTTACTCCAACCAAAGGAATTGAAAATTCATTCGTTGCATAATTACATATTAGATAGGAGAGCTGATGAAGGTTACTAGATCTTAATAGGCATAGTTTCTTTTTGAAAGAAAAGGTTTAGGTTTATAATAATTTGCAAAAGGGGTTAAAATCGTGTTTCAAATCGAGATATGAACAAAAGAATCTTTACAATCCCCCCAATACTGTAAGGTCGCACTGTTTTAATAAATTGTAAAAGGGATTGATTGTTCTTCTGAGCTCTTTTTTGTTCTCTTGATATTTTGTTTGAAGCTTTTGGAGGATTCTTGATCCTCCTGCTTTGCTCCCTTTCCTTTCCTAATGCATCCATCTCACTAAAACTATAAGGCTTAGATGCGAAAATAGACAGAATATGCCTGATTGATAATTGTATGATGTGACATACAAGATACAAAACCTAACTGTATTCATAGTTCATACTACCAACATGAATCGAGTCCAGTAAAATAGGTATCAGAACACTGTTAAAGAAATTCTGGAGAGGTGATACACAAAAATGAGCATGGTTAGAAAGGTAGCTAAAATGACAACCAAAAAAGCTGCTGGGATGTTGCATGTGGCCTTAAACTAGGACGAAAAGACAACCATCTAGCCCAGAAAGCAATAATACCAGATTTCTCTAAAGTCACTAAATAAAAAGGTACTTACAGCTTCAACCAGCTAGAATAAATAACCTCAAATTAGAATTTAGTAGACCCAAAAACCAACTTAAACATGTCTGAAAAGTGGAAAACAGATTTAGGCTAGAGAAAATACAATAACTACACAACTGCAAAACTAAACATTAGACCAAATTCAGCACCCAAATAAGCTCTAAATTGCGCTAATAGATGGGGGTGGAACAGAAGGCTAAAGTGATGCATAAGCATAACCAGAGTCAAAAGGCCAAAAATAAATAAATTCAAGTAACTGAACAAAGAAACCGGGAAAGGATTTTCAAATGTTGGATACACAGCAGGCAGCAGCAGAATAGTGATGATATTAGGTCAAGGAGGATGGTAGAACTCTAACACCAAGTTGAAATTACATGCGATTCGTTTGATGGAAAAGAAGAGACAAAAATAACATATCTAATTGATATGATATATTAGATAGGTCAGTGGTCCCTCCTGCCTTATCTTATCCAACAACCATTATTGAATTTTTTTTAAATCTAGCAGAATTCTATCAAAATTTTGAAGACTTTTTTAAGTTTTGTAGCCTTAGTTTACTAGGGGGGGAAATCAACAATTCCTACTTATATATATATATATATATATATATATTAATAGTGTAAGTGTAGCACAAACCCTGCCAAGAACATACTAATATAACAAAAATCAGTAACAATAATAATCTTAAAATTGTAATATAATATATATAAAAGATCACAGGCAATATTTCTACCAAAAGAAGATCATAGGTGATGCTTTCATTTCTTAACTACTGTAATAGTATGACAATTCTTCATACCAGTAAATGGGCTGCACATGGCTACAGTATAAACTATGATTAAAACAGAGCATGTTACTAAAATCTCATATAATTGGTTAAAATTACAAGAAATTTTTTTAGTCCTAGAAAAAAAG
>Ga0123342_1002669_pt1 | contig 29345 bp, 24 predicted proteins | sample Turbeawhitnodule_FD_89960 | JGI IMG/M metagenome (GOLD analysis project Ga0123342, IMG submission 89960) | Root nodule microbial communities of legume samples collected from Mexico - Turtle bean Mexico white nodule | ecosystem: Host-associated > Plants > Roots > Nodule | place: Mexico: Nepantla... | reverse complement strand
TTTGGTTTGACAGCAAAGTCAACCAAGTTTTTCAAAAACAGCTAAGGTAAAACAACCTGTTGAATTTTTTACAGCTTTTTAGAAAACACATCTTTTCAAAAGGTTAAAGATTCAAATGAACTTAGATCAACTTAAGGACTGAATTAACAAGTTTCAAATAACTAGACAACACACACACCCAGCAACAAGGTCTTCAAGCTTTCCTCTTGGATTTGGAGACATCAAAGCATCTTGTTCAACAGGTTTTTGATACGACCACCCTCATAAGCCAATAGTTCTCCCCAAGGGGCTAAAAGCGTACATTGATATCCTTCCTTCCTTTACTCTTACTGATGTTGACCTACTTATTTGTTCGCTGAACTTCCCTTGCTTTTCTTGCAGACAGTATGCTGGGTAAGCTCAATAAGAAAGACTTGGCAGCTAGAGCCAAGAAGATGAAGGTGGCTGCCCAAGCACTCCCCATTGAAGACCTTAAGCTGAAAGCTGTTGTTGAGGTCGCCCCTGCTCTTACTGACGATGAGGAGACCTATTATGGACTGGTCTTCAAAAGGAGACGAAAGGCCACCGCTGAACCCTCCAAGCTCTCCGTCTCAGATGGGTGTGCTCCTTCACAACAAGCTCCTCCACCAAGCCCACCTCCTCGTCGTGACATGGTAGTGGTGCAAGAAGGTGAGGGCACAAGCACTCAGGAGGAAGGGCTATGGGATCCTAACTTGGATGCCCCTTCCTTCTTGGAGAAGATCCTACTGCCCATCAAGACCAAGGAAAAGTTGGTTGGCCTCGAGGAATATTACTTGGTGGAGGAGGCTGTGAGGTAGCTAGGGCAGGCCCTAGCCACAAACTGCCTAGCTATCTCTATGCTGAGGGAGTGGAAAGGGTCAGCTAAGAAGAAGTCCCACGAGGTCATCGAGCTCCTGCAGTAGGTTGGGGGTCTTAACCAAGAAGCGTCAAAGCTTCATGAAGAACTCCAGAGGTCGCAACAAGAGGCTAAGGTTCTTCTGACTGAGAAGTCCAAGGAGGCCCTAGAATTATCCAACCAGAAAGTAGCATTCACTAAGTATAAGAATAACAATAATTTGATTTGGTTTGATATTGACAATAGTTTGGATGAAAATTAAATAAAAACAAAATAAATAAGGAAAATAATTCAATTAAGAAAATTGGGAATGGGGTTAATCCCTCTCACTTGTTTGTAGTTAAACATTTAATATTCCATCTTTATTTTTCATTGACGCACAAAAAAAAATCATTCATATCATTTCCTTGCATACAAAATTATTAAGAAAGTATCTTAAATATTGATTCCTCGCATATTTAAAATAAAAACTCCTTATCATGACGAACATATTTTATTTCAAATCTATTCTTAATATCAAAGATGTTATTCATTACCATTTAGGTCAGATGCTTAAAAGTACTTTCTAGTCAAATCAAAGGATCAAAATAATGAATATTTTCAAGCTTTGAGAATAAAATGATAATACCAATCATCAATAAAAAACGAATATTATACTTCTAATCCCAAAAAAAAGAATTAGCCACTCATTGTAACCATTACAAGCATGGAGAGCAAGAAAAAAAGATCCAAAGCATTTCTCCTTGACGACTACCTTCTTCAAAGTTTCCTTCCTTTGGTTCCTCCCAATAGTCCCCATGATGTAGGGTTATTCTTTATGCCTCCTATTTAACCTAATTGGGCTTGGGCTAAGTGTCATCTTTATTCATAATATATTTATATGTTTCATCTCTCCTTAAATTCATGAAAATAACACCAAATTTGGAATTAATCATTATTATTAATCGCATAATCCAAAATATGTAAAAAAAGGTTAAAATTGCTAAATTAGAGGTTGAATTATAATTATTTTATTAACTAAAGTTCATAAGTGTCTATCTTTTTTCTATGGAATATTACTAAATTATGGCACTTATCACATATACTCATTCATCCATTTTCTATGAATTGGTAGGAATCATGGGATTTGAAGAAAGGGATATGGAATCAATTTACTTGAGATTATTCCCTTTCTCACTAGCTGGCAAAGTAAAATAGTGGCTTAAATCCTACCCAACCACAACTTAAAAAGCTTACATGATATTGAAGAGAAATTTTTAAATAGATTTTTTCCACTATCTCGCTTTATAAAATCTAAATCTAATATTTCCATGTTCAGGCATGGACTAGAGGAGCCCTTATGTGAAGCCTTACATCGCTTCAAATCACTATTGAGAAGATGCTTTAATCATGGATTTAAAGACATAGTCCAACTAAGTCTTTCACAATGGTCTTAGGTTGGACACAAAAATGATATTAGATGCAGCAACATGAGGAACCATGATGGTTCCTCAATACTTTAGCTTCAATGGACTACAAAGTACAACAATATGGACATGCTAGACAAAAGAAGGGAGTGTTAGAATTAATCATAACTGATGCACTCCTAACCTAAAACAAGATCTTAACCCAACATATTAAAGCTCTAACAAAGAAAATGTCAAAGCTACCTTAACAATTGCATGCCATCAATCCTCCTCAATCTTCTAATCAGCCAAGGACAAATGAGGTATGTGGAGAAACTCACTATCCTGGTCAATATTCCTATAACCCCATAACAATAGATGAAGTTTAGTACATGAAAAGTCAAGGAAAGCAAAGTTAGAGGAGCAACCCAACACAAAAATTTGGATGGAAACAAAACAATTTTTCTTCCAACAGCAACCAACCAACCCTACAAGCAACAACAATAGCTTTATCCTTCATTCAATGAAAGAACATCAATGCTAGAGGATACGATGGAAAAATCATGTAGGCTTCCTTGACAAATTAAAAGATCACTAAAACTTAAATTAGGAACCTGGAGACACAAATGAGTTAGGTGATCCATCACTTAGCCAAACAACAACATGTTCAACTTCACGCTGAAGCAAAAATTCACAACAAGAAACAATGCAAATCAATTACCACAAAAAGTGGCAAAGTGATGGAAGGAACATTGACAGAAATGCAAGGGTTGAAGAAGAAATTTTGAGAGAGGAAGGTGAGAAAGAAAAAATAAAAAAAAATGAAAAAGAATAAAAAAGAAAAGAAGAAATTGAGGAAGAGGATGCAAGGAATGAGGAAGAGAATGTGGAAAATAAGGAAGTAGGGGACAAGACAGAAATTGTTGAAGATGGAACTTCATTCCATCAATACCTTTTGTACCCTAAAGTTCTTTCCAAACAGATGCCTAAATCTTCTAGATTTACGAAAGAAATGCACACCAAGAAAACAAAATATCTAGAAGAAGATATGGTGGAATTGACAACTGGATGTAGTGAACTCGTTCAAAAGAATATAAAATAGAAGGAATTAAATGAGAATGAGGAATTAAACAGATGCAGTGAAATTGAAAGTGGAAGACAACCAAAATCCTGTGAAAGTTGAAGTAAAAATACTCCCTACTCATTTGAAACATATTTTCCTTGATGAATATCACAAAAAAAAACTTTGTGGTTTAGAAATGGTTGTATTCAAATTCAAAAACAACATAAATGAAGACAACTAACTGGGTTTGTGTCCGTGCATTGAACTTTTATGTTATTTTTTGCATGTGGATTGTTTACTTTAAATATTTGTTGAGGTTTAATAACTGTGTTAGGTTTAATGCACGTTTTTTTGTTAGTTAACTTTAATTTACTATGTGTAAATAGAATAGTGGAACATATAATGTATTAGTAGTATATGGTCTTTCCAAACAAATGCCAAAATCTACTAGATTTACGAAAGAAATGCATACCAAGAAAAAAGAATATCTAGAAGAAGATATGGTGGAATTGACAGCTGGATGTAGTGAACTCGTTCAAAAGAATATAAAACTGAAGGAATTAAATGAGAATGAGGAAAAACAACTACACATGCAAGGTCTCATGGATAGAATAATCAGTGAATATGAAAATTTCTTTGGAGAGTAAGAAAAGACTGAAGATTACTCAAAGAATTTAAAGATGCATGTTCCAAACCCAGATGTAGAGAAATTGAAAGTGGAGGACAACCAAAATTCGGTGAAAGTTAAAGTAAAAATACTCCCTCCTCATTTGAAGCATATTTTCCTTGATGAATATCACACAAAAAAACTATGGTTTAGAAATGGTTGTATTCAAATTCAAAAACATCATAAATGAAGGAAACTAACTGTGTTTGTGTCCATGCATTAAATTGTTATGTTATTTTTTGCACGTGGATTGTTTACTTTAAATATTTGTTGAGGTTTAATTATTGTGTTAGGTTTAATGCATGTCTTTTGTTAGTTAACTTTAATTTACTATGTCTAAATAGAATATTGGAACATATAATGTATTAGTAGTATATGGTCTTATATGCCTAAATATTTGTCATGATTTACTACACCAACTTACTTCAAGAGGCATGAAGGACCCCAAAGAAAAACAGATTGAGGTGCATAACACATTGTAGAAAAATCACTCAAGGATCTCAATCTTTGCATCAAACTGAGTACCTAGCTGAAAAGCTGAGAGAGCACAAAGCAAGGAAACGATCAGGTAGTGATTTCAGGTTCTTAAAATTGGTTTTGTTGATTTTAAGTTCTAGAGTTAGCACATATCATGGAACATAAAATTTTGGCCAGAAAAGTTATTCTCCAACCCAAAAAGTAGTATGAGCAACAAATTGGCTGAAAAAGAAGGGACATCAAGTGTTATAAAAAAAAGACCATCAAAGTCTAAGTGAAAAAGTTGATACACTTACCTTGTCCAAAAATATCACATTGACTAATCCGTGCTTGTTGTGCTATATTAAGAACTGCAAATGAAATACAAAAAATGTTTGAGAACTCTGAAATTCACTTAAGTGTAAATATATAGCTAGGTTTGAAATTGAAGTGAATTGGGAAAATTGGATGACTCAGAACCTTGTGTGATATAAACTGCATGTGAACTATGCTTAAGTATGCAATGATTATGATGAAAGCATAATTAATTATGTCTTGTCAAATCCAAACTAACTCTCATAAATATCAAATTAATCATTGTTGCTCAAGACCTGTACTTGCAAGGAGCTTTTCTTGAGGACAAGCAAAGAGCTAAGTTCCAGGAGTTGATAAGGGCTAAAATAAAGTATAAATCATAGGTCAAATAGCATGCAATTTGTATAGGAAATGTATAAAAACAAGTAAAAAGCATGCCAAAAGCCCCCAAACTCCAATTGGACCTAGAAACAATAAAGAAAAGAAGAAATTTGCAGAACAATACAAACAATGGCTTTGTCTTCCAGCTTGACATTTTTCCAAAACAACTTGACTAATTCTAGATAGATTTATTATGGTTGTAGGAAAAACCCATGAATGTCGCATAGTTCCAAATCAATGATGATTTCCAAACCTCTTCCATCCAAATTTTGGATTTCTACGAGAAATGTAGCGTCTGATGCAATTGGACCTTTAACAATGGAGTTTAACACTATTTTGGATGCCATTTTTTAGAGAGGACTTTGAGGGTTTTGGAGCATAGAGGTTGGGAAAAGGGACTATTATTTTTAAGGAAGCAAAAGGTGATTTTTTGTCTTCTTTGGGAGGTAACTATTTCAAGTTTGATTTTTACTAAATTACCCACCCGCTAATTTTCTAGAAAACGAAATTTAAAAAGGAATAAAATCAACTATGTTAGAGATCAAATAATCCTAAAGGATACTTAAAAAAATTGAAGATATAAAAAAACTTAAGGTATCTTTTGTAAAGTACTAAACTATCTATCACCCATAAGACTAAGAATCTAAGAGTTTTGATGATAACAAAACACTATAAGATGTGTTATATGTATGACCGAGCTCACTCATGTACAACACAAATAGAAACAATATTGCATATGATACATTTGACATGCGTTGCAGAAAATATAAAAAAACATACATTGCAAGTGTTGCATGATAAAGACTTACATAGCAGACACAACCTGGAAAGAAGAAAGATACTGTGAACCCTGAAGAGAAAATCTAAGGATGCATCAGTTGTACATAAAATAATCACTGAAGCATAAGAAGATGGTCATGTCATACAAGAGCTAATATAGACTCCTTCTGACCAATTGTCTAATAGATATGACTCTAGATGTTAGGAAAAATTTCTTCATATTTTCCAAACTAGTCATTGAACCTGGTGGCAAGTAGTATAGCCAATCTATTGTTGCATCTTGGAATAAGAATGGAAATGCCTCCAGTTTAGTGTACTCCTCTAGGACCCCGGGTGGCATCATGGTGGTGCGCACTATGTGAAACTACTTTAGATGCTTGTGTGGGTTTTCAACAGTGAGGCTGTGAAACTTAGGCAAAAGATAGATCAAACCATATTTGAGCCCACACTACATATCCAATTTAGGATATTGAAGAAAAAGAATTTGGATGAACTCTTTTAAAGTTCTCTCAGTCATGTTAACAATGTTAGTATCAAAATAAAGAAAAACAATATATTCAAGGCTATTAGACGCTTTATTATAATAATGCAATCTAGATTATTTAACTAACCTATGGTATATTCTTTCTATCTTTGGGTCAAATGAGTATAATTTGCTTGGGTTTGTCCTAGACAAGCACCATGTAAATACTAATATGCATGAACATGCCAAGATTTATTAGAAACTTAGGAAATTTTATATTTTTATTTTTTAAAATAATGATGTAAGCAATAAAAACTAAAAGATTATCCTATATGTAGAAATAATGAATGTTGATTCAAATGCTTATTCAAGGGTTAGATGAAGAAAAATGAAGAAATGCAAAAAAAACATAAATTCACAAATAAATAAGAAAATAAGGCACCATATTCAAATTGGATCTCCTAGGAACGACGCCAAATTTGATAGTAGTTGTTAGATGATGAAATTAAAAGAAATTACAATTCCAATGTAGAGACCATCTAACAAAAGTGTTAGATAGTTTACTACCAAAGAGATAATAGTATATATATGGTTAGAATGACCCCTAGTCGTATCCCAATAAATTTAATTGTGAATCCAATTAAAGAGAATTTAAAACTTATTGCAAGCAATAAAAGTTAGTAGTAACAATAAAGTAAAAGTGGGGTTGAGTTTGTTTAGCATGAATTATAATAAATGATTATAAAATAGTAAAGGAAATAGATTGACTCAAAAGCCTTTTCAACAATGAATCATGCGTAAGCGAAAATGATGGAATCTAATTAATGAAACATGCATTCACTAATTCATTCATTACCTTACTCGTCTTAATGTGATACTTATAATGCTTATAATCTTTTTTCTCTTGAATCATGTTCCCAATAGATTGTTTAAAATAATATAAACAAGAGTTTCAATTAAAGAAAAAATTCAATGATCAAAATGCATTAAAAAATAATTCCTAAAACAAAAACTAGAACTCAAAAAAACAATATTGTCTAAGGTAGTCAGATGTTAAAGAACAAAACTTAAATTGTACAAAATCTCATAATTCATTGAGAAGTTATAAGAGAATCAACACAAAATGTTTAATATTCCATGTGGAAGAAGAAAACAAGAAAATTACAAAAAGTGAATAAAAATAAGTCTAGAGTGTCTTGTGTGGCTCTTCCATCTTCCTCATTCTTCCTCTAAATTTTCTTTTGTAATCTTCTTTTTCTATGCACAAATTTGAAATCAAAATCTATCTCTAGATATTTGTACTAGACCAGACTTCGGACATCGGCATCAGCACCTGTGAAGTAGGTCGGCTCGGTGGTCTGTTCGAGATAGTGGGCCACGTAAGTGGCCCCTCAGACATGCATGTGTTGAAACCTGTATATATATAAAGGCCTAGTCAGTGAGAAAGTGTGTGCAGGTGGTGTGTATAGTACATTCAGGTCTAGCACAAGTAAATATCCTTTGAAGATGCCAAAGCCCAAAAACGCTAGGGTTTTTTTGGGGGAAAGCTCGATGCATGATACGTAAAGGACTAGGGCGCCTACAGAACAAATGGGCCCCGCAACGCCAAGGTCGAGAATAGTAGGGTTCCAAGTAATCATCTCCCTTTGGGTGAAAATACCATGATCGAGAAAGGCAAGGGACACCAAGTGCAGAAGCAGGTTCATAAAGGATCGTGCTACTTAGGTAGGGGCGATCATAGGCGCGCTGTTAGTTGGCAGAATCGTTTCAGAACATATGAGTTAGCCGAAGTCAGACAATGTTAAGTTTGAAAAGGGTAAGGTGTTCATACATAGAGGGGTCAAATTGGAAAGGGAAGACTTTCATACATATAGGAATATACAGAATAATCAGATGTTTGTTAAGTTACAAACTGAAGACAATGGCGGGGAGGTTCACCACCGCTATTCAGTATCAACCAATTGCCCATCTGCAATGGTCTTGTTCAAACCTGTTTGAGAAAGGTCCATTCCAGGATGCATGCAAACAACCTGGGCCATGGCATCCTCAAAGCCCGCTGCATAGGAATAAGCGACATCGTTGGTGAGCTCGTCTTTGGTCTGTTGGAAGAGTTCATCCTTGCGGGCCAACTTCTCCTTCTGCCGAGCCATCTCCTCGTCTCTACTGACTAGCTCCTTCTTCAACCCGTCCACCTTAGTGCGGAGGTCGCCGTTCCTGGCATACAACCTCAAGGCCTCTTGGGATTTCTCAAACAAGATGGCCTTGGTCTCTCGGTCAGCCTTGCGAAGCTCCTCCACCTCCAGGGTAAGTCCGGTTACTCGGTGTTTGAGCTCAGTGGATTGGAAGACTTATTGGTTTGCCAGTTTCTTTGCCCTCTACATCTTGACAAGGAGAAAGTTGTTCGCAACTAGGGTTTCCCCTAGTTGCCTTGACATATGCTCCATCAGGGAGTCATCATCCAAGTTGTCCAGCCTTTCCTTAACTCTGGCAGATCGCAACATCTTTTGCAGGAAGGAAGACAGATCAGCAGAAGAATCCCATTAGTCTCCCTTCGAAGCGTTTTCACCTCTACCCTCTTGCACCACGATGGCGCGGGGAGAGGAGGCGCTAAGGGGACATTCCCAGTAGGAGGGAGCTCGTCCATCCGAATATGAGGGCACTGGATAGCAGCATCAACTTTCCTTTTCCTCTTGAAGACAAGACCCGAGCAGGTCTCGTCATCCTCAGAGGGAGCAACTTTAGCAACTTCGGCCACCCCTTTGAGCTTCTTGTCCTTGGCAGAAGGGCTTGAAGCATTTTTCTTCTGCATGGCCACAACAACCAGGTGTTTCCTCTTCTCAGCATCTAAGAATTTAAGTAAATAACACACAAGCAAAGTAACACTAACATATGTAAGGGGAAGAGGATACCAATGTAAGCCTTAAGGGTTGTACTCGCGTTTAATCAGCTCGACAGAGCTAAATACTACTTGGAGGTTGGAGAGGAAGTCGCACACCTCTCGTTCCCGTGGGGGTAAGTCTTCAAGGCATCTGGGTTTCTTGAGCCTAGGTTTCTGTGTCCAGTATAGGGGAAACCCATCCAAAAGGGTTGGATCGTTTTTCTTGCAGCGGATCTTGAAGAACTTACCCTTGAAGCCCTTGTACGATTGCTGGAAGAGGGCAACAATACTCTCCCAACAACCCCATTAAAACCCACCCACAGCTTTTGACTTGGGCTTTTGGCTTTGAAAAAATAAAGGAATACGTTCACTGACGGCAGATGGCCGAAGTGGTGACATAAGATGGACAATGCCCTGACAAACGCCCAGCTATTTGGGTGTAGTTGGGCAGGGGCGATGTTGATCTCAGTGAGGAGAGTTAATTCGAAACCGGCAAAGGGTAGGGGAAGAAAGAGTTTCTAAAAAATGGTGGAGTAAATAAAGCAGAATGGTCCCTCTGAGTCCGATGACTAATCACATCAAACGGGTTCATTTACCCTACAAGGCACAACCCTCGCGAATTTGTCATGCTCTCTGCAAAAAATACGAGATTTGTGGGAACTCTCACTCTTCCTATACGACACTACTCTCGCGGGTGGTAAAATCAGAGGTTTCCTCTAGGAGGTCACTAGAAGCCCAAGGGGTTGGTTGATCCATCTTACAGAGGAAAGTTAAAACAAAGAAGAAAAACAAAGGCAATACTTTGAAGAAGAAATGTATGTGTTTTGGAAAAACAAAGTAAATAAGCAGAAAAACAGAGAACGATGATCGTAGGTACGAGAAATATAAATAGTCCCAATGCAGTTATAAGTAGATTAAAAGCATCGAAATGATAGGGCAAAGGTAGTTACAGGATAAAAAAATTTACCTTGAAGTGATTATGCTTTGAGGAGACGAGGTATTCGGGAGAAGAGAGTAGAGCATTCGAAGCTGAGATGCTTGAAAGGATGTGAAGAGAGGGAATGAAACAATGAAGGGAGCGTAAATGTCGAAGGGTTAACGTGTAGGGGGAAGCGCAAGCGGCAATGTGCCCCAACCGTTGATCTGTCCACGTGTACGCTAGGGAGAGAGTATGGTGAAACATCACCTCAAGGCATTGTGCACGTCCTGTCACTCATTAGCCACGTAGGTCGCCATAGGCGAGCAATTGGCCTCTTCACTGAAACAAGTTCCAGCTCGAGCCTGGGGGGCTTGTGTACTGGACCAGACTTCAGACATCGACATCGGCACATGTGGAGTAGGTTAGCTTGGTGGTCTGGTCGAGATAGTGGGCCACGCAAGTGGGCCCTCAGAGATGTGTGTCTTGAAACTTGTATATATATAAAGGCCTAGTCAACGAGAAAGTGCGTGCAGGTGGTGTCTATAGTACATTCGTGTCTAACACAAGTAAATATCCCCTGAAGATGCCAAGGCCCAAGAGCGCTACAGAACATATGGGTCCCGCAACGCTGGTATATGAGTTGGTACCCTGGCGGCCATGCTGTTAAGATTGTGCACTCCAAAGAGGAAGATTCTGCGCGGTTGTTGTGCTAAGATTGTGTAACAGCGTAACAAAATGTCCTCCCAGCAAACCTAATTTCACTAGAGATAAGGCTCTGGTGAGAGGGGGTTGTTACAATGAGGTAACCTAAAAGCAGTCTATAAAAGGGAGTTGAGATCCCTGGTAAAGGTACACTATTTCTAAGACTGAAACTACTATCTTATTTACTCATTGTTTCTTAGCTCAGTATTGACTTGATCGTCAGAGTGTAATCAACAGGTAGGGCCCCCTCTGTTTCAACGGAGCTGCTTTCCAACATCCACGAGGAAGCACAGAATCCACCAGGTAAAGGAGGAGCCACCGCTTACCTCTGAAGTCAACGGGCGACCAGGTCAACCAGCGAGAACAATATTGTTTAACAATTATTGAATGTTTCCTTTCTATGTTTTAACTTATTAAGCATATATTCTCTTTCCCAATCAGTGCTAGATCTCGTTTTGGCTTCTCTATCCAAATCATTATTTCCAAATTCGATTCATATTTGTGCATTGGTTGTAATTAAGCCCAACATTGCTGCGAGAGATATTGCTGAAGATTTAATTGAGTAATATTTGCTCTGTTTTTTAAACATTTTGTAGAGGATTTTAACTGCAGAAATTGAGGACCAAGGAGAGAGGGCGCCTATTGACCAAGCCCAACCAATGACCTCAAGACCCACCATACCTCAGAGGAATACTAGGAGCAGAGCATAGAGTTTGGGTGTTGAGCATCAATTGGTTTCCCTTTTTGTAATTTCAGTAGAGTAGGTGTCTTTTAGTACAAAAAGGGGGTGTGCTTAGTTGTTTAGCTCATGAGGCCTTGTAATGGAGGAAGCTTAACCTAGCTTCTAGAAGTCTAGGATGATGGTGCTGCATTGACCTTAGTCAATGACCTAAGTCGCACCATATTTGCCTTTCCCTTCCTACCCTCACAACTTGTTCTCCAAGGCTCCTCATTCTATAAATAGGAGGCCTCCCTTATTGTATTTCCAAGTTGAATTGAATAGAAGAAAAGTTACTCTGCACAATTTGTGTGAGATGCTAGTGAGGCTTATTCCTCTTAGTCTTTAGTCTTATCTTGTGAGAATTTGAGAGCTCTCAAGTGGCAGCTTCCAACACTTATCTTGGTGTAATTTCATCCTCCAAGTGGCGTGCTCATCATCTCAAACTTCACTCTCATAAGCTTTCTTATTCCTTCATGTTTTCCATTCCATTGTCATTCCATTTCAATTCATAAATATGTTCTTATTTTGGTTTCCTTACTCCTATTCGGTCATTGTTTCTATTCTTGCTTTCCTTGTTTAATTTCGCACCATATTCTTGTCATCATCTTCACCTTATAATTGTCTTTTCCTTTTTTCTTTGTGAAATGAACATTCACATCTACTTAACCACTTGGTTAAGTTAATGTCCAGTGGGGATTTTCCTTAGGTTTTCACTCATAATTGCTTAAAAATCTCAATTCTAAAAGTTAAGTGTTACCTAAATGAAAACTCTTAAAATCAACCTACATCATGTGGTTATCAAAGCTTAGGTTCTTATGCTTAATTTGCTTGAGTAGATTCGGCACTTTACAATTTCTTTACATTCTAACACCTTTAATTCTCGTCTTTAAATTCAAGTACCCTTACTTTCTTGTCTTTAAATTCAAGTACCTTTAAATTCTTGTCATTATTTTCTTGCATTTTATTTTCCAGCCCTTTAAATTCTTGCAAAAAATTTCTTTCGGCCATTTTAATATTCATAGCATTTTTCGTTTTGAATATGTTTCTCTTTATGTCTTTTATTGATCTTGCCTTTTACTTTGAGTCTTATGTTCATTAGTGTTCTAGGAGTCCTTGTTTTGATTCTACTTGCTTTTAATTTTGAAGTTTGACAAGTAATTAGAAACTTGTTTTTAGTAGAAGTAGATTTAAAGTTCCAAACACATGATTTCAAGTATTCAATTATATTGAATCCCAACAATTTTTTTTGTGAAAATTGAAAGTTCTTGAAAATTATGCTTGATGCAAACTATGGACATTTCTTTCCATAAGTCAAATTAGTATTAAGAAAAAAACAACGAAGCAAAGTTTAAAATGCATCTTTGGTTCTCACTTATCAAAGAAAATCATTTTCCAACATATGGATTCAACTTGATTGGCAAATTGTTTTCAACCTTGTGGAATTTTTTATCCTTTTGCTTTAACAAGTTCTAAAGAAAAAGTTTCATAGTTAAAAGTTTAGTAAGTGTTTCTTAGAGTCTTCTTTTGTGCCTTTTCTTGTTTGTCTTCCTTTTCAAGTTTTTTCATATTCTCTTTTTCCAATTTGATTTAGCTTTTCTTGTTTGTCTTTTATTTCTTTTCCTAAAGTTTTGTGGTGATTTTCCTTTGGATCAAGGGCTTTGACCTTTTTCATTTGAGAGTTTTTCATCCACAAGAAAGACCTTGGCTAAGGGAAGATTTTTTCTTTTAGTGCTTTGAGTGATCTTCCATAAGTGGCGCAACCTTGAGTGTTTTTCATTACTAACTTCTTTTTCTCTAATTTTTTGTCATTTGTGTTTTGTTTTATGACTCATATTTCAAGTGGAGAATCTTCTAAACCCCAATCTCCCCAAAAGGCTTTCCTTATGGGAGAATTGGCGACGACAAAAAGATCTATAACACAAAAGGATGAAGAGATGAGGCAAATGGAGGAGAGACTCCAAAGGCTAGAAGCGGTCTATGATAGACCCCAAAGAGGACAAAGATATAATCCTAGGCGTGAATCAAGAAGTTCTCAAAACTATGGTAGCCATGAAAAAGAGGACGAATGGAGAATGCATCTTATTGATGATAGACGCCAATATGTGGCAAAGCCTTCTTTACCATTTGTAAAAATACCTAGTTTTAGTGGGGAAGGTGATCTCAATATTTACCTAGGATGGGAGGCTAAACTAGAACAAATCTTTAATGTACATGAGGTCCAAGATGACCAAAGTGTTAAGTTAGCCTCCTTATAATTTCTGGGTTATGCCATGCAATGGTGACACAAAACTGTAATGGACATTGGACTAAACAATAGGCTAGCCGTGGTCTCTTGGGAGGATTTAAAGTTATGCATGCGCACTAGATTTGTGCCTCCACACTATAGGAAAGAGCTCTTGTTGAAGCTCCAACGACTTCAACAAGGAACACAAAGTGTGGATGCTTATTTTAAGGAACTTGAAACAACATTAACAAAGATTGACATGCATGAAAGTGAGGAATAAAAAATGGCTAGATCTGTAAGTGGCCTAAAAAGGGATATCCAAGATGTGGTAGAACTCTATGAGTACTCCTCCTTAGAAAAGTTGGTTCACCTTGCCATCAAGGTAGAATCCCAAATTTGAAAGAAAACCTCTTTTAAAATACGTTCATTGTCATTCCATTTCAATTCATAAATATGTTCTTGTTTTAGTTTCCTTACTCTTATTCGGTCATTGTTTCTATTCTTGCTTTCCTTGTTTAATTTCACATCATATTCTTGTCATCATCTTCACCTTATAATTGTCTTTTCCTTTTGCCTTTGTGAAATGAACCTTCACATCTACTTAACCAATTGGTTAAGTTAATGTCCAGTGGATTTTCCTTAGGTTTTCACTCATAATTGCTTAAAAATCTCAATTCTAAAAGTAAAGTGTCACCTAAATGAAAACTCTTAAAATCAACTCACATCAAATCTCATTCCAAAAGATTGAATTTTTTTCATTCTTGCTTCCTTAGAATGTAATAAAATCACCGAACCAATATCTTCCTTTTCCAAAATAAAGCATCGGGGTGTGACATGTAAGATTGTCCAATTCTTCTTTAGCGAGACTTTCTAGACTTCAACTTATTGTGTAATTCTTCATCTGCATTATCATTAATAAGGTTTAAAGTCTCTACAAATGGTCAAAATCAAGATGAAAGAAAAATGTATTTAAAAACTAGATTTAAGCAATGATTCTAATTATGGTCTAGTTTCATCTAGTTATTCAAATTTCGTCTAAAACAATGGATTTTACTCCCAATTACAATATTAGAAAACTATGTTAGACACTCTAAGAGTGAATAGAAATGTACTTATTAAAGATGTATTAGTTTTTTTTTATGATATCCATCATCGATGAATATTATCAAGGATCAGAATATATGCACATTACCGATAGATTTTACCTACGAATATGCAAACATGAAGAACCTAACACCCAAAAGTAAGGATCTCCTTATTTGATGCTCAATTTATCGGCGGATCAGAACCAACGATCATTACTGACATATCCACACACACGAAGAACCCAACACCCTAAAATAAGGGTTTTCTTGTTTGGTGCTCTATTTACCAATGAATCAACAACAATATTACTGACACGATTTATTGACATATAAGCACACGTGAAGAGCCCAAGACCCAAAACTAAGGGTCTCCTTGTTTGGCGTTCAATTTACCGATGAATATTATCAATGAATTTTGCCAATAGATAAGCAAAAACCATTATAAAATTTGCAACTATTAGTATCCTTTGGTAAATTTCTGTCTGTAATGATATTTTATCGATAGATATGTACTAGTCAGTAATAAACCCTCAATAAATGTTAATTTCTTAGTGGTCATTAAAGGATGTAATGTTTCGGTAGAGAGATAACACGTATTTTCTCTGGTCACAATTTGTGAAATGATTTGTGTTTATATATATATATATATAGTTTTCTCTATTTAATTTACTATTTTTTTTACTTTCAAGTGTAGTGCTTTGTTTTATGCATCGTTCCTCTAATGGAGTCTTTAATTAACTTAAGTATCAAAACAAACAATACCTTAAATGTGATTATTGATCCTATAATGTTATCTTAATAAACTTGAAGTAAAAATATATTAATACTCTTTGTTAAACCATACAAAAGAGAACACAAGTGGACATTCCTATCTATTAAGTGTCCTACTTGTTAACTCTCAATTGTGAGTTTGTTTTAATACATCCTAAAAAGCTTAAATTTTCAAGAGGAGTTAAAGTAATAAGAGTAATATGTTACATATATCTTCTCTTTAATACACCAAACTTTTGATATTAGCAATATTTTAAATAATTAATTTAATGGTATTATCTTAACTGAAAAGTCTTGAGGTTATGACTTTTGAAATTGATATGAATTATTGTAAAATTAATATGAGTTCTAATATAAATAAATACAAATCCTTATTTATTAAATTAGATATGAATTCATAATACATATATAGAAAAATATAAATAAAAGCGTTTTATTTTACTACTTTAGATTAGGGGTGGTAATACAGGCTAATTTGTCTTACATTTGACCCGAAAAAATCGGTATGGGTTAGTTCGCCCAACAAAAGTGACACGAGCTGAATTTGTTGGCTAGCTCGCCTCGCATAAGTGTTGGCTTGCGGGTCAACCCGCATAATAAAAATTTATATTTTTTTATTAGGATGTTTCTTCTTGCACCTCATCAAATTTCTTCATGCACCTAGTCAATTTTGGAATTTAATTTCCATAATATGAAAGTGAATTTGAAAAATAGAAATTTAGAAGAGAATTTTTTTTTCAGAATAACCTTTTCAAAACAACTATTTTACCTTTCAAAATCTAGAGAAATTTTTTACCATTCAAAATTTGAAAATAACTATGTTGGCTTCCAGAATTTGATTTACGGAATTAATGGTGTCTAACAAAAAAAATTGATAAAGTGCTGAATAAAACCTTTTTTATTATTATGCGGGTTAACAAATTTGTTCACCCTGATAGCGAATTATATGAAACGCACCTAAACGAATTAGGAACGAAAATAATAAATTCATCCTTATTTTTTTCTAGTGGGCCGCGCCAACCTAGATAGAAAAAATAGAAACCTGATAGAAGAAAATAGAAACAACAGGTATCTCCTCGCAAAATGGATGTACAATGAATGTGGTCGAGAAAATGGCTTCATTCAACATTTTCCTACAGTATTGCACGTGTAGGGCTACCCGCGAAACCCAAAGAAGCATCACCAAACTTAAGCAAAACATAGCAATAGTGTTTTGTACTTTTGACTTTTCAATTTTGGTTGCCCCACAGCCTCCAAACAAGTTGTGCCTCTAACTCTAAACTGTACATCTGTTTCAACTTCACCTACATTCGACCTTAAAAAGCATTAAAAATATCAAAACCTTTTCAGATTGCCTCTGTTTTATGCATGAAAACAACCAGCTATTCAAACCTCAATTTATTTTTTCCTCGGAAGAAGACATGGTGTCACATTTCGTGCTCCCTTTTTCTCTTTCCGTTTTTTTAATTTTAACAACCAAACATGGCCTGGCAGGAGAACAAAAAGGAAAATCCTTTAAGAAGATTATGTTCATAGAACCTGGACAGGGATTGGGCTACGTGGTTTCTTTGATTTAAGTGCCACTTTTTATTGATGGTTTTCAATGTTTCAAAAATAAAATATAGTCTTTTGGTGAAGACACACGAGAACCATCGGTTGTGGAGAATTGAAAACGAAGCTATAACTGTTTCTGGTACTGTCTCTTTATGCGTAGAGATACATATAAATATATATATCTTTTCCCTTTTGATCATTTTTCTGTTTTGTTTTACTTTGTGCTTCGACGTAATGGTGACAGGGTGAGATTGGGATCCTCCACTTTCAATGGCTTGCGTGAGAAGTGTAGGAAGGAGAGGTTAGTTTTTGAGTTGGACTTCATTCTTCAAACTCACTATGATTTTTGAATAGACACTTAGTGGCTATTGAGGGTTTGGAAAAAGGTCAAGTTTTGGTTCTGTCTTGTTCTCATGGAAGGAGGTGTCCAATTCTTCTCCATTGTATGTATGTGCTTATATAAAGTGAAAACTAAAAGTTAATGTTGTGGAGCCACGTTAAAGATTGTGTAGATTGTGATGATTCTGTTGAACGGTCAAACGTGATTCTGCTTGTCTTTTTTTTATTTCCAATGGTGTTCAACTGCATTAAGGTTTGAGAATTTGATTCCTTTTTACTCTTTCTTTCGAGAATGACATTTCCTCGCACAAACTTGATTATTACTTCTGTGAAACAACACGAAGACATTTGATAATCATGTGTCCATAGACAAAATATAAAATTTAATGTGTCATTGGTTAACTTAATTTGTATGTACTGTTTCATGACCTTTTGGTTTTTTCCCACCGTAATTAGAGCTTAATCTTTTATGTGGAACTCTGAGATATCTCCACAAGTTTTGGTCCTTTGAGCTGATTATGAGACTAATTCTTAGTCTGAGGCTTACAGTAAAATTCCTCGCCTCTTTGCACTTAATCCTTCTTGCAGACTCAGCGTATGTTGTTAACTAAGTCACACGACCCATTGAGTTTTTAATTGATAAAGTTTTTATATGTAAAATAAGTTAATTTGAACATTCGCAATCACAATCACACCCATCTCTAAATAATAAAGTTCACCATCAGCCTCCCTAAATTCCAAACTGATTTGTCAGATTCTTTTAGTTTATATCCCAACCAATCTTAATGTTTGACATAGGAAACCTACATAAAGGCTTCTATTTCTATAGCTAGTTGTTACGGACCACAGTTCAACTTCTATCTATTTTTAGCTTTTTGGAATCGTTGGTTTTTAAATAAGCACAGCCATTGGAAGTGGTCATATAATTTAATAATATTATACTAATTTGTAGCTTCTGCTAGTTATACCTTCTCATACTATATATTTCTTCTCCTCCATCCTTCTTACGAAGCAAACTACTGATTGTTACATGTGAACCTCAATTAACATTCATGGATTGTCTGGTTGTTGTTTAACATTCTTCGGTTAAATTTATTTTCTTTTTCTTAATTATGCATAACACTGTGCATTTGATTCGGGCTCACACCTTATTGTGGTACGTTTTCTGTTTCAGCTTGACTTTAGCTGTTGACTTGAAGTAATATAACCCAAACTAGCTTCACAGCAGTCTTTCTGCTCAAGAAGTATTTACTTATTCAACCAGTGACCTTCACCATTCTCTCTGCATAATTCAGGTTGGTTCACATTTGTTTTAATTATTGCTCAGTTAGTGAGATCGCTTATGTACCTGATATTCTTCACTTTTGGGTTGTATACCAGAGCTGCGAGCATCATGATATGCTTCAGAAACAAAATCTACTAGAATTGAAGTGTAGCCTTGTAGGAGCCAGTCTTGAATTCAACATGAACAATATTTTTGTTGTGATTCAATGCTGCAGTTAAACTATTCCATTACTCATAAAATTTTCTCCCACAGTATTACAACTCAAAGTCATTGTTGATGTCCTCAATGGGTGGTTCAGCTGATGAAAATCTTGAAACAAAAGAGATGAATGTGAGAAGTTTGTCATCTTCAAATGTTCAGGAACCATATGTCCACAAGGTTGGAATTCCTCCGCGGCAAAACCTTTTCAAGGAATTCCAATCCACTGTAAAAGAAACATTTTTTGCAGATGACCCACTACGGTCCTTCAAGGATCAAACAAAGTCCCGGAAGCTCATCCTTGGCATCGAAGCCATATTCCCCATACTTAGCTGGGGGAGAACCTATAATCTCACAAAACTTAGAGGGGATCTTATTGCTGGTCTAACTATTGCAAGTCTCTGTATTCCTCAGGTGAATTTGCAATAAAATGGTCATTTTTAGCTTTTGAAGAACAATAGAATGATATATCTTAGTACAGCATTATAATTCCTACGTCTTAGCCCATTCTAAAGGTTTTAGATTCTAATATTTGCCTTGGAAAACAGGACATTGGATATGCAAAGCTTGCAAATTTAGATCCAGAGTACGGATTGTGTAAGACTCATCTCTCAACAACAGCTCAACTTGCCTATGTGTTTACTTTTCCTTGGATATTGGATTGAGATTTTGTTTCTTTTCTTATACCTTTTACAGACTCCAGCTTTATTCCACCACTGATTTATGCTGTCATGGGTAGTTCTCGTGACATTGCAATAGGACCAGTGGCAGTGGTTTCTCTCTTGTTGGGGACTTTACTTCAGAGTGAGATTGATCCCATTGCAAATCCAGTAGACTATCGACGACTTGCTTTTACTGCCACTTTCTTTGCGGGGATTACTCAAGCAACACTTGGGGTTTTAAGGTATTTCACTTTGAATAGGGGAGTTAGAATTTAAATCTTCCTAACATGATGTTTGTACATGAGCTAGTGCTACCATCATCCAAATGAAATGATCTATTGTTAATTCACCTTGCTGACATTCTGGTTCGTGGATCTTTTGATCAGGTTAGGATTTTTGATTGATTTCCTATCTCATGCTGCAATTGTTGGTTTTATGGGGGGAGCTGCCATCACAATCGCCCTTCAACAGCTTAAGGGCTTCCTTGGGATTCAAAAGTTTACAAAGAAAACTGATGTTGTCTCTGTGATGCACTCAGTTCTGTCATCAGCCCATCATGGAGTATGCTTTCTCTTTTCCTCTCTATACCTGCACACGAAAATTATTACTGAAGTTGCTTTGAAACACTAAAACTGATCAGTATCTAACATAATGCAGTGGAATTGGCAAACTATAGTAATTGGTGCTGTTTTTATGGCTTTTCTTCTGTCTGCCAAATATATTGTAAGCACACTAATTCATATGGCTATATATTCCTTAAGCAGATTATGGAGAATGTAAATTAGTTTCTCATTATTTTATGATGATACGTGTATCAGGGAAAGAAGAACCCGAAATTCTTCTGGGTGCCTGCAATTGCCCCGTTGATATCTGTCGTTCTCTCTACTCTTTTTGTATACTTAACACGTGCGGACAAGCATGGTGTTGCAATTGTAAGTATATATATGTATTACCTTTCACATGCTAAGTATGGCAGATTGTAACTGTAGTCATTTGATTAAATGCATGCTTGGTTGGAGCTATTATGTTGAAAAAATAATTTCTTATCTTATTAAAAGCATTATCAGATAACTAAGATAATGATGGTTTTTTCTCCCCAAATGCTAATTCAAAACTGTACTAAGTTGGTAGGACTGAAACAGTACTAATTGCAGCAGTGGTAAAGCTTTTTCTTTTTGTATTAATGTGTGAAGGTAAAACATATAGAGAGAGGCATCAATCCGTCATCTGTGAAGGAAATTTATTTTACTGGTGATTACCTTGGAAAAGGTTTCAGAATTGGCATCGTGGCTGGCATGATAGCATTGACTGTAAGCAAACTTTGAAACTATTATCCTCTCATGCAGAATATTTTTCCATTTACTTTTGTATGTTGTTATTAACTCCTTCACTTTGGTTATCAGGAAGCCACGGCAATTGGAAGAACATTTGCTTCCATGAAGGACTATCAACTGGATGGAAACAAAGAAATGGTGGCATTAGGTGCTATGAATGTTGTTGGTTCATTCACTTCCTGTTATGTGGCAACCGGTAAGTTCAAGTATGTCTTACAAATAAACCTAGCTACTTACTTGCATCAGGTGCTGTAACAAGCATACATGTTGTCACAGCTAATGAAAGAAATTATAATATTTTTCTTTTAGCTGCTATAACCATATAATTCATAGTAAAATGAAGAAAAAGGGAGAGAGAAGTTATGATTATTTGGGTAAATTACACTTTATTTCCATGTAATTTACTCATTCCAAAATACCCCTCATTGTTTCTTTCTATCTCTTTAGCCCACTTCAAATTTGGTATAGCTGGATAACTAACTTTTTGGTTTACCTGAGTGGTAGTTCAACATTTTTCTCAACCTAACCCCCTTCAAAGCTTTATTTTTTCAAAGAGGCTAATGTATAAAAAAGAAATAACTTTTTCTGGGATAGGTTGAGAAGGACCTTCTAAGAGAGTAATTTATTTTTTTAAAGCATTTAATATGTTTTGTTGAGAAATATGTTGTTTGGAAAAAAATTAAGAAAAATTTAAAGTTATAGAAATTTATGAAAGTTTTGATTACTTAAATTGTAAAATATCAAATTCTACCTCCAAATAAACAAAGTAAGAATTTGAAATACTCTCACCTTTAACTCTCTATTTCTCATAATATTTCTTTTATCTTTGTTTTTATCCTGAATCACTCCTCTCTTTACTTTCTTTCTTTTTTTAGTACACATCACTCTTCTTAATGTCCATCGAAATAAAAAGGTCCAAATTTATACTTTTAAATTATTAAATGTTATATATTTTAATTACCAAATATTTAAAAATTGAGTAATATATATTTTCATAAAGTTTATTATTAAAATTTCAATCATTCAAATATTTATTTAAAATTAATTTTCATTTTATAGAAATCAAATGTCATACAAACTAAGAATTTGAAATTTAAATTGTTTTATTCAAGCAAAATATATAAAAATTGAAGAAAAGAAATTCAGATTTCAAGCACTTAAAAATCTCTGAAATTTTAAAATTCCTGGTTCGAATGCAGCCTAAAGAAGTTTTGTGTAACATAAACTGGTATGGTAGTGGTAAAAGTTATCTGAAAAATTAGTTGTTTTCATTATAAAACAAGGTTACACCCAACAAAAGAGTTGATAGGGTTATTTGTAGAAAGGAGACACTGCATGGAATAAAGTGTAATTTTCTCTAATAACTTTATGTTAGTTTGTTTTATAATTATGAAAGGAAAAGGCATGCACGTGGATTCTATGCTAATTTTTCATAGGCTATAGACTAATCTCTTGCTATCTACAGGTTCTTTCTCACGGTCAGCAGTAAACTACATGGCTGGCTGCGAAACTGCAGTATCTAACATTGTCATGTCTGTTGTTGTGTTCTTAACCTTGGAATTCCTCACGCCTCTTTTCGAATACACTCCAAATGCTATTCTTGCTACAATCATCATTTCTGCTGTCATCAACCTTGTGGACTATAAGGCAGCGATTTTGATATGGAAGATTGATAAATTTGACTTTGTTGCTTGCATGGGAGCATTTTTTGGGGTTGTTTTTGCTTCAGTTGAGATAGGACTTTTAATTGCAGTAAGTACTAAGACAATTTCCTATGCTCCGTAATGTTAATGTGCTTTCTGATAGGTAATATAAATTTGGATGTTGTTGTGGTAGGTCTCTATATCCTTTGCAAAGATCCTATTACAAGTCACTAGGCCACGAACTGCAATTCTGGGAAAGATCCCTAGGACTACTGTCTACAGAAACATCCAACAATACCCTGAAGCCACAAGGGTTCCTGGTGTACTGATCATCAGAGTTGATTCAGCAATATATTTTTCCAACTCCAACTATGTTAAAGAAAGGTAAAATTGTTCCTTCTTTGTACTTTTCAAGCTATAACTGACATGAACTGTTATCCAAGGATCAGGGAACAGTTATATTGTTCTGAAAATATCAGGGACACTAGATATGCTACATTTTGTATGAAGTTTCAATGATGTACCAGGACAACATCTAAGCAATATCAAATATCTTATGTGAACCATTTAGCTTTAGTATGGTTGTTAAAAGGGAGATTATTTTTTAATTCTATACAGTGAAGATACACAGTCAAAAACAAAATAATGCAGGAAGAACTAATCAGATAGTTAGACTATCTGATTGTGACACCCACTTTCCTCTTAGGAGGATTTAAACTCATACTTGTAATTGAATTTCGAACTATTCTACTGAACTAAATTGTTTCTCTCTTATCATTTACAAAATTACTTTAAAATGATAAGTTCACAACAACCTATTTCCTTGTTTTGGTAATTTTGAAACCCTATTTCTTATGCCAATGACCTATTATTCTCTTGTAGGATATTAAGATGGCTGATGGATGAGGAAGAACAAGTGAAAGGAGACTACCAAACAAGAATCCAATTTTTGATAGTTGAGATGTCACGTGAGTGTCTATATTTTTGTATATAGTAAGCACACAATTTCATATTATTGTTCTTAAACTGTGTTTATTGCAGCGGTCACTGACATCGACACAAGCGGCATCCATGCCCTTGAAGAGTTATTTAGAAGTCTCCAAAAAAGAGATGTTCAGGTAATCATCAAACCATCTACTCTAACAATTCTAAATGATATATCATGTGGCGATTATCTTACCGAAGGAAGCACCACTTTGAGCAGCTTGTTCTGGCAAATCCTGGGCCAATAGTAATAGACAAGCTCCACACATCAAACTTTGCTGCTTTGCTTGGTGAAGACAAGATCTTCCTCACTGTTGCAGAGGCTGTTGCATACTGTTCTCCAAAGTTGGCTGAGGATCCTTGAAGAAGAATTTGAAAATGAGATTTTGCCATCGTTAGGGAAATGAGGTGAAGAAATGAAGTGGGGGATGGTAGAGATCGACCTATGGCTTTCAGCCGAGTTAGCTTCATGGTCACTACAGAAAGTTGTTACAAATTGCCCTTAAATTTGGGCTAGTTAGTGCCTTTGGGGTCCCTATCCTATATGTGAAAATAAGAAAGATACGTATAAAGGTGCGCTTGTTGTGCAATCAAACCAGCATTAACTCAGGCCTTGGCTTTCACTGGAATCTATATGAACTTTCTTCTTTTGTATTATATGGTCGAGTGTCTTACCTGGGAAATGCTCTCATTTTCCATTATATGTACTGAATCACATTGACACCTGCAAAAGGAAACTCTCCATTCCCTCTTTCTTCCAAATTTTCTCTTTTTCTTCCATTTTGTGATTGTAATTCTTGCTGCAGTGAGGTTTGGTTTGAACTCTATGCAATTGTAAAGCAGTAAGACAAGATAAATGAAGCAGGTACATTATTTTTCTTTTCTTTCTTTCTTTCATGACAGGTAGATTTGGATGTGATTTTATCTTTCCTATGTCGAACAGGGTCGCAAAACCAGCCACATTCATCATGCAAACATACTTTCTAGAACGTGCACTTGTATTTTAAAAAGTTTCATGACGTTAGACATGCACGAATTAAGAATTTTTTAAAAATGGGCTTGAAGAGCCTTTTAATTATATAGAGTAAATTGAGCTACATTTCAAGATTTTTTCGAGTTACACCTAAATTTTAATATTTTTTACAAACTTTAAAATATTATACCAACATCCTTTTTTATATTACAATTTTTTTTAAATGTTACACTTTTACTATTATAAGAAAAACAAAAGATTTGAATGTAAATTAAATTTCTTTTAGGAAGTATTAACATAATTTGATCTACTGTGTTATTATGTATTCCAGTTAACTCTGGATAAAATTTTACACAAATTGTAAAACATCATGGCTGATTGCTAAATAGATTTTTGGGATTAAAACCAAATATTCTATATAGGATTCCTTAAAAAAGTTTATATTTTTATTGAAAATAATAAATAAATAACATAAAATGAAACACTGAGTATACAAAAGGCAAATCCATGTGTGTGCTATTTAAGTCCAACACACTATATATCCAAAAGTTGGACTGTACACAAAGACAAAAACACAAAATCCATAAAACAGCCTTTGAGGATCCCATGAATACAACATATATTCCATACAGAGACCTTTATAGAAGAAAACCCCTCACAGCTAAAAGCAGTACATTCCTATACAATACTCGCATGGCTATCCTCAAAATCAGCCACATTCATATGTTATACCTATAGAACCATATGCATTAACACCTCTATGTATGGTCTTTATGACTGTCTTGGTAATGTGGTTGGCTATTTCTACTAATGCAATGTCACTGCTACTTACAGAGGAGTTTTTTAGCACTACTTAAAAGGTTCTCTACAGTGATACTGTAGCTACTGCATTCACATGGACATCATGGATGACATCGGTTTGAACTTCACACCTTACACCCAAGACCACACTAGTGAGCATAACAGACAGTGCTTGAAGACCAATGTATCACGAGTTCCCTAACTATATGGATTTTTGTTCACATGGGCAAGAACTCTACTACAGGGTTATCATGGATGGAAAATCAGTGTCTGACCTGCAATAAACCAGTGCACACATCTACGCTAGATAGCCTGATATAAAGCTTAACCTTAATCTGCTATATAGGGTTTCTGCCAGCAATGCACCTTATCAAAATTTGATACATAGGAACACAAACACCAATCAGTAAGAGAATATACTTTTTTAGGTATTTGTTTGTTACCGAAGCTCAATATTTAATTTAAACCGTCATAAAAACTTGTATTCCATCCATTTTTTTTTTAAGATAATATTATTTCTATGATTCCAAATAGACCACACAATAGTTATCCAAACAATTTGTAGATTTTATTTTATTTTGTTGTAAGCCCTATGTGTGTATATCCTTGATAGTGAAATTTAAAAATTTTGTGTTACCCAAAGGCAAGAGTCACACAAATTCCAGATTAAACACCCTACAAGTGAGGAATAAATGACTAATAGATTCCTTTAATTGATCACACATAACACATCTTTGCCTAGGCACATGGATACCTCTACGAATGAGATTATCAACAATTGCTTGCTGAGCCATTTGGTTGTTAATCAGTGATGATGAGGATACAACCTCGGCATCCAATTCACATAATCAGAAAGTGAAACAACGACAACCTGCCTTTATCCAATGGAGATGCTAGAAGCTACTCAAAGTTAAGAAGCTTCAGTCTTGGTTTCAACTTCCGAATGGGAACTGGGAACTGAGGAAGATGATAACAACTTCTGGAAATGAAGAACACACAAAATCATCATCGTAGCTTAAAGCAAGACAACAAGGATATGTTTCTATTCATCTCATCTATTTTACCTAATCATTTGTATCTGTACCTTAATTATGCCATCAACCCTCTAGCAGAAACAAAAACTAGATGAAGTTAAAGGTAAAAGATTCAAACTAGATATGAAATGTGAATGAAAGAAATTCAACAGTTCAGACAATTAGTGGCGAACTCTAATCTTGGTGGTTTACGTAATGGTGGGAAACAGAGAACGCTCCAGGGGTTACTATGGCTACTCAAATGACTATACCACCTTCTTTTTCTCGAACTTCCCTCACGGTTATGGTGAAGTGGATATGGTCAAGGTCTTCCAAAGACAGGTTAGGGTGAAAGAAGTTTTCATATCACGTAGGCTTAACATATGGGTGAGAAGATTTGGGTTTGTGAGGTTATTTGAGGTGAGAAACGCGGAACGCCTAGAGAAGGAGCTGGATAATATATATATCGGAAACATGAAGCTCCATGTGAACATCCCAAAGTACCGAAGGAATCAGCAGGAAACTGTTAAGGAGGAAAGGAGGGCCTCGAGGTTTCCTTACATGGAAAGGCAGAGAGACAAAGGGAAGTGTAAGGAGATATGGGTGGAGAAGAAAGGGAAAAAGTCTTTTGTAGAAGCTGTCAAAGGTGAAGAGCAACAGGACAAATGGAAGGGGGTGGTATTAAAATCACAAATGCATGTTCTGCCTTGGATGGAAAAAAGTGTTATTGGGAAGCTCAAGGATGGTATGGATTTCGATTAGCTGGGGGAGGAAGCTGTAAAAGGAGGTCTACACAGGATCAAAATGAGATTTTTGGGAGACAATTTAGCTCTTACGACCCCACGAGAGGGTGAGAATATGCGCGGATATCATTAAGCTGAATAGAGAATGGTTCGATAATTTCTTCACAAGTATCAAGCCTTGGTCGGTTTCCAGTGTGGCAGACCATAAAATAGTATGGGTGAGATGCTATGGGTTACCATTATCTTACTGGACAAGGAATGCTTTGCAAAAGTGGTAGGAGAATCGATCACGCTGGTATCTGTAGACACATCCACACTGTTATGGGAGAACCTGGAATATGCTAGGTTGCAAGTTCGCTCGAGTTTGAGTTGCAACACCAGGACGGTGAAGAGCATGTGGATTAACAATCATACGTACAATATTCTCATTGAGGAAGAGGCCCCTGTAACCTATGGAGGCGTACATATGGCTTATCACAACGACTTTGATTCATCTGACAGCGTGTCATCCACGGAAACGTACATAGAAGAGACAATCTTATCTACGAAAAGCTGTGAGGAGGGGGAAAAATCAGGGTTCGGGGAGACTTTTCGACCAGTAGGGGAGGAGGAGGGTGGAAAGACGGTGGAGGATGGCGTGCAGAGCTCACACAAGAAAAAAAATCTATTTGTGGAATCAACTTCAAAAATCAAAACGTATCAGAGGAGAGTTCTCAGTCCTTTCATGAATGGAGAAAGAGTAGGTCAGAAGAAGGTGGTGTTAGGCGCTGACCTAGATTTTAACCCAGGCCAAGTGGGCACTTTTTCACACAATAGTGTCGTTGCACATGCTGAGCTGGCTAAAGCTGTAATGGATAGAGAATGCTCTAGTACTGTGCGAGAACTCGTCATGAACCCGATCCAAGATAGGGAGTTGGTGGCCCACTCCCATGCGGGTCGGGTACCATCCCCAACCCAAAACGAAGCGGGTAATCCTGGGCTCGGGATTACGCAAGCGGAGCGACGAAGAGAGGAATTAAACGTATCTGCACTGTGCGGATGTATAAGTGGAGGCAAGGAGGAGGGAGCGTTTGAGGAGGACAAGGTGAATGACGTAGGTAACTCAACACCGGTGCAAGGTACGGTACCAGTGACGTCGACGGAGCAAGGTCCGATACCGGTGACGTCGTAAATTTTTCGTAAACAAGATAGGGAGGAAGGCGGATCTCCGGAGGGGGTTACACCTGATGTGACGATGTCGCAAGTAGCAGGAGAAGAGGAAGCAATCGTGGGAAGTAGAGCAAGCACTCCACCACCATGACGGAAGACGAAAGGCCTCTTCGAATTGGGAGATTCCGCCACCTACCCGAGGCGGTCCGTGAGACTTATCTCAAGGCTATCGAAGATAGGGGTGTCCTCTCACGTAAGAGATGGTATGTGCCCAGAACCTTTATCGGAAGGGGACGTTATTAATTGCAATTTACGTTTCTGTGAGCCTAGTGTTTCAGTTGAACCATCAAAATTATGGGAGATTGGATTGCAAGCCGGGTTAAGATGTCAGGGGGATGAAGAGGAGGTGGTCAAAGAATATCACTGTTTGGAAGAGAGGGATTAAGAGTTTATGAAGAAATATGAGGAGGGTAAAAAGGATGGTCGTCTATGTTGATAGTAAACCTGAATATTAGAGGGTTGGGGGCAAGTACTAAAGCTAGGTACTTGAGTCACATTATTTCTAGCGAGGGAGCAGATTTTGTTTGTATACAAGAAACAAAATTGAGTGCCATTTCAGATACAAGATGCTTTGCATTGTGGGGGAACAATAATGTGGGGTGGTTACATTATGGAGAAGACAATGGTAGTGGAAGTTTGTTGTCTTTGTGGAATAAAGAAGCATTCTGTTATGATACACATATCATGAGGAAGGGGTTCATTGCTGTTTTTGGACAACATAATAAATCAAATTGCAGATGCGTGGTGATAAATGTCTACGCTGCATGTTCTCTAAGAGACAAGATCTCTCTCTGGGGGGAGCTGACAGATATGAAAAATGTTGAAGATGGATGAAGCTCATCTCTACCTTGCCTTAGTGTGTTTGATGTAGTTTTTAGCTAGTTTGCTTTGAAGGTTGCAATGTGTCTTAGATGATCTTGTACTTTAGGTTTGTGTGTATT
>Ga0123342_1002668_pt1 | contig 29358 bp, 8 predicted proteins | sample Turbeawhitnodule_FD_89960 | JGI IMG/M metagenome (GOLD analysis project Ga0123342, IMG submission 89960) | Root nodule microbial communities of legume samples collected from Mexico - Turtle bean Mexico white nodule | ecosystem: Host-associated > Plants > Roots > Nodule | place: Mexico: Nepantla... | reverse complement strand
CACCTCACATGCAAATAACGCAAGGTGTCTTAGAGAAAAGTAATGGTGCTGGTCCTTTCCTGATAAAAGTAGTAAGGCAGATTTTGTGGATTGATGGTGTTCGATATGAGTTGAGAGAGTTATTTGGAATAGCAAGCTCATCCGCAGCTGATTTTGACGACAATGATCCCGGGAAGGAGTGTGTCATATGCATGACTGAACCAAAGGATACAGCTGTCTTACCTTGTCGACATATGGTAAAGTTTCATTTCAAATGTGCTTATATGTGGATAGATAATCAGTTTAGAGGAAGAAATGAATTGGTTCTTGTGAATAATAGAAGTTATGTTCACACAGAAACAAAACTGGATAATAGCATAATTTGTATTTGCATGAGATCGCTTGTGGAAGTTAAGATATCATGGGGATAATGTTAGTTATGGTTCATTCGGATTCGTAGCCCTTGAAACATAACTAGTATTTGCATGAAATTGCTTATGGAAAACCGAGCTCATTGTTAGAATTCTAATAGGAACTAATGGGTGTTCTGTGGTCTTAATATTGTTTTAGTTTTTCTTTTCTTCCTCTCCTGCCTTCCTATCTTTTTGTTTTCAAGGTTGTGATATTTCATGTGATTGATCATGCATATAGTTTAAAATCGTAGATCAAAATATCATGACTTACACTTATACTGTAGGTGAAATGAATATACAGTGTTTTTGTTTCTTCCTGACTAGTAGCCATAAATGTACTAGTTGCTTCGTAGTAAAATCCTTACAGGTAGTAGCAATAGTACACCGTTTTTGTGTATTTTATTTACACTTTAACTTAGTTTGGACTACTTTTACTAACTGATGAGCGCTTTTCAATTGTCAAACCCTGTTTTTTTTCTTAATCAGTGTAGCATGGTATTATTAGAGTGTAGAAACATATTGTTACAACTCACTAGTTGTGATGAGTAGCAATCAACAGAAGATGAAGCATAATAACAGACTCCCAAAATTTTCTACCCTTCCAAACTAATCACTTCCCGGGTTAAGTTATAGTCCAACTTATTGTCAAACTCCATTGTTAGGACTTTTGCAAGGTAAGAATCTCAAGTTCTACCAATTTCATAGATGCTCGTGGGAGTTAGATGAGAGGACCTTCGAAAAAGTTAAGGTTTTGAAATTATTTTTAATTTATGCTAGAAGATTAATTCATTTAAATTTTTTTATCCAAATTTAACTATATCTTTATTGAATAAGGGGTACCCCAGCCTTTCTTCATGATTTACATCAACATTCCATCAATACCTAGATATATTATACCCACTCGTACCTGCATCACTTTACAGAATGTATATTTTTTATTCATTTTTCTCATATTACTTCTGTTGTGTTTTTTTGCAGTGTATGTGCAGTGAGTGTGCGAATGCTCTGCGAATTCAATCCAATAAATGCCCTATATGCCGTCAGCCTATTGAGGAATTCATTGAGATCAAAGTAAACAGTGGCAATCAATGAGATTGTTTATTCTGATGCCAATAAATTCCTTGTAAGAAAATTCACGCCCTTTTTACATGTTTGCAGTCAGGTAATATAGCATTTTTTTTTTCATTTTGTAATTAGTAATCAATAACCTGTTTATAGTTTGTGTGATGTGTTCGAGGAAAAATTAGATCTTCAGTGATTAAATGTTTCCTCCGTGCCACCTATATTGTGCCGGTGATAATTTTTCCGTAGTTTGTCTTGATGGTGTTTAATAGATCATTTGCCTAGTGTTATACTTGAACAGGGATAAATGAAATAACATCTTGTTTGGTCCATGATGAATTATGTTTGAAAGTCATAACTTATTTAACCATGTACAGTGGATGTTTGAAACATGTTTGATTATATAAAGTGGACTCGAAGATACTAGGATTTATGTTTGAAAGTTGTTAAATGGTCATTCACACATTCTGTTGCAGGAAAGAGAGAAGTGTTTTTTATCTCCTTGGACTGAAGTTACATAATGTAACTTTTACAAACACATCCGAAGTCGTATGTGGTATAATGCATTATTAGCTTTTGTGAGCTATTTATTGTGTTGCATTGCAAGGTACTTTGGTCGGAGTGACAAGGTAGCACTGATGAATCAAAATGTCTCACACAAATGACTTTTTAGTCTCATTCTCCTTTGTAGGTATTCTCTATTTAGATCCACCCGGAGATCTCAAAATAACTGATTAACGATGGTAATTAAATTTCCGAATAATATTTCATTCACTTCATTTTTATAAATGACCTTGATCAAGGCAACAACTGGGTAATGGAAAAGCATTTTATGACAGATAAAAAGAGAGTTTTGAACCACAAGCATCTGGTGAGAGGGTGTGTTTGCGTGGTTACATGTTTTTTTGTCTTCAAACTAATTTTTAAAACAAATTGTGATTGGGGAGATGGTGTACTTAAATGATTTTTAACCCTCTTAAAACGGTTTTATATTCAATTTCAAATAAAAAGATATTTTGAATTTGGTTCTTAGTTTAAAGGCACTGTTATTTTTTGGTGATTGATGATTTTTTATTGTCATTACTCTCGCAGTCAATCATAATTGTTGTAGTTAGTGTTGTTCTCTAATTAAAGATAAAGTTTTAACTTGATTCTATATTATTTAATAAATTATTTAATTTGCATATTATCGACATAAATTTTAAATTTGATTAGGAAACAGTATTAATAATATCTATATGTAAATTTTCTCCTTACCAAGAGTATTATAATAAGCATTATTTGTGTTGCTGTTCGGTTAAATTTAAAATTTTGTTTTAATAATTTATATTTTATTAAACATATTTATTACAAAAGTAAATTCTTACTATATGATTGCAAAAGAATCATAAGTGCGAGCTTTTCCTTCAGAACAATATATGTTCCGAGAACCTAATAACGCGTTTAGGAACTGAACAAAATTAAGTCAATGCATCTTAAGTGAACACATACTTTTTTTGGGGTCACAAGTTTTTTAATCAGTCTTTTCTGGTCACAAAAATGTAAACAACGAAAGTTAAATCTGGCATCTCAGTGAAGAATTCAAGTTCCTCAGTAATAGGCCAACTCCAATAGATTGATTCAACTGTTATATGGTGGAAAAAAAAAATATAAAGTGAGATAATTAGATTAAAAATAAAAGGAATTAAATAAAATATTTATAATAGATATGATTAATGTGATTGAAAAAAATTAAACTTAATTATATTATATAATAAATTGTTAATATGTTTTTATATTTATTAAAATAAATATAGATTAAATTTAAAGAATAATAATTATAAAGTGATTAGTTTATGCAATTTAAATCATATTCAGATAAATTTATATATATATAATGAATTAGAAATGAGGTTGAATTTTTTCCCACAGAAATAAAAGGGTGAAGGTAAATTAATTTTTTTAATATATAAAATTGTATTTAAAATTTAAATTTAAACGTATATTTCACTATTAAAACCAAAAATTATTTTTTAATACTAACAATTTCACTATAATATTAATTAATTCTCAAATTCTTCGAACAGACTACTTTATTAAATGCAGAACTTAAATTTGTTGTTACCAATTTTTTTAATAATCTCTCTCTCTCTCTCTCTATATATATATATATATATATATATATATATATATCAATTTAAATGTTGGGAAAAAAATAAAAAATAGGCCATTTACTTAATAAATAAATATTCGTTTTACATTACTTTTCAAATTATTTAACTTCCAAATTTCGTAATAACAAATAGACTTTTAATGTCAATTTTATTTCGTGAATAATCGAAACGATTTTTTTTTTGTTAAAAAAAAGTACAAGTTACTATATAATTATTAAACTTTAATTTATTTTTTATTGAGAAATAAAACAAAAAATAATGTTTATATTCTGTATCTAGATAGGTTTGTTAGATTTTTTTATGTGTGGACTTATTGGTTCTTACACACCGAATTTTACTTTCTTTAAAATGAAATGAGTACGGAGAAGAAAAGTAATTTAAAATAATTGTCACAAAAGAAATTGTTAAGTTTTAATTGATATAATATTTGTCTTAATTATTATGGGAAAATCAGATTTAAGATTAATCATATGTGTGCGCTAATAAGTTGACTATAATAGACTTCCATCTAATTTGTTCTTAGAATTCTTTATCAATAGGTATAATTTACCTTTGTATCGTTTTTGTTAACATATATGAGATTTGATCTAGTTTCTTCATATTTTGTATTACTTGAGGTGTCAGCCTAACTAAGATGTCAAGTTTCATAGTAATACCTAACATGAAAGCTTTTATAAGAAAAATAAGTTGTAAAAGAAAATTATTAAGGAAGGGAAAAAAATTTGCTTTTTTTTTTTTTTTGTCTTGAATGAAACCTTTATTTGTAGTTGTTTGTATGTTATATTTTTTTTGGAGAAAGAACTAACTGTTATGTCATTAATGTGTTTTTTGTTAATGAGTGTAGTTATTTTGGTTTTGTATAGGTAATAACAGTTATGTAAAATATTTTGGACAAAAGAAACAATATTAGTAAGAAGTTGCTAATGAATGTAAAATCCTTTTCTAACTAATGTAATGTTGTTGAAATATTTGTTAGTGATTTACTTCTAAAAGATCTTTAATACTGTGACCAATCCAGAAGTTAGTTCTATACATATGGCCAGCAACTAGAAAAATAAATACAATAGCCAAATGATGGTATTCATGAGTTGTAGGGAGGGATTTATGTCACCACAAACAGAGACTAAAGCAAGTGTTGGGTTCAAAGCTGTGTTAACGAAGTATTGTTAATTGATAAAAGTTGTTGTTAAAACATTTGGGGTAAAACTTATATTTGATTATCATAACTAAGATAAATTTTGAGTAAAAATATTTATAAATTTAATAATAAAAAATTATTTTCTTTCTTTCTTTATTCTTTTATTATTACATTTTACTTTTATCCTCACTTCTTTAGTTCTTGCGGCCTGCGCGAAACACAGCTTTGAGAAACCGCATCGATCACTCTTGATCCGATTCCACCGTCATCGGATCTTTCTTCTGCTACCGTCTGTCGCAGCTCATCGCCGTCGCCGGTAAATCTTTTCAACCATACAAACTCTCCTCCTTTTCTTCCTTCTTCAATTTCCGGATCTGTTACAAATGAATTCATTCTATCGAATCACATCCATGCGGTGGTTCCGATGGATTGTGATTTTCACAGTTTTGTTACTATCTGAGCTTTCTTGAAATTTGAGTATCATATAAATAAGTAAGTTAATCGTGCATGTAGGTGTAGGTAGGTTATGAATGAAGTGATGCTAAGAGCCTAAGATCTAGTGAAGCGTCATTCATAAGCGTCTAATTAGAAACGGCAATGCACTTGCAATCGAGAAATTGTTTAATTGGAAGTTAAGAAAAACAAAAAACACTTGTTTTTTTTGTCTGTGTTGTTAAAACAGGTTTCTACACTGCCGAATCGAATATTGGAATTTTCTGAGGAGTTCAATTTCTGTCTACTATTAGAGTAAAAAAAATATCCGATCAATCAATTAAAAATAATTGTTGCCGTGACTCTTAAAGGAATTATCGTAAAATTCAACAATATCTCTCTCTTTTTTATGTGTGATATCTGATCAGAGTCGTGCTTGTTCAAGGTATCTTACTTCTTTTGCTTGCAGAGGATTCCTGAATGTTTATGACATTGTGAAGTGATGATGAGTAGAAGAGCTATCCAATAACATGGCATGAACTGTATATTCTTCTATTCTCGAAGGTTAATCTAGCTTAAACGTTACAAGGATGTTTTCTTTGTTTTATGGACTATGGAAGTACCTGTTCAGCAAGATGGAGCTTCATGTTCTCATTCTGGGCATTGACAAGGCTGGGAAAACGGTAAATCCTCTGTCAAGTGCCATATTTTTAGCAAATTTCTGAACTTTGCTATGCTGCTCTGAATTGCTGTATAACGCTTAAATTTAGACTTTGCTGGAGAAGATGAAGTCAGTCTACTCAAATATTGAAGGCATTCCTCATGATCGAATTATTCCTACTGTCGGATTGAATATTGGTCGCATTGAAGTGGCAAACAGTAAACTTGTGTTCTGGGACCTAGGAGGTCAGGTATGGAAATAAATAGGCAAATTTATCTATTTAAGTCCTATAAATGTGCTTTTTAGATTTGTTGGTGCTGCCTAAGAGCTGATTGTTTAAAAATCTTCCATTCTAGAAGTTCAATACCTAAAATTATAACCATCTACATAGTTCGAGGAGGGTAATTTTGTTTTGCTTCTTTATGTTTTTTTAAGATGTGATTAGTGAATTAACAAGATAGTGTGTTGCTTTTCGAATTTCTCTTTGGGAATGCCATATCTCTTTTAGTCTAGCTGGTTTAATAATTTTTTCTAAAGTTAATGTTCACTATTTTCATTCTTAGCAACTACTACTTTATTAAAAGGCTATATGTGAGAACCATGCAATTTGGACCATCAATTTTGTCCTCTTCTTGTCTAAAGCTTGAGTACATTTGTTGAATTTGGTAATGCTGAAGAATATTTAGTAATATAAAAATTGATCTTATATGCAAAGACAACTGGTTCAGCTCTTCATTTTTATTTGTAAGCTTGTATGCCTAGGGGTGGGAAAAATACATAAACTGAGGTGAACTATTGTAAAATTAAACTGAACTTTAAAATGGTTCGACAAAATTGAACTAAAGAGTAAAATTGTTTAGATTAATTGAGCTAACTACATTACAGTTTGAGTTAACTGAACATTGTTTGAACTATTCTTAATGAACATCTTGTCTTAAAACATATGTTCATATTTCATAAGTTGAAATTAAATTTATTATTGAGCAATTCAATTTTTAAAAATTAAACTAAAACGAAAATTCAAGTCAGTTTTCTTTCAAAACAATTCAGTTCAATATCAATTTAGTTCAGTCAAATGTTTTTAGCAATCCTACGTATGCTAGCAGGAATTGAATGTATCACCCTTTTATACTGTTCTTTTTCTGCTAATTTTATTCCCTTTTATATCATTGTTTGTGTGTTGATGGGAAGAGTAAGTGTATAAATATGTAATAACATATGATCCCCTCTTGTCAGCCTGGTCTTCGCTCAATCTGGGAGAAATATTATGAAGAGGCACATGCTGTAATATTTGTTGTTGATGCTGCTTCTTCCTTACGATTTGAAGATGCAAAATCAGCTCTTGGTTAGTGATATTTGATTTTAGTGTTCGTTGATGACTACATCAAAACTTTAAGGTTCTGGCCTGCTATTGTGATAATACTAGATATGATGAAAACATGTCGTACACTGATGATTTTAATAACTGGTTTTCCAGAAAAGGTTCTTCGGCATGAGGATCTTCAAGGAGCCCCTCTTTTGATATTAGCGAACAAGCAGGTGATTGTGGCTATTCTGTTATCCTATATTTATATAGCATTTTGAAGCTCCCTGGTAACCTTCTTTTTTCTGACATGCAAGTCAACTTTCCCTCTTAGGCTTAGTGGAAATTCATGGAGTAATATAGCACTATTGTATTCTATCTCATCCATCATTTGAGGTTTCACCATATTGTTTCCTCATTCATTGTCTTCCTCCTCTTTGTAACCATGATGGCTGCCTGCTTGACATTCTTGTGATTGCAGGATCTTCCTGAAGCAGTATCAGCTGAAGAGCTTGCTCGATATCTGGATTTGAAGAAGTTGGATGAAAGAGTTTACATGTTTGAAGCTGTGTCAGCGTATGATGGGCAAGTAGTTGCATCGACTTTCTAATGCATAATCTAAGACTAAACATTATCATTTCAATAAAGATTGAGATATCTCAAGTACATGTTCTAGGGCGTCTTCAAAGTGAAAATAACTTTTAGGCATATACTGAAGAACATACACTTATCTTGTGTTTGGATCCTCATCCATATTGTTTAGATGCTTGTCATATAAGCAATTTGTACTCGCTTCTGTGTTCATTTTAACTAAAGAGATTTTCTTTTAAAATATTGCAGGATGGGGATTAGGGAAAGTGCAGAATGGTTGGTGGAAGTGATGGAGAGAAGCAAGAGGACTGAAATGTTAAGAGCAAGGGCAGGTGCAATGGGTCCAGGTCCCTAGAAGGGTCTTACATTAAACTGAAGTGATTTCTCTATTCCTTTATATAGTTGTTAATCCAAATTGGATTATACATGATTAGAAGTCCTTGAGCTGAAAATGTAAAAGAATAATTCGATGTTATACTAATCTGAGCCTTGAAATTTGATGCAATGGTTTAATTTGTAATACAGCTGTTTCATGCTAGGCTCAGTCTCCAGTATCTCTTACAACAATTTTTCTTCTGCCAATCTACCAAGTGCTGGGCTGCGCTGGAGGGTTTTCTGCTTCCTCCGTTCACACTTTTGTCAACTCTATATTGTAATTTGTACGGTTCCTGTTTGAATGAATTTAAGTTACTTTTCTATCTGTAGCATTGTATAAACACTATTCTGCCATATAGATCCAGGTAGTAAATTGGTATTCTGAAGATATATGGTATAGTATGAAAGGTATACTTAGGGTGTAGTCGTGCTTCTATGGGAGGATCTAGGTTACCATGTGATCCGTGCCATAGGAAATTATGTTAATTTTGTACTAACTTTGGAAAAAGGAATAACGACGTGGAAATAAAGAAAAATGCAGGAAACAAACATAACAAAATTCTTTAAGAATTGAATCCTCGTTGCATCAGCTAACAGAGCCGCGCCTAGAGGAGTTGGAAAATATTAATCTTATCATCATGAGAGGTCCTAAACTGGCTGCGTAGTATTTTGTCAACTTTTATGAAACACTTGTTTAATCTTTATGAACAAAATTAAACAAAAAAAATTGTTACTTTGGGAGTAAAAGTAGAGTTATTCTGACTGAAATTTAAACATGGACTATAAAAATGACCCTGGAGTCTGCATGTAGTTATTGGAGAAACCAAGTTATCTGGCCGAACCAGTAACCATCTTGCTTGCTAAGTTTGTTTGGTAGTTCTGTTAGAACTGATTTGTACTCAGGTCTCAAAATTTAAACTCTTACTGGTGTGACATGACCAATACTCAACTAAAACAATAGTCTGTTTTCTAGAATCTGAATCCCAGTGCCAATTTCATACCTTAAGTCAGTATGGGTATCTGGATGAATTTTTCGTTAAATTCCTACGATATAAGTTAAAATTAGGTTATACCTAAGTTAATTTATAAAAAATTTGTTGAATATTGATTATTTGACACCCAATGCTCTAAATGACATCCATTTTAGACTTTATTATTTTACAAAAGTACCCTTATCACATAAGTGTTTCAACACTTAAAAGAAGTTATAATCTCGAGCAAAGGAAAAATGGGGTGTCAAAAAAATATTTTCCATTTCTTTTATATAATTCTTAATTAATAATTTATAAATAAATAAATTTTAATTTATGAAAATGTTAAATTTATTTGTGTTTTATAAAAAAAAAATCTATTGAAGTCTTGAAAAAATAGTATTATTTGTTTTCTGGGTTTATTGAAGTCTTAAAAAAATAGTATTGTTTGTTTTTTTGGGTTGTTGGATGAGTTTATTCATGCAAGTTTGCATTTTTATTTGTAAATCTTCTTTCTAGTTTGGATGAATTTTACTGATACAATTCTACTCCTAACTTACATCTTTATCTTTATTTATAGATTTTTTCCTAACTTTCATTCGTAGTTCTTCGTTGTTTTTATTTGAATATAATTTTGGTAAACCAAAGAATTTTCTTCTATTATATAATAGATAAATATATCATTCACCATTGAACATATCTTATGATATGTGTCTCCTATTTTCTTCAACATCCTATTTTAGCACTTTTAGTTAGTTTAATAGAAGAAGTAACAAGATTATCTAGTTGAAAAGGATACATTCAATAACGAATGAAATTCTTACAATTTCATGAATTCTAATAAATTTTAACTAATGGTAAAGTATTTTATAGATAATGTGCTAATTTGTTTAAAATTAAAACAAGTGTTAAAACTCTCATTTGACAATTATATCATAATAATATTATTATAAATATATGAAATGATGATTTGAGTTAAATTTGTCATCTCATTCTATGTTTGGATAGGATTGTATATATAAAAATATATCATTGTTTCCTGTTTCCTTATCACATATACTGTTCTGCTCATCACAGAAACTGTTTCAAGACTTCGGCAAAGACAATCAATGCCTAAATATAAATCATATGTCGAAGTTGGCATGCCAAAACTAGGCCCCTGCGGATAAGGATAGGAGTAAAATAATTTTGTTATTTTGAAACCAAAAGAAATAAGTTTGAGTCTTGGATGTTCGTCCAACTTTACTACCTTCTCTGCATTGTAGCTGCTTTTACAGTCAAAGATTAAAAACCAAAACAAAATGGCAAAACTAATTTAAAAAAAATCTATGGAGAAATAATTCTAGGTGCTATACTGAGATATTAAAGTATGATTCACGGTTCTGTTACTTTGTGAATAACATTATTGACTCTCAATTGATCATGTGTCATAACTTTAACCAATACAACACGAAGTGTGTTAAAGAACAACGCATTCAAAACCCTGAGCTAGTAAAGACTCACGAGTGACTTTTAATACATCTTCACGAAGGTTCATACAGAAAATCTAACACGTTTTCAGTACGCTGGCTAATAATTAAACATGATCATGAACTATTTCATTCTGCCATTAATAACACCCAACAAAGGAAATCAAGCAGTGAAAATTTTATTAAGTAGTGGTTTAATAGGAAGAATTACACTCAAATTCAGCAGAAATCTGGCCTAGTTCTCTTGAGAACAGAAATGCAACCTCTCTGATGATCCCTTAAGATCTTGATCTCAGAAAAATCCCTCAAATCTTCTAGGCTAATATACTGCTGTTTGACCATCCTCAAGGAATCACCTCCTTTGTCATGAATCCAAACATAAGGGTGACTAGTTTCATCATAGTAATAAAGCAAGCTCTTCAACCCCCCACCATCATTGCCATTCTTACCAGGCATATATGCCTTGTATATGCGTTTACTTTTCAGTCTCTTACAAGACCCTGGCTTCAAAGTGTGAACCTTCTTAAGTATTGATCCCACCCTTATCTGCAGCTCCACTGGTCGATCACTCAAGTTCCAAATCCTTGTCCCTAACCCATAGGCTTGAGTGTGGTCATAGCAGCTATCAAAGCAACCTCCAAGACAAAGAAGACTTAAACCTCTCATTTTCCCCATCAGAGTTTCCAACTTCTTCTTAGTCATCTTAAGCTTCCAACCAAGAAACAACAAACGTTTTTGTGTTATAGGCTTCATTTATATGCATATGACACACCAAACAATAGTTCATTTGTTACTTTTTGTCAAGAGTAAACAACAGTATATCTAATGGGAATAGTATATCTAATGGGAATGTAATTTATTTTTATCTTATCGCATTTCACAGACATTAAGTCTTAGTTCATTTGCAACATTTTAAGAGAAAATAAAGAAAAATTACACTCTCATTTAATCATAAATATATGGACATGTATTTGGTAAGCGTTTTCTGCGGCTGTGATCATAGAAGAACACAGCCGATTATGTTGAGACGTACACTTTAGAAACCCTCAAGGTGATAGAATATTGCTTATCCCCTCCATGAAGAAAATGGTAGGGTCCAACAAACCCCCAAATTCAACACAAGAAGACAGTGGGAAAGTTTACTTGCACTGACAAAATTTTTAAAAATTCGTAGATGGAATTTCCTTTGATTCTTGGTGGGAAAAAGAGGGTATTGCCACCCATACAAGGCATTCACAGATTCATGATGAGGCAGCATATGATGTTGCATCACCTTTTGTAAGGGGTGTCCTTTATTTTAGTTAAGCTTCTAGACAAATAACCTACCCTTCTAAATTGTTTGGACTAGACGTCTTATAGTCAGTGAAACATGTGACATGGAAATGACCAAAGATGAGTTATTTGGGACAAAACTTATGGATGGTGGCTTTTCTGACATGGCAATGTGTATGATAATTTCTTATTTAGGGTAAAACAAAACTCAAATCTTATATTAACCAAGATATAGAAACTAAAATGAAGGTAATAGATTTAAGTTTTACTTAATTTTCTGATTTATAAGGTAATTTGCAACAATATAAATATTACTTGACATGTAGGACAAATTTTACTGTCATCGATTTTTTTTTATTCTTTAATTAGTTATTCAACTAAAATGATATTTTTTTTCCATATTTCCATTAATTAATATGCAAAATCTCTTCAATTAACATTAAAGATGATCGAATATTTGTAAATTGTTTTTAAAATACAATTTACCTTTAACTTAATTTTTACACTTATAAATATGTCTGTACAATATGTTGACAAAATATCTGCAATAAAAGTATATCTCAAGGCAACCAAATGAGACCCATAACTCTTATAAACTCTTTATAAGCAGTAACATTATTCATACAATAATTTTATATAGTTGCTTGATTAATTTGGTACATAAACGACATTAATTTGGTATTAAACAGACATTAATAAATAAAAAATATCTAAAGGACAGATTAATCTGAAATTAATATTTTTTTTTTCAAATGTGCTCACCAAGTATAATAATTATATTAGAATAATTGTTATTATACATGGAGATCTGTTTAAAATTTAATTTAAATATATACTTATAAAAAAATTCATTGTACAATCATCATGTGAATACATTTTACTTAAAATTACTGGTTCGATTGCAGAATTTATATCATAAGCCAAAGGGTACGACAAAGGGTTTGTCTTTCCCACTGTTTGTCTGTCTTACTCACTGTTTGTCTTCTTATTCACTTAAAATACTGGATCAATTGCAAACTATGGTTTGACTTTCAATAGCTATGGGTTTTGGTTTGGGATAGGATGAAGTTTTATTAGAAAAGAATTATTGAATTCTTTGGTTCATCTTAATTTAAAAGAACAATGATATAATTTTATGAAAGAAAAAAAAAACTTCAACCCAATATAATACACACAGGAGATATGCTAGTATGTGTAATTTACTTATGAAAAAAATTGTGTGCATGTCTGATGCAAAATTTGATCCAACATATGAAAATCATGAGTAATTGCAGTACACAGAATTCATAGGGATTGGATCATTAGATAGAAGATTTTAACGAAACAGAATTTGAAACCAGGTTGGGAAAAGCGTGAGGATAAACAACTTGGAGACACCTATAGAAGCCAAACTGCATGTGAGTGAATAGCAGCAGCACTATATACTTAGTTGATGACTCTATCACATGTGACTTTCCCACACTACATTATACTATTAGAGTAAATACAAATTTAGATTATACCTCAAGAGTTTAGTTATAAAATGATAAAAAGAATGAAAAGAAAAGTATCCAGATAAGAAATTGAAATACTAAGTCAACTTTGCTTCAAGTATTTTCCTTTTTAATACTAACAAAACTTTGCTTCACAGACTCTCCAATCACTTAGGATATACTATTTTAAAAAGTAACGTATTTCCAAAACAAACGTGGACGTTTAAGCAAATTATTTCATAAGATTTCATTTGCTTTTGAGATTAAAAAAATTACAATTTGAATGGTATTTGATGAACTTGTGTATCTGAAAATTTTTACAATTTATCAATAGTCAATGAGTACAATCGGGAGTAAAAATATCTGCTTCGAGAATAAATGGAAGAGCATAATCCTATAAGGTGAAAATAAAAGTATAATAAGATAATAAAGAGAATGAGGAATGGTTCATAGCATTAACTTCAGTGATGTTAAGACATACGCTTTCAATAATGTGATATTGGTCGCAGGATTAAACGCTATATTTCTAAATTTGACTGTACAAATAGCGAATAAATAGAAGCAGGCAGCTACCTCTAAGCTTTAATTAAAAAAGGATATAGCCTTTAGAGGGTAGGATGGAAAAAGAATTTACACAAAAAGGAATTTACTTTTCATGACTGTCTTCAGCAGAATCTATCTTAATTATGAGAGGTTGGTTGAGATTTGGTGCTGGTTCAGCAACAATCGGTAACTCAGGTAAAATATCATCAATATCTTCATTTTCAGCCAAGGCTTTATCTAAAGCAGACTTAGCAACTTTAGTAACACATATCATCAGAATCACTGCACATAACCCAAAATAACAGAGGTTATCAGAAAATAAACATTCAATACATTTATTGCACCATGAAATGATTTGCAATGCTCAATCATACATATCCTAGCAATTCAATAATTCAACCTCCTCTAGTCTTCTTCCATGATCAAGAATCTACTATTAACTGTAGTATAAACCTTTGATTTGAAAACTGTTATAAACATTTACTTATACTTAGTGCAACAAATTGTGATTTAATCAAAGATGTCAAGCATAAAAATTACAAAATAATAAATAATAATAATGATGATAATAATTGAAGTGAAAAACTTTACTCAGAACAGAACTCACATCACTCATGAAGAATAGTTAAACCCAAAACAATTCAGTATAATAAAATCATGCAAATTTAAGAACGCCTAGTTGTATATTTTTGTAATATGAGATAGGTAAATTTTTTACTTCTCCGATTACTCTATTAAGGTCATTTTTCTTCCTGCCACTGCACAAACGCAATGAAGAGACCCAGGAAACAGACCATGTGTGTGTCTCAAATAACAATTTGCTACCTGGCAGCCACTACATTGGTGGCAGAAAAAGCTGGCCAGCCTTCCCACTCAAAGAATGTACGATCAAATCAAGAGAAAAGAGAAACTTTGTAAGAAGCCACAGGGAATAGGCTATTAGAAATTTCTTCTGGAAGACCAGAGGCTACCAATATTTTGTTAGTGAAGTTTGAAGGCTGAAATTATTCTATTGCTGTAAATGCTGGGGAGAATTTTCAACTTTTGCCTTGATTTAAATGTTCATTGCAGATGAAAAATGCAATATGAAATCAGGTGAATTGGTCCATCACAAGAATATGGACACGTTATGTCAAGTTGCAAGATGCAATTGAAGCATGGCACTAGAAACTACTAAATTTGTACTCTATATTAATAAGAAACCTTCATAATTTATACTTGTGGAATGAAACTTACCAGATATCACAAGACCGAGAATGATAAAAGCCTGCATCCACATCAGAAAGAAATATATATTATTTATAACAATTAATAAAGAAGATTCATTCCTATAACTGTTTTTTTTACATATTTTCTTACTATTTTACCGTTAAAATTTTGCTTTTCCTTTTTCCCCTCAATGTACAAAATTATTAATATTTTGACTAGAAAAGAATGTACCACATGTGAATGTGACTGACTGGTAAATAACAACTACTTTCTTTGTTTACTACCTTGTTTTTTAAAACAAATAAAAAATAAATAATGAAAATACGAAATTAACTCTACAGAAAGAATAAAAGGAAGTTAGAAAAAACATGTAATTACTTAATAAAAATTAAGATAAAAGTGTATAAAAAAATTAAAACTAAAACAAGATATTTCTGCTATTGTTTTTTATTATTATAAAAAATGGCCATGACTGTATTATAATGATAATAGATAAATCACACATTTCATCCACTCAAGAAAATTGAAATATTGCACTTGTAGTTCTACCATCCAAGGCATTTTAAGTACACCAGAAAGGCCGTTAATATAAGTAATAGAGGATAGCATCTCTTACCCAACGAGTCTTTGAGAACTCGCCCCAACCATGTGTCACATCAGAAAGATCTTTTAAAGTTGTTCCAACATATACCAGTGCCAATGTTATTGGCTGCAACAGCAACATTATCAGGTATTAACATTGATATTGGCATGCTATCTAGTGAACTATAAAAACACATAGTAATTTCTAACACGAGCCCAAAATGGGAACAGATATATACTACATTCATAACAGATGCAAATTCGTAACAATGATGACAGAAAGGACTCCAGGAAACTTAGCTCAAAATTACTAACCAAGTTAAACTAATCACTAATAGGTTTTCAAATAACTGAAACAAGTGTACTGACAAATATACATGCTTTATAATATATGCATAAGACGGGTAGAACCACAATCACAAACATTTAAAAGAATCATTTTACTGATATGCACCTATGTAGTCAGAATTAGAGATTAGAAAGATGTGATTGTGTTTTCATAATTCAAGTCATTTGACCATATAACAAAAGGCTTAATTCAGTAGGGTTTGAACTTTTGACTTTGGGTTGCGTGATTTAGCTTCAAAAGTTTATGCTTGACACCTTTTAATTGATAGGATTGTATTATTATAAACAAGATGTATATTATGCTATTATTAACATTGGGTTACTACTCTTGCAGTACTATAGTTGGAAAATTAGTCTTTAACTCTTATTTCAATTCATTATTTGACAATCATGTTATGCACATTTAAGGAAGAATTTTGTTTCGTATGTGGCACTATGGACAATAGAAAAGAAAGACCATTTTTCATCTTCATCTGGATATGAAACAAAAAGAAACAATTCTGACTGCTAAAGATTTCATTTGATCCTCCTCATTAAGTTTGTACATCTTTTTATTAGAAACCTTAGAGAAAAAAATTAATTTACAGCAATGGAGAAACGTTACTGGAAGAAATTCTAAAACTAAATAATTTTGAAAATCATAACACAACAGAAATTTGTTACTATACTAACTGAATGTATAATTATGGGCAAAGAACATACCATCATTCCTAACCAGGAAGCCAGCATGTATTCCCCTACCGAAACAGGAGTCACCGACAAGAGATAATTTAACATGTTAAACGGTAGAAGTGGAACAAGCCGAAGCAGTAATACAATCTGTACAGACAGTTCAGGAAGTCAGATATAAACAAAACAGAAAGGAATACCAAGACACATGTGCAAACAAAACTGAGCATAGAAATATCACAATAATAGACTTCTATCAATAACTAAAAACTGCCACAAACACAACATTGGTAAATTAACAGGGATAGATAGTTATATAAACACTTAAAAGAAGACAGACTCTTATCAAATAACAAACGGCATAAGCACAAGGTAACAAGAGAAGAAAAAGGTCGGTTCATGTTGCTTCAAATACATGCTATTGTTTTCCTCCAAAAGGATCTTTTCACTGATACATTTAAAAAGAGATTAATAAAATGAGTAATATAATTAAAACAAGGAATGAAGTACTATTATGTGCATCTCCCTCAGAAAACTAGGTGAGTGCATAGAGCACACTGAACACTGCACACATTAGCTGTTGCCACTAAAGAAGAGACAACCACCTTAAAGATGATCTCTGGTTTAATGAACTTGTTAACATTAACCAACATATCAAGATGACCTAACATTAGAAAGCACACTTGCTCATTTTAACACTGAACACTGCACATTAGCTGTTGCCACTAAAGAAGAGACAATCACCTTAAAGATGATCTCTGGTTTAATGAACTTGTTAACAATAACCAACATACCAAGATGACCTAACATTAGAAAGCACACTTGCTCATTTTAACCCTGAACACTGCACTTTAGCTGTTGCCACTAAAGAAGAGACAACCACCTTAAAGATGATCTCTGGTTTAATGAACTTGTTAACATTAACCAACATACCAAGATGACCTAACATTAAAAAGCACACTTGCTCATTTTGGCAAGTAATCATCGAAGTGTATGATAGTATTTGATGTAACAATGATCCACAAACCCACTTGGTGCGAGGTTTAGTACTTAGTACTTTTTAGAATTAACAAGTAATCAAACACAATTCTACTTTAATATGTCAAAATTACTGATATTTTAAAATATTTGTATTTCATAACTTCATGACCCACTCGCTTCACCAAAAGTTGACAGTTTGCACATAAGAAACCCAGAAAAAAAAAGGTTAAACAAACTAGTGTAATATTAGAAAGTTTAACAAAAGAATCAAGATTTTCACACCAGTATTAAAAATATGAAGTCTGCAAACCTTAAAGCCTGATCTTCGAATAGCAATTGCCACTGATTTGAATTGTGGATAATCCTTCAACCTAGAAACAACAAATGATCTCCCAATCTGACCAAATTGACAAAGAAATGGGTAAGTAACCTCAGGATAGAGATAATTATAACATGATATGGAAACATAGATTGAAATGAACCTAAATGAAATGCTAATGACACTGCAGAAATCATGTACATATGAAGACAGAGCGCCTTGTATTAATAAAGAAAAACCTAGCATAAATCAACTATTGAGTAGAAAGTAGTGGACAAAAATAATTATTCTTTTGACAAATGTAAAACTTGAAAAACTTACTGTTCTGCCAAGAAGAAATGCAGCTCCAGCACCAATAGTTGCACCTATAGAATCAGCAACAAAGCCCACTGGAAGCCCAAAAAGATAACCACCGCCAAGCTGAAAAAAGGGCATATTAGGTAATGTGTCCAACCAAATTATCTTCTTCTATAGCAGGTATTGTAATGGAGATCTAAAATAAGACTGTATCTTTGGTAGTAGAGAAATGTGAGAGAAAATAGAGAGAAGAGAGAGGAAATGATGTATCTTTTTTTACTTCTCTCTTTTTTCTATTTCCCTTTTCAACTTCTTCATTTCTCGTAAACCAAACACCTCTATTTCTCACTTATTTTCATTCACTTTACTTCCCTCTTCTTTATTTCCATTCACTTTATTTCTCTCTTCTTTATTTCCATCTGCTCTATGTTTCACCTTTTTTCCTTCCTAGTTCCTACCGAACATACTTTAAAACCATGAAATGGAAGAGGGGAGAAAACAAATATTGCACACCAAAACATAATAAGCAAGAAGAAAAAACACAAAAGGCTTATTTACAAAATGACAGGTGGAAGTCCTTGCCAATTCTGGACGCATGCTTCCTTTTCGCTGAACAGAGCCTTTCCAACCAAATAGTATATAGATACATCAGACATTCACCACACAGTTAAAAGCTGATATTAACCTTTTTCAAAGAGTTATACAAGTGACATTAGGTATGGCAAATTTTTCACTACATTCAGGAATCCTTGCATGGACTACCACATTGGCTAAGAATGGTCAGATAGTGCTTATAAGATTTGGATAATTCTCCACCTTTAAGCTAGCTTTGGAAGTAAGCTGGGCCTCGCCACTGTTTATATGGCATTCAAGCTTACCCAATCTTAATGTAGGGTCCACCTGCAGATGTTCATCTGTGCAAACTTCACAAACCAAATGTCTAGTCCCAACATAAGAGAGGAGGATCAAGGGGGTCGGATTCCTGGGTGGGACAAATTTGGTGTGCGAGGGAAATCTGTAAACTAAGCAATTGTCTACCCTTGAATTAGCTTTTGGGTGTTAGTCTCAACTCAATACATTTCTAGTAGGCCTATTCTAGAATGTTTTCATGCGGGGAATTGAGACAAGGCTAAGAATCGCATGAAGGCAGATTTGGGACAAGGATGCCCACAAATTTCCTACCACAAAGAAATTACAAAACTATACTTTCCACGTTTACTTTTAAGTGCCATATTAGTCTTTTACTTATCATTTGATATCATTACTAATTATATTTGCTAACATATAGTCATTTTTAAAAGGAGTACCTTAGGAAGTCTAACCAAGATCGTCTAAAAATACATCCAACTTATTTAGTTTGCTAACTTACTCCTTAAAAAAGTAAGTGAGTTTACCTAAACAATTACTTTGATTTTCTTCAAATAAATCCAATCTGTAGCTTGGTAACTTATTCTTTCTTAAACGAGTACGTTAGCAAATTGTATTATTTTTAATAATGCAAACCAAACATATCCTAACTTAACCCTAACTCATTTTATCAACACTATCTTTCCCAAATAGCCTCCCCGAACTTTTCTTCAAACCCTAAATCCCTTCTCCCTGTATATTGTTGTCATCTTCCAGTTGCTGTGCTACAATTAGTGCGCAACTTGTATCACATATTGATATTCCCTCTCCCTTCCAGACCACTCTCAATAGTGTCATCTAGCACTGTCTGTCATTTCTGTCCAGCATAGCAGCTCTATTTCTCAATTCCCATTCTATTCCTCAATTTTCCTCTAGCACCACAAGATTGCAGCAAATAACTATTGGAACAGACAAAGAATACATTTGATTCCAAGTTGAAATGGAGCTCAATGTATTGAGCTACATTATTCATTATTTTAACAGATACTACTTTGAATTTATCTCTAGAAACAACCTATCCGCTTATGAGGGTGCTGTGGACATCTACCCATCACAACCCCACCAAGTGGGAGTTTTTACACAGTGGGTTACCGTTCCCTACTAATTTGAATCAATTGAGAATTTAGAATTGTCTTTGTTGCATTTAAGGATAGATAATATCTTTTGTCAGGGAACATTTCCTATTCCATTCTGATTTTTTTAGACAATTATGGTCGTTCGGGGAAGTAAGAGCCGTTCACCTACTGTCTAATTTAAAAAAGTGTTGGTTCGGACACACCAGAAACTGCTTGGAATTCAGGCAACGCCCTGATATAACTTTACATTAAAATGGAGACAGGGCTCTAGTTAGAATCCATTTCTCTTGTGATTTCAAATAAAAAAAAAAAAATCTCCTTTTAATTCCTAACGAATGACACTGGCTAGCAAGATTCGTTATTAGCATATACAAAAAATAAAAAAAGATTTGCAAGAAGAAGGAGGGTAGGAACGGCTCTTACAGTAAGCACGGAAGCTGGAACTGCCAAGACAGTCAAAGGAATGTAAGCAACAGCCCTGAAAACAACCAAACAAATTCAGAAATTAGAATCAATAAGACGGTGGGTGAGAGGAAAACAATTCAGGGATAAAGAAGAAAGAAAGAAGGGCGTACAGAACGAGTGGGCCCCAGGGCCCAAGATCGTGATCGACCCACAATAAGAAGTCCTTCATCATCTGCAGAGGCGAAACGGGAAAGGATTAGCGTTGATGAATGTGGAATGAAAGAAAGAAGAGAGTAGGGAAGGGGGAACCTTCTCGATTGGCAGAGTGAAGCATGCGACGATGACGGCGGCAAGGAGGAGGAGCAGGATGGTGATCCTGAGGGCGGAAGCCCAGGAGAAAGACATGGTTAAGCGGCGACGCCAAGGCCTGCACTCCTCCTCCTCGTCGTGCAAATCAGGGGAAGCTTGCTTGGAGGAAGACCGAGCCCTCAATCCCACGAGATTTGCCAGATTTATTCGATTGATTTCTCTCTCTCTCTCTGCCACCCCCTCCCAACTTTAGACCATCCAACGCTCCGATTCACATTCACCTTTCTTTCTTTCGCCAATTCTATTATTGTATATTTTTTGCTGGAATAGAAACAAACTCTTGTTCGCAACAAAGAAAGAAAGAGAGAAAGAAAGGGTGGTGGTGGTGTTGTTGCGTGGGTACTTTTGTAAATTCTCACACACCCATGCGTTCATTCTACTACTTCTCCCGTGTCATGCCATGCCTCTGCGATTTATAACTAACCTCTGCTTAACCGACACCTTTACGCCTTTAAACACACTATTATACAAATTTAACTTAATTATTACTAACTATTTATATTATATTTATTGTACTAAATTAATGTTTAAATTTCTCAATATATTTATCTATTTTTACTTTATTATTTACTTTTATATATTACTCAACTTGGATAATATATGAATGTGGAATGTAGCTGAGAAAATCATGATTTTAGGATTCTTAATCGGTTTTCTAGAATAAAATACAGATAAATTGAGTAACTAGTTTCCTTTAATACTTAAGAGTAGGGTCGCTACATTATTTCTTATTAATGCAGATGAAATCATTTCACTTAATTATTGGTCATATCTTTATTTTTCTACCTTATTTATTAATTTCGTCATCACACATTTAACTATTTAGACATTCGATTGATGGAAAAATTAAATTTATATCATTTTAAAATTCAGATGGTAAATTCTGTAAAATTAAAAGCTTGTAACACCATTCATGCAATCGAAAACTCGGTGATAAAAATTTCAAAAATTGAAAATCCAATGATAAAATTTGTAAAAGTGTATAAGTTCACTTCTGTAATTAAAATATTTATTGGAAATTGCTATATATTTATTATATAATTTATACATTTAAATTTTTTTTGTATTGGAGATTTGTTTATTATGAAATAATAATTTACCTTGCACAAATTACAAGCTAAAATATCAGTTTTATTCAATCTTAGAATTTTTTTTTTCTCCGACCCAATTATAGTTGTCATAAATTAGGTCCCATTTGTTACAACTATTTTAAAATAATGAAAATTGAAAAAAAATATATATAATTTTATTAAAACCATAAGTTTGTTGAGGAAAAAAAATCAGAAGTTGTTATTTTCAACTATTTCTAAAAAAAAGAGCTTTTTTTAAGAAAATAGTTTTTATGGTTGCGAAGAAAGAAATTAACTTTTTCCATTTTTTAAATTTACGATGCATAATTACTAAATGATTTTACTTCAGAATATTTTTAATTGATAACAGATAAGCCTTGATTTAAAAAAGTCAAAATGTTACGAAATATGCGCAATTCATATTTTTGGGCACAATAATATGCATAAAAGTCCAAATATAGGTCCACTTATATCTTAAATCGGACCTAAGTTTGCGGCTAAGGAATACCATTCAACTAAGACCTCATGTCTAACAATAACTAAACCACATTTTTAAAATTTAAATAATTAGTATTACAAATCGTTATTTTTATTTTTATTAAGAAACATAATTAATAATATTTTTAGGATTTAATGACTAAAAACTATTATCATAAAACACTTTCACTAAAAATATATTATGTTTTACACATACGTTAGCAATTAAATAATATATTAACATAAAATTAAAACGTTTAATTTATAAAAAATGAAGGACCAAATTTACAATTAAAATTTCATAGAAACAAAATGTATACATTCACAAAAATTACAGAGACCAAAAGTGGATTTAAGATAGTAATTATTGTGAAACTTAACACATTTAAGAGTTAAAGATTAAAAAAATGATAAAAAGAAAGGAATAGTGAGTAAGAAAATTAAGTAGCAAATAAAGCCAAGAGGAGTGTAGTTTTATACGTTTGAAAATAATTTTTTTGTAAAATTATAATTTGTAATTCTCCTTTTACCTATAATTTACTATATAGGAACATAAATATACTAAACATCAAAGTGGTTAAAGTCTAGTGAATGATTTGGTCGTATGGTTTTAAAAAAATATTTTGATTACAAACTCGTTTAAAAACAAAATTTTGTTTTAGAATTTCGTTAAATCTAGTTTTTAATTAACAACAGTTTTATATCTATTTTTTGTTTGCAAAATTCGTTTTCAAAACTTATTTAAAAATAATTTGGACCACTTTTAAATTAGGTTTTGTTTGCTGCAAAACTCATTAAAACTTATTTTGCTGTAAAAAAAAGTTTTTTTTTAAAATCAGATTTACAGATTTGGTTTTAAATTGAACTGGGTTCTTTTATACAAAATCAAACCATGGACACCTTTTAAGAGTATACTCATGATTTTAAGAAATGTGGAAAGTATTTTAATTAAAATATCTTCATAACTTCATAGATTTACTTTCGTTTTTACACTTCCATTCACTTTACAGAGTTATATCTGTTAAGCACAATAATAGTTTGAAATGTTTGAACACAATCTTGGATCCAAACTATGGTGCGTCTATAAGTAAAAGGTTTTTTGTTTTTCCAGTTGAAACAGGTCGTGATTTAAAACTACAATTCAAATACACCCTAGAAACCGATGGAAAGCTTAACCAGGTTCTATTTTAACACAATTTACTGTCAACAGGGAAAGGTGCAAAACCTTAATTCAGGTAACTAACCACAGCCATGCTTATAACACAATTGCTTAGTAACTATGTTTGTTGCTCACTTGTACTCAGATATAAGAGATTTGCAAATCAAGCATAACCTATAATTTTGCTTTTTATTATCCATACAAAATGTGTTTTGAGGATATAAATCCTCTGCCAATCTACAAATGGAGTTCAGGAATAAACAACTCAGTGCTTATAAATCAATGAACGAAAGAATGCTTAATCTAATTTTATAGTGGAGGGTACCTCAATAATCTTTTCTTTATCCAAGCACTAGCTATGATATTACTCTCTATAATATAAGAAATGCCTACATTTCCAACCATATCCACTTTGTAGGAAATTTTACAGTGTTGCAGTTGTCCCTTCTCTTCCAACTGAATCTCCCAGGTTACCTTGCACATAATGCATTGAGCAGAACATGAGCTAACATGAGATCCACAAAATACTGATGACCAATTTTGCCATCACGCCACTTCATCTTTGCAGGAGCCCTTCCATAGTGAACACCATCGTTGCACCGGTTATCAAAATGCCATGGAAATGTCATGTCAAAGTCATCAATCACCCCAGTGATGATGCCAGCTTTCCTCAATTTCTCTATTAGCACTCCATTGAACACCTCCATTTTGTAAGGATTAAATGCTAGTGATCTTGCATATCCACCGGTTGCAACTGTGGAACGATAAAAGACTCTAGGCCAAGCTAACCCTCTTTGCTTCACTGTCATCATAACATCCCTCCAGAATGAGGCTGCATAGTCTGCTCCAACAGAAAATGCTCTTATATTACGCCAGTGAACACCATCGTGCAATCCTGAGTTCATGATCACAGTGTCTGGGATTGTGCCTTCCGAGAAGTACTTCTTCAACAGATTTTGAAACCCTTCATCCCTCAGAGAATCCAATCCTAGATAGTTTTGTGTTTCATTCCAATGCCCATTGAAAATGCTTGTGATCCTAACTGTTTGAGAAGGGTCTTTCGGGTTCGAAAAGTTCATGTCAAATCTCCTGGGGACAGAATGTATTTCAGGCAAATCTAGAACAAAATTGAGCATATTTCGTATTGTGTCAACATGATTTGAATCACCCCAGAAGAAAATCCACCTATTCTTCAAGCACTTCCAAGCAGACTCAGCTGAATACATCTTGAATGAGCAGTGAGTTGAGTAAACCCAACCGTTACTCTCTAGAACTCCCAAAGAACCATCACACCATGGTTCTTTACAGGGGAAATCTAGTGCCAAGCATCTGTACCTACCATCATTACCTATTTTGCAGTCATCATTCTTGCCATGCCTTGTCCACCTTCCAGACCATACATCCTTACCAAAATCAGAAGCTTTACAAGTCTCAAGTTCTGGTAACTGCGCAATGCTACTGTAGAACCCGATTGCAACACTCCAAACCACTCGATCATAGACAAATCTCCATGGAGTGAACTTCAGACCTTCAAAGTGTCTATAAAGTAGAATTACAGTGAGATTGTAAACCCCAACAAAATCAGGATGAACTTGAAGAGAAATTGAGTAAGAACCATTACTGAAATCTTTCACCGGTGGCCTAGATTTCCATGAGTCCCCTGAAAGATCAGTCTCAAAGTAATCCCCACCTAAACAGCGAGGCTTTCCTGAATCATCCAAGGCCTGAAAAAAAAACTCATGCACTTCCCCAGCTGATAGCTCTATCAGTTTCCCATCATCCAACCCAGGCATTGATATTCTAACTGTCTTAGAATCTTTACAAGGTTCTCCCCCTGGAGCTAACCATCTTGCTAGAAGACTTGAAGTCAAGTTTGGCTCCAATTCACTCGAAAGCCAAGTTGAAAGCCCATTAAGTTCAGGCTTCACTAGGGTTTTTTTGTCAAGCTCATCAGACACCGCACTGCTACTACTGCTAGAATTCTTAGCTGAAACTGTTTCACTAAACTCAGACAGTGTGATGTTCACATGATTCTGGGAATCAAAGAGGGTAGTAACATTGGTTTGATTTTGATCCAAACTAAGTGGACTACATGAGAAGCTACAATCACTAAAAGTGAGATTTTGATGAAGGGAGAGAGTGGAATTAGGAAAATGAGACCTCAGAGAAAAAGAATCTTGATCATACCTCCAACTCCAAGCTTTAACAACGCTCCTAACAGTGAATCCATCAACGGTCCAAACTACAACCATGCCACCCAAAACAAGAGCAGTGAGCAACCCAAAACGCCAATTAATAGAAGAATAAGCAGCCACCTTTTCTGGCATCACAAACTTCCTAGATCACCACCACAGAACAGCAACAAACAAAACCAAGCCACGCTCCAAAAGATGCCAAAACGAAATTCAAGTTCCCAACACTCAACACAACAACAAAGACCAAAGTTGTTTTCCTTGACGACAACACTCCAAAGGTGCCCTAAGCAGAAAAATGTGAATTTTCTCAAGAAAGAAACAAACAAATCATGGATTTACTCACGAGGGTAGGTTTTAATGTCATGTGAGCAGTGAAAGAAGATTGTGAAGCCTCTAACTAGGCAACAGCTGTGGCTCAAGGACAGTTCTCAGATGTTTTGTAAACTTTGACACAGCTTTGTGCGGTGTCTTTAATTCTTCATTTACTTCTCTTCCTAACTCCTTTTGTTTTTTAGTTTTTCTTTATCTTCTTCTTTGGAGCTTCGCTGAATTTGGTCCAACCAACTCTATCTATCTACTTTCTTACCGTCTCTGTGGAAGCTGGATTCTTCACAAATCCACCGTTCAGACACTAATTATTGAATCAGTTGTAGTTACCTCCTTTTTAGGTTAAGGATATTTATTACATACTTTAAATTTTATTTCATTATTCCACTTCTAAAATTACAGTCAAATTAAAAATAGATATTTTAAAAATGTGGAATTACTCGGTCCATTTTTCTTACCATAGAACGAGTCAAGCATTACATTGGTATAGATTATTCTACTAATATCGCCAGAAACCTTAAGAACACACAAAACATTTTGTTCCGACATTATTTATTTCATACTGAAAATTGGAAATTGCACATTTAGCCACCTTCTTATAATTAAAATTTATACTAAATAAATATATTTAATGTATAATTATATTATAATTAAAATGTATAATAAATAAATATATTGAAATATGTAAAGTATACTGAGATTTGTAAAATAAATATAAAATTATAATACAAAATAAGTTTTACATGACAAGTTTTCCTTAAAATTTATTCTTAAAATATAGATAAAAAGTATAAACTAAAAGAGAAGAATGGTAAAAAAAATTCAATCATCAACGAAAATTGATTCTATTGATAATGATAGGATCTGCTTCATATAAAAATCAGAATTCGGATATCACAGGCGATAAGAAGATCATATAGTTGAGATTTTTTAAATACCTATAGTTTTTGTTTTGAAATAATTGAGAGGATAATTTTTAATTGATTGTGGTGATGGTACGCGAAATGTATTCAAAAGGGGAGAAAGTGAAATTCGTAATAGAAAAAGGCTTGAATTATATTTGAATTCATAGTATAAAGATAAATTATTTTTCATCTTTATATTATATAAATATGATTGAATAAAGGTAGTGAGATAATAGAAAAGAAAAGAATAAGAAAAAATAAGAAATATGATTTGAAGTTTGAAATGAGACAGCGTTCCATTGTCGAGGAAACAAATATCTGTCTAACAATTGTCCCTTAAAATCATCGTAATGCGAAAACATACTGTCAGTTTGCGCACATGGGACTCTCAACTATTTGTGTCGGCCAAGCCACTTTTTTTTTTTAAACCTAAATACCATTTCGCTTTATTTTATAGTTGTTTTGTAACATGTAATGCACCAATAATTATTAAATAATATTATCTTTCGTTTATTTTCAGTTTACGGATAAAAAAAGTATTTATTTAAGATAACACTAGAATCAAACTATAATTATTATATTTAAAGAAGTAGATGGCACTCAATTTAAAAAATTAAATAATACTTAAATTGAAATAAATAGTATATGCTTAATGAAAGAGTAAAGGCTTAATCCATTCGTTCTTCCAGAAATTGTACACTTTGAATGCAGATTTTTAATAGTAGTTAAAGTTTAATGTACTTAAATAAATTAAAAAAGTAATTAAGTAATGTAAAATTGACTGTAACAATATGGGAATTTTACAAATTCAAAAATGTTAAAATACGTTAAATTTATTTTTCATTTAAATTATTTTAATTTTAAACGATTTATTTGAATAAAATATTCAAAATATCAAATTAAGTATAAAAATTATTTTAAATTTTAAGCTTAAATAAGTTTTGACTCAGTGTTTCTTTTTCTAATGAATACTTAATAAAAAAAATTATTCAATTTGAGTATTTAATAAATTAGTTTTATTAAAGAAATATTTATTGTGAACCACTCATGTCAAATCGGTCGATGTTTTTCTGTGTCAGATATGCATATATGTAAGACACTTGCTTTTAGTGTTAATTATAATGATTGTGTCAAAATAGTTAAGTATTCAATGTACACTATTATTTAATTACTATTAACATTAACCCATTAACAAAACTCCTTCTCTCTTTCACTCCTAACACAAACAACAATCTCTTAATGTAACACTACATGTTTTAACAACTTTTTGCTATAACAAACTTACTTCAATAGAAAAATAATCTTAATAATGTTAACGAAAAAATAACTCTAACTACACGTCACCAATTATACTATTTCAATTTTCTATAAAATAAATTAACATCTAATCAATATGAACTAATTAAACAATAAAATTTATGTATTGTACTTAACTTTTGTATAACAGTCGTAGTTTTAAAATAGAAATTTATATTGATTTTAATAAAAAAATACACAAAAAGCTTATACAGTTTTAGTGTTTCTATTATTATTTTCAAACAATTACTCATATGAATGTAAAGGATTAAAGACAACTAATTTTACTTAGGGATTTTATTTCATTCAACTTAGAATTTTAAACGAATAAGTAAATGAACATAGACAAATTATGAAGAACGTAAAATTTTAGATTTTAAATTATGGATTAGAGGAAACAAAATCCAAATAAGTTTCAAAATAAATATATGAAAATAAATGCAAGAGAAGCTAAGATAGATGCTTTAAATAGAGTATACAAAATATGAGTAAATTGAGTGCATTCTGAAAGAAGTATGCGAAAAGAGGTCTAATCCCAAATATTTCACTAGTTTCCTCATTAATGTTATAAAAGTTTAATTTGATTTGTGTCTCATTTTTTTAAGTTCCGAAAAGGTGTATATTAGGCACAGGGCAGAGGAGCTAGAGAGAGAAGATATAAAATGTAACTCAATCAATCTTATTAAAGGTATAGAATCTACTTTATATACAAAGGTTAAGGAGGGGATATATCCATCTGGTTAACACCCCCCGTTAAACTCATGGCTGGATTAGGAACCACCATGAGTTTATCCCTGACATTAAGAAACATAGTTCCAGATACTGGTTTGGTGAGAGGGTCCGCGACTTGGAAGCGTGCAGGCAGATGAAGAAGAGTAATGTTGCCCTTGCAGATGTGGTCACGAACAAAATGTAGGTCCAACTCAAAATGTTT
>Ga0123342_1002667_pt1 | contig 29369 bp, 10 predicted proteins | sample Turbeawhitnodule_FD_89960 | JGI IMG/M metagenome (GOLD analysis project Ga0123342, IMG submission 89960) | Root nodule microbial communities of legume samples collected from Mexico - Turtle bean Mexico white nodule | ecosystem: Host-associated > Plants > Roots > Nodule | place: Mexico: Nepantla... | reverse complement strand
TACTATTGGATTCGTTGGGAGACGACTTGGGGACATTTGTCCACAATTATACTATTATCTCTCTAGTGTTAGACAAGTCTACGCTAGAATCATATTAATTTGACAGCAAAACGACAGCTATCACCCATCTACCTTTTAGTTAGTTTATAAATCCTTGAGTTATGTTTAATCTCTGCTTGAATTATTTGTCAGCTTTGTAGACAATTATTACTTATATTATTAACCCCTCCATCTAAATCTCCAAAATCATTGATTTTTTTTTTCACATTATATTATTCTTAAACCATTTTTCCCTTTTTCTAAATCCACAAACTTTTTTTAAGATCCCTCTACTACAAGAATTCGTAAATACCCATTTATTTTTATTTAGTGATCGTCTTATTCTTTACTTTGTCTTTAAAATATTCATTCATAAGTCACTCTCCTCCTTTCCTAATCTGTAACCTAAGAGGATTTTATTGAAACATCTTAAATATTTTATTCCTATACCATCTTTTTGCTTAGGTTTTGTAAGTAATTTTTCATTTACCCACCCAGTCTTCCTCCCTACTTGATCCACGAAAACTTCTTTCTTAGGTTTGTGGGTTATCAATATTAAGAACAAGGCAAATAAAAGAAGCATTGGTAATCTTAGGCCATTTTCCTAGAGTATGAAAACTATTAATTATCGTTATTACATCATGTTAAAGTATTCCAATTTTTCTTAAGGATATTCAAATTATAACCATCCACCTGGACTTCTTTTATTTCTTTGATTATACTAGTCAAGAACTCATTGTTCTCCATTTCTAAGAAATAGCATGGAAGTCTATGTTATCCAATCTATTTTATTCTTTGATTATACTAGTGAAGAACTCACTGTTCTCCATTTCTAAGAATTGGCACGGAAGTCTATGTTATCCAACCTAGTGTTAATAATTTCTTGTTTGGAGAATCTCATTTTAAATCCCTCTTGAATGTTTCACCTTAGTAAGACTCCTCACACTTGTTTCTATTATTAAATCTCTCTTGTCTCTCTGGTTATTTAACTTTTAGTTACTAACTCTAGAATCTAAATTAATTGGTAGCTAAAACCTTGGTAGTTAATTAGATACTAATTTAAAAATTAGTTTATAAATTTTATTAATAATAGAAACTAACACTACAAGAAAATCATTAAATACAAACCAATTTTAGTGACAAAAAATAATTATTTGCTATATTGACTAAATTAAATATTCTTTTAGAGACTAAAAAGTTATTGGAATATAAATTAGTTTATAAAATTGATAAATAGTTTCAAAATTGGTATTTAATTAGCTACCAACTTTTAAAATCTAAATAATTGATAGTTTTTTTTTTGAATTATTTAGATTTTTGGGCTAATGTTTATTTGGATAATGTGGATCCATATAGGGATATATACACTGAGATTAGGTATTTTGATGAACTACTTTCACTAATTTTTTTTACAAGATTAAAATATCTCTTAAGTACTTTTTTTTATTACGTACTGATAAAAAAACTTGGGTGGACAATTAGATTATTATGCAATAATAAATTAGATGTTAAGGTGATTATGGAAGCACAATCAAGTCTAAATGAATAAAAATTTATTAAAATAATATAAATAAATGTAGATTCAAATATACACAATTTATTACATTGAGGGTCGAAATATCCTTCCATATATCCTTACTTGCCAGTTAAAATGTACCTGAAAACTACACAACAAAAAACTGCATATCTTAGAAAAAAAAGTTCTCAACATCTTATTTAGATAAATAAGGGTTGAGAAATATTTTTATTTTTTCTGATAAAAAAATGTATATAATACCACATGCATGTGGAATGGAGCTACATCATATAATTGATTGCATATCCAAGCAAGGAGAGAATGGGGAAAAAAGGTGGTGCTTGCTCATCATAATGGTTTAATTTATTTTGTTTGACGTGCCTAATTGATTAAAATTGCATCTTCATGTTTTCTGCTTTATATATTAGGTTTTAATAAAATGATTGGACTAAAATTATGATCCTTTAAATATAAAAGGACTACACTATAAGTAGGACTATTTTAGGCACTTTTAGTCCTCCTCAAGTAGATCAGACAACTTTCTTTAAGAGACCCCAATCAAGGAGAAGGGAAAGAAAAATAATTCCCACCCATAATCATGATAACTTTGAAAGCAAAAAAAGTTATATTCAAGATTATATACAAAAATTAATTAAATTATAATTTACCATGTAAAGTTTTTACTTTGTTTACTAATTATTATAATTTTTAAAGATTCAACTTGTATTGTTGTCCAAATCATATATTATCATCTAATATATAGTGTAAAGATTTTTTTTATATACAATTTTGTTATATCTTTTTTAAAATTATATGTAACATAAATTTGAATCGATTAATTATGTTAAAGGTATGATGGAGAAACTTCTCTTAAGCACTTAAAAGGAGAAAATAAAAAAATAAAAATATTTTATTAACTAAAATTATCTTATGTATAAATCGATTTATACAAATTATATGGTATCAACTTCTTTGAAATCTAATTATTTTTAATTTATAAATAAAATTTGCATTTATTTTCTTCTTTCCATTTTAGACATATACTTATGCAAAATTTACCTAATAATATCGAAACTAAACTTAAAAGAAAAGAAAAATAAAAGTCATTATTTCCCTATTCACATGACACTTGAGGTGGTAATAGGGTCGATCATGTGAGTCGATCCACAATCCACTATGAAAAACGTGGGATGGATTCATTATTTTTGTTCACTAACTGGTTTAGGTCAATTCTACATAATCTGCAATTTGTGCAGGTTAGGTATGGATCCGTCCATGTAACAATAAAAATGATGTTTCTTTTTGCACCTCATCAATTTCAAAAATCAAATTCTATAAGTCAAAATAATTATTCTAAATTCTGAAAAGTAAAATAACTGTTACGGAAAGGTTATTCCAGAATATATATTTTTTTCTGAAACCTTTATGTTATAGAAATTAAATTACAAAATTAACGAAAGGTGAAAAAAAGATTTGATACTGGAAAAAATCCTAATATTTTTTTACTTTTAATAAAATTTTAAATTTTTTATGTGAAGTAATCTACACGGGTTATTCCTATGGACGACAACCCCATTAGCACTTCTGATACATTGGTTAAATTGTCCAAGTTGTGGTGGGTTTATTAACTTTATTTTTTTCTGGTGAAGACACTGAAAAAGCTTGAAGCTGAAGAGAGCCAGCATCCACAGATGATAAGAAAGATAACAGTGATTGAACAAATTATACTATACGTATCAACAATCATCAAACCTTGCCCAACCCCAAGCTTTTCAAAATACTCACCATATGACATTATATTATTATTCATATGAAGATATTTAAACACAAGAAACTCCCAACATTTACTTTTTAGGTAAATTAATTACTAACATAACTTTTCTGTTATCTATTTGTTGACAGATACAGAGATGTTTAGCTGTGTAGCATTATTTTAAAAAGAAGTCCCACCTTTGTGAGTTCTGTCACAATTAAATTAATATAATCAAAAGGTAACTAAATTGAAACTATAGTTGAAGCCTTGACACAATGAAATTAAGTTGGCAATGTAATTGGTGGTGATAATTAATTATTTTGATGGAGTTTTTTTGACATGATCGTCTTTTGACTGATGCCTAGTGAATCACATTATTTTGTTGGATGAATGTTTTGCTTTGGTGGGACTAGTCTTGTTTTCTGTAATACCAAAATTTACAAAAGGGAAAGAAAACATCACTTTCTCTACAATTTGCGAAAATAATAATTCCAACCATCATCATATCTTTCTCAAATACAAGAAAAACAAAACAAGGAACTTTTCCTTTCAAAAAAGATCACTTTCACCATCTTATTACAACAACAAGGGGTCCTCATGTTTACCTTAAACGAATTTCATTTTTTTAATGGAAAAAGAAAGGTGGAAAGCTAAACAAACAAATGTTGCATAGTGATATAAAACAAAAGTCTCTTTTTATGTATGGAATTTACTTGGATAAAATTCTCTACTTATGATGCCTCTCGGGTCGTTATCGTGAGCCAAAGTTGAGGTTAAAACTACAATGAAAATGTTATTTTTACATTTATTCATACCAAAAGAGAAGAAAAGGTGTAGGGTGGAGGTTTCTATCAACGTGCAATGGTAAATAATGAGAATCACTTTTGAAAGGAAATACAATGTTCTATAATCTTCTATTCACACTCAATGTTTAAATTTGGTTTGAAAGAGAACTTTTTTTTAATTCAATATTTTAGTGGGGGCATGTGTACGTTACAAATGGAAACTATGGACTTCTCTTGTAAGATTCAAATTTAGTTTAGAATTTTATATTTTGATTCAACTAGAGATATAATCAAAATTGATTCGTAAGATTTTTATATGTGGAGGATGCCAAGAGTCTCGAAAAAAGTTGCTTGGAATATGGATTGGGAATATGAAAATGCATGTTAGTGGAAGTAAATATAGAAGGAGGGAAACGATAGCATGAGGGGAAGAGCAAATTCGATGAATGAATAGAAGACGACGACGAAAGAGTTGTACGGACAATGAAAGAACAACACAAATAAAGATCATGAATTGTTGGAGATTAAGTTTTTTTTTAATCAGTAATAGCAAAAATATATAAATGCGAGTCATTTCAAGGGTGGATCAACTCTTATACATACAAAGTCCAGCATCTACCAGTAATCACCAGACCAACAAGCATAAACATTGTCCTTACTAAAAACTCAAAATACTTCAGGCAACCAGTCGCATACAAACCAAAGGTTCCAAACACCAACTGAAAAAGGGGACCAGCGTAGATCGGAATTTTGCAGAAATTCAAGACCAAACGTTAGCTTGCATCAAGGTACAAACTACGTTTTTTTTTATTAGGAGAATCTGTGAAATAAAAAGTGATAAATAGTTTTGAACAAAGATGAAACTCATTTATTTAAACTGTAATACATAATCAATCTTCTATGTTGTTTGGATTACTTATTTGGATAGTCATTACTAATCATATCTTTATAATTTTTTTTTATCAGCAATAAAAAATAAATAAATGGGAACCACTTCCGAGGTGGTCCAACCCTTATACATAAAGAGCTAACGTCTTACCAACCTCCAACTAAAGAACACCTTCCAATTATTTAAATAAGGAACAACCAAACTAACTCAAGAAAACATTAAACAACCAGCCTCATACAATATTGATGATTTAGGGTTTAGGATTTAGGATAAAAAGATATATATGCTGATTTTGCAGGAATGATTATGCAAATTGGTTATACAGTGTAACAATACCTTTGAATGAAACGATATTGGTAAAACAATATTTATTGATAGTATATATAAGTTCTATTTATTTATTTATTTATTATTATTGATATAAAAATTATTGACTGTATATAAAATCTTTATGTTTTTATTATGTCTTATCTGCAGTTTGGACAAATGTAAAAGTAAAAGAGGTATTGAGTTTCTCTTTATTGAGTAATCAGTTTGGGCAAATGTAAAAGTAAAAGAGGTATTGAGTTTCTCTTTATTCAGTAATCAGTTTGGAAAATTAAATTACATTTCAATTATAAGTGAAATAATGTTTCAAAGTGTAAATATGCCCAAATCATGCGAATACTTGTAGGCTAAGAGTGGTTAATTTTGCAATCAAATTATGCCAAAATAATTTTGTCTACACTTTAGCTGTTATCATCTTACCCTTGCTACATAGTCTTAAACATCTTTTATTTATGAAGAAAAGTGCAACAAGACCAACCTGCTACCTGAATTACACTGCACATTTTAAACCCTAAACAAAGTAAGAAGATAAGATAAGCATATCAGAAAAGCTATATATCAACTACATCTAAAGTAGGGACAATACAAATAAAGACCACACTTTTTGTCCTCTAATTCAAGTTTTAGGCTACCCACTTGCAATATTTTGGTACCCCTTGATACAAGTAATAGCTTTCTTCACATCACTTTTTTAATTTTAAGATGATTGGAAGGTTGTAAATTAGATATGGAGTTAAGGGTAGATAGTAGTAGTAAGTAAAATGTAAAGATATAGAAATCAGAAGATTTTTAGAAATGGGATGATAGATTGCATAAATTTTTTTATTATAGTGAAATTGAAAGTATGGTGAGTTTTTTTAAAAGTTTGTCTAATTAGTTTTTCTTATTTTGATTAGTGTTTAAAGTTGTTTATTTGCATGAAATCTATAAAAAGTATTAGGTGGAAGAATAATAGTTTTGGTTTGTTATTTTGCTTTGAATCTCTTTTGCAGTTTTAGTGGATTGATGTGTTTATATAAGAATTAAAGAATTCTGAAATATCTCTATAATTTATTTTTATTTTCTGATAAAAAAAAAGTGCTTCTCCCTCAAGGTTTCTGAATTTATTCTCCAAAATATCACTTCCACTGCTTTTATTGATGAAAAGAATTTAAATTCCTGTTGCAGTCGCTGTTTCATCAAGATTCTTCATATGATATTACAATAAATAACATAAATTTTTCCGAGGTAGCTGCAATGCAGGTGCATAGTATGCGAAGTCATTATATTAAGAAGTGGACTTTAAACCTAACTCAACCCCATAAAATCAGCGAGACTCCTAACTCGTGCGTGGGATTATATATTTTGGGTGGTCCGATAGCGGGTGACACGATAGGCCCAACACAAACACTCGTTAGGATAGGCTCGGCTCGGCTCTGATACCATATTAAGAAGTGGACTTTAAGCCTAATTCAAAAATCCTATAAAACCGGCTCTTAGAGTTGAGGTTTGCACCCACTTATATACAATGAAAGGCTCTAATCTCTAGTCGATGTGGGATCTCCAACACATTGATAACGATACTAATATTATAGTCCAGAAGCATACATTTACCACTACACACTTATCAAGATAACCCATTTACAACTACACACTAATCATTAATATTTTAGAAAGTAGATTTATAATTAATTTAATCTTATTTTTATAAAGGTGATCACTAAATAACTTTATTAGAATAAATTCTAAATCAATCTCCTATTATCTTATTAACAAAATTTATATTTAATTTAATTTTATAAAACTAATTTATTAAATAAGTATTACATCTCATTTATATATTATAATTCAATTTTATTCTTACACTACAAGAAAATCATGAAATAGAAACTAATTTTTAGTGACAAAAAATAATTAGTTGCTATAGTGACTAAATTAGAGATCATTTTAGAGACTATATTATTGTTAAATGGTCTCTAAATTGGTATCTAATTAAAAACTAAGATTTTTGCTACCAAATTTTATAAACTAAATAATTGGTATTTAAAACCTTGGTTACTAATTAAATACAAATTTAGAAACCATTTAATAATAATAGAAACAGTTTAGAAACCAATTTTTTTTAGTTTCTAAAATGATATCTAATTTAGTTACTATAGCAACTAATTTTTTTTTGTCTTTAAAATGAGTTCATATTTCATGTTTTTCTTGTAGTATTAGTTGAGAATACATTTTATAAATTATTATGATATGGTAAAAAGAAACATAGAAGTATAAAAAATATTATTCTTAACATTTTCATGAATTTAAAGCTTGTAACCACAATGTTACCTAATCACATCATTTTACTAAAAGATTATTAAATAAAAATTAATTAAAAAATAAAAAATAATTTATTACTATATTAATTAAATTAAATATTATTTTATAAACTACAAAATTATTAGTATCTAAAATAATTTTTATTGCTAATAAATATTTATAGATTAAATTTTAAATTGTATCTCATTAGTTACTAAAATTTTAACTATCAACTTTGAAATATAGAGTAACTGATACTTCTTTTTTTTATTGACAAGAAAAATAAATAAATGTGATCCACTTAAAGACTGATTTAACTCTTATACGAAAGAACAAACACACATCTCTCTAGACAAAACAAAACCCACAATTTTGCCACTAACTACCTACACAAACACTACCAGCCAAAATACCCTACCATTCAAAGCCACCATAAAAACTAACACCCCTCAAAGACACCAAATACTAGCCCAATCAACCTAAAAAGCATTAAAAACTTTAAATTGAATGCATAGTACATATCAAAAGTTCTAGACACCAATCCAAGAACGAAAAGCCCATAGAAGACATTTTTTATGAAATCCAAGACAAACATTTAATTGTATTGAGAAAAAAATTTCAAAAAATCAATCACTCTACTTTTAAAAATTCATTTATTTTTATATTCCCAAATCTGACTTACCAACCCAATTCAAATATTTCCCATAATAAAATTAACATACTAGAAGCATCTAGTAACTGATACTTAAGATAACCAAAATGGTAAGATTCGTTCTTGACTGAATGAAAGGGGTTTACAAGAAAAAGACATATACCCAAAAGTAAAGTAATGCTTGAATGCTCTTTCTCCTAGCTGGGTCATTTGGTGTTATGATGATGTTGTAATAAAATATGCAAGCAAAAGTACATGCATGCTATGTTAGCATGAGGTTTCTAGTTTGTGTTCCTAATTACTTTGTATAATTTTTCTCTCTAAAATGTTGAAATTTGAAGACATGACTACAGATTATCTAAAATTATATAAATTTTAAAAAAATGATTGAATATGCATGAGTTTGATATCGACCTGGATAATGCCTTGATGCATGTGACAAAAATTGTGGGGCACAAAAAGTTTGTCACTCTCTTGTCTTTTTGTTCATAAAGATATTTGAGTTGATGTTTGTTTTCATTTCATGTTACCACCAAACCTATGTCTGTCACTCCTCAACTCAATCTACATCTTATTCCTCACTTCCTCACTCTACTTTGGCAGCTGATTTCCATAGCCATTCTACCACTTTAGTTAGCTTAAACTCAAGTCTTTATTACACAACTCTAATCTTTCCATTTCATTTCTTTACACTTATCTCTCATTCATAACTCTTTCTCCATTTTGTTTTCTTTTTTTACCTCTCATTTTTCTATCATACATCAACAATTTTTTTCCTACTTCAAACTTCTAATTAATATATCTTTTTATTTTTTCTATTCTTATCAGTTATACACATGATATCTTATTCAAAGTAACTTAAATTATAATATCACATCTCTACACGGAGTCAATATTTTTTAGGATGGAATTAAATATAAACTCACTTATTACAAGCTTTAGTCTTGCACAATTACAAGCTTAGTCTTGGATGAGGAGAAAAATAATTGTTGTAGATTTCATATCGACTAGATATGAGAATATTTCATTGTATATAAGTGGGTGCAAACCTCACTCCATAAGTCGGTTTTTTGGGATTAGGCTTAAAGTTCACTTCTTAATATGGTATCAAAGTCATTTCGTGCTGTTAATATGTTATCCCACGTAGCATTTTGTATAAGGGTTGGAGCATCCCTAAAATGCTTCATTTTATTTATTTAATTCTTTGTTGATAAAAAACATAAACTCACTTATTATTAAGATGGTATTAAAACTATATTAAAAGATTTATTTTAGTGAAAGTTAATGAAATTATTATATGACTATTATCAGACTTTTATTATATCATTCACAAATATATAATCTTATGTTTAAAATATTCATTTTTCCATGTGACAAAGTGTGTTAATTAAAGATCTTACATAAACTAATGATATAATTACTCATAGTATATAAATAAGGCTAAATCTTACTTTACAAACAAATTTTAATATTGAGTTAAACATAAATTTATTAAAATAATTTCTACATTTTCATCTCTCTACGTTTATATAAGTGTTATTCTCATTAATATTTGAATCAACGTTTGAAGTAATTATGAGTGTCTTTATTTCTTAAAACTATTAATTATGAATACATAATTTGTGTCAAAATATTATTTTTATTTATTAAAAGTTCCTAATAATTTGACCTTTCATTAGACTTATTGACATCTCATTATTTTAATGAAACTTTTGTCATATGAACTAATTTTAAAATCGAGTTAGACTCGTAAATTTTATAATTAAAAATCTATCTAAAAATCAAGTGACCCACAATTTAACCACCTGCAAAATATTCAGTACCACAAATTGTATATTCAAGATATACGATCTTTTAACATAAAGGAAGGCTTATACACCTAGTATACTAGAAAAAAATCTTAAAATAAAAACCAATTTTTAGACACCAAAATAATTAGTTACAATAAGAATTAAAATAGAGATCATTTTAAAAACTAAAAAAAATAAAATTTAAATTAGTTTCTATTATTTTCTATTATTGTTAAATAGTTTCTAAATTGGTATCTAATTAAGATTTTAACTACCAATTATTTAGTTTCTAAATTTGGTAGCAAACACCTTAGTTGCTAATTAGATACCAATTTACAAACTATTTAACAATAATAGAAACTAATTTAGAAACCGAATTTCTTTTTAGATTCTAAAATGGTCTCTAATTTAGTTACTATTGCAACTAATTATTTTGGTTTTTACAAATTGATTTCTATTTCATGATTTTATTACAGTGATAATAAATAATTTATGAGATTTTTTAAGCTTAAACTCTTTATCCTAAAGTACTCAGTTGTGTTATCTCTTATTTATTTTGATGATAATTTGTTTAAGTTGATTTATGTTGGAGTTATGGAAGGTGATTCCAAAAGGGTGTGAACAATAGAGAGTGGGGGGGTCCCTCCTCTTCCCTATAAAGTGAAAATAGGTTTGTTTTAAGAGATTTTTGCTTTGGAACCTTACAATACAAATGGCAAGGACAATGCAGTATATGATTGAGCAGCAACAAAATCTGTGTACCTCTTATACGTACCATCATTTCATCATACAACCCTTCATATTCTTTTTGATAACATCAGATGCTATGTATTATGATAACAGATGAATAACAAAGGTACATACACACTTTTCACCATATAGATATATATATATATAATCTTTGTCCTTTGTCCAATGCTATGGCTTCTTGAATGGATGAACCCCTTTTTTCTCTGGCTTTTGCTTTTATCTCCCTCTTTCCCATACCCTTTCAATAAATCTTTGAGCACCAATCAAAGCCTCAACTTTTTCTCCCCCTATGATGGAAAGTGGATTGAACATGTAGCTTTATATTAGTCCCCATTGAATGACTTACACAAAATTTGTGACATTTACAAGGGCCTTGTTTTCTGGTGTTGTTCCAATCCTAAAGCCATGAATTTAAAACCCACAATTGCTACTTGTTTCATTTCAATCACAATCCCTGACATCAACTGCTTCTTACTAGGATGTCTAGGGAATTTATGTTCCACACCTTTAATGACAACCATAAATGCTGATTTGGGATGTGGAGAATTTCTTACCTTAAATGGCTTAGCATTGGGGGATTATAAGTATGTACTCCATATCACATTACTTCTTAGATTTACTGTGGTTGTTCGTTAGATAGAAACGGATTCATGTTTTGGTTCGTTAAATATACATTTTTTATCTTAAATGGTTTAACATTGGTGAATTATGAACATGTCCTCCATATCACATTAATTTTTGATTCATTGTGGTTGCTCCGTGTTCAATACGTTTTATAGTCTTATATCGTTTAGAAGTCGATATTAGTGATACTTTAAATATACATTTTTTCGAGACATCCTATAATAGATTTTCAGTGGTATTAATTGGCGTGCAATGGGCATATGGGGAATGTGACTAAAGCCAATAATCCTGTGATTGTGATGTGTTTGTGTGTTGATGAGGGATTTAGGGAGAGTGAAATTTTTATAGGGTTGGAAGTAGGGGTGAAAAGAAGTTGATTTAACTATAACTATGCAAGCATAAATCCTGTGTGATTATATTTGACTCCATGAAATAAGGGTATACCATGGGAAGAGAGTATGAAAAGTAGTTACAAGATCTGGTAATTCTGTGGGGTTACTTTCTTTGTTCTTGATAGGAAACATATGTCCCCACTTTGATATGGTGTATGATGCTTCTGCCTAAATATCTGCATCACTTCATTCATTTTCATGGGATACTGTTTATACACTTTGCATTGCTAAAGGAATTTGGCTGTGGAAATGTTAACTTATTTTGCTACTTGCAATAACTTATCATGCTGAGGAATTTATTTGGTTCTATATTCTCTGACTCTGAGTAAGAACTTCTGTAAATAGTGAAAGATGTTGAAGTTATGGGATATAGTTTTTATCCAAATATGGAAAAATTATTTGGTATTTTTAAACTATGTATTTGCTATTCAATTTCTTTTAGTTGCAAAGAAAATTATGGGTGTTTCAGAAAATATCATTCTATTCTGATTTCTTAAACTCTTATTCTGGAATCACCCAAAATTATCAAGAATAATTCTGGTATTTCAAAGATATATGGGTGCATGAAGAAAAATGTAGGGGGTGCAGAAAGAAATACCTTAGTATTATACCTAAGATTGGATCAAAAAGAGGCCCAAATGACTTGCTTGTGTGTACATTAGCGAGGCGAGGAAATGAATTGGGCCTCACTGCCCTTCACATGTTTTGGAAGGCTTTTTCGTAGTGCACTCTCATAAAATTTAGGCTTTTTCTTCTATACTCCATACTTTTTTTCTCTTACACCATAGTATAAGAAATGATACCTAATTCCAGAATACGTAACCATGACATTTTCAAATTTACAAATATATTTTAAATTAAATAGTTTAAAATAATCATCTTTTAAATTATATTATAAATTATACAATTCAAAATAATTATATTTTAAATTAGTTAATCTAAAACTAAATCCTACAATTTAAAATAATTATATTTTAAATTAGGAAAGTCTTTAAATAAAAATTAATTTTAGAAACTAAAATAATTAGTTACGACTATATTAGAGACCATTTTATAAACTAAACAAGTATTAATATCCAAAGTAGTTTTTAATAGTAATAAGAATTTATAAAATAGTTTCTAAATTGGTATTTAACCATTAGTTACTAAGATTTTATCTACTTACTACTTTATATTATAAATTAGTTTCTATTAGTCTTTTAGAGACTAATTTAGAATTTAAAATATTAGTAGCTAATGATTAGATATCAATATAAAAATCATTTTATAAATTTATATGAACAATATAATCTACTTTAAATACTAATAATTTTTTTAATTTTTAAACTAGTATCTAATTTAGTGAATATAGTAACTAAAGTCTCTAAATTTAATTAGTATTTAGTGATTTTTTTTTATATGAATTGGATTATACGAAATTAAATAATCTTATTCTGCATTATCTAATCTGAAATAGTGTTTGGAATTATATAATTCAAAACTATATTTCAAATTTTGTAATTATACTTCAAATTTTATAATCTAAAATTATATTTCAAATTACGTAATAAAAAAATACATTCTGAATATATTATGATATGAATATCTAAAATCTCATTCATACTTTTCAAATCTTTCATCATTAAAATCACTAAACTGAACTGATGAATGAGTCGTAATGAATTAATGATGTTGATGTGCAGTAGCATTAAAAGACAAATTAATTGAAGGTGAATATTGCAAAGTTGCGTGCTTCTGCTACAAATTTGCTACACTGCTACTCAAAATATGTTTGAATAAATTTCTCCAAGAAAACAACTTTTATAAGAAATTAAAAGGAAAAAAATGAGATAAGAGAGGAGTCTAAGTGTCTCTGATTGATGTTATAGATTTAATCCAATAAGAGATTATGAGAGTAGACAAACAATAATTAATTTAATTTTTAACAATATTTATTGGTAAAATTAAATTATTGTAACAAAAAGTTATCATCACAATTTTATCAAAAATTAAGGATTGGAGTCTCGTCAATTTTTTTTCTAACTACAATTTCACTTTCCGTTCGAATTAAGTCTATCGTGACCATTCAAACATATTTTTATTAGTTAATTATATATATATTTTAAGGTTTTCCTTGACATATTAGTGTAATTTTAAAAAAAGTTTACTAAAATAGACAATTTTTAAAAAAATTACAAAAATAAACTAACTAGGTCATAAAAAATATTTTGACTCATAAAATCACACATATGCAAAATTTAGTAGTATAAGAGTATTTCTTTATATATGATCATTATAAGAAAAGTTCGTCAAATGCTAATATTATATTATGAAAGGTTGCTTAAGCTTTTTATTATTATTAAATAATAAAATAAATAAATTAGAACATTTCATAGATACTTCATAAACTTGTTTTAGACATATCTAATTCATTGGAGTTACAAAAATATTTGTATATAAAAAAGATATACTAAAACAAAGATTATTAATCAAATTGATATAAAAAAATTGTCCTAATGTTTTTACCTACATTTAACTTTAACTTTACACATGAAACACGTGTTAGCAGTTATAAAATCATTGTAATAATGTAACTGTAAAGTCTATATGAATAATCTAAATTGACTCATCATCAAGCAGGACCTAAAATATAGAGATTAAAACATTGGTTAATTAAATAGGCATAAAAAAATTTGTCCTAATGTTCCTACATACATTTAACTTTACATATGAAAAGTGGTCATGAAACAGGTGTTAATAGTCATAAAATCAATGTAATAATGTAACTGAGAAAGTTTATATGGATAATCTAATTTGACTAATCACGAAGCAGGACCTAAAATGCAGAGATTAAAACATGTTAACCAAATTTGCATAAAAAAACTTTGTCCTTATGTTCCTACATACATGAAATGTGAAAGTGTTAACTGTCCTAAAATCAATGCAATAATGTAACTGAGAAAGTCTATATGGATAATCTAATTTGACTAATCACCAAGTAGGACCTAAAATACATAGATTAAAACATAGATTGGTTAACAAAATTGGCATAAAAAACTTTGTCCTAATGTTTCTACATACATTTAACTTTACACATGAAAAGTGGTCCTAAAGCAGGTGTTAACAGTCCTAAAATCATTGTAATAATGTAACTGAGAAAGTCTATATGGATACTCTAATTTGACTAATCACCAAGCAGGACCTAAAATACAGAGATTAAAACATAGATTGGTTAATTAAATTTGCATAAAAAACTTTGTCCTAATAACTACAATAATATAACTGAGAAAGTCTATATGGATAATCTAATTTGACTAATCAACAGGACCTAAAATACATAGATTAAAACACATATTGGTTAACCAAATTGGCATAAAAAACTTTGACCTAATGTTTCTACATATATTTAACTGTACACATGAACCAGAAACACGTGTTAACAGTCCTAAAATCACTGCAATAATGTAACTGAAAAAGTCTATATGAATAATCTATTTTGACTAATCACAAAGTAGTACCTAAAATACATATATTAAAACATAGATTGGTTAACCAAATTGGCATAAAAAACTTTGTCCTAATGTTTCTACATACATTTAACTTTACACATGAAAAGTGATTCTGAAACTGGGGTTAATAGTCCTAAAATCACTATAATAATGTAACTGAAAAAGTCTATATGGATAATCTAATTTGACTAATCACCAAGCTAGTCCTAAAATACAGAGATTAAAACATAATTTGGTTGACTAAATTTGCATAAAAAACTTTGTCCTTATATTCCTACATACATAAAATGTGGTCCTGAAACAGGTGCTAACAGTCCTAAAATAACTGGAATAATGTAACTGAGAAAGTCTATATGGATAATCTAATTTGACTAATCACCAAGACCTAAAATACATAGATTAGTTAAACAAATTGACATAAAAAAACTTTGTCCTAATGTTTCTACATACATTTAACTGTACACATAAAATGTGAACCAGAAACAAGTGTTAACAGTTTTACAATCACTGCAATAATGTAACTGAGAAAGTCTATATGGATAATCTAATTTGACTAATCACCAAGTAGGATCTAAAATATAGATATTAAAACATAGATTGGTTAAGCAAATTCGCATAGAAAACTTTGTCCTAATGCTCCTACATACATTTAACTTTACACATGAAATGTGGTCCGGAAACAGGTGTTAACCGTCATAAAATCACTTCAATAATGTAACTGGGAAAGTCTATATGGATAATCTAATTTGACTAATCACCAAGTAGAACCTAAAACACAGAGATTAAAACATATAATGATTAACCAAATTGGCATAAAAAATTGTCCTGATGTTCCTATGTACATTTAACTTTACACATGAGATGTGAAATGTGGTCCCGAAACAGGGTTTAACAGTTCTAAAATCACTGCAATAATGTAACTGAGTAAGTCTATATGGATAATAATTTGACTAATCACAAAGTAGTACCTAAAACATAGATTAGTTAATTAAATTGACATAAAACACTTTGTCCTAATGTTCTTACACATTTAACTTTATACATGAAATTGGTCATGTCCTAAAGTTACTATTAAAAAAATAATAATTATCAAATTATACGCAATTATTGTACGATATTATACGCAATTAATTTAATAATGATAAAATCCATGATTAGTGAATCCTACCTAATTAGCTTGTAATTTGGAAAGAGAAAGTCTTTATACACTTGTATATATTTCCTATACACGTGAAATTTCGTCATGAAACATGTGTTAACAGTCTTAAAATCACTACAATAATGTAATTGAAAAAGTCTATATGGATATTCTAATTTGACTAATCACCAAACAGGACCTAAAATACAGAGATTAAAACAAAGATTGGTTAATCAAATTGGCATAAAAATCTTCGTCCTAATGTTTCTACATACATCTAACTTTACACATAAAATGTGGTCCTGAAACAGACCGTCCTAAAATCACTGCAATAATGTAATTGAAAAAGTCTACAGGATATTCTAATTTGACTAATCATCAAGCAAGACCTAAAATACAAAGATTTAAACAAAGATTGGTTAATCAAATTGGCATAAAAAACTTCGTCCTAATATTCCTACATACATCTAACTTTACACATGAAATGTGGTCTTAGAACAGGATGTTAAGAGTCCTAAAACCACTGGTATAATGTAACTGAGGAAGTCTATAGGAATAATCTAATTTGACTAATTACTAAGTAGGAATTGTCCGAATGTTCTTGCATACATTTAACTTTACACATAATGTAGTCCTGTCTAAAATCAGTGCAATAATTTGAATAATCTAATTTGACTAATCACCTTGAAAAAAATCTTAAAAGTGATATACACGGTCATATATTATAATTCCCTTTGCATTTTTTATTCAACTAAAACTAACAATCTTTGACAAAAAAAAATCTTCTGCCCCATATAAATTTCACAGTCTGTCTGCATTATCTGCATAATCATTGATTATCATTATTTACATAAGTTTTTTTCCTATGTCCTTCTTGATGTTGGTTGTCTCTAATTGAGGAACATATTTTTATTCTCTATTATTTATTACATTAAATTTATTGGTGTTTTTTTAATAAAAAGAATAATAAAATGTGGACTTTTTCATGTGTAAACAGAGATTAAAACATTGGTTAATCAAATTGAACTTTGTCCTAATATTCCTACATATATTTAACGAAATGGGGTCTCGAAATGTTAACAGTCCTAAAATCATTACAATAGTATAACTGGGAAAGTCTATATACAAAATCTAATTTGTCTAATTATTAAGTATGACCTAAAATACAAAGATTAAAACATACATGGATTAACCAAATTAGTATAAAAAACTTTGTCCTAATGTTACTACCTACATTTAACTTTACACATGAAATGTGGTCTTGTGGTCTTGGAACAGGTGTTAATAGTCATAAAATTACTGATATAATGTAACTGAGGAAGTCTATATAAATAATCTAATTTAACTAATTACTATGTAGGACCTAAAATATAGAGCTTAAAACATAGATTGATTAACCAAATTAGCATAACAAAAATTATCTAAATGTTCTTGCATACATTTAACTTTATTCATAAAATATAGTCTTGAAACAAGGGTTAACAGTACTAAAATAATTACAACAATATAACTGAGAAAGTCTATATACAAAATCTAATTTAACTAATTATTAAATATGAACTAAATCCAGAGATTAAAACATTGATTAACTAAATTAGCATAAAAAAAGTTTGTCATAATATTGCTACATACATCTAACTTTATTCATAAAATATGTCATGTCCTAAAATTAATATTATAATATAATTACAATTATTTTTATTAATAATCTAATTTGATTAATCATTGCGAATATCCGTGGTCTTATGATTTTTTTTTTCCATTAGAAGGTGCATATTTAATTCAACCAAAACTAACCATAATTGACAGAAAAAAATGTCCTCCCCACATAATTCTCACCATATGCTTTATCTGCATAATCATTGATTATCATTATTTACATAATTTTCTCCTTTTGTCCTTGATGTTGGTTGGCTTTAAGTGAACGTGTTTCTTCATGAACATATCTTTATTTTCTATTACATTATGAAAGTTTTTTCTTATTTAGTGAAGACAAGTCCCTGTAAATCTATTTGTGTTGCTTTTTTTATAAAAAATTACCTGATTGTTCGATAAGTTACTGTGATTAAAAATTTAAGAAAAAAATATAAAAACGAAAAGTGATAAAATGATAAATAAAATAAAATTATAACATTCTTTTCAATATTAAATTACACTTTTTATATATAAAAAGACAACAAACAAATATTAAACAAGTTACTTATTTTTAAATAGGTTAATTTTTGTTCTTAACTGAATCTTATATTAAGTTTAGAGACAGATAATTTTGACTCCTGTAGAAACTAAAAAAAAATGTATTTTTAAAATTGAAGTTACATTAATAAATTTAATTTTAATTTTAGGTACAATAATTTGATGTAATATAAATTACAATATATGTATACATTTTTTAATGTTGTATTTTTATTTTATTAAACACATCATTCCATAAATTTTACACTAACCTTATTTGACAAACTAAATAAATATAAACTGAACAAAATTAAAGCAATTAAATTTAAATAAAAATACTTCAAAGCTAAAGTAGTTAATTTTTCATACTTCTGAGACATGACAGTGAGTGAGAGCAAAGAAGAAGAGTCAAGAAGTGTGTACGTGGAGTCTCATAATAAAATAAGAAGAAGAAAGAGTTTATTTTGTGAAACTGAGATACGTACACGCATGCGCAGAGGATCTAGGAGCAAACCATAGCCACAACCCACGAAGATTCAAGCGGGTCCCACACCCAAGTCTTAGAAAACCACATCAAACACAACTTAACGGTCACCACCAACACCGATCCAACACTTCCTTACTAACGTAAGGATTCCTGCAAACAAATTTTAAGGAAAGGAAGATGAAAAATCTTTGTCAGAAATTCGACGTCAGAGCCACGCTTCCGCCAAAACTAGGAAAACCCACTTGGAAAGTTTTGTTTCCGCCTAGGTTGTGGTTTCCGGCGTGGACGTGTGAGGAGAAGAAGTTCAAGGCCAAGTGCGGTGGAAGAGAGGGGTGGATTGAGTCTGCGGGGAAAAGCGCGTTTGGGTTTGGCGTTTCCGCCGCGCTTTTGTGTTCTGTGTTCAGCCACTCCCCCGCGGCGCTCGCGGAGTCCCTCACCGTTGCTTTTCCCGTTTCACGGGCACCTGAGGTCATTCACTCTCTCTCTATTTTTTCATTTGTTATATATTTTTTATTATATACCTGTTATAATAATCTTCTTCTTTTTTAATTATATTAGCTACTTTTCTATTGTTATAAAAGGTATGAACAGACTCTTTTTTTCACTACTAATTGTTCAAAAGATTTAGAAAAACTTGAATTAAGTTTATGTTTAGTTTTTCCTTTTGTTAAATGTCTTTTATTTAAATTTAAATCTTATTAGACTATATTTTGAAATGAATGCAAACTTGAAATAATAGAAAATCAGGATATATTATTATGTAAAAAAAAGGTAATTATTAGTAATCTGGTTAAAACTATTCACAATATTTGACATAAAGAGATTAAAACGAATATTTTCAAATTATAAAAATTAATTTAGAAAAAATAAGCATGTTCTTAATTTGAAAGAATATATATATATATATATAAATAAATTATTTTTTAAATGTGCTAAATTTGTATCTATTTTAATGTAAAAAAATTAAAAATAATGATAACTATAACTTATAAGGTAATTATTATAAAAAAGTTATATATTAATTTTTTTATTCAATGATAATGTGAAATTTCGTTATAAAAGTGATACGGTATTTTTTTCTCTTAAAAAATATGATCATGAAAGTGGAAAATCTACGAATTAATTTTATTATTTATTAATTCTTATGATTTTTAACTTATTTAAAATGTACTTTTTCATGAAAATTTGTATTATTAATTATTTAATTAATATTTTGAAAATATTTGTTTGGTTAGTAAAGTCTAAATGCTATTTTATTTGACTTTATTTTTATCTTGAAATTGATATAAAGTGATAAATATAAATTATTTTTAGATGAAAAGCCTATAGTTTGCAATTATTAGTTAAGTGATAGTATTGAGCTTTAAGCAGACTAACTGATAATTGTAGAGTTGTTCATAACTTTAACATGAACAGTGCTGAGTGGAAAAAGGTTTGTTTGGTAGGTAAATGCAGTTCAAAGAACTCTTGTGGAGGCATGGGGTTTGATTCGAGAAACATTTGTTGATCCTACATTTAATCATCAAGGTATTTCTCATCACTTTACCTTTTCCGTCATATGTTATTATTTGCATGGATCAATAATAACAGACTTTTTTTGTAGATTGGGACTTGAAGTTGCAGCAAACCATGGTGGAAATGTTTCCCCTGAACTCAGCTGATGCTGCATACACAAAAATCCGTGGAATGCTTTCTACCCTTGGAGATCCTTTCACTCGAATTATTAGCCCAAAGGTATTTCAACTATTATTTCACTTTCATGATTCTTAATATACCTTTTTTCTTCAATAGAAAAAGTAGTAACTAGAAAGATGATCATAGGTCCAATTTATAGTAATTTATTTTGCCTATTCTAGTGTGATGCTTCCTATGAAATAGGCTATATTCTAACAGTTGTATTCACAAATCAACAAGACTATTTAGAAGTCATATTTAGTTGTTAGCTTTTAACAGTGGTTTCTGCTTACAGGAATACCAAGGGTTTAGAATTGGAAGTGAGGGGAACTTACAAGGAGTTGGCCTCTTCATAAATGTTGAACCAAGAACAGGGCACTTGGTCAGTGACTAACAAAGAAATTTTATGCTAATTGTTCATTTAATTATGATATTGATCCCTGCCCTTTTGAAAGTGTTTTAATTTCAATTTCCCATTTGAAAATATAGTTTAATTGGACCTATATTGGTAGTATAAAGGTTTTTGCATTGTCGTATAATTGACAATTATTCACTTCTGCAATAAGTAACTGAGAACTCATATTTTGGATGATTTTTAATTCATTGAGAATATAAAAATCTCTATATTGGGGGTATAACAAAATTAAACTCTAAAGGTTATTGTCAGCAACAAGAACTATATATCAGTCATATAATGAACATGTATTGATTTTCCTAATTACTTAGTTTAATTGAAATCACAGATTGTCTTGTCTTGCATAGATGGAAGTCCAGCTGCTCGTGCTGGTATACATCAAGGAGATGAATTGATTGAGATAAATGGTATTGATCAAGTATATATATTTTTCTTCTGGTTTATGAAGCTATTAGCATCTAATTTTCTGTAGTTTATCACTGAAAACCATTATATGATTGTTTCAAGGGTGCTAGAGTTTGCATGCTTAATACTAAATAGATTGAATTGATGTAGAAAAAGTATCGTGGAAAATATCATATCTTCCTCGAGTCCTCAAACAATTTTCTGCTTTGCATGCTTCATAAATTTTCAGCTGGAGTCACTGTCAGATCTTATTAGGATATAAAGATTTAATCTCTGAGGTGAAGCAGGTGTGTGTGTGATTCTCTTTGTTTGAAAATAATTGGATTGTGCAGGTGAGAGGCTTGATGGCATTGACAGTGAAACTGCAGCACAAAGGCTGAGAGGGAATGCTGGAACCACTGTGACAGTAAAGGTTCATCATGTAACTATCATACTTCCTTAATATAAGCCTTATTTGAACTAGTGAGCTATGCCTCTGACAAATTATCATGGACTAACTTTGAAACAATGGATGCTGTTGATTGCTGGATAGAGTTCAATTTTCAACCATCATTTTTCTTCCTGAGTGTGGGGTGATCACAACCTTTATTCGTTAAAAAAACAGTACATGAGAGTGCATTAGGAAATAGCTTAACCCTTTAATTTTTCACAAGCTTTCTAGAAACTAACTTAGCAGTTTCTTCTACAGGTTAAAGACTCAGGGACAGGGTCTTGTATCCGAGAGGTAATGTTGACATTTTAGTGATTATGTATGATACCTCAAATGTTTACTCGTTTCTTCAATTTTAGTTTGATTGAACTAGCAAGCACTTTCACTTTTAATTGAACTTAACTTCACAGCATTTTGAATTATTTCTCATCTAATATAATTGAAGGTCAAACTTCCTAGGGAGTTAATCAAGCTCTCTCCGATATCAAGTGCTATCATCCCTCATAGATCCCCAGATGGTAATCTCACGAAAACAGGCTATGTGAAATTGTCAGCTTTCTCTCAGGTTAGCAAAGAATCAACTATCAAATAAAATCTCAATTTTGTATCTAGTATGTGTTAATGAACAACCTTGTTCTAAGCCATTACTTTTTGTTTTTTCAAATTATTTGTGCAAAAACTGAACCAAACCAAATAGTTAATAGAGAAAATATCTAAACCAAATACCAACTTGTTCTTCATCATACATACTCTTCTTGTTCCATATTGACAGACTGCTGCTGAAGACATGAGGAATGCCATTCAGGAATTGGAAAATCAAGGAGTACACTCATACATACTAGATCTACGCAACAATCCTGTAATATACTAATTTGATAGAATCTTCCACGCATAGTGTTGTTTTCTTGCCTCTGGAACAAAGTAACTTGGAAGTGTTTTCCTCTTTTTTCCTAAAATTTTGTTGCAGGGTGGCTTGGTAAAAGCTGGCCTTGATGTTGCACAGATGTGGCTAGATGGAGATGAGACTCTAGTAAACACAATCGATAGAGACGGGAACATGTTACCGATTAATATGGTCAATGGACATGCTATAACACATGATCCACTTGTGGTGATTGTGAGTACTAATTGACTATGCCCTTTTAATTCTACAATCTTTGTGTATGCTACAAAATAGTAACTTCAGTAATTGATGCTATTTGCCTATAAATATACACTCAACTTGTATCCTTTGTTTCAAAACATAAGCTAGACACATCTTGGTTTTTCTTGAGCATTATAATTTCCTTTCCTGAGATAACTAGTTTAATGAACTGAAATTTTTGTATCCTTAACAGGTCAATGAGGGAAGTGCAAGTGCCAGTGAGATTTTAGCTGGGGCATTACATGATAACGGTCGAGCTATTCTTGTGGGGCGCAAAACATTTGGTAAAGGAAAGATTCAGGTACTATTATTCGTTTATATAGTTTACATATAAGTTAATCATAGAAGGATGTCTGATCTGAAGTATTCAAATCTCTTCTAAACAAGATTGCCACAAGCCAAAGCATGAAACAAGAGTTACTGATTTGTATTCATAAAGTGGACAAATTACTCCAAATCTTCATATTAGAGTCTTTTTCACTTGTAAAAAGCCATGACCATACAAATGTTAACCCTGAATTCTTTGAAACAATGCATAGTCAAAGACCATGGTGCTAATTGTTATAGTACTTGTTTTCTAATTGAAATTAGAGTTTCACTTCAATATCTATTGTATTAAAAGGTCAGATTAAATTTTCAAGCTGAAACAGTTCTAAGTAGAAAACACCAAAAGTACTTAAGGAACTATATCTATGTTGTGTTTGTTTTTCTATCAAAATCAATTTAGAAGTACATTGAGCTACTTTTTGACATGCCTTGTCTAATTGGGAATATATCATTCTAATTTCAGAGTGTCACTGAGCTTCATGATGGATCAGCCCTCTTTGTTACAGTGGCAAAATATCTATCACCAGCCCTTCATGACATAGATCAGGTTGGAATAACACCAGATGTGCAATGCACAACAGAAATGCTCAATTCAGCCAAGGAGATTTCAAGTTCAACCAAAGACAAGGCCTCAGTTTCATCTCTAGAAGCAGATTCATGCATAATGGTAGCAGAGCATGCATTGGATATGGAGGAGTCCAAGGGGACTGCTTCTTGAACAACTGCATTTTCTTTATATCACACTTTCTTTTCAATGTTTAACAGTTGAAAGAAAGGGTAGCTTAGTGCTGCTGTTACCAAATTCATCAATTTGTACAATGTTACATTGGGATCGCCAAGGTATACAAAATAGTGGAACAGATTGTATATACAATTCAATAGAATAGTAGAAAATTTACCTCGTACTTGAAGCATGTCTAATCTAGCAAGTATCTCATTACAGGGACTTCTAAAAGTGTGAAATATTATAGAAAAAAATATTTTTTATACATAATCAAAAATATAAATCAAAATATAAAAAATATATACTTTTTAACTTTGAATTATTAAAAATTAGTTTAATTTAATAGAATATTATTTTAATAATGGTGTGTCAACATCTTATTAAATGTTTTGTTGATTAAAAAACCCTTTGACTCAACAACTTAGGTCTTGAGAGATGGCTGCCAGATTTAATTTTCAAATTTAATTTTAAAAGCAAAACCTATTAAAAATGAAGTTAAAATATTTTTTTGACTTCTAAGACACCTTTACATTTATTTTCAAAACCCAAAGAAAAAATGTGTACATTTAATTTTTAGTTGAAAAGAAAGTTACTTTTGTTATTTTTATTAATAACTAATTATTGTCATTATCATCCTCAGAAGTCTAACTACATAACTTTTTAAAATTGAAGATTCAAATTTAATGTTGTGTTTGATTACTTATCAAGTTATTTCTTGAAAGCAAGATGCTACAAGAGAGTGACTTTTGAAGAATTTGATAAATTGAAACAACAAAACTCATCAATTACAAGGAACTTTGACAATTACATTAATGTATCAGCTCACACCAATAGCAGAGTAGAAAGTACATGCTGTAGCTGTAGCTCATCATAAAGCTAATCTTACAAAATTCCAACAAAAACAGTACCATTTTCAACAAGGAAGCATAAAGTAAATATAAACATATCAATTTTAATCAACAAACAAAGTAAGATTAACCCCAGAAAGTGACAAATTCCAGACCCAGTGTCTTCCAATTTACTGCAACATTAATGCCACAAGAGATGCCAGAGAGAAGAACACATGATCACCTTTGAGACAGGCAAAGCAAACCCAGCACCAGCCTCCAATTGCCCAGTAGGAGCAATCTCTGAATCCTGTGCCACAATGTTGGTTACACAAAACATACCCAAAATCATCAATGCTATCAAAACTTCAGTATTGAATCTACCAAAAGGGGCCATTTCAACAGAACAAAAATAAAATCTTTATGTTACTAATGAAATGACTAAATAGACAGAAGAGATTTGTATTGATTGGCACTGAATTGTTCAAAGGTGGAGCCAAAAGGTGTACTTATATAGGACTTGGGAAAAGTTGTTACATCATAAGGTCATGATATTTAAGTTGGTAAAATGGTGCATTAAACATGAACCATTTTGGATGCAACTATCCCTTTTTGGTTAAGGCTTTGAAGACCCTTCTAGCCCAATCAAAGCTAGTTGGGGAAAGGTGGCATGGCATCCTCAAAGAGACCCTTACATCACAGCTATGTAGGAACAATCAGGTAACTTCCACTTATGGTACACCCTACACTACTACACTTGAGTTTCACACATGGCTTGGATGAGTGACACGTTTGGATTCATGAACATTTTTGTGCTGTTGGTTACTTGGAAGTGAAAAAAGAATAAAAGGGAATGTGAAAGGGATTACTAGGCAAGCTATCTTTTCTGAATTCATTGCAATTGGTGGGAAATCTCTTTCAACCCAGCTGAAGCACCCTTGACACAGCAACGGTTCTGATATGTTATGATGGAAAAGGCTTGGTCTATGGTTTGCATATAGATACCCTTTTGCTTAGTATAGAGATCAATCTAGAAGTTCAGTTTCATTTGGCAATTTAGAATAAACGATTAATAGCATTTTCATTTTCTTTTGCATCATTTGCTTTGTTGACTGAGTTATAAATGTAGCTATTCAGAGATGTAACAAGAAATATCAGAATCACTTGGTTTAATTTGAATGATTATCTAGCACTAACACAAACATGAATACAGATACGATACAGTTATGATATATGTATAATTTCTGAAATGTAAGATATGAAAATACGGATCTATATATTATATAATTATAAATTATAAAAATTGATAATAAAGATTTATGTGTATAGGTATATTTTAGTTTTTTTAATAGAAAAATATTTTTCATGACCGGTTCAAAAGAATGTGTTTCTTATCTTTATAATCAAATTAAAAATTTATATAATAAATTTTAGTTTTTAAAAAATTGATGTATTGCTCTTTTTCAAAACTGTAATAAAATCGTGTTAGAATGATAAAAAATCTAATAAATATTTTTTGAATTAAACACTTTATCAATACGTGTCTTACGATTATTCCTCTATGTTGTTTACGAAATCTGGTTCTTTGGAATTATAATTGATGGTTTTTTTTTTCAATTGTATAAATATTGATATCCAATACGTGTGTCGGATAAGTTTCGCTGATAAGTCATAAATCCATTAGAAGTTGGTATGGTGCGAAGTTAATTCAACTACTTATTGCGGGTAATGTGTCTTGTAAACTGCATAGACCAAAAGAGTAATCAAACAGAGACAACAGTTTGAAAAAAGAAATGGGTTATCAATTTTGCCTTCTTGTTTTATATGACCGATATTCCATTGCAGAAAGCTGCGATGTGAGATCCATTAAGAAGAAGATGTGCACACGGCTAAGAATTATGAAGAAAGGGAACTATAATAAAAAATAAATAATAACAATTTTGGGAAAAGTGTAATATTATAAAATATTACAAATAAGTTATTTAGAGGATTCATAAATAGTTAAATTTTAGTTATTATAACATATGACAAGTATAATTATAAGTCACTATTTCATATTTAAATAGTTAAATTAAAAAAAAAATTAGGATAGTCAAACAGGTATAATTAAAATATTATAAAGTAAAAGATATATTAAATATAATGAGCATTTGAATTAATTTTATTTACAATTAAAAATAATAATAAATTATTGTCAAAAGTTCTTCTAGAAAGATCAAGTCACTTTCTTTAAGATTGAAATGTTTTTTTTCCTCTTAAGCGATTATATCTTGTTGTATACTTTAATATTGGAGTCACAAAGATTCATAACATTTAAGTTAGATGAGATATTAATTAGGTAATAGATGAATTGTGTACACATTAAAATATTTACCTATTTACTATTTTAATCATTTTTATTATTTACATAAACTTTGGTTAAGTGCTCATCATAACTTCAGATTAAGAGGTAACTACTTGTTTAAATGATTATTATGTTTGATATTTATTTGATTTTTTAAGGTGTCATAGTCCTTGTGATTAAGGTCACCTCGTCTTATATAGTAAAAAAGTGATATAATTTATATGTAATTTTCTTTTTTAAGAAATCTATGATATAGTTATATTATTTACTATTATTATTATTTTCACATTTTGTTGCTTTTCACTTTTTCTTCTTTTGTTTCTCATTTTCTCTTTTCTTCTATTTTTTTTTAATTTCCTTCTCCCTCAACTTTTTTTCTTGTATTTACTTTTCTCTCAACTCCTCTTTTATTTTATTTTTCTCTTACCACTTCTTCTTTTGTTTCTTTTTGTCTAAACTATTTTTCTTATCTAGCTCTCTTTTTTTCTTTTTCTCCATCTTTATATCATCACAATTTTTTTTTTTTCAATATTCATCAAATAATTGAGAATTTGGTTCCCTAAAATTGAATTCTGAATTGGAAAAATAAAATAATGGGTCAACTTTGGTAAATAATTTGACATTGGTTTGTTTTTGTAATTTTTTTAAAAACAATATTTTATCGATCAAATTCTTAAATTATAGTTTGATATATATCATTAATATCTATGTTAAACAATTTGTAAAAATTAAATAATAATAATAACATAAAACAAATTACTCATACTTAGTGTATTTTGAAAAAAAAAGTATTATGTTGATTTTTTTAATTATTTAAAATAAAAGAAAACATAAAAGAAATCGAGAGTTCTCATCTGTTTTTAAAAGTATTTTTTTATTAAAAGGGTTTGGTTTATGTAATTATTTTGTCAACTAGGATTCGTTGGAAAAATAATTTTGGAAACCGTACTAAAATCTTGATTAAAAAATAAAAGATATTTTATCCTTCATAAAAAAAACAGACATTTTATCCCGTACATAAATCAATCAGTTATTATTAGAATTAAATTTAAACTTTTAAACGTGTGGGAAATAGGACTAGTAGAATAAAATACATATAATGTACATAATCTCTTTTTTTTTATCAGTAAGAAAAAATAATCTATTTATGTGACAACAATATACAGATATAAGTATAAATCTAACATATAAATTTCTATTAGAGATATTATATTTAATGTCCGACCATATCTTAAACAATTTATGAAAAATATAAATATAAATACATATCTTGTGTTCAATCTAATAATAATGTATGCATTTAATATCTCTTAAGAAATCACGTAATTCTTAGTTATCAAGACTATTATTATAAGATTATAAAAAATATTCTTCATTATGTCAATATCAATCATTTCCTTATGTAATTTTATTCTTTTAAAATAAAATTTCAAACTTAGAACTTCAGATAATTTTATTTAATCAAAATTTAACATTAATTAAAACTTATTTGTTCTTAAATTTTTTTATTTTATCAAAGCACAACCTAAAAGGCAAAGATAGTTTTTTTTTTCAAAGGAGAAAATAAAAATCTACAATGTATTTCTGCAAAAATAAATATTCCAAACAAAATAATAATGATATGTTGACATTATTAAGTGGCATTCAAATTTATTAAGTTGACTTGACAATCAAATATATTATTATTTTATTTTAAATTTTTTATTTATATTATTTTTAAGAAAATATAATATTTATTATTAGAAGAACACTACAAGAAAATCATGAAATAGAAATCAATTTGTAGAAACCAAAATAATTAGTTGCAATAGTAACTAAATTAGATACCATCTTATAAACTAAAAAAAATTTGATTTCTAAATTAGTTTCTATTATTTTCTATTATTGTTAAATAGTTTCTAAATTGGTATCTAATTAGCAACCAAGGTTTTTGCTACCAAATTTAGAAACTAAATAATTGGTAGTTAAAACCTTGGTTGCTAATTAGATACCAATTT
>Ga0123342_1002666_pt1 | contig 29370 bp, 25 predicted proteins | sample Turbeawhitnodule_FD_89960 | JGI IMG/M metagenome (GOLD analysis project Ga0123342, IMG submission 89960) | Root nodule microbial communities of legume samples collected from Mexico - Turtle bean Mexico white nodule | ecosystem: Host-associated > Plants > Roots > Nodule | place: Mexico: Nepantla... | reverse complement strand
TTGAGGGAATCACCAATCACTGACTGGTTTACTAGTTCCCTCAGGCCACTCTCGTGCATGATTCCCTGGGATGTGCTCATGCGAGGTTCATGCGTAACGCTCTCGCTGGGAACCTCAATCCCAATTTAACTGCATGTAACACGAGACCCCGATGACAATGCACCCGATGACTGATCAGTGCTCCATTTACTTCTCGCGTTCTGCTCCAGGCGTGAGTCTGGGAACTGGTCGGTTGGTGGCCACTTGGCTACTGACCTCCGATCACCGTTCTGGGTGATCTGTCCCCTGACCTCTCTGCCTCCTGATCTGTCGATGGTCACTTGGTTACTGACCCCCGATCACCGCTCTTGGCGATCGTCTCCTTGATCTCTCTGTCACTTGGTCCACGTGTCACCCTGCGAGTGGTCCACGTGGTCCTCTACTGCTGACGTCATGGACTACCGATGACCGATCGGATCAGGTATAAAATGAGTCATCATGCTAAATCTATCCACTACCACAAAGGTGGAATCAAAACCTCGTTGTGTCCCAGGAAGTCCTAATATGAAATTCATGCTTATGTCTTTCCAAGGAGCACTTACAAAAGGTAAAGAAGTGTAGAGTCCATGAGGCATTGTCTTAGACATAGCTTTTAAACATGAAATTCATCTATGAAATGTCTTTGGACATCTTTCCTCATGTGTGGCCAAAAGAATTTTCCTTTTAAAAGCTCAAGAGTTTTGTCAACTCTAAATGGCCCATGAGTCCTCCTTCATGTGATTCTTTTACAAGGAGTTTTTAATGTGTTCCTTGAGGTATGCAAAGTTTTCCTTCTTTAAATAAGTACCCCTCAGAAACATTAAAACCTCCTTATGCTCTATGTTGGCACTTAGCAAAAGTGGGTGCAAAATATCTTCTTTATAAATTTCAGGTATGTTTTTAAATCCAAGAATTTGGGCTCCAAGTTTAGAAAAGAGGGCATGTCTCCTTGAAAGAGCATCCGCCACAATATTTTTATTGCCCTTCTTGTATTTGATAACATATGGAAATTGCTCAAGAAATTCCATCCACTTTGCATTCTTTTGTTCAACTTGTGTTGACCCTTCAAATATTTCAAAGACTTATGATCACTATGTATGACAAATTCTTTTGAGACTAGATAGTGTTCCCAAGTCTGCAAGGCCCTCACAAGTGCATAGAGCTCTTTGTCATATGTGGGGTAGTTGAGGGCTGCACCATGAAGTTTTTCACTAAAATATGCAATTGAGGGTCCACCTTGCAACAACACAACACCTATTCCTACTTACGATGCATCACACTCTAGCTCAAAAGCTTTTGAAAAGTTTGGTAAAGCTAGAATGGGTGTATTGGTGAGTTGAGCTTTCAACCTTTGGAAGGCTTGCTCATGCTTCTCCGTCCAACAAAATGGAGTGTCTTTCTTCACTAACTCATCGAGTGGTGAAGCTAGACTTGAGAAGTTAGGAACAAATCTCCTATAAAAACTTGTTAAGCCATGGAAGCTCCTAACATCTCATACATTTTGTGGGGTTGGCCATTCTTGGATGGATTTGATTTTCTTGGGGTCAACATGTACCCGATTTTTGTTGACTATAAAACCTAAAAACACTACACTATCTACACAAAAATTGATTTTATCTATATTAACAAACAAACTATTTTTCCTAAGCACTAAAAGAACCTCCTTTAGGTGACTTAGGTAAGACTCTAGGCTTTGACTATATACTAATATATCATCAAAATAAACTACTACATATTTACCTATGCATTATTCATAAGCCTCATGAAAGTGCTAAGTGCATTAGTGAGTCCAAAAGGCATCACTAATCACTTATATAGTCCAAGTTTGGTCTTAAAAGTAGTTTTCCACTCATCACCTTCTTTGATTCTTATTTGGTGATATCCACTTTTAAGATCAATCTTGGAAAATATAGTGGACCCATGCAATTCATCAAGCATATCATTCAGTTTAGGAATTTGATGCCTATATTTGATGGTGATGTTATTGATGGCTCTACAATCACAACACATTCTCCACTTGCCATCTTTCTTAGGCACCAACAAAACAGGTACAACACAAGGACTTAGACTCTTTTGAACCCAACCCTTCTCCAACAATTCTTGAACTTGTGATTCTATCTCCTTAGTCTCCTCAAGATTAGTTCTATAAACCGGTCTATTTGGTTAACTAGCTCCCAGAAATAAATCTATTTGGTGTTCTATACCCCTAAAAGGTGGAAATCCAATGGGTCATTCCTTAGGGAATACATCACCAAATTCTTTTAAAAGTCTTTTGACTTGAGGAGGTAGCTCACAAACTTCAGAAAGTGTGGCAGTGAATGCAAGTGTTCCTGATACAAACCGACAGGTGACTAAGGACACAACAAGAAAGTCCCAAAAGGGCCAATCATCTCAGTATACAAAGTCAGGCCCCACCAACCCTCGAGAAAGCATCAACAGAAGAAGAAGCTATAAACCAGAGCACCTAAAGTTCTTCCTGTTGGTCTTCTTAAATGTTTAAAATATGTTGTAAATAAGTTGGGCTCACTTGAGGGGTTCAAATAGTATAATAAGCAAGAGTAGGTCCATATAGCATAAAAAGGCGAAGTTATAAAATTGGGACATGAGAAGTCCATTAGAGAAGGAAGGAAACCTAGGTTCTAGAATATGTAGGAAGGGGCGACTTTGACCTAAATTCCAACCCTAGGTCGCCCCCTTGCATAGAACATCCTACCCCTCTCCCTTCTTGTTCTCCAAGGCTCCTCATTCTATAAATAAGAGGCATCCTCCTTTGTAATGACAAGTTGAAATTATAGTAAACAAATTCTGCACAATTTTTGTGTGAGTAGTGAGTGAGTGAGTCTCCTCCAAATTGGTCTTATCTTGTGGGTCATGATGCTCTCAAGTGGCAGCCTCATCCCATTTATCTTGGTGGTTCCACCCCATTAAGTGGTGTGATACACCATTGCTCCACCATCCATAAGTTCTTCTTTCATCATCTCTTCCATTTATCCATTTCCATTCCATTCTATCATAAACATGTTCTTAGCTTTGCTTCTTTGAATTACATTCGGTCTTCTCTTTTGTTCTTATGTTGCTTGTTCAATTCCACACCATAATTGTCATCATATTCACCATATAATTGTGTTTTCCTTTTACCTCTGTGATGTGAGTTGATTTTAGATTGATTCATTTAGGTGACACTTTTAGAATTAGAATTGAGATTGATTAAACAATGAAGGTCATAAGTCTAAGGAAAATTCCCACTGGACATTAACTTAACAAGTGTTCAGTGGATGTGAAGGTTCATTTCCATAAGACCAAAGGAAAAACAAATTATATGGGATTATGAATGACAAAACAAGGTTTGGAAACAAGAACACTAATCAAAATAATTGAACCGAATAGAAACACCAAACAAAGCAATTGAACCGAATAGAAACACTAAACAAGGCAATTGAACCGAATAGAAACAAGAACACAAGAACAAGACATATTTAGAAATTGAAATGGAATGGAAATGGAATTGGAAGATGAAGGAAAGGAAAGCTTATGTGGTTGAAGCTTGGGAAGAAGATCATGCCACTTGGAATGGTGAATTTGCTCCAAGATAAGTGATGATGCCGCCACTTGAGAGTTCCCAAACACTCACAAGATAAGACTAAGCTAGGAGAAACAAGTCTCACTAATCTCACACAATTTGTGTATAGTAACTTTAATCTTCATTCAACTTGAAATTACATGAGCCAAACATCTCTATTTACAGTGTGAGAGGGCCGGATTTCACCCAAGCAAAATGTGGGAAATTCAAAAGGAAAGCAATTCAAAATGGCGCCTAAAAGAGAGTCACATGGACGGTGCGACTTGTTTCCATTTCTTCTCATAGGCCCTAAACTTCTATTCACACCTTCCTTTTATGTTCTATTAAATCTACTATAAAGAAATTACAGAAAGAGACATCAATTGATGCTCATCTCCTAATGTTTGTGCCTTGCTCCTAGTAATCCTCTGAGGCATGGTGGATGATGAGATCATGAGGCCTCAGATTGGGCTTGGGCTTGTTGGCCTAGGGCCTCAGGCGCCCTCTCTCCTTGGTCCTCATCATGCTCCTTGGGTGGGAGAGAATTCATCCACAAATTTGGAAGACCTGTAGAGAAATGAGTTAGATCACTGATATTAAAAGAATGACTACCAAGGTATGTATCAGGCATATCTAACTCATAGGCATTATCATTAATCCTCTTGATGACCTGAAAAGGTCCATCACCGCGTGGCATAAGTTTGGACTTCCTTTGAGTAGGGAATCTATCCTTCCTCAAGTGTAGCCAAACCTAATCCTTGGGTTCAAAGATTAATGCCTTGTGCCTTTTGTTGTTGCCGACTCTCCTTTTAATTTGCAGCTTGATGTGATGGTGCAAGTCTTTATTAAAAGAAGCTTTTTCAAAACCATTCTTGCACAACACCTCATCAAGTACAGGAATTGGAAGAAGGTAAAGAGGTGTGAGGGGATTGAACCTATAAACAACCTCAAAAGGAGTGTGGGATGTGGTAGACTTTACTACTCTATTATAGGCAAATTCAATATGAGGTAGTAAAGTTTCCACATCCTCGGGTTCTCGGAAATAAGGCATCTTAACATTTGACCCAAAGTTCTATTAACCACTTCAGTTTGACTATCAGTTTGGGGATGACAAGTAGTAGAAAACAAGAGTTTAGTTCCAATTTTTCCCCACAAAGTCCTCCAAAAGTGGCTTAAGAACTTTGGATCTCTGTCGGATACAATACTTCTAAGAATCCCATGCAAACGAACTACTTCCTTAAAGAAAAGATTTGCAATAAAACAAACATCATATACTTTGTGGCATGGAATAAAGTGAGCCATTTTAGAAAAACGGTCCACTACCACAAAGATAGAATCCATACCCCGAGATGTCTTGGGAAGACCTAGAATAAAATCCATTGAAATATCTACCCAAGGTATATTAGGGATGGGAAGAGGGGTATATAAACCATGAGGTTGCACTTTAGATTTAGCCTTCCTACATGCTATGCATTTATCACAGAAGCTATGTACGGATTTGCGCATGTGGGGCCAAAAGAAATGTTAATGCAATGTATCTAAAGTCCTAGCTACCCCAAAATAAGCCCACCCTCATGTGCCTCTCTAACAAGAGATTGTCTTAAAGATCCTTGGGGAATACAAAGTCTTTTTCCTTTGAAAACGAAACCATCATGTATGAAAAAGTCTTTGAGTCCTCCTTTGGAACACTCTTGATAGATAAGAGAGAAATCAAGGTCATCTTTATAGATTTCCTTTATGTGATCAAATCCTAAGAATTAAACATCCAAAATATTTAGCAAGGTATATCTTCTTGAAAGTGCATCCGCAACCACATTTATTTTACCTTGCTTATGTTTGATCACATAAGGAAATTTCTCAAGGAACTCCACACACTTGGCATGTCTCTTGTTAAGCTTTCTTTGGCTTTTCAAATATTTAAGGGATTCATGATCACTATGTATCACAAACTCCTTTGAAAAAAGGTAGTGTTGCCAATTTTGCAAGGCTCTAACAAGAGCATAAGGTTCCTTATCATAGGTGGAGTAGTTGAGATGACTCTCTTTGAGTTTCTCACTAAAATAAGCTATGGTGTGGCCCTCTTGAAGGAGAACAACCCCAATGCCTATGTTAGAGGCATCACATTCTATTTCAAATGTCTAGTAAAGTTAGGAAGGGCTAAAATTGGGGCCTTAGTCAATTTTTCTTTCAAAATTTCAAAAGCTTCTTTTTGTTCTTGTCCCCGTTTAAAAACCACATCCTTCTTTACTATGGCATTTAGAGGTGCTGCAATGGTACTAAAGTTTTGCACAAACTGCCTATAAAAACTAGCAAGTCCATGAAAACTCCGTACCTCATTAACATTGGTGGGTGTTGGCCAATGTTGAATTGCTGCAACCTTTTCTTGATCTACATGCACCCCTTTTGAACTCAAAACAAACCCTAGGAAGTTTATATGATCTAGTGCAAACATACAATTAGCATAATTAGCATACAAACTCTCCTTCCTAAGGGTTTCTAACACTTGCCTAACATGCTTCTCATGATCTTCTAAAGACAAGCTATAGATAAGAATGTCATCAAAATAAACCACTACAAACTTGCCAATGAAAGGTCTTAAAACATGGTGCATGAGTCGCATGAAGGTACTACGAGCATTAGTCAAGCCAAAAGGCATGACTAACCACTCATATAAACCAAATTTGGTCTTAGAGGCGATTTTCCTTTCATCCCCCGGTTTAATCCGGATTTGGTTATAATCATTCTTAAGATCAAATTTGGAAAATATTTTAGACCCATGTAATTCATCCAACAAGTCATCTAATCTTGGAATGGGATGCCTATACTTGATGGTTATGCCTATACTTCATCTAAGCTTATAGGGTTTTGCATGAAAGATAGTAGACAATCCAAGTTTATCTACTACTCTTGTGCTTGCCACATTCGGACAACTCCCCTCATCCATAATCAAAGAACACAACTTATCATTAATGAGACATCTAATATGGAAAATGTTTTCTCTTTAACTTTCATCAAAGGGTTTCAAAACTTTGCCTAGCATACGTCTCACCACCAATAAGTCGCCTTCACATGGACTCTCACTCTCTTCCTCACTTGGGGATCTAGAAAATTTGGGAGACCTAGAGTGTTGAGAACTATGATCACTTAGAAGTACCCCATCATGCATCATCATATTGCGTTTAGAAGGACAATTAAAAGCAATGTGACCATAGCCTAAGCATTTAAAACATTTTCTACTTGAAGTTTTAGTTGGAGATTTAGGAGTGGAAGGTGAAGGTCTAGACTCTCTAGGTTTGTAAGTGGACTCTTTAAAATTTGAGGGAAAATTTGAAGAAGTTTTGTTTTTCCAAGAAGAGTGGTAAAATCCATCATTGTGAGATTTTTGAAAAGAAGTTTTCTTTGAAATTTGGGATTCTACCTTGATGGCAAGGTGAACCAACTTTTCTAAAGAAGAATATTCATATAATTCTACCACATCTTGGATATCCCTTCTTAGGCCACTTACAAATATAGCCATCTTTGATTCCTCACTTTCATGCATGTCAATCTTGATTAAAATTGTTTCAAGTTCTTTAAAATAAGCATCCACACTTTGTGTTCCTTGATGAAGCCGTTGGAGCTTCAACAAGAGCTCCAACTAGTGTAGAGGCACAAATCTAGCGCGCATACATAACTTTAAATCCTACCAAGAGACCACGACTGGCCTCTTGTTTAGCCCAAATGTCCATGAGAGTTTTGTGCCACCATTGCATGGCATAGTCCAAAAATTCTAAGGAGGCTAACCTAACTCTTTGGTCATTTTGGACCTCATGTACATTAACAATTTGTTCTACTTTAGCCTCCCAACCTAAATACACATTGGGATCACCCTCTCCACTAAAACTAGGCAATTTTACAAATGGTAAATAAGGCTTTGCCACATGTTGGCGCCTATCTTCAAAATTGTGCATCCTCCATTCGGCTTCTTCTCCATGTCCACCATAATTTTGAGAACTTCTTTATTCATGCCTTTGATGATGTCTTCTTCCATGGTGGGGTCTTTCATAGGCCAATTCAAGCCTTTGAAGTCTTTCCTCCATTTGTCTCAACTCTTCCTCTTTTTGTGCAATGGTGCGCTTAGCCTCCTTCAATTATCCAATAAGGAAAGCTTATTTAGGAGAATGGGGCTTAGATGATTCACCACTTGAAAGATGATCCATAACAGCAAACAACACAAAACACAAAGAACAAACAATTAGAGAAAACAAGTTAAAAACAAAGGAGATCTTGTGCAAAATATGAAGAAAAGCACTCAACCACTCAAAGAAAATTTTTCTTTCCTTAACCAAGGTCTCTCTTGTGGTATGAGCAACTTTCAAGTGAAAAAGGACAAAGCCTCAACATTATCTCAAAGCAATTCACCTCAAAACTTGAGGAAAGAAGAAAAGACAAACAAGAAAAACTTAAAACAAGAAAAGGCTAAACCAAATTTGAAGGAAAAGAAATGTGACAAAACTTTAAATAGAAGACAATCAAGAAAAACACAAAAGAAGACTCTAAGAAACTAACTAAACTTTTAACTATGAAACTTTGTAAATAGAAAAGTGCTAAGGAAAAAGGATAAAAAATTCCACAAAGTTGAAAACAATTTGCCAATCAAGTTGAATCCATAAGTGTGAAAATGATTTTTCCTAACCAAAAGATAAGCAAGATGCCTTTTTGAAACAATTGCTTTGCTGTTTTTAACGTCACTTTGCTAGCACAAAACATTACTGTTTCTGTTTTGGTAAATACCTTGTTGTTTTGTATATTTTTTTTATACTAAAGTGACTTATGGCAAAGAAGAAACATAGCTTGCATCATGCATAGTTTTCAAGAACATTCAATTTTCACAAAAATTTTGGTGGATTCAATATAATTGAACACTTGAAATCATATGTTTGGAACTTAACATCAACTTCTACTAAAACAAGTTTCTACTTAATGTGTAAACTTCACAATTAAAAGCAAGTAAGAAGAATCAAATTAAGGACACTTAGAACACTAATGAAAATATGACTCAAAGTAAAAAGCAAGATCAATTACATACATCACAAGAATATATTCAAAACAAAAAATGTTATGAATATAAGAAAGGCTTAAAAAATAAATTTAAGGTGCTGGAATTTAAAAACAAGAAAGTAAAGGTACTTGACTTTAAAGACAAGAATTAAAGGTGCTAGAATGTAAATAGCTTGAATGTAAAGTGCCAAATATGTTGATCAAGTGTGATCATGTGCTTTGAAGAATCCAAATCCAAGGTGTTTGATGAAAGACTGGTGTTGCTGTTGTGTTTGGGTGGGATCTGGGTAGAATAAAGTGTGATCCACTCCTTTGTTGAATCTAAAACTGATGTGAATTAAAACCTTTTTGAAATCAAGTGTTTTTCCAACTAAGTGAAAAACAACCTGTTGTTTTATCGAATCAACAGGTTGTTTTACTCTTAGGAGTTTTGAAAATGGTTGAAAACTGTTTTGATTTGGTTGATTTAACTGTCAAACCAAAACAATCGATTGTTTTGTGATTTCAACCGATTCTTTCTTTGAAAATCCTAACAAAATTCAATTTTGAATGGTGAATCTATTTTAAATGTTTTCTAACTGAATATGCTCCTTCATTAAATGCTTTGACCAATATTTGGAAAATATAAATGGTTTGTTTATGGTTTCAAATAAGTGAAAAACAACTTTGAGAAATTCAGTTTGACAGATTTGATTTTAAGATTTCAAAATTCACATCAAGCTTTGGATTTTCAAGAGAGAGTGGAATAGGATTGCAATTGTATACAATTCAGATTGTACTGTGATCAGGTGTAATCCTTTCTAAACCTACTGTATTTCTGGTGTTGTGTTGCCAAGGAGTATTGTGTGTTCTTGAGGTGTTCAAGATCAATACTCTTGAAGGGTTTAAGGTCACTACTTTGGTGGTTTGTGTTTTGTAATCTGGTTTGATTACTTAGTGGATTACCCAGTGGTATTCTGGGGACTGGATGTAGCTCTTGGTTTAAGAGTGAACCAATATAAGTTGTTTGTGTGATTCTCTCTTACGCTAAACTCTTTTTAATTATGTTTAAAGCTTAACTGATATAAACAACCGATTGTTTCGAATAAACAACCGATTGTTTTTTGGTGTATTGCTGCATAATTGCTTGAGTTCTTGGCTAATTTGATTCCTTCTCTAGATTTATACAAAGAATTTCATTAAACCTGAAAAAGTTTTCAAAAACTCCTTTTAAACAATTCACCCCCCTCTTGTTTAAGACCATATATTCTAACAAAATCAACTCAAAAAGATGAACACAACCATAACTCTTGATACCACATGATGTAAGTTGATTTTTGATTGATTCATTTAGGTGACACTTTTAGAATTAGAATTGAGATTGATTAAACAATTAAGGTCACAAGTCTAAGGAAAATTCCCACTGGACATTAACTTAACAAGTGTTAAGTAGATGTGAATGTTCATTTCCATAAGACCAAAGGAAAAACACAATTATAGGTGATTATGAATGACAAAACAAGGTGCGGAAACAAGAACACTAATCAAAACAATTGAACCGAATAGAAACAAGAACACAAGAACACAAGAACAAGACATATTTAGAAATTGAAATGGAATGGAAATGGAATTGGAAGATGAAGGAAAGGAAAGCTTATGTGGTTAAAGCTTGGGAAGAAGATCACGCCACTTGGAATGGTGAATTTGCTCCAAGATAAGTGATGATGCCGCAACTTGAGAGCTCCCAAACACTCACAAGATAAGACTAAGTTAAGAGAAACAAGTCTCACTAATCTCACACAATTTGTGTATAGTAACTTTACTGTTCATTCAACTTGAAATTACATGAGCCAAACACCTTTATTTATAGTGTGAGGGGGCCAGATTTCACCCAAAGAAAAGGTGGGAAATTTAAAAGAAAAGCCATTCAAAATGGAGCCTAAAAGAGAGTCACATGGAAGGTGTGACTTGTTGCCATTTCTTCTCATAGGCCCTAAACTTTTATCCACACCTTCCTTTTATGTTCTATTAAATCTACTCTAAAGAAATTACAAAAAGAGACATCAATTGATGCTCATCTCCTAATGTTTGTGCTCTGCTCCTAGTAATCCTCTGAGACATGGTGGATGATGAGATCATGGGTTGGGTTTGAGCCTCAGATTAGGCTTGGGCTTGGGCCTCAGGCGCCCTCTCTCCTTGGTCCTCATCACTTTGTGAAATGAACCTTCACATCTACTTAACCACTTGGTTAAGTTAATGTCCAGTGGGGATTTTTCTTAGGTTATCACCCCTAATTGTCTAAAATCCAAATCTAAGTAAAGTGTCACCGTAAAAATGATCAATCATAAAATCAACTCACATCAGTTCCTTTACAAAAAAGAAGGCTTGAAGGTTGTTCAGATAGAAGTATTTTTTTAACTTTACTTTTTTTTAAATGTTTCTTCTATTTGAATGACCTCGTGGGAAGGAACAATCTTCTCCCATGCCTCAGCATTGTCCCTAAGGGCTTTTTCTTGATTTTTTCTTTTTTTTTCTTTTTTTCTTTTTTTCTTTTTCTCATTTTCTCTTTTTTGTTTCATTTGTACTTGGTCCTTTATCACTTGTGAGGGTGTTACAGGATAAAGTACAAACTTCTTTTCCCTATGAGTAAAAGTAATCTCGTTTGTAAGACCATTATGGATAACTTTCTTGTCAAATTGTCATGGTCTTCCCAATAAGATGTGACAGGCTTCCGTGGGTACTACATCACATAAAATTTCATCTTTATAATTCCCCACAGAAAGAGGGACTTTTACTCGTGTATCTACAGTTAATTCCCCATCTTCATTTATCCATTGAAGTTTGTAAGGTTTTGGATGAGGTATTAGTTGTAGATCAAGCCTTATACTCTTTTCACAATGGATAAAACAAATTAGACTGTCTAGTAGACTGTCTACTGGATCATCTAAGAGATCGTTTAGAGAGACATTTTTGTATGACCGCCTAACTAATCGTATAACAACAAGAATCAAAACACAAGCAACAACAAAAGTAACGAGAGGTTAGACCCAAAAACTTATTTTGGTTCATCCAAACTCGGATTACATCCATTCGCCTTAAACAACTGCTTAATAGCTTCCACTATCAACACAATTTTGTAAAAACAAGTATTCCCACCTCTTCAAGTTACAATGAGCATTCTCCCCTATCTAGGTTACAACGAGTATTCGTACCTCTCTAGATTACACCTTCTTAACCTCCTTTTGAGATTAAAAACTATTAAAAGAAAACAAAGAACACTCCTAGAGAAAGCACAAAGAAAGCCCACACGGGTATAAGTTTATAAAGTGAAAAATTACAATGGTTTCGCACACAACCCAAAAGACTAGACACTGCAGCAACTTTTGTATTCTCAACAAGATCACTAATAACTTGAATTGTTTGGCTTGGCTTGCCTTCCTTCTTCACCTTTAATTCCTTTATATAGCTTTTCAAATCTATTCTTTGATACTTGAATTGGTTAAGTTTCATATCTTTACCTTTTTCGTGTTAGACACTCAAAAAGAAAGCTTGGATTTGTAATATTTTAATTTGTTTTTGCTTAAAATGTGTTTAAGAAACTAATTCAAAATTATTTGCAATATGGGTTACTAAAAACAAATCAAAACATAATCAAAAAATATTTTCGTACTAGATAATACATGACATAAAAAATAGAGTACTTGAGATTTTCAAAGACTTAATTTGGACAAATCTGTTTAGGAAGGGGTAGATTTTAGAGATATACAAAAACATGGTCAAATATAGTCATTCCACACAAAATACACAAATTGAAATCTTTTCGTTTTTTAGTATAACATCTCTGTGGTTGAACACCTTTTTAGTATATATTTGTATTCAGAAGATTCATTTTAATTGTTATAATAAAAAACCTCTGTTACTCGATCATCACGTTCATCAGACCATCTAGCATGAATAAAACTGTAAATGCTCAAGGGTCTACTGTATACTGCAACTGTGCAAATCATTGTTAGAATTAAATAAACCATTTAGGTTCTTTTTGTAATCATCAAAACATAAAGTTCTCATATAATCTTTAGGTGACCAAGCTGCCTAGCGGGTCATAGATTGTTTAGTGTCTCAACAGGATGTCTATAATATTTTAGACTGTTCATGGCCTTAACAAATACAATGCATGTTTTGTGGATTAGATTTAACTTTTTTGTTAGTTTTTGTTATCATTAAAACATAAGAACACAAATTTCACATATGATATTTTGGTCATCAGACCGTCTAATGGTTCAATAGACAGTCTAGGGGCTTAACAAATTATGTAAGAAGATAGTCTAGATCGTCCAAGATCTCAACATTTTTCACTAGAGATTTTCATGGTTTGAACTAGAAAAATATACCACTTTTTTTGTTTTAAGACATAGATCCAAACTTTTCATGAATAGTCATCAATAAAAGTTAACATGTACTTTGCTCCACTATGAAAATGAACATCTAATAGGCCCCACAAGTATGAATGGATATAATCAAGAGTCTTCATATTTTTGAGATCTTGAGCTAAACTTTACTCTACATCACTTTTCATAAACACAATGCTCACAAAAATCTAGCTTCATAGATGTCCACCAAACAAGACCTTCTTACTAAGCTCATTCATATGACCTAACCTCATATGCCATAAGTGGGTTTGGTGAATATTTGAAATAAAAGATATTACAACTACACCTGTCATTGTATTTCTTTATAAGAAATAAAGTCCACTTTTCAATTTACCCTTCATAACTAATAAGGTACTTTTAAGACTCTACCATCAAATTGATATGTACAACTAAGAAAGTCTAAAGTTCTTAATTAAACTAAATTCTTGAGAAGTTTAGCAACATACCTCACATTAGTTAATATTCTTTCAAAACCATCACTCATAATAATTTGCATGGTACTTTTTCCAACTATGCTACAAGTGCCATCATTTCCCATTAGAACTTTACCATCATTAATCTCTTGAAACATGGTCAATCTTAGTTTGGATGGAAAGTACATAGTGAATCAAGAATCAAGGCATTGTGATTAATATTGGATGGGATAAATAAAATATTTCCAACATCTGATTCTTTTAATGCCACAATTGTTCCACCAAACTTTGAAGTACTTATTTTGTCTTTCTTGAGTTTTAGGTAGTTTCTCTTTCAATATCTTTCTCTTTGAAAATTATAACATCTGTTATTTTCATTTTTTGATGTGATTTATTGCAACTTCTTTGGAAGCTTCTCTTCATTTCTTCCATTCTATCCTTAGTTAAGCTAATGTCTTTTGGTAATTCGTTTTTTCAATCCCTACTTGAGTTAATGCCTTTCGGTAATTCATTTTTTCAATCCTCACTTGAGTTAATGCCTTTTGATAATTTGTTTTTTCAATCCTCAAGATTATAAATCCGTTTTCACTTCCTCCATGAACAATACACTTCTACTAAAAATTATTACAAAACAATCATAAAATCTTAGGCAAAACACTTAGAAGGAAAATAGTTTGGTCATTGTTATCCATCACAATATCAATGCTTTTAAACTAAGATTTTTTAAGGTTGAAATTATCAATATATTTATGAATGAAGTCACGTTATGCGTTTACATGGTATATAAATGTTTCTATAAGTAACGATAATTATAAATAATTTTATCATGTACTTATACTCTAGTAGTTTGTCAATTATTAGAGATTTCTCTTAAAACTTCATCACCTAGAGATAATAGTATTATGTCATGCACCTTCTTAAGTATCATATTTTTTTTTCATATTTAAGATAACCTCATAATTTTGCTTCTCCTCCCAATGCCAACTCATATTTTTGTTGCATGAGAAGAGCTAACATCTTCACCTCTTATACGTTGAAGTTATTTTTTTTTCTAGTAAATTTGTCAACTTTATACAATTATTGTATAATTATTTATTATTTTTTTACGGATAAAAAATTGTATAATTATCTACTGTAAACATTTATGTAATGCAAATTGTAGAATAAAAACTTTATTTATGAAAAAAAAAATCATGTACAAGAAGGTAACTCTATCAAGACTTTACTCTATAAAAAAAAGTAATTCTTGTTGATTTTTTTCGTCGAAAGAGATATTTATATTACAAAGTTTGTTGAACAATTAATAGTAATAGAACTTGTAGTTTTAATATCTCTTTTATTATTGTTTTTATTTTATTTTTAAAAAATACTAAGAAAAAAAAATAAGAGTCTCATTTTAAATTTCAAATGTAATTTAATCATGATATATCACCTCTAACCTGAAAATTTTTCTTGTCTAGAATCCAAAGAAAAATTCTTCAAGAAATCATATTGTTCAGATTTTAAAAGAAAAATATACCAATCTCCTTTTAATTGTAAACAAGTGTCGAATAATATTCTTGTTTCTCACCAGTGTGGAAATATATTTGCTAAGTTACGATGTTTCCATCCTTTGGTGACATATTTTCTTCTACTTTTCCTTTTCAAATTAACCGTTTGCTCTTATGTGCTATATGGTTGAAAAGTTATTTCAATCATTCAAATTTCATTTGAATAAAAGTGGTACTTACCTGTTGGTTTTTCTTTCTCTTTTTGAATTCAAACATGGACCCTCTTATTTTTCTTAATTATCAAACCCTTTCTTACAATCATAGTTTTCTATATTAAATTTCACAACAACTTAAGAATATTAAAATTAAATAACAATTCAACAATCTTTAAAATAATTAGTTACAATTATAAGTGAGAGACTGAAAAAGAAGTGTTTATTGGGATTATATAAGTACATTTAACCTAAAAATGAATCAATACAAATGGTATTATTATTTTAGTGAATGTCAGAAAATTGAGATGTCGTTGTTGTAGTTGGATTAGCAGGTGCAGTCAGGAGGGTGAGTTGGATGTTTCGAATTGAAAGGACCAATGTAAATAAATAAAATAAATTATTATTTCTTTCATTTTCTACCTTTTTTTTTTCTGCACTCTTCCATCTCATCGTAACGCCAACGCCACCATTCAATTACCAAAAATTAAAACCTTCAATTTCATCATTTAACATTTATTCGTCATTTTAAAATTGGAATAATTAGCTAAATCCATCAAAAAATAATTATAATTAAAAAGTGTTTATTCTTGACGGATTAAACGCCACATCGGAGTTATCAGCTGCTTTATAAGCGTCGTAAACTCTTTTCTTTTTTCTCACTCTTCATTTCTCTTCCTTCCTACATCTTTGTCTAAAAAGAAAGGAAAAGAAAAAGAAAGGAAAAGAAAAGAAAAAGAAGAGAGTGAAGGTGTACGCACTGCACACAGATCTGGGAGAAGAAGATGGGGCACGACCAGAACCAGAGATCTCTGATCTACGCGTTCGTCTCTCGCGGCACCGTGATTCTTGCCGAGTACACTGAATTCAGCGGCAACTTCAACACCATCGCTTTTCAGTGCCTCCAGAAGCTCCCTGCCTCCAACAATAAATTCACCTACAACTGCGACGGCCACACCTTCAATTACCTAGTCGACAACGGATTCAGTGAGTACTTATCGTGCTGATTGATTTAACAGAAATTCAATTCGAACAAACGCTCTTTAGTGAAATGAATTGAAATTAAACGAAATGAAATGAAATTCATGTTGCTCTGAATTGTTCTCGACGCTGAATTGAAAGTATCTGTCGCTTGCACTCGCTTTGTGTAGCGTATTGTGTTGTTGCGGATGAGTCGATTGGGAGACAGGTGCCTGTGGCTTTTCTGGAGCGCGTGAAGGATGATTTTCTTGCCAAGTACGGCGGCGGGAAGGCGGCGACAGCAGCCGCCAACAGCCTGAACAAGGAATTCGGGTATTGAGTTTCTGCTGTGTGAGCTTCATAATGGCTGATTGTTGTGATTTTGATTTGTGTTGCTTGGGGGAAGGCTTACGTGGTCTGATTTGTGCTTGCTGCAGGTCCAAGTTGAAGGAGCATATGCAGTACTGTGTTGAGCACCCTGAAGAGATTAGCAAGCTTGCTAAGGTGAAAGCTCAGGTTTCTGAAGTTAAAGGTGTCATGATGGAGAACATTGAGAAGGTAAAGATGCACATTCAGAACAGTGTACATATAAACTAAATAGATCTAGCATTAACTTTTGTAGGTCAAGTTTAGTTCTAATGAGAACGTTCAAGAGTTGTGTGTTAGAGGGAAAAGTATACTTGTGGTTTTGTTTTGAATTTTTTTTATAATAAATACTATGGAAAACTTAACGTGTGACTACTTAAACCTCATGTATGGCACTGTTAAAATAGTCTGGCCAGCATTCTGTTGAATATACGGAATTGTGCTCGTGCTGTATCGCGGATGGAGTGTTTAGAATGGCACGGTTCAAAATAAACTGACTTTGAATTGCCGTGACATGTGCATGAACCAGGGCGACTCCCACAGATCAGCACATTGTTATATTTTGTCAATTTTCATAAAAAAAAAGCAAATGCAAATTTAGATAAGCTTAAACTCTTAATGAATACTACCGACTGCACCTTTATAAATTATTAGAGGCCATTGCTTTGTTTTCATGTAGGATCTTCACATACGGGGTTGTTCCAGGAATATATGAGATCTAATGAGAAAGACTATTGGATCCAATCTCAGAAGTTTTTTTTTTTGTTTAGCATCCAATCAATTTTATTCTAAATTATGATAGGATCTAATCTAAAATGTTTTGAATTATTTTTTGTTGGTTAGGACAAAATAAGACATTATTATCTGTTTTACTCTTTTTTTTACAATAACTTTTATGTAAAGTACATAATTTATTTGATAAAAGAAAAGAAACATAACATGTTTTAAGCTAATAAATTTATATATTTTAAAATACTAAGATGTAATTTAGATGATAAGATCATAGTAAACAAACCAGTAATTTCATAGATGCATATTTTGTATAAATATAGTTGATAAGCTAATTTCATAAATAAAATCATGTGTTTATATATTAATTTGGTTTGGATTGGATTATATTAGTCTTTAAAATTGGAGCCAAAATCCAATCCAATAAAACATTTTTCCTTTTTGGCCTTTTGTATTTTTGGTTTGTTTTTTCTGTTTACACTGAATTGGATCAGTTTAAGTACTCCTTCTGGCTGTCACTCACTTTCTTATCCTATTTGGTTGTTCCTTTCTATTCTGTTTTTATTCTTTTGAAACAGAGGCTTCACAGTTACACAGTCACTTACTCACTTTATACATGCCTTATTTTGGTATATAATGACCTTTGTTTAAATTCTTCTGAAGTAAGGCTTCATTCATTCACAATTATGTGGTTCCAAAGGCAAAGAAGAAACATAGGGACACTTATTAGGATCACTCGAATAATTATGATTTGATGCATGAAGTGAATGCTTCCTTTTGTATGCTTACCTGATGAAATGTTATCTTTAAATAGGCAACACTTACACATCAAATGTAATTAATGTTCAATGTCCACATTCAATATTGGGTGGTTTCATAGGATGAACCACCATTTAGTAGGAACACAAGGAATTATGACTTGTGAATTGAGGTGGTTGTTTATGTTTTATGTTGACTTTTTTAGGTATTATCTTTCTCTATAGATTCATAGTGAGACTCGGTTATGACTAATGATTTTGTTGAGATTTATGGTTAAGGGAATTTTGTTAAGTTCCAGTTTAAAATTTTAACATTGAGAACTATTCACCATTTAATACAATATATTTCAAACTATTTTTCATTGTGTCTTTAAATCCTATAATTTGGTATTCACAAATGACAAAATTTGAATTATGATTTGTTTTAAAGTTCTAAAGTCTTGATATTTCTACAAGTCCAGTTTAGGTTTATCAGATGGGGATCTAGGATAGTTTCATCCCTATAATCTTCAGTTCATTTTTGGATGGTTATTGAAATTTGTGAGGCATAATTAATGTACCAGAAGTTGTGGTGATTTGTGGCTGTTATCGTACCAGATATTATACTTTTGAGCTTGTCTATGTTTGGTATAGATTATTTAACATCTAATATGGATATTTAACTTGTATGTAAAAACTTCAGTATAGCAGTCATCTTGCTATCCACTATCCTATCATAGCAGTTTGGAAGTTGGTTGCTGCACACTACTATCCAGGATAGATATGAACTATTTCTGGTAGACATGAAAGTTTCTTTTCACCACCAAACTTTTGAAAGGAAGAAAAAGCAAATGAACTAGGATTCATATTTGAAACCTTGAAATTTTATGAATATAAAGTTGAAAGATGAATGGGGTTTTTATTGATATACAAATAGTTGGCTATCTAAGGGGAAAAGGAAGGTTCATCCAAAGTGAAGCCAAAAATGAGCTAAGAAGATTTGAACTTAGTAGGTTCTCCATCCCCTTTTCACGTTGAACCTCATTTCCCACATTGGTTGTCATATTTTAGTGCTCACTTTTTTATCAGACACCAATTCAAAGAATCAAAACGTCTTCATTTGCAAATGAATTTAAAATTTTCTGGTTTAATAGAAAATGAAGTAGTGGATGATGTTATAGAAGGAAAAAATATGTAGTTGAGTGTGAAGTTGACTATGAGGAGCCGTATGTTCCGGGAAGTTAAACTTTTTATACATGAAGTTTTGTGAATGGGAAGTACTTCAGTTCTAGATTGAGAACCTAAATGCAGATATCTCTAGCGATCTTTCTTGGATTGTGATTAGTGAACCATGGGCTTTCTTTTGTGGACGTCAAGAAGTTGGGCAAAGGGGTTCTCTATTTGTAAGGACCATGTCCTACCTCTGGTTTACTGATGATTCTATAATCCTTTTGAAGCAGGATTTTGACATGTGTATTCTTTTTTTCTATTCTAAATTCCTTGAGACTATTCTAAAGGGAAAGATAAAGTAGTCAGTTTTTTGCAATGCAATACCTTTGATTGGATTATGTAATGCAGAAGGATATGTATGGAGGTTATGTTAACATGTCGTAATTTATGTAGGTTCTGGACAGAGGGGAAAAGATAGAGCTTCTGGTAGACAAGACTGAAAATCTTCATCACCAGGTTAGTATGTCATACATATCTGCCTGTTATTTGTATTGTATTGTATTTCAAAGGTCTTGAACTCAGGACTTTCTTCCATGCTTCAAGATCATAAATGAATGTTTTCTTATCTTGTGGGCTATTTTTTTATTTATTTATTATAAACTGCTATTTGCTTTGATCCTGTACCTGGTAAGATCTACCCCACCTCTCCACCTCAAAAGAAAAAGGGTGGAGATCGAAACGGAATAAAACATATTATTGGTATTTTAAAAATGAACTGTTTTTGCTTCCTGTTTACTTTTCGCCATTTTTTGAGGCAGGCACAAGACTTCAGGAATTCTGGGACCAAAATCCGTAGAAAAATGTGGCTGCAAAACATGAAGGTAAAGCTGATTGTGTTGGCAATTTTGATAGCCCTGATCCTCATAATAGTCCTCTCTGTTTGCCGTGGGTTCAATTGTGGAAAAAATTAAGCACCGAGTCATTTTAGCTTCTTGTCATTATATATGAGGAAAAAATGTGGAATGAATAGATGACGTGATTTTGTATGTAGTAAAAATGTGGGATCTCTTCAATTGTTCATTTTAAAGATTTTACAGTGCGATATGAGAATGCTTTTGGAAATATTAATTTGTTTGTCTATTGTAGTTCCATTTTCATGCACTCCACCCATCTTCTCATCATCATTCTTCTAATTTTACTTTATTTAGATTTCATACAAATGTTGACACCATGGACTGCAATTTCAACTATTTTTCAACCGGACTTCGAATTTCATAAAATGCTGTATATTTTGGAATGAAAATTTTGAAATCATTTAGAATATAATTTGGAATTTATTTTTCACATTCCAGATTAATTACTGTGAAACATCTCATAATATAATGTTTAATTGTAGAATAATGTTTTCAGAATAATTTAAAATATATTTTCAACTGTTGGTCATGAAAACAAAATTTAGAATCTTCCGAAATTGGCTAGTTTTAAAAACCTTTTGGAAAGTTTGGTTCTGGTACACAGACTAAAGCATAGCAATTCTGTATTGCCTAGTATGACTGCTAGTCTTGTATCAATTCCAAACATTATTAAATGGACGACTTGATTCAGAGTACACTGTTTTCTTCCAATTATGGACTGTCACATTATATTATCTGGATAATTAATTCATAATTTTTATGTCAAAATTTTTAATCTGGGTAAAATAATTTTCTTTTTCTATATGTAAAATTTATTATTTAAATACATATTTCAAAATTAAAATTTAATTTTATATTTTATAAAATTAGATATCGGCTAAATTGTATGTATAGTTTATACTTTTTCAAAATTAATATTAAATATTAATAATGTGCCAATATAATAATATTGACATGTTTATTTGAGAAAAGAGAAAAGCAAGGAGTTAAAATATAATAGAGATGAAACGACACTGGCGGGAGAGAAAAAATAGGAAGAATTTTAATTTTTTAAAATTTAAAATTTTATGATTTAAAGTACTTAAAATTCATTCAGAGATTTTTAAAACTTCTGTTTCTTCTTATATTCCTTTATCATATCTCTAAAAATATTGTTACTCTTGGAATTTCTATGCAAATACAAAAATTAGTTTTCTAAAATTTTCGATTGAAAATGTTAAATTTCTATATTTTGTATGAATATTCTAAAGATAAATGTTACTTCCAACAAATTGTATAACAATTTTTAAGAGAAAATTGTAAACTAATAAACGATGTAACAGAGAAAAAAAAATGTTATATAAATTGTAACACGTGTATGATGTCACTATTTAAATATCATTTCCACAATTCTAACATTGTCAGGAATTATATTTTTTAACTAAACATTTTTACAAGGGAGGGAATTTCTCATAAAGGAAAAAGTTATATATATATATATATATATATATATATATGTAATAGTTTTAAAAATTATCTTGAAAAAATATAATTTCCAAAATTATGATGTAAGAATGTTACGTAAAGAAAATGAGTTTCCCTCCACCACGATCCCTCAACCCTCACTCCAATCGCACCACATCCCTCCACTCACACTCACCTTAACGCTCTCACCCACCGCCCACACATGTATATATAGTTTTTTTTTCTATTCTATTACCTTGTTTCATTGTATTTATCTGATCTGCTTTTTATTTTAAAAATATATTTTTCTGGAAATCTTGAAGAGTTCCTCTGCAAAAATTCATCTTCCATGTTGTAAATCTTCAATGTGATTTTAATGCAAGATCTTGTATTTAAGATCTATAAGTGAACATCTTGTACTAAAATTGATTTCACTACTAACTTCACAGTGTGGAATGAAGAATGCAGGTATAGATCGTGATAGCATGCGTTGCACGAGAAAGTATGTATAAATCTACTTCCCTTTGTATAGGGTGCAATTAGTAATTATAGGATGTAGGAAACAAAGTCTTCCACTCAAAAATGTATACCATGGCTTATTTCGACCCAAAAAAATTCATTATATACATATACATATACATATACATATATACATATACATATATACATATATTATATATATATATATATATATATTAATCTAACCTTTTTCTTCATTATTATTTAAATAAATTATTATAATTTATTTTAATTAAGTTATATAATTAAAAATATTCACATAATTTAAACATTTTAAACGTGGTTATATAGTATTATTATTTTTAATATTTTATTTCATTATTACAAAACATATTTTAAATTAATCAAATTAAAAAAAACTAAGTTATTTTGCATTGGTAATAAAGTTTTTTAAAAATATTTATCCTTTTTAATTTTAATTAATTAATTTAAAACAGATCTTTAAAATATAAACTCACATAAAAATTATAATTCAAATAAAATTATATACTAAAATATTAATACAAATAAATTTGATATTTTTAAAAAACAAAATAAATAAATAATACCAAAGTATAACTAAAATTTACTAGCAATACTTAAAGTGTATTCACACGAATAATTAAAATATTGATGTTTATACTCTAAATCTTAAATCGTAATTAAAATAATATATTCACATATATTTATTATGCATTTCGATTTAGTGTCCATTACGAATTTCACTCGTGAATATGCGGATGGATTGAAAAGCAACAATAAAAATATGAAAAGAAAAAACTAAATATGAGAGATAAAATAAATAAAACATTTTTGTACTAGCACAACCGAACCACTCGGTGGGTGGTTAGGAATCCGGGCTACTCAACCACTCCTCGGGCGTCGTTGACCACTAGTAATGTTGGGGCCACGTAAGCGGGATTCCACGAGCAACGTGAGCCAGTGTTTCGCGAGGCACGTGCGTCAAGGAACCAAAGTGTTGTCAGACATCGGTCACCAAGATGTACCGACGTGCCACTAGGCAGTGTGGAGAGGTCGGACATCGGGGACTCGAACAGCAGAGCTGGGCCACGAGAGGTGGATCTCATACCACATACCAGTTATCAGTAAGGGAGAAGCCTAGGTCACGAGAGTCCATGCGTGTGGAGTGGATGACGCGTTCAGGCGTAACACAAGTATAGAGCCACTAGAAAGGATACGACGGTGAGGGTCACGTTCCAGCGGTGAGTTGCATGCATGGCACGTGAACAGCTAGGGTGCTCCCAAGACGGGTGACCCCAGAGATCCGGTGCACGAGGAGGCATCTAGGTGGTCATTCTGTCAGAGGTTGCACTCCAGTTAGGGAACCCCACGCGCTAGGTTATCCTAAGAGTGGGTAACAGAGGCTCTAGGGCCCACCCCCTCAGGAAGCCTATTTTGGGTAATGGAAACAGTGGAAATCCTAGGCTATATAAAGGGAAGTAACAAACTTAGTAAGGTGCGCTATTCATTTGCACCGCTTAACACACACAATTACATAGAGCTTTACGCTTAACAATTTTGGTGTTTCCTAGCCCTAAGATTGACTTGAGCGTCGGAGTGCAAACGGCCTCTAGGGCACCCTTTGTCTTTGTGTTTTCAAGTGTTCAATCGGAAGGAAAGCACGAGTGAATGTAGGGATTTTTGGGCATGAGATTGTCGTAGACGCACGAAGACGTTTTCGGTCAACCGGCATGAACATTTGGCGTCCACCATGGGGCACGATACAAAACATTGTCCCACCAGCAAGAACCAGAAAGATCGAGAAGATGATAAATACGAGGCAGGGATCTGTTGCACCAAACGGGGGCGAAAGCCTCACCCTGCAACAGGTTATGGAAACAATGCGGGCCCTTCAAGAAGAAGTGGTTGCGTCAAGAGCAAACCAAGAACGCATCCAGGCTGATTTGGCTGTGTCGCGGACAACAAACGAAGAACTGCGCCGATCGAATGAGGAATTGCGCAGGGATCTGCAAAATCAGGCAGGCGAACGCGAAGAGGAAGATCAAGAACCCGCGACGCTGTCCAGGGAGTTTTCGATGCCGTTCTAGCAAGTGATCAAGGATGTCGTAATACCAGCCACGTTTGTAGGGTCCAAAGTTACCTTCACTGGTATGGAGGACCCAGAGGCCCATCTCACGACTTTCCATACGTAGATGATGCTGGTTGGGGGCTCCGATGCGGTGAGATGCAAGTTGTTCATGAACACCCTGGTGGGAACAACAATGGATTGGTTCATCAACCTCCCTGATGGCCACGTGACGTCGTCCCCACAACTCACTAAGTTGTTCAGAGCACAGTACATCGTGAATCGGGCCCCCCCACCCATCTCTTATGATCTCTTTGACATAAGATAATATAAGGGGGAGTCCCTGAAGGAGTTTCTTCACCGTTTCGGAGCACAGGTGGTGAGATTGAACATCAAGGACGAAACGATGATGGTGCACGCGTTCAGAAAGGGCATTGTGCATCGTGTACTAGTGGATCAAGGAAGCTCGGCAGACGTAATGTTCTAAATGACTTTCAACAAGTTGCAGTTGTCTCCTGACATGCTAAGGCCCTACACTGGCTGCCTGTACGGTTTCGCTGGAGACCAGGTGGAGGTGCGTGGGCAGTTAGAGCTGAGAACCACCTTCACGAATGGTAATGCGTCCCGTAAGTAGAACATCAGGTATCTCGTCATCAATGCCCCCTCCGTTAATAACATGCTACTGGGTAGACCTACGCTGAATAGGTTGAGGGCGGTGCCGTCGACGAGGCACATGAAGATGAAGCTTCCTGACTTGGCGGGAAAAGTGATTACCATCAAGTTAGACCAGAAGGAGGCCAAGAGGTGTTATGAGATCAACCTCAAAACGAAGAGATGGGTATTCATGGTCACTATGCGCCCACCGCACTCAAAGGAGGTCGCCCAGCCTGAGATCAATCACACCGAAATCGCCTGGGTCAAAGTAGAGATCGTCCGCGCAAAGATCACCTGGGAGAGCCGACCTGAACCGGTTGGCAATGCAGGGGAAAGAGAGATTGGAGGAAAGGTCTCCAAGCTTGGCAGCACCCTCGACCAAACGGCACAGGATCGAAGTGCCAAGGTTCGACCTGTCCACCAGAGAGCAAAGGAACGACACCGAGCTAACTTAGAAGATCTATTTACGATGATAGCTAAGTACAGGCTGAAGCTGGACCCCAAGAAACGTGTGTTCGGAACAGAAGCAAGGAAGTTTCTGGGTTTCTTGCTCACCGAGCGTGGTATGGAAGCGAACCCAGAAAGGTGCGCACTAATGAGGCGCATGGCTGTCCCGTCCGAGTTTGTACAATGCAGTTAAGAACTTGTTTCCCTTGCGTTAGAGGTCTCGTGAGTGGAAGGATAAGTTTGTAGAGAACGCCTCCCCCCTCGAGTGAGAACGCCAAGGTTGAACAAAATAGTTCACCAGATAAATCCTCCTCTCCTTTGAGCGAAGCTGAGGTCAGTTAAGGAATCGTTTCCCTTGCGTTAGAAGTCTCGTGAGTGGAAGGGTAGGTTCGTAGAGAACACTTCCCCCTTCGAGTGAGAACGTCAAGGATGCACGACCTAATTTACAGTTAAACGCCCATTTAGCTTTATACAGCAAGGGCAGGGTACCAAAGGCGCTAGTAGAAGCATCGTGGTGCCAGGCACCACAAGTTAACAGTTGAGTAAGATAAAAGAGCAATTTTTGGTCAAATCAAGATCAAGGAAGTTAAAGCAGTTAAGCATCCGAGCAAGTAAGTTACAAGCAAATAATAGAAATTGTTCATTTCTAACCAAGTACAAGCTAAGAAGGAGGAGCCCTTGGAATGATCTGCCCGTCTACAACACGGTTTGACGCTGCGAAGGGTGAGGCGTCCATCTCGGGGTACGCACAGGCAACCTGAGCAAGGGCGTCCTCGAACCCCGCGACACAAGCATCAACAACATCCTCGGTCAGCTCAGCCTCAACCTTTTTGAACCTCTCGGCTTGTTGAAGGAGCTCGGCCTCTACATGACCCAGTTGCACTTCTTGATTGGTGGACCTATCTTCAAGCCTCGCCATCTTGGCTTTAGATACCTAAGTCGCCTCTTCCAACTCGATGGCCCGGGTTCGCAGGGGCAGGATTTTTGCCTTCAGCTCGATAGCCTCTTGGCTCTTGTCATGAATTCGTTTGGAGAGGTTCTTTTCAGCTTGGCGGAGGCTAGTCAACTCCTGCTTCAGGGAAGTCTCGCGGGTAGTGAACGCATGGGCCAGCAGGTTCGTTTCCTCCTTAGCTTTGGCCTCTATCAGTGCCACCCTCGCCTCAATCCTAGTTATGAGGGTGTTGGATTAAGCAAGGAGAGTGCTAAAGTTGAGACCCAGCCTTTCCCTCGCCGCGGTCTCATCCGAGTTCTCCGTCACCCCTAGTTGGAAGCCTTTGAGGGCATGTTGCAGGACATCAGACAGTTCGAGGGCGGATGAGGCTGCAGGGGCGCTCTCACCACCATCTTCAAGCGCGAAGAGGCTAGGGGGCGAGGAAGCGTTTGGCGTTTGGTCTTGGAGCGATGTCGGGCGACCAGCAGTGGAGGAGTGGGAGGTCGTCGCCGTTGTAGGCCTAAGCCTCTTGAAGACTGACCCCTCAGCGAAGTCCTCATCAGATTCGATCTCCACTACCCTTCTCTAACAGGGAGGTGGAGCGGGTGATGCTTGGGCGGCGGCAAGAGGGACCGCGACAATAGGAGTGGAAGGACTAGGGCAGGGTGCAGCAGTGGCAGAGACAAAGGTGTGAGGAGTAGAGGTGCCCACAGCCCCAGACACCCCTTGACGGTGAGTAAGGGCATAAGCCAGCTTGACCCGTTTCTCCTCCTTTAACACCATCCTTTTGTACAAATTTCAGAATACAAGAGGTTAGAAATCTAGAACACGAGAGTAAACATACGAATATAAAGAGGCAGAATGTACAAGCATAATAGTACGGTAACAGGCACAACCAAGCAAGACAGGGTGAAGACGATACCAATGTAGCCCTTGAGGGCCTCAACATCATACTCATGCTTGATCAGTTGGACAATGTTGAACACCGCTCCCAAGCTAGCAAGGACCTAACAGAATTCGCGATCATAAGGAGTTAGTTCCTCAAGAGTCCGTTCGTCGGAGCACACGGGTACTCCCTTAGTGCAGGGTCGAACGGAAACATAAGTGTCGCTCTCATGCCCGAAGACACGCCCTACACAGTCAGGCTCTCTGTCCCTGTGTTTCCTCACATCCTCGCTAGAGGTGAGGGTAGAGGTCTCGCCAAGAAGCTCCGTAGAGGCCAAGGGGTACAAGACTTTGTAATCTACTTGGGGTGGAGGGTTGGATGTCGTTTTTGTTCGAGCCATATCTAAAAAAGTTAGAAAACAAGAAAAAGAAGGAAACGAAGGTTCAGAAAGGGGTTGTGGCGTAACTAAGTGAAAACCCAGAAAAACCCCATCAAAGAAAACCTGAAAGAACAAAGGAACAAAGAACAACAAAGAGAGCTTAAATGCAAGGAGTTTAAACAGTCACAGGCAATTATCAAGCATCGAAATCGATAAATAAGGGTGACCAATGGTTAAAGTTCGTACCTTTTGATCAAGTAGGATGAAAGTTATGGAGTTTGTAGAGGGAAACGCGAGAGCGCTCGAGGAAAAAGACGAAGCAATCAAGGGTGTTTCAGAGAATGATGGAACAGTGATTGGAAGTGCGCGTTTTTGAATACTTAATGTAAACTAAGAAGCACAAGCGACGTTAAGTCTTGGTCGTTGTTCAAAACACGTGTGCGCAGTTAAAACAGGCTTAGAGAGGCGTCACTTCGGCGCGCTATTCACGTAGGTCACCAAAGGCGAGAACTTATTCTCTTCGCTGAACAAGTTACCGCTCGAGACTGGGTGGCTTGTATACCGACCAGTCCTTGGGCGTCGTTGACAACTAGTGGTCATCCTGTCAGAGGTTGCACTCCAGTTAGGGAACCCCACGCTCTAGGTTATCCTAAGAGCGGGTAACAGAGGCGCTGGGGCCCACCCCCTGAGGAAGCCGATTTTGGGTAACGGAAACAGTGGAAACCCTAGGCTATATAAATGGAAGTAACAAACTTAGTAAGGTACGCTATTCATTTGCACCTCTTAACACGCACAGTTACACAGAGCCTTACGCTTAACAGTTTTGGTGTTTCCTAGCCCTAAGATTGACTTGAGCGTCGGAATGCAAACGACCTCTAGGGCGCCCTTTGTCTTTGTGTTTTCAGGTGTTCAATAGGAAGGAGAGCACGAGTGGACGCAGGGATTTTTGGGCGTAAGATTGTCGTAGACGCACGAAGACGTTTTCGGTCAACCGATGGGAACATTTGGGGCCCATCGTTGGGCACGATACAAAACATTGTCCCACCAACAAGAACCAGAAAGATCGAGAAGATGAGAAATACGAGGCAGGGATCTATTGCACCAAACGGGGACGAAAGCCTCACCCTGCAACAGGTTATGGAAAAAATGCAGGCCCTTCAAGAAGAAGTGGCTGTGTCAAGAGCAAACCAAGAACGCATCCAGGCTGATTTGGCTGCGTCGCGGGCAACAAATGAAGAACTACGCCGATCGAATGAGGAATTGCGTAGGGATCTGCAAAATCAGGCAGGCGAACGCAAGGAGGAAGATCAAGAACCCGTGACGCCGCCCAGGGAGTTTCCGATGTCGTTCTCGCAAGACATCATGGATGCCGTGATACCAGCCACGTTTGTAGGGCCCAAAGTTACCTTCACTGGTACGGAGGACCCAGAGGCCCATCTCACGACTTTCCATACGCAGATGATGATGGTTGGGGGCTCCGATGCGATTTGATGCAAGCTGTTCATGAGCACCCTGGTGGGAACAGCGATGGATTGATTCATCAGCCTCCCTAATGGCCACGTGACGTCGTTCCCACAACTCACTAAGTTGTTTAGAGCACAGTACATCACGAATCCCTCCCCCCCCCCCACCCACCCATCTCTTTGTTGGGTCTATTAGTGTCTAAGTTCAAGAGGGGAGGGGTGAATTGAGCTTATAAAATTTTCACAAGAACACACAATTTTCAGTATATCAGGGGCTAAAGAACAGATTGTTTTTACATGAAACAGATTGATTCTTCAGAGCAATCTGGCACAATTTGAATTTGCTCAAATTGAAATTGTGATCAACAGAGGATTATAACAGAATCAGATTAGTTGGATATTATGAGTATGAAGAATACAACTATGCTCAGAAAACAATCACATTCATTCAACACAAGGTTTTAAAGAGAATGAATCTTTCCCAGGTTTTAATGAATAGACTATTTGTTCACAGATCAATTAAAACATCATATACAACTGCCTTGTTTATGATCAGAGAGCTTTAACAAATCAGGAAGAACAGTTTTTACTTAAACCCAGAATTA